>Ga0209181_10011601_pt1 | contig 11264 bp, 13 predicted proteins | sample MAT05_FD_187208 | JGI IMG/M metagenome (GOLD analysis project Ga0209181, IMG submission 187208) | Freshwater microbial communities from Lake Fryxell liftoff mats and glacier meltwater in Antarctica - MAT-05 (SPAdes) (version 2) | ecosystem: Environmental > Aquatic > Freshwater > Ice > Liftoff... | reverse complement strand
CATTATGGATGTTAAAATGAATAATGAAAAAAAAGAAAGCTACTGCAATAACTGTCGACCAGCAAATACTTGATATTGTAAATGAAACCGACCATAAGACTTTAGTAATCTGGGCGGCAGATTGTGCCCAAAGAGTGCTGCCCTATTTTACGAAAATTTTTCCTGAAGATAATCGACCACAGACTGCGATAGCTATGGCTCGTGGCTGGATTGATGGTGAAGTGAAAACCATGCCTGCACGTAAGGCTGCTTTCGCTTCTCACACTGCTGCTAGAAACACTGGCAACGCACTGTCTGCTCGGTCTGCTGCGCGCTCAGCTGGGCATGCGGCGGCCACGACTCACGTAGCTAAGCATGCAAGTCTTGCTGCAGCCTATGCAATTGCTGCGCGCTGTGATGCAAGTGAATCAGCTTCAGTGGACGCACTTCAGCAGGTTGTGGAAAAAGAACGCGCTTGGCAATATGAGCATTTGTTGACGTTGAAATACTAGACTGAGAAATTTAGCTTGGTAGATTCTGCCTACCCCACTTCAGTGCTTTAGTCATCCAGATTAATTCTTTGTAAGCTTTGCTAATCCGCTCTTTTTGCGCGGCGATTTCTTTGGACTTATCTTCTGTTTCTGAAAATAGCTCTTCTACCTTCGGAAAATACACATCGCTGAAGGTGACTACCATGCCCAATTCTCTAAGTGGATGCAGGATATTTTCGATCATGCGCGCACCTCCAAAGATACTTGAGGATACTCCTGCGAGATTGACTGGTTTGTGGGTATAGTTACCTAAATCATTGTCTAACAGCATCTTCAGCGAGCCTGGGAACGAGTGATTATACTCAGGCGCTACAATAAAGTAGGCATCAGCTTGCTGATTGATAGCAATCCAGCGTGGGTCTTTGGACTCTGGGTCATTGCCTTCGCCTGGCAAAGGGAAGTAATCTGCTACATCTACAAATATTGAATTAATCTCTGGAAGTTCATGGGCCACTTCTTCTACCAGTCTTGCGGCTTTGATTGATTGGCGTAATTTCCTGGTGGTAGAAGCGATGATGACAATGTTTAGTTTTTCGTTCATGGTTAATTTGTAAAGATAATTACAAAAATAATATAGCTTGGCTCATTTATTATGTCACTTTTCTTCACCTTTCTCGATTTTCTTCACCTTTCTCTTTGCCTCACTTTCCTTGCCTTATGAACCAGTGGTCGGAAAGTCGTACAAAAGTCGTGCAAAAGTGGCACAAAAGTCGTACAAAAGCGGCACAAAAGTGGCACAAAAGTGGCAAATTCTTACAATAGCTTCATAAGCATGGAAAAAACTAAGAGGAGTTCAGCTGTTTGCTTTTGGATACAGGAAAGTTCGCTTTAAGATTTATTTGAGCTAAGCGCACGGTTTCCTTAATCCATTCTAAGATTCCGCGCTTTCTAGGGGACGGGAATTTCTCAAAATTAGCTTGGGCAACTTGATTTTGCTGCAATGCTGTCCGCAGTTCCATGCGGTGGCAGCAAATTATCAATTTGGGTAAATTAATTCCCAACTCAATCTTTTGGAGAACTTGTACAATATGCTACCAAGATTAACGAAAATACTAAGTATATTGCCCGGTTACGTATTAAGCCAAGTCCACGCGGGTTGAATATTTACAATTCCTTCCTTGAAGAGGCACAGTTAAATGCTTTGTATATGCTGTTTTATAATTCCGATCCTAAGCCATTAATCTCAGGTCTAAGGGAGTTGAACTTTCTAGGAGCGATTGCAGCTGGATTTGAGATAGACGCTTAATTGGCAGTCACCAATGTGGCGAAGGTCTACTGCGTGCACTGCAAGCAGTGCACAAATTGCAGGGGCGGAAGTGGATAATCTTTATACTGCAGAGATTGGGGCAAATTTTGCCGAGATTAGTCATGTCACCTTTGAGCAAGAAGATACCAATTTACTCAATCCCGCCAAACAACAATCTAAACAATATACTACCGACTGGGATATATTTACCTACCAAGGCATAGTAGTTTTGGAGAATCTATTCAATCAAACAATCGATCCCCTAGTCTTTGGGAAACATTTGCGTACTGGCTTATCAGAGGCTGTAAAATAATGGAATTTAACAAGGATATCTCCAATGTCTTTGAAGTTATTAATTAGTGCTAGAATGCGTCTAGCTAATATTAATGGGCAGTTATGACAAACAAGCGCAAAGGCTTTGTGGCACTTTTCTCAGCAGCATTGACCTTTATCGCAGCCATTGTGTTCAATTTCGATTAGATTAAATTAGTCGTTTAGGAAATATCTTTATGCAACGCAGTTTGTTGATAGTAGTTTTTATTGCTTTTATTAATGCTCTAAGTGTATCTATCATTGTGCCGGTGATCTATGCTTATGGCAGACAGTATGGTCTCAGTGACTTTCAAGCTTCCCTGCTATTAACAATTTTTGCAGCGGCACAGTTTTTGGCAATGCCAGTGATTGGTAGACTTTCAGACTATTTTGGTCGTAAACCTCTACTTGCTATCAGTATCTTTGGAACAGCAATTGCCAGTTTCCTCTCGGCTTTTGCTCCTAATGTGGGTATTCTATTCCTAGCTAGGGCTTTGGATGGTGTCACTGGTGGAAACACCTCTGTAGCTTTGGCGGTGATTTCAGATACTACAAAGCCGCAAGATCGAGCCAAATCATTTGGAATGTTTGGCGCTGCTTACGGGGTAGCTTTTATTCTGGGACCGGTTATCAGCATACTGGCGCAACAGGTCTCTCTATCTATGCCCTACGTGGTGGCAGGAGTTTTAGCTTTAGTGGCTACGATTCTCACTGTAGGCTTCCTGCCAGAGACTTTGCAGGCGCGAGAGCGTAAGCCACTGAGTCTTGGTAATTTAGGGTTTTCACAACTAATCACAGGCTTGAAATTACCAGTAGTCGGCTCTATCCTGTTGCTTAACTTTCTCTCCTCACTCGTGTTTGGAATCTTCACTTTTGGCTTTCAACCATATTTGATCAATGTCTTAAAGGTGGGTACTACTGAAATCAGTACTACTCTGATTGTTTATGGTATTGTAAGCGCCTTTATGCAGGCTGTAGCTTTGAAACATCTACTGAAGCGTTTCAAGTTAGTCAGTTTATTGTTAGTGAGTTTGTTGGGCACTGGCATAATGATGGCAGCATTGGTCTTACCTCAGAGTTATTTAGGCTTACTGGCATTAATCCCTTTCTTAGGTATTTTGAGTTCTTTGTCACGGCCGGTAATTACTTCTCTGATTTCGGTGAATAGTCGCCCAGAGGATCAAGGGGTTGCTATGGGTTTAAGCGAGTCTTACTTCAGCTTGGCTACGGCGATTGGACCATTGTTAGGTGGTGTATTGGTAACTTTGGGTTATTCCACCCCGTTGTTGGCAACTGGGCTAGTTGGAATAATAGCTTTTGGTTATACTTATTTGATTCGTGGCATGTTGCATGAAGCACCTAGTATTAAGGAAAAGGTCGATTTTTGAGCTGGTTCATAAGAATCAGTCTATATGCAATTCTGTGGTGAGTTGTTAAAATCTCCTAGATGATAATCAAATTTAACACCACTCTCTTCTCAGCAGAGCCGCAGTTCAAAGGTGGAATTTATTTCTATACCACACCTGAAGTCACTACGGAGTTAGGGACTGCCGGAAAGATCAGGATTAACGGCCGCTTAAACGGTGCGCCTTTCACAAGCGTTTTGCTACCAAGTGCTGACGGGAGACATTACGCGCCGGTAAGTGCCGACATGCAGGCAGTCACCGGGGTGAAACCAGGAGATCAGGTTGAATTTGAGATTGAAGTAGATTCTGATCCAACGGAGGTGATAATCCCCCCAGACTTGTTGGCGGAGTTGGCTAAGCACCCAGAGGCCTATGATAAGTTCGACAATCTCGCCAGTTCTCACAAGCGCGAATACTCCAAATATTTTGCTACTGCAAAGAAACCAAAGACTAAGCTCAGGCGCAGTAGTCGCATAATTGAGATGCTATTAAATCGCAATTACTACAAATCTAAATAATTCCTCGATAATCTTGCCACTTTTGTTCACTTAGAGCGTTATATATACAGTAAATAAATTAAAATACTGTATCTTATGACAAATACTGTGAATCATTTATTGAGACTAGTTCAATATACTCTCACCGGTGCAGTTATCGCGGTAATAGTCGTCTTGAGTGTGGAAGTTGCCACAAAGATGATTGACGCTGAGGAATTGCCAAATATTGAACTAGTCAGCGCCAAGAATGTAGATTGCAAGTTAAATGATCATGGGCAACTCCTTGGAAACCAATGTGCGCCTTTGCTTAATTATAGGGATAAGTTCCTAACTGATATACCCTGGACTGAAGCACAGTTCGCCCAGAACTTTAAACTAGAACAAAACGACAAGATAACAGGCTATAAATTAGTTTCCGTAAAAAAACTGGTGGAGACTATTGATGCTCAGAATTTAAGCTTGGCTAAATTAGCTGGTAATGAGATTAAAGAATTGCAAGGTAAATACATTATTGCTGGTGAGTTTAAGGCTTTACAATAATTGATTTAGAAGCTACCATGGCTAATTTTCACCAGAAAGTCTTGGATTATGACTATTTAGCTATAAGCTATCCTATTGTTAAGAAGCAATTAGCTACTGCTCCAGCCCAAATCAATAATAAGCAATTAATAGTGTTCAGCCAAAAGATCTCTAGTGGTGAGGCTCGTGTATCAGCTTCAGAGAAGCTAAGAGTCGCAAATTTGAAAGAGGGTTTGGATAAACTAAATGGCGTGCTAGTCTCACCTCGCGCTGAATTTTCATTGCTAGATACTTTGGGCGCCACTTTATATAAAAAACTACCTTCCGGTGACTATGTGGCCACGAATGGTGAAGATAGTAATGCTTACGGCTATGGTATTTGCGGGGCTTCCACAGCTACCTATAGAGCAGCACTATTAGGTGGATTTAAGATAACTGAGCGCAAAGCACATTACAAAGAGTATAGTAATTATCTTTTTCCTTACGGAGGTTTATTGGACGCAGCAGTGTACTTTGATGTCGCTGCCAAAACCGACCTGAAGTTCTTAAATGATTCAGATTCGCACTTATATATGGTGAGCAATTATGAAACCAGAAAAGACGGTAATCTTTACTACAAAGTAGAAATCTATGCTGAGTCTAGCTTTCAGTCTCGCATGGTGGAATTAAAAGACTTTAAGCGCTTTAACCAGAATTCAAAAGGCTTCACAGAAAGCTTTACAAGAGTAGTTGATGGGAAACCCGCCACTGCTACTAGTCGTTATAGCTGGAATAGATAGTTAGCTGCTGGTTTGTTTTCAGCCACTAGAGTTTAATCTGCGACTGTAGAGGATTGCGGCTACTGTACAAATAGGAATCGTCAGGATATTAATGATGGGGATGCTGCAAACCAATCCTGAGATCAGCAAAAACGGCCACAGTTCTGTAGGTCTAGCGAGGATATAGGCCAGTTTGCCCCTAAAATTCAGCTTTTGACGGTTGAGGATTGGCTCATACAAGTCCAGGCCAGTAATTAACACTAGCTGGGTTAGATTAATTAGCAGAAATGCTACTTGCCCAATGCTAGGAATGAGATTGAGTGGTAATGATAGTAACAAAAAGCCAAAGATTAATACCGATTTTTTGGCCTGAAAGCTTATTGATAGAATTAACTCTTGCCAAACACTTTGAGATGGTCCAAGGTGCTCCCCAAATTCTCTGATCGTCATTACTTCTGCCAATTTACCATAAATAGGTGCGGTGACTATCGAGCTAAGGATATTAAATAATAATGCCGCCACCAATATTCCAAGTAGAATAATCAGCACGTATACAATCATAGCTACAGCGGGAGCCACAGAAACTTGCAACGCAGTTACAATGAAATTAACTGTCAGTGTTAACCCAAAAACCACAATTAATACTGTGAGGATGACACTCAAAATATTCAGCAAGACTGCTACAAATACATAAGACCACACTAAGGGCGTTTGTAAGAAAAATTTCACTCCAGTAAAGATTGCCCCTAATGATTGCAGGCAGCTCTTAATGATAGAGGGAATATTAATTCTAGACATATCCGTTTATATTTAGTTAATTTCACTAGTTTACACTAATACTAGATTGGCTGATGATAGAATAAAATAGTGATCTGCAATTAGTTTTAAATTAAGTCTATCTCAATATTACTATGAAAGCAGCAGAAGCCTTTGTGAAAGCTTTAGAGAATGAAGGCGTGAAATATATTTTTGCAGTGCCAGGCGAGGAAAATCTAGATTTTTTAGAAGCATTACGTACCTCCAGCATCAAAGTGATAGTGACCAGACATGAGCAATCAGCCGGATTCATGGCAGCGACGATTGGAAGGCTTACTGGAAATCCAGGCGTAGCAATGTCGACTTTAGGGCCTGGAGCTACCAATTTTGTCACTGCTGCTGCCTACGCACATTTGGGAGCCATGCCCATGTTATTGATTACTGGGCAGAAACCTATCAAGCATAGCAAGCAAGGCAGTTTTCAGATCATCAATACTGTTGAGATGTTTAGGCCGTTGACCAAGAAAACTAAACAATTACTTTCAGGAGCAGCTATCCCTGCCAGCGTACGAGATTTCTTTAAGGTAGCAAGCGAGGAGCGTCCAGGCCCAGTGCATCTGGAACTCCCAGAGGATATTGCTGCGGAAGAAGTGGAAACTGCGGAAGCACTTCCTGTAAATAAATTAAGAAGACCAGTGGCTGAGGCCAAGGCCATTGCTGCGGCTGTGGAATTGCTCAAGCAAGCCAAGTCACCACTATTACTGATTGGCGCGGGCGCCAATCGTAAGCTTACCGCCAAAATGTTGCGCGAGTTTATTGACAAAACCGGGATTTACTTTTTCAACACCCAGATGGGCAAAGGCGTGGTTGATGAACGCCACAAGCAATATTTAGGTACTGCTGCTTTGTCAGCTGGAGATTATTTACATTGTGCCATTGATAAAGCTGACTTGATCATTAACGTCGGTCACGATGTGATTGAGAAACCTCCATTTATCATGAAGTCTGGCGGGGCAAAAGTGATTCATATAAATTTCTATCCAGCCCAAATTGATACGATTTATTTTCCGCAGCTAGAAGTTGTGGGGGATATTGCCAATGCTGTCTGGCAGTTAAAGGAAAGTCTGGAGCCACAGAAGACTTGGGATTTCGACTATTATGCCAAAGTCAAACAGGAAGTAGAGACACATACAGCTGAGAGGTCTGATGCAAGTGACTTCCCTACATTACCACAGAGATTGGTTGCTGAGGTGCGGGCAGCCTTAGCAGAAAATGGGATCTTGGCTTTGGATAACGGGATGTATAAACTCTGGTTTGCGCGGAACTATAAAGCCTACCAACCCAATACTATTCTCTTAGATAATGCTTTAGCTACCATGGGCGCGGGACTTCCCTCAGCGATGGCCGCTAAACTGACTTATCCTGAGCGTAAGGTGATAGCTTTAGTTGGAGATGGAGGATTTATGATGAATTCTCAAGAACTGGAAACAGCCGTGAGACTCAATTTAGACCTGCTAATATTGCTAGTCAACGACAATGGTTATGGCATGATCAAGTGGAAACAGCAAGGCATGGGGTTTGCAGATTTTAGCTTAAGTTACAACAATCCTGATTTTGTGAAGTATGCGGAGAGCTACGGTGCTGAGGGTTATAGGCTAACAAGTACAGAAGAGTTAGGGCCAAAATTGCAAGAATATTTGGCGAAGCCTGGAGTGAAACTATTGGAAGTGCCGATTGATTATTCTCAAAATCATAAAGTGTTTACAGAAGAATTGGCACAGAAAGTTTGCCTCGTTTGAATTTGAAGATCTGTATAAGTTTTATATTTAATGTTCGGTGTCTAACTAACTTTAGCTATTATTTACATGGCAATTATCTCGACAAATCCTGCTACTGAGGAAATTTTAGCTGAATTCTCTGAACTTGATTTATCTCAAATAGAGACCAAGTTAGCTACCGCCTCAAGTGCTTTCTCAACTTGGAAATTAACTAGCTTTGCTGAGCGCCGCGGACTGTTCTTGAAACTAGTGAGTAATCTGCGTGCAAATATACCTGAATATGGCAAGATATTGACAGCTGAAATGGGCAAGTCATACAAGGAGTCTCTCGCGGAATTGGAGAAATGCGCAGTCACAATGGAAATGTACGCTAACGAAGCTGAAAAAATGCTGGCTGTGGAGCAAGTGCAGACTGAGTTTAGTGAAAGCTATGTAAAATTTGAACCAATGGGAGTTATCTTAGCGGTCATGCCCTGGAACTTTCCTTTCTGGCAGGTGTTGAGATTTGCTGCTCCCGCATTAATGGGAGGCAACGTGGCTGTGTTAAAGCATGCATCGAATGTACCACAGTCAGCCTTGTTGATCGAGAAACTGTTTAAGGAAAGCGGCTTCCCAGAAGGGGCTTTCCAGACTTTATTGATAAGTTCAAGTAAAGTAGAAGCATTGATTAGAGACTGGCGCATTAAGGCGGTCACTCTGACTGGGAGTGAGCCAGCTGGTAAGCAGGTGGCCAAAGTTGCAGGTGAGGAAATCAAGCCAGTAATCTTGGAATTGGGAGGAAGTGATCCGTTTATCGTGTTGGCGGACGCTGATTTGGATAAAGTCATTCCCAATGCCGTATCTGCGCGCATTAGAAATAACGGACAGTCTTGTATTGCAGCCAAAAGATTCATTGTGGCGGCAGAGATTTATGAAGAATTCTTGAGTAGATACAAATTGGCCTTTGAGAAAATAGTTGTAGGCGATCCGATGCTTGAGACAACTGAACTGGGGCCAATCTCTACCAAACAAGGCCTGGAAGATGTTGAGTCTCAAGTGGCAGCAGCCGCAGCCGCAGGAGCCAAGATTATTTTGGGAGGTAAGCGCCTAGCAGGTAAAGGGTACTTCTACGCCCCTACTATTATCACTGAGATCTCCGAAACTAACCCTCTCTACACTCAGGAAGTATTTGGACCTGTGGCAAGCGTCTACTCTGCTGGTTCGACTGCAGAAATTGTACATTTGGCAAACGCTACCAAATTTGGTCTAGGTTCGTCAATTTGGTGCAAAGATGTGGCCGCTGCCAAAGAGCTAGTTCCACAGATCGAAGCAGGTAGTGTATATGTCAATAGAGTTATGGGTTCGGATCCACGCATGCCTTTTGGGGGCGTGAAGAATTCAGGGGTTGGACGGGAGCTTTCTCACTATGGCATCAAAGCTTTTCAGAATGTGAAAAGTGTGATTGTGGCTTAAGAGTCTGAATCAATCCATCTTGCCTTTTGAGCCAGTTCAGACTAGACTCGATCAATAAATAGCCAAAAGGCAGGAATATGAGGTTGCTTATAATTTGGTTGCGGAGGAATGGTAGGCCATTAATATAGCTGGCTATAAGGCCTGCAAGATCTTTGCTATACATGTTAGTTAGAACCACGACTCCAAAATTGGTCCACAAAAAGAAAAAGATCACAAAGCTAATGCCGCTGAAGCTAAAAAATGCTACCTGCTTGGTTTTATCTGCATAGGCCTTGCTGGCAAGTACTGACCAGGCCATCCCCAGGAAGAAAGCAGACCAGGTGAACAACAAGATATTTGAATTGCCTAAGATACTATCAGAAAGACCTAGAGTTAGAGCTAAACAGAGCAGCGCTAAGATTCTATGCCTAAAAAGCCACCCTAACGCAAAGCTAATCAAAGTAATAGTTTCTACATTGGGACCAAGATTCCAAATTGTGCGTGTTAGCACTCCCACTAGTACTAATACACTAGCTACTAAGACCTCTGCTAATAATTCTCGGTGGGTATCAAAGAAGCTTTTGTTAATCATAGTGAAAAAGTAGTAAGGCTAAATTCAAGCTTGTCATTAGGTTTGACCTGATACTGCTCCACTCCCACCATTGATTCATTACCATTGATAGAGAATTTCCAAAATTCGTTGTCGCTATTAGCTTGCAAACCATTGAATTTGGTTACGAATTTGCCTGTACCTGGGAATTCTACTGTAGCAAAACTGAAATCGGCATCTGACTGATCAAGTCTTTGCAAATACTGCAAGGTGTTTTCGCTTTCCTGCCAAGCAATCTGGTAATCCCTATTGCCTGTTAGATCAATCAACCTGAGGGCCACTGGGCTCTCCTTTGAAGTTTGTAAAACGCTGTTATTGCTTGCCGGCTTGATTAGACTTAATGCAAATATGCCTGCAAGGGTTGCGACTAGGACTAACCCTACACCAAACAGAAACAACCGCAAAGGCTGCTTAGATAGTTGCTTAGATAGTTGCTCGGCTAGCATAGTAGATGGAGTTACTTAACTTAAGTAACTCCATTTTAGCAGACCTTACTAGAGGGCTTTATCAAATATTTTCATAAATAGACCTTGTGCTCCACCAATAAAAGTGTAGCCAAACATTATTACAATAGTCACCACCAATAATTCCAAAAGGATATTGCCATTCGCAGAAGTAGTTGTGAGCGGGTTTAGGCTTGTGGCCTTCAAGATAATCAGTATCAAGTAGACTGCCGCAAATACTAGAGACAATAAGAAACCTGAAATAGCGCCTAAGTACATTCCGCCAACAAAATCCTTGTCAGGAAGTTTATGACTATTTACTACTATAAAAGTAGTAAATACTACTGGAATCAAAATGGCATAATTTTCCGAGTTTGAGTTAATGCCACCTGCCGCAGCTATCAGGGCTGCAATACAGAAACTAAATGCGCCAACTATCATTGCTGAACCCACATAATTATATTTGTACACGTCAGCTTTCTTGGCATCCACATTTTTGTTGAACATGTAATGGCTAATACCCCCAACCAAAGCATAGCTCACTGTGAATACTCCATAGGAAAGCAAGATCTGACCAGGGTTAATCTGGTTCACAAATCCAGTTTGTGTCACAAATTCATAAATAGCATTCAAGCTAATAATTACTACAGCTAGGAGAGCTCCCACACGTGCGCCACTGAAAAAATAAGTTTTGCCATCGGCATAATTTAAAAATGGTTGCACACTCAAGAAATACAGAGCAATTACTGGAGGGAAAATATATTCCCAGCGAATAAACAAGAAATCAAATACTTTAGTTAATTGTAAACTGAACGCTAATAGTAGAAACCCACCTATAATCAGACCAATAAATAATTTGCGGAAATTGATGCGCAATCCAGCACTAGTTTTTTTGTTTTTCATAGTAATTACATACTAACAAGCTGAAAAATTACTGCAAGTGTCAGGGATTGAAATTACCAGTATTGTTCGCGGCTG
>Ga0209181_10011599_pt1 | contig 11267 bp, 4 predicted proteins | sample MAT05_FD_187208 | JGI IMG/M metagenome (GOLD analysis project Ga0209181, IMG submission 187208) | Freshwater microbial communities from Lake Fryxell liftoff mats and glacier meltwater in Antarctica - MAT-05 (SPAdes) (version 2) | ecosystem: Environmental > Aquatic > Freshwater > Ice > Liftoff... | reverse complement strand
TCTCCAGCAACCACTGTCTCAGCTCGGAGTACTGCTTGATGAACATCCAATTGCGCATCGTCAGCAGCGCCGACACCCCACCCTCACGCACGAGCTGCAGCCCGCGCTCCAAAAACATCGCGTACAAGTCCGCCTTGCCCCGCGGATAGTTCTTCTGGAGGTAAGCCACCTCACGCATCTTGGCAGTGCCCTGGTAAGGCGGGTTGCCGACGACCAGGTCGTACTGTCCCTCGCGCAGCATCCGCAGATAACGCACGCCGCTCGCGAGCTGCTCTCCACGCAGGTGCAATCCCAGGTCATCGCCGCGAGTCGTGTGCGACAGGAACTGCTCGAGCTTGTCGAGGATAGTGTCGCGGTCCGCGAGTCGATCGCCGACGCGACTCTCAGACGCCCGAAACAGGCGCGGCGACGTCTCGTACGTCGCGATCGCGTCATCGACCGCAGCATCCACCTTCAACAAGCTCCCCAGCCAGTCGGCGCCCTTCAACGCTCCAACCACCGCATCGGTCAACGCCGCCGGGATCCCAGTCTCCTCTTTGATCGCCGCGCGCAGCTCCACCAGCGCGGAATCGTTCGCCGCCAGATTGCCGAGCTGCAAATTAGCCGCGACCAGACCCAACGCCTTGGGATGCGCGCTCGCGCAGGTCTGCCGCGCCTTCAACCAAAGGGCAGCCGCCGCGATCTGCACGGCCCGTGGATCCAGATCGATGCCATGCAGATTGACCTCGAGGATCCGCTCGACAATCGCCTGCTCACTCCAATCCGCGTCACCGACCAACCCACGATGGCGCGCTTCCTCGCGATACAGCGCGACCAGCAGATCGAACGCGACCACGAGAAAATGTCCCGACCCGACCGCGGGGTCCAACACCTTCAAGTCGCGCACGCTCTCGGGCGCATGCGTCACCGCGTCGTCAGGCATTGGCTGCGGCACGTAGTAGGCCCAGCGCGCTTCGTCCTCCCCCTCAATCGGCATCAGCGCGGTCAGCTCGACCTCACCGCGCTCCCGCTTTCCACGCCAGTCCACCCGCCGCGCTTCCAGCCGGTCGAGCACACCACCGCTCACGCACTCGGCCACCCAGCCGTGCTTCGCGCACATCGCCAGCCACATCGGCCCGAGGCTGTTCTGCAGCAGCCAATCCACCATGTAGCGCTCGGTAAACATCTGGGTCTTGGACGCTATCTCGTGCGGCTCCAGCTTGCCGCGCGCGTTCAGCTTCACGTCCAGCGCCTCACGCTCGGGGTCGTTCCAATATTGGTAGACCCAGCCGAGCGTCATGTCGTCGCCCCAGCAGCTCGCGAGCGCCTTGTCATCGAGCTGGCGCACCAGCTCACGCATCACATGCACCGGAGTCGGCACCAACTCCCGCGCACCCGACCGCCCAAACAGACCGGGCAGCTCGACCGCAAGCTCGCGATAGGCGAGGTCCAATAGAAGCCCAAACCCTTCGGTCGGCTCGGCCGCGACCAAAGCCGGCGCGAGCTTCCGGAAGTCCTGATAGATGCGACTCTCCCAGCCACCGGTCACGAGCTTGGGCCGCAGCCCGGCCGCCTCCATCAGCTTCAGCAGCACGAAGCGATTGAGCAGCGTATAGGCCGCCTGCTTCACCAGCTCGGCCAGCGCGCGCGCCTTCTCGCCGTCCTTGCGCAGCGCCTGCTCGTCGACATGCCGCTCGAGCCGCTGGCGCCGCGTGCGCCGCGCCAGATCCAGGTCGGCTTTGTTCACCTTCGGAATATCGAGCCGATATTCCGAGCGCATGGCATCGCCGAGGTGCTCGATCAAATAGGCGCGCAGCCCGCGGATCACATCACCGAGCCGCTTCTTCGCTTCGGGTGTCATCATCTTCGCCGTGCCGCTCATGAGATGCGCACCCGCTTGCCCGCCCGCACATGCTCCATCAGCATATCCCTGACCTCGGCCAGCAGCTGCTCCACCTCGTCCTTGCTCGCGACCTCACGCCCACTCAGCGACAGCTTGAGCTTGTAGACCGGCTTCGGCATCGCCCGTGTCTGCGCCGCCGGAGCCTGCGTCTCGCGACCGGCCGTCCTGGCACTCGCCACCCGCCGCGCCTCCGCCTGTCGCGCGGCCTCCTCGAATGCGTCGATCGCATCGACCGCCCGCTCCTCGGCGAGCTCCAGCGACTTCGCGAACGGCTCGCCCAGCGCCAGCAGCTCGGGCGACAGCGCCTCGACCGTCGTATGGATCCCCGCCAGAGCGATCGGCCGCAGCACCGCATGCTGTTGATCCGCTGCCAGCGCCACGAACGCGACCCGCGTCTTGACGCGCCCACGGGCCGCATCGGCCGCCGTCTCCTGCCACGCCAACAGCCGCTGCCGCTCAGCCCGATAGGCCTCGCGCACGGCCATCACCGCGTCGCCCAGCGGCAGCACCTCCAGCCACGGCTTCGGGGCTGCCAATTGTTGATCAATAAATGCCAATGCCCCGGCAACCTCACGGTCGATATGCTCACCGAGGAACGTCTCGAGCTGCGTTCCCTGCCGCTGCCGCAACGCAAACGCTTCGCTCAGCGCCTCGACCACCTCCTCGGTCAGCTCCGCCTCGAGCGTCGCCAACTGCCTCAGACCATCGCGCAGCGGATCGAGATCCTTCTGGAGGCGCGTCATCGTCTGCTCGGTGTAGCGCGACACGCCGACCAGCCCCTCGAGCACCGGGATGACCGCACTCAAGTCCGCGACCTGCTTATCGCCCGCCGACCGCCCCGGCAGCCGCGCATAGCGTGCCAGCACCGCGCGTGCGCGGCGCGCAGCGCTCGGGAAGGTCTTGGCGACGGCGTCGACGATCTTGTCCTCGTCGCGCTCGACCTCGACCCCGAGCTCGTCGAGGAACAGGCGCGCGATGCGATTCCTGACCCGGGGATCAACCGGCTCGTTGGCGGGGAAGAACGACGCCGCACGAAACGGTCGGTCCTTGTCGAAAATATCGAGCACACCGGGGTCACGGATGCGCGTCACCTCGAGCCCGTCCTCGGGCTGGATCTTCAGCTTCGCCGCGCGCACGAGACCGATGACGCCGGCTTTGACGACATTGACCGGCCACGCGAACGGCGGCGCCGAAAAATGCGTCAGCAGTGCCGAGCCAGTCATTCCGCTACGCGCTTTGATGACCTCCAGCACGCGCGTCGGCACCGCGCCCGCGGCAGTCGCAACATAGCGACCCGCCTCCAGCTCGAACAACGACAGTGGGCCCACCACGAAGTCGTTCGCGATGCCAGAGATCGTCTCCGCGACCAACTGCTGGAGCTGGCTCGGGGCCACCTGGAGCGGCTCGAAGTGCGAGTAGATCTCCGGCAACAGGCGCGCTGCCGCGGCGGTCATCACGACCGCGAACGACTGGCCGTGCTCCTTCGGATCGATGATGCGCCGGTCGAAGTACATGCGGCCGGCGACGAACTGCAGGCCGACCGCGGTCTTGAGCTGCTCCGATAGTTCTTCCTGGCGCGCCTCCTCGTTGTTCAGGAGGTTCTTCTTCGCGACCACCAGCGACTCGCGCCGCGCCCGATAGCGCAGCACCATGTCGCGGCTCCGCGCCAGCTCACGCGCGACATCGGCCACCGACGCGTCGTCGCCGCCGACCCACACGAGGCGCGTCTTCAAGCTCGACTCGGCGCTGCGCTTCACCCAGGCATTGTCCTCGCGCTCGTCTCGCGCGAGCCAGCGCAGGTCCACGCTCATCGCGCCCTGGTCGCGCGGATCGACCAGCAGCACGCCGTCGTCGGCAAGCCGCGTCGCGAACGTCACGCGCCAGGGGAACTCTCGGCCCTGGAGCCGCGCGCGGTTTGCGGCCGGCAGGATCTTGCCGAGCGCGTCTTTGACCAGGTCGGCTTGCTGGTCACGCGAGACGCCGATGCGCGCCTTCTCGTCCTCCCACTCTTCGGCCGACGAGGACTGGATCTTGTAGCCGGTCTTCTCGCTGTACCCGAGCAGGTTCTTGAGCCGCAGGGCCTCCAAAGCGGCCTTCACGGCAGTCGTCCGGTCACCACAATCGACCCGATCGAAGAGGCACTGGCTGACCAGCTCGGCGGATGTCGGCACGACCTCCTGGATGTGCTCCAACAGCGCCACGATCTTCGCCGCGCGCAGCAGCAGCGGGTCGGCATTGACGGTAGCACTCAAGACCCGCGCCATGCTGGCTTGTAAGTCACTGTCCAGCGCCGTGTGCTGGACCTCGTAGATCTGGTCGAAAGAAATGAGGCTTCCAATCGGCGCGTCGGCCAATCGCTGCGACCGGAACAGCTCACCCAGAAGCTGAAGAGCGCCGCGGATCCCGTGGTCGTCGCCTTGCGCGCGTGAAGTGCGCAAGCGCAACGCGGAGGTGATCTGCAACAGCAGCTCGATGTGGTTCGGCAAGAGAGGATAGACCTCGACGAAGTCGTCGGGGGTGATGTCGCTGGCGCCATACGCGAACAGCTTCAAGCTGGACCGATGCAGGTCGAAGAGGCGCCGCAGCTCTGCCTCGCCAGCCGGCGTCTTCTGCAAGAGGCGCCGGTGGATGACGTCGCGGATATTGGTCGGCGCCAGGTGGATTTGCAGCCGCGGCGGGAAGCGGTCGCGCAACCACACCAACACGCTCTGGTCGGCCTGCTCGTCGAGCTTCTGCTGCCCCAGCGCGATGAGCCATACACGACCGTGCAGCACCGCGCCGAGCTCGGTCGCGAACGCGCGCAGGCGATCGACCCGGTCCTTGTTGCCGATGACGTATTGGCTGACCTCGTCGACGACCAGGAACACGGTCGCGTCGGGCGCACGAAAGCGCAGCATGTCGCGAATGGCGAGGACGGCATCCTGGGGCGAGCCGTCGCGCGTGCGCGACCCACCGCGGCTCGCGAACCAGGCGGTCGGCTCGGGGTAGTGCTGCGGGTAGAGCTTGTGCAGGACCAGCGAGAAGTCCTCCTCGGCCAGCGGGTTGTCCTTCAGCTCGGCCCAGGGCTGGCCCAGGACTTCCAGTGCCAGCGCCTCGAAGCGCTGCCAGTCGCCGGTCTTCTCGAGGCGCAGCTCGAAGTCGGCGACGTGCGGGTCGCTCTGCGAATATCCCAGGCGGCGCTGCAGCTGACGCACGGCGACCGCATGCACATGCTCGTGGTCGCGGGCGGTGCCGCCGATGTCGAACACCACCGACAATGGCGCCAGCGAGCCGAGCTTGGCTATCAGTGCATCGAAGGCGGCACGCAGCTCGGCCGCCCGCGGCGAGGTGTCGCGTGCCAGCAGCGCCTCGAAGAGAGGCGCGCCGTCCGGTAGTTGCAAGGTCGGATGGCGGTCCAGAGCCAGGCCGATGAGCTTCGCGAAGCTCGACTTGCCGGAGCCGTAGAAGCCGGAGATCCAGGCCGTCGGGAGGTCGGGGCCGCCAGCTTTGTCGAGCTCGGCCGCGATCCCGCGCAAGAGCCGCACGTAGGATTCGTGGATGCCTTCGGGCACCCGCTTCTTGTTCGGGTGACCGTCGGGCCAGCCGCCGGTGATGATGTACTCGCGGACCTCGGCGGCCAGCTTCTCGGGGGCCTGCTCGTGGAAGTAGACGACTGGCGGGATGTCGCGCGTGACGTCGTTGGCGAAGAGCGTGCGCATCGTCATGGGTAGATCCTCGGGCGGTAGTCGCTGTCGCTCGGCGTGACGCCCATGAATGACAGCGCGTTGGGGCTCGCGGGGTCGCGTGCGCCCGGGTACAGGATGACGACCGGCACGTTGCGGGTGTGGCCGTCCAGGTGGCGCAAGAGCGCCGAGACGCGGAAGAACGGGTAGAGCGCGCCGACCCGGCCGACCAGCGCCAGCGTGCGCTCGACCCGCTCCGGGTAGCCATCGGCGTAGCGCGCGATGACCGCGGCGATGTCGCCAGCCAGGCCTTTATCACCGGGTGTGCCAGTGCTGAGGCCGGTCCCTTCGATGAGCGGCTCGAGCTTGTTCTTCAGGTAGTCGAGCGCGTCGTCCGGCGACTGGCGGGCCTTGGCTTTCTCCATCGCCGTGACGCTGGCGAGGAAGCGCGGACCGAGCTTCTTGACGCGGTCGTGGAGCAGCCGTTGGAGAGAGATCGGCAGCACGTACCAGCCGCTCGCGACGAGGTCGCGGCTGAGATGCGAGACCTCCTCGCGCAGCTCGTACTCGACCGCGGGGTCGTATTGCAGCAGCGCAAAACGGTAGCTGCGCATGGTCGAGATGCGGGGCCCGTCGGCATGGATGAGGTCGCCGCGCAGCGCCTCGAAGGCGCTGCGCAGCGCGGCTTGGGAAGAGGTCGGCGGGCTCACCATGGGCGGGCTCCATTTGTGGAATTCATACCGAGGGTCGCGCTCGCCCACGCGGTCAGGTCGGCGTGCCGGAAGCCGAGGTCGACGAGCGCGCCCTGGCGCCGGAAGTCGAAGCTCTCGGGGAGCTGGCGCAGGCGCGCTTCGAGCGAGCCGGCAGCGACCGTGAGCCCGACCGACGCGAGGTAGGGGTTGTCGCTGAGCGAGCCGCTGATGAGGCTGGCGGCTGCCAGCGGACGCAGCAGGTAGAGGAGGTAGCTCAGCGCCATGTCGGGCACGCGCGGGGCGGCCAGTGGGCGCGGGGAACGTTCGCTGTTCGAGGTCACGAGACCCGCAGCGTAGGCTGCTGATAGTAGCTTACTGGCGAACTGGATGCGCGTTGACACGGTCCATTGGTGGGTCCGGGTGGGCCACGCTTCGCTGCCCACACGAGGCGCGGCATCCGGGTAGCCGTCGACCCAGGTCAGCGTGACGTCGCGGGTGACGCTCGGGTTCGGGCCGTCACGGCGCTGGGCGAGGAAGACGGTGAACGCGCGGTAGAGCGGATCGGTGAGCTGGGTGTGCCAGTGACAGATGAGTGGGGCGGCGGCGGCGAGCGTGTCTGGGTTGCTCTCCGACCAGGCGTGCAGGACGGCGAGCGCGTCGGGGAACGCGTCGTAGCGCACGCGGAAGTTCTGCAGCAGGACCTGGATGCGCGGCAGCGACTTGGACCCGAACCAGAACTCGCTGAACGCGGTCAGCGCGGGGGTGGCAGGGGGCGTGGCGTTGGCCTCGGCGCGGCGCCAGTAGGCGCGTGAGTCCTCGACCTCGAGCGCGCACTTCAGGAGGCGGGTGTGGGTGCGGGTCGTCTCGCCGACAGGGCTCAAGGGCGTGCCACCAGGACGAACGGCAGCGGGTAGCCGTCGGCGCCGGTCGGCAGCGTCCCCAGCGCGGCGGTCAGCTGGAGGACGAGCGCGCCGAGGTCGGCTGGCTCGGGCTTCGGCACGAGCTGGCGCCCGAACGACGTCGTCGTCGTGCGCACGGCGGGACCCAGCCAGGTCGTGAAGGCGGCGCGGTCCCACGGCCGGCCGTCGAGATGGGCGAGACTCGCGAGCGCGGGAAGTGCTGCGTGCGGGCCGCCGGGATGTTGGGCCTGGAGCTCGTCGAGGCGCTCGGCCAGGCGCTCGTCGAGCATGGGCCCGAAGTGGAACAGCGACCAGACGAGGTCGGGGTCGGCGGACTTCTTGCGGGCGACGGCGTCGGCGGCGCGGCCAGCGGCGCGTAGGGCACGCACCACCGCCCAGCGCCACGACGTCGGATAGAGGCGCTTGAAGAGGTCGATGCCGCCGAACTCGCTGGCGAGATCGGTCTGCCACCAGCCCAGGCGCGGGTCGTCCGGCGACGCCTCGGCCGCGTTGGCGACCGCTATCTGGGCCGTCAACGCGAGGTCGAGGTCGGCGTCGGAGGGGTTGTCGAATGATGGGGTCATGGGGGGCATGGGGGTCATTGAACCTCGACGAAGCGTACCGTGCTGCCATCCTGGGTGGCGCGGCCCGTCTGGACAGCGACGCGGATGCCTTCCTTGAACTGGTCGCTGACCTTGGCGCCGCGCCGCGTGATTCCGAAGATCTGCATGAGCTGTCCCACCAGCTGATCCTCGTCGATTGCCAGCGCGCGCGCCAGCACCGCCAGCACGGCGTTCTTGATCTCAGCCAACGGGATCGCCTCGACCGCGCGGATGTCGGGGTCGTCCGGGCGCGACACGCGGAACAGGGTCCACGCGGCGGCATCGAGCTGGGCGGGCCAGAAAACGTCAGCGACGAGGCGTGGGCGACGCTCCAGTGGGAGGAGGCTGAGCTCGTCGACGACGGCTTCGCGCATCTTGCTGCCGACCCGTGCGACGGCCCACGAGTCGTAAGCGCGGCGGATCGCCTCGTCCTTGAGGATAGGGCCTTCCGCGTCGACCACCTCCGCCAGGCGCTCGGCGACCCAGCGGGTGTGGCGCCAGTCGGTCACGGGGCGCTCGCCGCCGAGGAAGACGACCGGCAAGCGAATGAAGGGCGTCGCGCGCCACGGCACCGAGTCAGCCTGGAGCCACGCGGTCGGGTCGGTGTAGGGACGCTCGGCGGGAGTGCGGGGGCCGGAGGTGGGCGTAGGCGCGGAGGTAGGCGTGGGCGCGGGCGCGGGCGCGGGCGTGGGCGTGCCGGCAACGGAAGCCGCAGGCGATACGGCGTCGGCGGGCGTGGGCGTGGGCGCGTCGCCCTCCGGCTCGTGCTGACCCTGCTCGCGCTCGACCCGCGCCGCCTCACGGGCGAGGATAACCTTGTCGACGATGGCCGCCAGCTCACGCTCTGGATCGTGCCACCAGTCGAGCGACCACAGCCGATGCAGGCGCCAGCCCTGGCGACCGAGGACCGACGGGCCGAGCTTCTCGCGGTCGCGGATCGACGGGAAGCGCGCCCACACCGGCGAGTCCGTCACGACGCCGAGCAGGTACTCGTCAGGCGCGTCGGGGTCGCGCACCGCGAGGTCCACGCGTGGGCCCGGTGCACCGATGTTGCGATCGCTACGGTAGCCGAGGTCGGCCAGGCGCGCCTCGATGGCGCCGAGGCAGCCGGCGCTGTCGGCCTCGCGCAGGGCGGCCTCGGCGGCGCTGGTCACCTCGCCGTTCTTCTGGGCGAAGGCGAGGAACTCGCGCAGGTGCCGCACCCCGACGGCCGAGGTCCGGCCCTCGCCGATGTGCTCGGGGCGCAGCGAGCTCACGACCAGGAGCTGCTCGCGGGCGCGGGTGACCGCGACGTTCAGGCGCCGCTCGCCCCCACTGCGGTTCAGCGCGCCGAAGTTGAGGGCGACCTTGCCGAGCTTGTCGGGGCCGTACGACATCGAGAAGATGATGACGTCGCGCTCGTCGCCCTGGACGTTCTCGAGGTTCTTCAGGAACACCGGCTCGGGCGACTGCTTCGGATCGAAGTGACGCTCGAGCGCCGGGTTCTTCTTGCGCTCGACCTCGAGCAGCTCCTCGATGAGGTCGCGCTGCGGCATCGCGAAGGTCACCACGCCGAGCGTCTTTTTCGCGAGCGTCGGGTCGGTCAGGCGCCGCACCACCTCGACCACGACCGCCTGGGCCTCGATGAGGTTACTGCGCGTGCCGCCCTTGTCGTAGATGCCGTCGACGCCGAGCCAGCGCACGCCGAGCGAGGGCACATGCGCCGCTGCGGCCGGGAACGTCACGAGCTGCGAGTCGTAGTAGCGCTGGTTCGAGAACTGGATGAGCGAGGGGTGGCGGCTGCGGTAATGCCACTTCAACGAGAGGCGCGGGATCCCCGAGCGGTCACACTCGTCGAGGATGCTCTCCATCTCCTCGACCTCCCCGTCGTTGACCTCGTCGCCGTCCGCTTTGCCAAAGAAGCTGGTCGGCGGCATCTGCTTCGAGTCGCCGACGATGACCGCGCGGCGGCCGCGACCGAGCGCGCCGATGGCGTCCCACGGCGGGATCTGCGAGGCCTCGTCGAAGACCACCACATCGAACAGCGCGAGGCTCGGGTCGAGGTACTGCGCGACCGACATCGGGCTCATCAGGACGCAGGGTTTCAAGCGCGGCAAGATCGTCGGGATCTTCGCGAACAGCTTGCGCAGCGGCAGGTGGCGGCGCCGCTTGCGCAGCTCGGTGCGCAACACGCCGACCTCGCCGACATCCATCGAGCCGTCGGGCAGCCGCTTCATGATGCGGTGTCTGACCTCGTCGCGGGCCATGCGCTGACGCTCGTCGTCGAGCTTGCGAAAGGCGCTGGCGCGGGTCTCGTGGTCGGCGCCGCGAAAGCGGGCGAGCGCCGGCTCGCCCGAGAGCGCGTCTTCGATGCGCCAGATCATCGCGCTGCGTTCGAGCGCGGCTTCGATGCCGTCAGCGGGCACGCGCCCATCCTCGAAGGCGGCGACGAACGGGCGCAGGCCACGCTCGAGCGCGATCCGCTTGGCGCGGACATAGCCCGCCCAGTCGCGCAGGCGCTTGAGCTGAGGTTGCCAGAGCGCGACCGTGGCGCGCACATGCTCGAGCGAAGCGGCGCCGTCGAGCAGACCTTGCGGCAGCTCGAGGGACGCGACCAGCGCGTCGGCCGCCGCCTCGTGTTCGCGCAGCGCTTGGCCGTACGTCGTCACGACCCCCTCAGCAAGGGTGAGCGGTCGGTCGATGGCGGTGGGCTTGACGAGCTCGGGCGCGAAAACGCGCGCGGCCTCGCGCCGGCGGTCACACCAGTCGAGGCGCTCTTGCACGGCGGCGATAGAGCGCTTCAGTTGCTCGGGGTCGGTCACGTCGTCGAACCTCGCGACGGCTTCCGATTCGTCCTCCAGGGCCGCTGTGTGCGCCCGCAGCTCGGCCACGCGGGCGAACGCGCGCCGCACGTCGGGGGTCGCCGGAAGCGCGCCGGTTGCGGCGGGTGCCACCAGCTTGCGCAGGCCGCGCAGGCGAAAGAACGCGACCATGAAGAATGCGTTGGCAGCCAGCGCGAAGCGCTCGGCGAGGCTCACCGTGTCGAGCTGCAGGAGCGCGTCGAGGTGCCAGTCGGCCGCGAGCGCGGCGCTGATCTCGAAGCGCTCGCGGGCGTGGGTCGCGACGATGGTCAGCTTCTTTCGCTGGTCGGCGTCGATCGCGTAGAGCGCGGCGGCGCCCGCCGGCATCGCACGCTCGACCTCGAGGAAGGCGGCGACGTTGCGCAGGCGCTGGCGGTCGGTCGAGCGCGGCTCGATACCCACGTCGGCAAGCTCGGCAAGCGAGCTGGCAAGACGCTCCGCGCTTGCCGTCACGGCGGCGATGGCGTCGGCGACCCGGGTCTCCCGGCGCGGGTTCCAGTCGACGAGGCGCGAGCTCGCGAACGGATGGGCCGACGGCAGGCCAACGGGGCCCGCGGCCCAGGCAAGCTCGCGCGCGGCTTCGCGCATGCCATCCCAGCGCTCGTCTTCGAGCGGACCGCCAACATCCGATGGGGGTGGTCGGCTCGCCACGCTGCGCTGCTCGCCGAAATCAAAGCGCACGTGCGGCTC
>Ga0209181_10011598_pt1 | contig 11267 bp, 12 predicted proteins | sample MAT05_FD_187208 | JGI IMG/M metagenome (GOLD analysis project Ga0209181, IMG submission 187208) | Freshwater microbial communities from Lake Fryxell liftoff mats and glacier meltwater in Antarctica - MAT-05 (SPAdes) (version 2) | ecosystem: Environmental > Aquatic > Freshwater > Ice > Liftoff... | reverse complement strand
AAATGGGGGATGCGGGTTTTCACGCGGAGTGGAATAGGCCGGCGCGAAATTGCCTCGAAAGCGGCGCTTGGCAAGCGGGCAGCATCAGGCGCCGTTCGCGTGGTCGAAGGTGTGGCGCACCGTCGCGAGCAGTTCCTCGGCGCGATAGGGCTTGCGGAGAAACGCCACGTGCTCGGGCAGAACCGAGTCGCCGCGGAAAACGTCGGCGCTGTAACCGCTCGTGTAGATCACCTTGAGGTCGGGCTTTTTCGCGAGGAGTTGCTGCGCGAGTTCGTGGCCGGAGACGCCGCCGGGCATGACCATGTCGGTGAGCAGAAGATCGACTTCCGTGCCGCAATTTTCCCACAGCTCCAGCGCCGCGTGGCCGCTCGCCGCTTCGAAAATCCGGTAGCCGTTGATCTTGAGCGCATGGACGACCACGGCACGCACCGTGGCCTCGTCCTCGACGACGAGAATCGTCTCCGAGCCGCGTGCCGCCTTGGTCTGCGCGGATTCGATCGGCGCCTCCGCAGGCGGGGCCGGTGAGTGACGCGGGAGGAAAAGCGAGAACGTGGAGCCTCGGCCCGGCGCGCTCGCGACGGCGAGCCAGCCGCCGTGCTGTTGCGCGATGCCGAAGGCCGTGGCCAGGCCCAGCCCCGTGCCTTTGCCGACTTCCTTGGTCGTGAAAAACGGCTCGAAAATATGCGGCAGATGCTCGGGCGCGATGCCGGTGCCGGTGTCGGTGACATCGATGCGGATGAAGAGCTCGTCATTCAGCGGCAGCTCGCCGGGACGCTCACGGCCGCGGGCCAGACTGGTCGCCAAGGTGAGGCGGCCGCCTTGCGGCATGGCGTCGCGCGCGTTCACGGCGAGATTGAGCAGCACCTGTTCGATCATCGCGGTATCGGCATGGATCGGCGTGGGCTCGGGCGTGAGCTGGGTCGCGAGCGCGATGTGTTCGCCGATGAGCCGCTCGAGCATGCGGGTGACCTCGAAGACCACGGTATTGGCTTCGAGTTCGCGCGGCTGCATCGGCTGGCGGCGGCTGAAGGCGAGGAGCTGGCCGGTCAGCGCCGCCGCGCGCTCGGTGGCGGCGAGGATGTCCTGGAAAACCGGGCGCGCTTCCTCGGGCGGCAGGTCGGCCATGAGGGCGAGCGAAGCATTGCCCTGGATGACCATGAGCAGGTTGTTGAAGTCGTGGGCCACGCCGCCGGCGAGCTGGCCGATGGCGTCCATTTTCTGCGACTGCCGGAGCTGCTCCTCGAGCTTGCGCTGTTCGGTGATGTCGAAGCCGAAGACGGTCACGCCGGTCACCTCCCCGCCGCTGACGATCGGGCTGAACGATTGCTCGAAAATGCGCGGCCCGCGCGCGCCGGGCAGCTCGGCTTCGGTGATGAAATGCTCCCCGGCCAACGCCCGCTCGTAGAGCTTGCGGCGGGTGCCGGCTCGCTCGGGCGGCTGGACTTCGCCGATGGACATGCCGACCGCGGGCGCGGTGCTGAAGCTTTCCCCGATCAAGCGGCGGAAGTGCGAGTTGAAGGTGATGTAGCGCAGGTCGCGATCGACCGACCAGATCGCCGCGGTGGTGTTCTCGATGAGCGCGGTCAGGTTGGCTTCGCTGCGCCCGATCTCGCGGGTCACGTGCTCGACTTTCCGCCGAAGCTGGAGAGTCCAGAGCAGGGCCACGCCACCGGTGATCACGGCCACCGCGAGCACTCCGCCGAGGATCCAGAAAAGGCGCCGGTCGATGGGTGGTTCGTCGGGTTGAAAGACGAAATCGGCGGGGTTGATGGGTTTGGTGGCCAGCCCGGTCTCGATGAAGATCTGCTGCATCCGGTCCCAGCGTCCGAGGTTCATGTGCCCGATCTCCACGACATCGGGCAGGATGAGCCGGCGCATTTCGCGGGCCTCGATTTCGAGGTTCTCGCGCTTCAAGCCGCGCTCCTTCACGCCGGGCATTTTCAGGATGAGATCGATCATCTCCCCCGGGTGCTGCATGGCATAGTCCCAGCCCCGCAGGCTGGCGCGGATGAAGGCCGCGACTTGCTGGCGATCGCGCTCCACGACCGGCTGGTGGGTGAAAAGCGTGTCGCCGTAAAAGTCCACGCCGTAGTCGTTCACCTGGATGATGGCGGGCTCCACGCCGGCCTGCCGGAGCTGGGTGGGCTCGACGGTGCGATAGGCCGAGACGGCGTCCACGCGGCCTTCGATGAGGTCGGCCAGATTCCACGAATGCGGGACCAGCTCGACCCGGCCGGGCGGGAGACCTTCGCGAATGAGCATGGCCTTGAGCTGTGCGGCGCCCTGGTCGCTGGCCACCATCACGCGCCGCCCGACGAGGTCCGAGGGTTTGTGAACATTGCCATCGGCCCGCGCCATGATGATGTAGGGCGAGTGCTGGAAGATGGCCGCGCAGACGATGGTCGGCTGGCCACGGAGCCGGGCAAGGAGCACATCGTCATCACTCACCCCGAAATCAGCCCGGCCCGAGAGGACCATCTCGAGCGGCGGGCGCGTCGGCGAACCTTCCTGCAGGACGACATTCAACCCCGCCTCTTTGTAGAAACCCTTGGCCTCCGCGGCGTAGTAACCCGCAAACTGGAATTGGTGATACCACTTGAGCTGCAGCACGAGCGGTCGCTCCTCCGCGACTGCGCGCAGGGGCATCAGCGCGAGAAGCGCCGTGCTCCCGAGAAAAGCCCATCGAAACCAGGCGGTTGGGCGTTTTTGCGCAGACTGAAGCGAACGAAACACAGAGTGGCAGGGAGATTCGGAGGGGTGGCTTGGCGGCGTGCTGCAAAGCAGAAGCCGTTCTCATTACGCGGGTCACTCATTTTTGGGAACGTCCTTTTCCCGCTTTCCTCTGATCACCCGAGTGAAACAGGCTACCGCACCCCCGCGACCTGGAAGCCTTCCGCCTCGAGCACTGCGCGGATTTTCGCAGGCTGGTCGCCTTGGATCTCCACGGTGCGGTCTTTGACCGTGCCACCGCAGCCGCACGCCGCGCGCACCTGCTTGGCGATTTTTTCGATGACCGAGGCGGGCAGGTGCGTGGCGAAATCGTGGATGACGATCACGGTCTTTCCGCCGCGATGGGCGGTCTCGCGGCGCAGCACCACGCGCCCCATTTTCCAAACCGGCAACGGCGCCGCGGGTGCGGGAGCCGACTCCGGCCCGGCGGGAAGATGGGGCACGTCGAGTCCGGCGAAAGCGGCGTTCAAGCCGGGACGAGGCGCGGCAGCGGCATTGGTATCGAGGCGTTTTTGGGGATCAGGACGCAAAGGATGAAGGACGGTTACGAATGAAACTGGTGCGAGGAGAAATCTGGCTGCGGGCCGCGCGCAAGGTGTGGCCCATCTCTTGCAGCTTTTCCATGATCAACACCTTTTCGACGAACGGGAGAGAGGCCAGGCGCTCCCGGCGTGCCGCTTTAGCCTGATAGAGATCGGCGAGGGTGATCGGGCTCATGATGCGGTGAAGTAGCGGCTGTGGAACTGCAACCATTTCGCCTCCAACCGATGCCGGCGCAAGATTTCCTGAAGGGCGGCATCGTCGGGATGACCTTCCTGCACGAAGGCGACGAGGCGCGCGAGATCCTTGGGGCGCCCGACCTGCAGGCAGATGGCCATGAGGTGTTCTTGGGTGAAGATACGGGTCGGGACACCGCCGATCTCGATGGCCACGGCCTGCTTCCATTTCGTTGAGGACGCGCAGGCTGGATTCGAGCCTCATGGTCTTGCGGAGCGCTTACATCAGATTCGCCGCGACCTCGGCCATCTCGCTGCGTTCGCCCTTGAAGAGGTTCACGTGGGCCATGAAGGGCTGGCCTTGCAGGCGGTTGCGGGTGAAGACGAGGCCGTTGGTGTGCGCATCGACGTAGGGATTGTCGATCTGCCCGAGGTCGCCGATGAGGATGATTTTCGAGCCTTTGCCCATGCGGGTGACGAGTGTCTTGGCTTCGTGCGGGGTGAGCTGTTGCGCTTCATCGACGATGAAGATGGCGCGCGGGATGGAGCGACCGCGGATGTGGGCGATGGCTTCGATCTCGAGCAGGCCGGCTTGCATGAGCGGTTCGTACGGGCGGGCGTATTTGTTGCCGGCTTGCGGCGCTGCGGGTCCGTCGCTCGCACGGCTCGGCTCGGTCTTGCGCTTGGATTGTTTCTTGTTGTCGAAGTGCTCGGGTTTGCGCGGACGCGACAGGAGCAGCTCGAGCGCGTCGTAGGCGGGCTGGAGCCAGGGCTGCATCTTCTCCTCCACGCGGCCGGGCAGGAAACCGATGTCGCGGCCGGTCGGCATGATTACGCGCGTGATGAGCATCTTCTCATACTCGCCGCACTGCACCTGCTCGAGCGCGGCGCCGACGCTGAGCAGCGTCTTGCCGGTGCCGGCCTTGCCATAGACGGTGATGAGCGAGATCGAGGGATCGTAGAGCGCGTCGAGGAAGAAGCGCTGGCCGAGGTTCGCGGCCTGCAGGTGGCGTCCGCCGCGGATGTTCACGTGGTCGTGGTGGAGCTTGATGAAGTCGCCGCCGCTGAGGTGCCGCGCGGGCACGCCGTGCGAAGGCTCCTCCTCGTTGCGCAGCAGGACGTACTGGTTCGGGATGAGCATCTCGAGATTCGGCAGCGTGATCCGCTCCTGGCTGGCAAAAGCCTGGACGGTGTGGCCGGGAACATCGATCGCGGCGTATTCCTCGTGCCCGCTCCGGCGCTGCGTGCGGCGGATGTCGTTGTCCTCCACGCGGTCGGTCCGGTAATCCTGCGCGTCGAGCCCGAGCGCACGCGCCTTGAGCTGCATGTTCAGATCTTTCGTGACGAGCACCGCACCCGCGGCCTTGGTATCGGCGAGATACGCGGCGCTGGTCAGGATGCGATTGTCGGTCGAGTCAAAGTCCGGGAAAAGGCTGAGCGCCAGCCGGCTGCGGGGCGATTCGTCGATCAGCTTCCAGTCCTTGCCCTCGTGCTTGAGCGCGGGATTGATGAAGACATGGAGGTGGCCGCCGTTGTCGAGCTTCACGCCCGCGCGCATCTCCTCGGTGGTGCGGAAGCGCTCGCTCAGGCGGCGATGCACCTCGCGCGCATTGGCGCCGCGGGTCGTCGACTCGGATTTAAACCGGTCGAGTTCCTCCAGCACTTCCACCGGAATCCACACCACGTTTTCCTCGAACTGAAACATCGACTGCGGATCGTGAATCAGGACGTTCGTATCGAGGACGAAGTGTTTCTTGTGGATGATGTCTGCTTTTTTGAGGGCCATGGATTTGGGTTTTTTCAATGGAGAGGAGAGGTGGAGGCGACGGCGGGATCGGAGGCTTCGGAGGGATTCAATTTCGCGGGCGTCGAGCCGAGCCAGCGCACGGCCATGACGGAGATGTCGTCGCTTTGTTCGCGTTCACCGCAAAAGGTTCGCACGTCGCGGACGACGCTGCGCGTGATTTTTTCCACGGGCAGATTGGCCACGTCGCGGAGCACGACTTCGACCCGCGCCTGGCCGTAGAAACGCTCCGAGCGGTCGAGCGCTTCGGTCACGCCATCGGTGTAGAAAAAGAGCGTATCGCCGGGCGCGAGCTGGAGCGACGTGGAGTGGTAGTCGAGGCCCGCCATCGCGCCGACGGCCACGTCCTTCTCGCTCCGAATCGCGCGCACGGAGTGGTCCGCTCCCGCGAGGAGATACGGCGCCGGGTGGCCGGCGTTGGTGAATTCGATTTCGCCCGTGCGGATATTCAAGTGGCCGTAGATGAGGGAAACAAACATGCCCGAGTCAGTCTGCTCGCAGAGTTCTTCGTTCACCTGCTCCATCACTTGTGCCATCGGCAGGCGGCGTGACGAGCTTGCTTTGAGTAACGTTTTCGTGACGGCCATGAAGAGCGCCGCCGGCACGCCCTTGCCGGAGACGTCGCCGATCAGGAAGCAGAGCCATTCTTCATCGAGGAAAAAGAAATCGTAAAGGTCGCCGCCGATCTCGCGCGCGGGGCGCAGGAGCGCATGGATGTCGATCTCTGGCCGGTCGGGGAAGGCGGGGAATTTTTTCGGCACGAGGCTCATCTGGATGCTGCGCGCGGCATTCAGCTCACCTTCGAAGCGCTCCTTCACCGTGGTCGTGTAGCGCAGCTCTTGCATGCGCATTTGCAGGTCGCGCGTCATCTTGTTGAAGGAGTTCATGAGGTCGCGCACTTCCTCGGTCGGCGAGCTGACGCTGAGCCGCTGCTCGAGATCGCCATCCGCTACAAGCTGCGCGGCGCGGGCGAGTTGGCCGATCGGTTTCGTGACGGAACGCGCGACGAAGATGAGGGCGCCCAGCAGGCCGAGCACGCCGATGGCGCCGAGCGCGAGCTGCTCCTTGCGCAGGTCGAGCGCCTTGGAGAGCACTTCCTTTTTCGGATAAACGAGCGCCAGCGCGAGGTTGCCCGCTTCGATCGGAGCGAAAGCGATCCACGCGTCTTCACCGCGGAGCGGATCGGCGAGCTGGATGAAACCTTCCTCGCCGTTGCGCATCATGTTCGCGAGGCTCGGGCTCACGTCCTGGATCATGGCCTTCATCACCTTGCTCTCGTCGGGATAGCTGAGAAAGCGCCCGGTTTTGCTGATGATGAACGCGTAGCCGGTGCGCCCGATGTTGAGCTGCTTCATCTCGGCCATGAGCTGCGTGAGCGCGATGTCGATCGTGGCCACGCCCCAGAAAAGTTCGTCGCGGCGGAAGGGCACGCTGCGTGTGGTCATGAGCACGTTGCCGCCACCGTCGTCGAAGTACGGCTCCGTCCAGATCGCCCTGCCGAGGTCGCGCGGCTCGCGATACCAGTGCCACTGGAAGTAGTTGTAGTCCGCGCCGGCAAGCTGCACGAACTCGATCGCCCCCTCGGCGGTGCGGTAGAAATAGGGTCCGTAGCCGTTCTCCGCGGGATCGAAGCCATACGGCTTGAAGACGATGCAACTCCCGTAAATCTGCGGGTTGTTTTCCACCACCCCGCGGAGGTAGCCCTCGACCTCTCCCTTGGTTTTGAAGGCCCCGGATTCCATCGCCCGCGCGTGCATCTGCGGGATCTCCGCCGCGGCCTTGAGCTGGCCATCGAGCCGCGCGGCGTAAAAACGCGCCGTGGTCCGCGCGCGGCTCTCGGTTTCGGCGACGACTCGCTGCAAGCTCCGGGCCGAGGAAAGCCCGAGCACGCCGGCGAAAAGGAGCGCCGCCGGCACGCCGACCCAGATGATGAGCCGCGTGGAGAGCGTCGCCTTCATCAGGCGTTCGCCATCCGGGAGAGATGTTGGAGGTGCAAGTGTTTCGGCGCGCGCGCTAGGCGGGCGGGGCCTCGCCGCGGAGCACGCGGAGTGCTTCGTCGAGCGTGGGCACGATTTTCATGATGCGGGTGAAGCCGATCATTTCAAAAATCATGAGCACGCTCGGCGCGAGGGCGCAGAGGACGAGCTTGCCGCCGAGCGGTTCGAGGCGCTTGGCCGCGAGCAGGAAAACTTTCAGGCCCGCGCTGTTCACGTATTCCAGCTCGGTGCAATCCACGATGACCTGCCGCTCGCCGCGATCGACCATGCCCAGCAGGCGCGACTCGAAGATCGTGGAACTCGCCGTGTCGAGATGCTCGCTCACCCGAACGATCAGGATCTCGCCTTGTTTGTCTTCTTTGATCTGCATTTTGGTTGGTGGGAAGATCGGCGCGGACTTTAGCGGATTCGCTTCAGGATCGTGAGCACATTTTTTTCGCCGTCGCGGCGATAGTCAACGCGGTCCATGAGATTCTTCACAAGATGAATGCCGAGGCCGCCGAGCGCCCGCTCGTCGAGCGGCGCGTTCAGGTCCGGCGCGGGTGCATCGAGCGGATTGAAAGGCTGCCCGCCATCCTCGGCTTCGGCGGTGACCTGGCCGGATTGCGTGGTGAGCCGCACCTCAAACTCCTGCCCGCTGGTGTCGCTGAAGCCGTGCAGCACAATGTTCGTCACGATTTCGTCGAGCGCGAGATTTACGGCGTAGAGCGCGCGCGACGGGACCTCGTGAAGGTCGCCGAACTGGCGGACGATCCGGTTGAGCCGCTCGATTTCTTTGAGGTCGACCGGCAGACGGATGGTGATGCTCCCTGCGTGCATGGCGTGTGGTTGTGTCAGCACGCGCCACGCCGCGCAAGCCCGACTTTTATGCCGCACTCCGCGTTTGCCGCGCCGCGCAGTCTCCGCTTTACTGCCGGCCCCTATGGAAAAAGTCATCATCGTCGGCACCGGATGTTCCGGGCTCACTGCGGCCATCTACGCTGCGCGCGCGAACCTGACCCCGCTCGTCCTCGAAGGCCACGAGCCCGGCGGACAGCTTTCCACGACCACGCTGGTCGAAAATTTCCCCGGATTTCCCGAGGGCATCAACGGCCCTGAGCTGATCATGAACATGAAGTCGCAGGCCGAGCGTTTCGGCGCGCGCTTCTCGTATGATGCCGTCGAGGAATTTGAGCCCGCCGATGGCTTCGTGCGCGTGAAGATCGGCGGCGAATGGGTCGAAACCCGCACCCTCATCGTGGCCAGCGGCGCGAGCGCGAAGTGGCTCGGACTCCCGCGCGAAAAGGAACTCGTCGGCCACGGCCTCACCTCCTGCGCCACGTGCGACGGCGCCTTCTACCGCAACGTCCCCGTGGCCGTGATCGGCGGCGGTGACAGTGCGGCCGAGGAGGCCACCTTCCTCACGCGCTTCGCCAGCAAGGTCTATCTCATCCATCGCCGCGACTCCCTGCGCGCGTCGAAAATCATGGCCGACCGCGCCCTCGCGAATCCCAAGATCGAGCCCGTCTGGAACTCCGCGCCCGTGGAATACCTCGCCGACGCCGAGGGCGAAATGCGCGCCTTGAAAATCAAGGACGTGAACACTGGCGCCGAGCGGGAGCTGGAGGTGAAGTGCGTCTTCGTCGCCATCGGCCACACGCCCAACACTGCGCCCTTCAAGAGCAAACTGGACACCGACGAAAATGGCTACCTGCTCCAGCGCGGCGGCACCAAGACCAACGTGCCCGGCGTCTTCGCCGCGGGCGACGTCGCCGACCACGTCTATCGCCAGGCCATCACCGCCGCCGGCCAAGGCTGCGCCGCGGCGCTCGAAGCGGAGAAATACCTCGCGCAGTTTGAGGGATGAACCGCGGAGGCGCGGAGACGCGGAGGGGGAATGAGATCACGGAAAACGTAATCGGCGCCGCGATCCGCATTCACCGTGCTCTCGGACCCGGGCTGCTGGAATCGGCCTACGAGGAATGTCTCTGCTACGAGTTGTCAAAGGCGGGGCTGGCATTTGAGCGGCAGAAGGCACTGCCCGTGATTTACGAGAGTGTGAAATTGAACTGCGGCTATCGTATCGACCTCGTCGTGGAGGACGCAGTGATCATCGAACTGAAGTGCGTCGAAAAATTCCTCCCGATCCACGAAGCGCAACTGCTCACCTACCTCAAGCTGAGCGGCCTCCACCTTGGTCTCCTTTTGAATTTCCACGTCCCGGCCCTCCGCGACGGCATCAAACGCGTCGTCTTCAATTTTCCCACCTCCGCGCATCCGCACCTCCGCGGTTCATCTCCGTCCCCCGATTTGCAGGGATGAAGTTCTGCGACCTCACGCAGTTCTATTCCCCGGTCAGCGGCGGGGTGAAGCGGTATGTCTCCGAGAAAGTCCGCCACATCCGCGAGCGCACCGCGGACGACGAACACCTGCTCATCATCCCCGGCGAGCGCGATGAAGTCATCGAGGGCGACCGGTCGCGCATCTACACCATCCAGTCGCCCCTCATCTCGCGCACCTCGCGTTACCGCATCCTGCTCCGGCTCGACCGCATCGAGGAAATCCTCGTCAAGGAACGGCCCCAACTCATCGAGTGCGGCGATCCCTATCAGGTCGCGTGGAAGGCGGTGCACTCCGGCGCCGCCCTGCGCATCCCCGTCGTCGGCTTTTACCACTCCCACTTTCCCGAGGCCTACGTCCGCACCGCGCGGAAATACTGCGGGCCGCTCATCACCGAGATGTTCATGGACTTCTCCCGGCGCTACATCCGCAGCCTTTACCGCCGCTTCGAGCGCACCCTCGTCCCATCGCCCGCGCTCGGCGCCGTCCTCACCGGCTGGGGCGTGGACAATGTCGCCGAGACCGACCTCGGCGTGGACACCGCCATCTTCCAGCCCACACCCGCCCCGGACCAAGACGTGCGTGCCGAGTTCGGCATCCCGCGCGACCGCACCCTGCTCCTCTACGTCGGTCGGCTCGCGCAGGAAAAAAACACCCGCACCTTGTTTGCCGCCTTCCGGCGATTGCAGCGGCGCCATCCCGGGCGCTTCCACCTGCTCATCGTCGGCGATGGCCTCCAGCGGGCGGAATTGCAGGAGTTGCGTCGCCTCTCCGACGCCGTGAGCTGGCTCGAGTACTGCGCCGAAGCCCCCCGACTCGCCGCCATCTACCGCGCCGCCGATCTCTTCGTGCATCCCGGCGTGCAGGAGACCTTCGGCCTCGTCACCCTCGAGGCCCAGGCCTGCGGCACCCCCGTCATCGGCATCCACGGCAGCTACATGGACCGCATCATCCACAGCGACCAGACCCTCTGGGCCCGGGAAAACACCGCCGCCGCCCTCGCCGCCGCCATCGAGGAAACGAGCCACCAGGACCTGAAGCACAGCGGTGCCTGTGTTAGCCAGCTCGTCAGCGCACAGTATTCCTGGGCCGAAGTGTTTGGCCGGATGTTCGATCTCTACCGCGAAGTCATCGCCGCCTACGCCCCGCGGCGGTGATCCTGCGCCCTCAGCCTGTCCCGATTCGGTAGATACAAGGGGGGAGGCATGGAGAGACTGACGATGAACGTGAATGAACCTGAACCGAAGTGGGACAGGTGCACCTCAGTTTGGGAACGAGGTCAACAAACGGAACATGGACCGACCGTCGAACCCTTTGCCGGGCTTCAGGTGCAGGCATTATTCCAGTGTTGTTTCAAGGTGGCTCCGAAGGATTTGAAACAAAGCCGGGGCGGGGTGTCGTAGGACTTGTCGAAGGTGACTCGCCACCAATCCCAGGCCAGACCGGTTTCCCCTTCTCCCATGACGCGGACCTGGGTGGCACCGCCCGGAATCTCATAGCGGATTTTGTTGCCCAGCGCCATACGACCGGTCTCTTTCTCGATCGTTACCCCGTCGAGCTGGTAGGTAAGTTTACAGTGGTAAACGTAGCCTGCTTCGTTAAAAAAAGTGACCCAGCCATCTTCCGGGGGATCAGGCAGAGGTGTCTCTGGCAGAGGGGCGTGGAGTGGATGGATATTTCCGTAGGCAATCGGCGCTATTG
>Ga0209181_10011597_pt1 | contig 11267 bp, 13 predicted proteins | sample MAT05_FD_187208 | JGI IMG/M metagenome (GOLD analysis project Ga0209181, IMG submission 187208) | Freshwater microbial communities from Lake Fryxell liftoff mats and glacier meltwater in Antarctica - MAT-05 (SPAdes) (version 2) | ecosystem: Environmental > Aquatic > Freshwater > Ice > Liftoff... | reverse complement strand
GAATTCGCGGAAGACGGTGCGGGCAACTACGAGATTTCCGTTCCGTTGGCCACCGTGATGCGTGTCGAGTTTCAAAAACTCGACAAGCAAGAGTGGCATGAGGACAAGACCGTCATCCTCGGCGACCTCGGCATCATCCGGGGCAACGGCGGCCAGAACGTGCAGCGCGCCTGCTGGAACAGTCTCGATACCTGGATGACCAGCGACATCCCGACCGAAGCCCGCTGGCGCTCGATCAACTGGGGCGTGCTGAAACTCGTCAGGCCATGAATACTGCCACGATCTCCACGAAGGGTCAGTTGGTCATTCCCACCCGATTTCGGAAAGCCCTGCATCTCCAAGCCGGCGACAAGGTCTCGCTCACGCTGGAAGGGGACAGATTACTCCTTGAGCGCGAGCAGCCAAGACGCGCCCGGTTGGTCGAGAAAAATGGACGCAAAGTCCTGGAGGCACCACCCGGCGCACCGCCCATGACGCCTGAAGTCGTCAAATCCCTGCTCGCCGACTTCCCGCAAGCCATCTGCTCGACATGAACCTGCTTCTGGCCTGCGGGTGGAGTTCACACGCCAAGCACACCGCGGCGCGTGCCTGGCTGGAGCGCCAGCCGGCCTTCACGGTCAGCTCGCTCACCGAAATTGGTTTCATCCGCGTCAGCATGACTCCGTCCTTTCGCGCCTCGTTTGCCGATGCCCAGACGGCGCTGGCCGATATCAGCTCACGCAAACAGGCGCGCTGGGTGCCGGCGGACCTCCGTGCTGCCCGGCTCCCGGCCTTGACCAGCCATGCCCACGTGACCGACAGCTACTTCGTCGAACTCGCCCGCGCGCACGGTCTCAAGCTGGCAACCTTGGATGACGAGTTATGCAAGAAACCATGGGCCGCGGACATCGCGGAGAACCCGCTCTGATCCACGCCCATGCCCGGCGACTTCCCCTACGACGTATTCCTCAGCCACAACGCGAAGGACAAGGCGGCGGTGCGCCCGCTGGCCGAGCGGTTGCGGGCGCAGCGGCATTTTCAACTCCTCTCAATCCTCAACTTTCAACTCTCAACTTCCCCCTGGCCCCTTCCGGTTTGGCGACCCGCTGAACAAGGAGCGCCGCTTCCTTCCCCCGCGCCTCCCCGGCCAGCTCTTCTACAGAACGCCAATACCCGTCTGTCTGTTGTTCGGTGAGGAAAAAGCGGTACGGGTAGCGCGGTAATGGCGCACGACTTCATCTACGGCGGCAATCCAGGCACCATCCAGATTCAGAGCCTCACCGTGGGGCAAAGCTACACCGTCTCCATTACCGGCGTCGGCTTCGAGGCGCCGGAGGGCGCGACGTCACCTTTTCTACGTCCAACGGAATCTTCGTGGATGAAGACCAATACGGCCAGGGCAACGGCATCCGCGTGGCCCACTCCCTCACCGCCACGGACACCACGCAGACCATCTCAACCTCTATCCGCAAAACGCCGGGGCAACGGCGGTCAGAACGTGCAGCGCGCCTGCTGGAACAGCCTCGACAGCTGGATGACCAGCGACATCCCGAGCGAAGCCCGGTGGCGTTCGATCAATTGGGGCGTGCTGAAACTCATCCGTCCCTTATCACCGCTCGTTAAACAATTTTATGAGGCACAGAAACATGATCCACGTCGCCACTCTGATGATCTTGCTGAACTTTGTCGCCGACGCGGCACCCATTTAAACCAAGGAACTGCCCCCGTCAGTTCCCGGCAAGCTCGACTGGGGCTACATCGGAAATTCCTTCAGCGAGTTCGCCGTCGATGCCGAAAATGGCGTGGGGCGCTGGGTGCAGAACTTCGTGGGCGAAATCGAGGTGACGCCCGACGGCACTGTGATCGTCGGTTGTGACTAGGATGAAGGCGGGCGCTGCCTCGGACTTTACAAGGATGAAGGCCAAGCGGAGCGGCCTTGGGCAAAAACGACCGCAAGGGCGGTCACCGGAATGGCGGATGGGGCACCAGCACCTCAGCGATGACCGTGGTGGGAAACGAAATCCTGTGTGCCAGCAATGATGGCGAGTTCTACCGCTTTGGCTGGACCCTGGGTGACATTGAAAGCCCGCGCTTCCGCGACAGCTTCGCCAACGGGTTTGGTGACACCATGAATGATAAGTCTGCGAGCAAGGTGATCGGGATAAATGGTCGGGGCAGTCTTGTCGCCATCGTTTTGGCCAAAGGTTTTATGGGGGTCCGAGAGCGCAGTGGTTGGACCGTGCGACAACGCTTCGCAGCCCCTGGCGTCCATGATGCGGCGTGCAGCGCGGATGACCGGCTGTGGCTGGCCACCGCCGACGCGGTGCGGGAAGTGGACGTGACGGGCCACGCCACCGGACGGACCGCCCTTGATCCCGGCACGCCCAGCGCGATCGCGGTCTCGCGGCAGGGGGAGTTAGTTGTCTGCGATGACGGCTCGCGGCAGCAGATTCGATTCTGTGCCATCGCCGGGCCAGACGTGCGGTGAGGTTTTGATTCTCATGCTCTCCGGAACGACGGCTTGAACTACTACCGGGTTCCGACAACTTGCCCCTATGAATCAGCCGGCAGATCGCAGGCCGTTCGCGAAGCTGTTGGACATCACTCGGCAGTTTGATTTCCGTGACCATCGCATCGCGCATCAACTGGATGCCAAGGGGAGGCATGAGCTCGAGTTGCCGCCGGGTTTTCCATTCATCATCAGCCTCTTTCATTTTCGGGCCGGGGAGATCACCCACCGGCTGACCTGGCACCAGCGGCTGGAACTGCTGCTGCCCCTGGACGGCCCGTTGAGCGAACGCATGGGTGACCGGGTCGAGGAACTGCTGCCGGGCGATATTCTGGTCGTGGATCACCTTCAACCGCATCAGGTCGTGGACCGGCCGGGGCTGGACACCCGGGCGGTCGTCATCTCCTTTTTGCCGGAATGCGTCTTCACGCCCGGTTCGCCGCCGGCCGACAGCGCCTTCCTGATCCCTTTTCACCGCGGTCCTGAAGGCCGGCCCCATGTGCTCCGCGCCGCCTCGCCGCAGGCCGGGTTGGCCCATGAAGCCATGGCCAACCTCGTGGCCAGCTTCTTCAACCACCGTGATTTTCACCGCGAGGCCGGCTGCAAGGCATGGCTGCTGGTCCTGCTCCACGGCCTGATCCAGGAATTTCGGGGAGCAGCGCCCGCGCGGCAGGGGCTTCTTCGACGCCAGCAGTGGGCGGTGCGGCTCAAGCCCGTCTTTGACCATGTTCGCATCCACTATGCCGACCGGCTTTCCGTCGCTGAGGCGGCCGCGATGTGCGGCATGAGTTCTTCGGTTTTTGGCCGGGTTTTCAAACAGGTCGGTGGAATGACTCTCGTCACCTACCTGCATCATGTCCGCATGGCGCGCGCGGTTGAGCTGCTGGAACAGACCGCCGATCCCATTGCGGAAATCGCCAGCCAGCTCGGCTTCAGCGATCAGAGCCACTTCAACCGCAGATTCCGCAAGACGTTCGGTCGGACCCCCGGTGAACACCGGGCCGGCCTTTCCCGCCGGCACCGCTGAACGGCCGCAGCCCCGGGCGGGGTGGTGGCCCCCGAGGATTATCGCGAAGCAGAAGCGGGAAGGTCACCGGACTCGTGACCGTTGGTCCGGGATGACGATTTCATCCAAGCGCCCAATGGATTCGTTCTAGCAGGCGGACAGCGTTTCATGCGATGCAGGGGCCATTCATGGTACAGCGCACGAGATTCTTCGTGCCCTTTTTCTAAAGTCAGCACCTCTATCTTTATGAACACACACCCACACACCCCCTCCTTGGCGACTTACAGGGACGCAATCCAAAATTGGCTGCGCGCCCCGCTTCTCGGACTGTTGATCGTTGCCGCGTGCTTCGCTCAAAGCCTCTCCCTCAAGGCTGGCACCATCCTCTTCGTGCATGCGCCGAGCGGGGGTGTGCTGACGGAGACGGACCAGGCGCTGTACGAGGAGTTGACCGTGGGCCTGGGGCACACGGTGAGGCTGCGCGGGGTCACCACCGCGGCGGAGAAGCCGGCCGCCAGCGAGGCCGACGCGGTGGACCTGGTGGTGGTCAGTGAATCGGTGTCCTCGGGCAACGTGGCCGACGCGTTCAAGGCCGTGACCAAGCCGGTGCTCCTGCTGGAGGGGTTCATCGCCGACGACATGGAAGTGGCGACGCCCGGAACCGTTGTGAATCAGACCCAGGCGGAGATCCTCAACCCGGATCACCCGCTGGCGGCCGGCCTGAGCGGGACGGTGGATCTCTACCGGGCCCCGAAGACCCTGATCACCTACACCGGCCTGACGCCGGCGGCCATCAACATCGCCGCCGCCCCCGGCACGCCAGACCTGTCCGTGCTCGTGGCCTATCTGCCCGGCGCGGAGATGCTCAACGGCTTTGCCGCCCCGGGCCGGCGGCTCTGCCTCGGCCTGCACTCCGCCGTGCCCGAGCAATACACCTCCCAGGCCCGGGCCCTCTTCCGCGCTGCGGTGAACTGGAGTCTCAGCCCGTCGAAGTCCATCCTCTTCGTGCATGCGCCGAGCGGGGGTGTGCTGACGGAGACGGACCAGGCGCTGTACGAGGAGTTGACCGTGGGCCTGGGGCACACGGTGAGGCTGCGCGGGGTCACCACCGCGGCGGAGAAGCCGGCCGCCAGCGAGGCCGACGCGGTGGACCTGGTGGTGGTCAGTGAATCGGTGTCCTCGGGCAACGTGGCCGACGCGTTCAAGGCCGTGACCAAGCCGGTGCTCCTGCTGGAGGGGTTCATCGCCGACGACATGGAAGTGGCGACGCCCGGAACCGTTGTGAATCAGACCCAGGCGGAGATCCTCAACCCGGATCACCCGCTGGCGGCCGGCCTGAGCGGGACGGTGGATCTCTACCGGGCCCCGAAGACCCTGATCACCTACACCGGCCTGACGCCGGCGGCCATCAACATCGCCGCCGCCCCCGGCACGCCAGACCTGTCCGTGCTCGTGGCCTATCTGCCCGGCGCGGAGATGCTCAACGGCTTTGCCGCCCCGGGCCGGCGGCTCTGCCTCGGCCTGCACTCCGCCGTGCCCGAGCAATACACCTCCCAGGCCCGGGCCCTCTTCCGCGCTGCGGCAACGTGGGCGCTCGGTCTGCCCGTTGAAACGAGTCGCGCTCAAACCAAGCCGACCATCGCCCGAAACCCCGTCGATGCCCGAGTGTTTGTGGGGCAGCGAGCTGAATTCATTGTGGACGTGCGCGGCTCGGAGCCGTTGTCCTATCAGTGGCAGCGCGGGACCAGCGACATCGCCAGCGCCACCAGCAGCATCCTGCGTTTCACCGTCACGTCTGCCGACGACGGCGCCACCTTTCGCGTGGTAGTGACCAACGCGCTCGGCTCGGTGACCAGCCTGCCCGCGACGCTGACCGTCCTGCCGGATGACGGGCGGAAAGTGTTGGTCGCCTTCTCGGAAACAACCGGCACCTCGACCGCGAACCTTGGCAACCTGGGTGGTGGCGGGAAATTCGCCCTGGCCAGCAACTATCCCCAGTTCTCGGCCAAGGTGCCGACCGGTCCCTTTGCCCCTTCTGGCAATACTGGCTCGGTGGACTTCGGGGCGATTGAGGACGGACAGGGCGGCCGGGCGATCGACTTCAGCAATGATTATGCCAATGGGATCGGCGCCTACAACGCCATGACCATCTGCGGCTGGCTCAATTTACGGGATCTCCGGGTCGGACCCGGGGGTAATCGCATCGCCTTCGCCGCGACGAGTGTGGGCGGTTCCGGCTTCGATCTTGTGCAAAACTCGGATGGTGGCCTGACCCTTGGCATCAACGCGGTCCCTGATGGCGCCCCCGCCAGTTCGCCGGGCATCATCACCGAAGATCCGGGTGCCGGGCCGGCCAATTGGATCTTCTTCGCCGTCACGTACGACTCTGCCGCCGTCAGCGGAAATGTGTCGTATTATTTCGGGCGAGGTGATGCGGCGGCGAGCCTCGACACTGCGGTGGACAACGCGGGTGGCCCCATCGAGTCCACCGGTCAACTGGCCTTGGGCAATTTCGCCGCGGTGGACCTCAATCGTAATGTTCAGGGTCCGGAGAACAGCCGCGTTCTGCGGGGGCTGATGGACGAGTTCCGGATCTTCAATATGGTGCTTTCGCCCGCCGAAATTCAGGCCGAACAGAAGTCATCCCTCGAAGTGCCTCCAGTGGCCCTTACCGCAACGCTGGCGGGTGGCAACGTGATCATTTCCTGGCCGGCGGGAGGCACCTTCCAACTCCAGGGCCGTGACCAGGTCAATCAGGGCAATTGGTTGAATGTGGGCACCTCCCCGATCCTCGTCGGTGGTCAGCAGACCGTGACGCTGCCGGTATCCGCTTCCAGCCAGTTCTACCGCCTGCAGGGTCAGTAGGCAGGTCCAGGAACGAGGAGGGCGGGTGGCGCTGGCTCGTCACCCGCTCTCCGATTGCGCTCCAATGGGCAGTCATTCGTCTGTCTCTGTCCATCTCCAGCTCATTGACCGAGAACATCCGCAAGGACGAGCCGTGGCGTCGGTCCTCTGCCCGGTTGATGCGAGGCGAGATTCTGCGGTGCCTTGGATGACGGTTTCCTCGGTGGATTTGCGATACACACTCAGCCAGCGAACCCTGAAACTCCTGTTCGTCTCCCTAGCCCTACTCGCCACGTTTTCGCTCTCTGCAGCTGATCTGCTCCGCGTGCTGCCGGTGACGGACGAAGTCATCATGCTGCATTTCCGGGAGGGGCACATTGACTGCAACGGCGTGCGCCCGGATGGCACCTTCGAGCCGCAGACAGAGAACCGGGTTGATTCCGGCCAGTTGATTGAACCGTCGGTCTTTGGCGACGCCGCAGGCTATCGGATCACCAGTTCAAACGACCCGGCGTTTGGCGATGGGCGAAGTCCCGTCACCGTGGGTTACAAGGCGGAGGGCACGGAGTTCAACAGCCCTTTCAGGAGGCCGCCCTTCCTGCGGGATTTCTGGGTCTATGCGGTAATGCCAGCGCCGTTGCGTTCGGGCAAAACTTACTCCGTCCAGGTCGGCGATCTGGCGGAGAATCTGAACCAATACACGTTCACCTTCGATGAGAAACGGGTGCGCAGTCCGACGATTCACGTCAGCCAGGTAGGGTTTTCGCCTGACGCGCCGAAATTCGCCTACTTCTCGCAGTGGCTCGGCTTCAGCGATCAGAGCCACTTCAACCGCAGATTCCGGAAAACCTTCGGCCGGACTCCCAGCCAGCACCGCGTCGGTCCTTCCCACGGGCGTCGCTGAACGAGTCGGTGCGGTCCCAGACCTGCTTGTTCCGGAAATTGACGGGTTCGTTCAAGACAGCCCAACCCCCGGCCGCGACGGTCACTGACTCATGCCACGCAAAATCTCTTCCCGGGCGGCCGCGTTCACGTTGATTGAACTGCTGGTGGTGATCGCCATCATCGCGATTCTTGCCGGGATGCTGCTGCCCGCGCTGTCCAAGGCCAAGGCGAAGGCGGGCGGCATCGCCTGCATGAACAACGTCCGCCAGCTCGGCCTCGCGTACCAGCAGTACGCGCTGGACTTCCAGGACATCGCCCTCGGCCCTGACGCCACCAAAATCGCCCCCGCCTGGTGCGAGGGCAACGTGCACAGCGTGCACGAAGCCATCAACGAGACAGCATCAACGACTCGCACTTCTTCCCCTTCGCCGACCTCCGCAAGTTCAACAACAACCCCTGGCTCGACGCGCCATCGGGCCGCCACGGCAACGCCGCGGGCTTCAACTTTGCCGACGGGCACGGGGAGGTCCACAAGTGGCAGGCGCGCCTGGAGGGCTTCAAGCGCAAGGGCGGCGAGGTCATCCCCAACGACATCAGCTGGCTACCCAAGTCCCAGCGCGCTGACCACGTCTGGATCACCAACCACATCTCCGCCGCCGCCCGCTGAGGCGGGACCGCACCGGCGGTTACCAGCCACAATGCCCCGCATGAAACGGTTCCACTTCGACACGGTGGGGTTCAGCCAACGCGAAGGCGGAAGCGGCCGCCTGCGGACGGAAGCCGAATGGGAACACGCCTGCTGTGCCACCTCGACCAACGCCTTTGGCGCCAGTGTTACCCTCGCGCCCTTACAGGCGAACTACGATGGTCGCGCCAGTCGGAACGGAACGACGAAGGGAAAAACATGAAGATCCAGCCTCTGATCCTCCTATTGGTAACGGTGGGTGCCATCATCGGCCAGCCGGGGCTACTTGCGGCGGAACCGATCGCCCGCAAGGCTCCGCTCCCGGCTTTGCGCGTCAGCGACAATCACCGCTTCCTCGTCACCAGCGAGGGTAAACCGTTTTTCTGGCTGGGCGACACCGCGTGGGAGTTGTTCCACCGGCTCAACCGCGAAGAGGCCGTGCGTTACCTCAAAGACCGGGCAGGCAAGGGCTTCACGGTCATCCAGGCCATCGCACTGGCAGAACTCGACGGATTGAACACGCCCAACGCTCACGGCCACCGCCCGCTCGTGGACAACGATCCCACCCGGCCCGACGTGAAGCCCGGCCCGGACAACGATTACTGGGATCACGTGGATTTCATCGTGAAGCGCGCCAACGAACTCGGCCTGCGCATCGGTTTCCTGCCTACGTGGGGCGACAAGTGGCACAAACGCGGCGGCAAAGGGCCGCTGGTCTTCCATCCAGACAACGCCCGGGCCTACGGAAAATGGCTTGGCCGAAGGTATCGTGACGCCGGCCTGGTCTGGATTCTCGGGGGCGACAAATTGGTCGGCGACGACGAGGAACGGAACACGCTCGAAGCGATGGCACGCGGGCTTCGGGAAGGTGATCGTGGACGTCATCTGATCACGTTTCATCCCACCGGCCAGCATAGCTCGGCGATCTGGTTTCACGGTGCGCCCTGGCTCGACTTCAACATGGTGCAGACGGGGCATACGCGGGACCGGGACAACTACACCTCGGTAGCTGCCGAGTACAACCGCACGCCCATCAAACCGGTGCTGGATGGCGAGCCTGGCTGCGAGAACATCCCGCACGCCTTCAGCGCGGCCAACGGCCGGCTCGAGGCCATTCACGCGCGGCGCTTTTGTTACTGGGCGCTGTTCAGCGGCGCCTTGGGCCACACCTACGGTTGCAACGAGGTCTGGCAACTGTGGCAGCCCGGGCGTGAAGCCCTGGCCGGAGCCCAGCTCCCGTGGTTCGAGGCCATCGCCCTGCCTGGCGCCGGGCAGATGCGCCACGCCCGGACGCTCATTGAGTCGGGGCCCTACTTCGACCGCCTGCCCGATCCCTCGCTGGTCGCGCCGCCCAATGCCAGTGGCCCCGATCACGTAGCGGCTTGCCGCGCTCCGGACGGCCGTTACGCGTTGCTCTATTTTCCTTCCGGAAAACCGGCGACCATCCGCACATTTCTTCTTAAAGGACCACGTCTGGCGGGGTGCTGGGTCGATCCCCGAACCGGTGGGAAACAGAATCTGCCGTCGGTGGAGATCGTGCCTGGGAAAAACGCCACGTTCCTGCCCCCGAAGGCCGATCTCCACTGGGTGCTCGTCCTGGAGGCTGAACAATGAAAGCTGGAAACATGAAAACTAAGATGATGCGGATGTTGGCGGTGATGCTTCTGGCGTTGGCCGGGGCAGCTTGGGCGGCGGAAAACGCCGCGCCCGTCGTGACCGAGGCTAATCGCATGGCCGAGGTGAGCTTTGAATCGCCCAAGGCTTACGCGGACCCGTTCGGCGGTGTGACGCTCGACGCCGTTTTCACCACGCCCGACGGACGTCTGCTCCGAGTGCCGGCGTTCTGGGCGGGCAGCAACACCTGGCGCGTGCGCTACGCGTCTCCGGTTACGGGCTCACACCGCTTCCGCACCGAGTGCGACGACGCCGCCAATGCCTCGCTGCACGGCGTCACCGGCGAGGTCGATGTCAAAGCCTACACCGGCTCGAATCCGCTCTTCCGTCACGGGGCGATCCGGGTCGCCGATGACCGCCGTCATTTCGCCTACGCGGACGGGACGCCATTCTTCTGGCTGGGCGACACCTGGTGGATGGGGTTGGCCAAACGCCTGACGTGGCCGGCTGATTTTCAGGAACTCACGGCCAATCGTCGCGGCAAGGGATTCACGGTGATTCAAATTGTGGCCGGCCTTTACCCCGACATGCCGGCCTTCGACGAACGCGCGCTTGGCGATGGCGGACTGCCGTGGGAGAAGCTCTACCGGAACATCCGGCCCGAATACTTCGACGCGGCGGACCAAAGGATTCAGCATCTCGTCGAGCAGGGAATGGCGCCGTGCATCCTTGGTTGCTGGGGCTATCACCTGCCTTGGTTGGGCACGGAAAAGATGAAGCAACACTGGCGCTATCTCATCGCCCGCTGGGGTGCGCTGCCCGTGGTCTGGTGTACGTCCGGCGAACAGGCGATGCCGTGGTATCTCTCCGGCAACAAGCAAGCCGAGACGCAACAACTCCGCCGCGAATGGACCGAAGTCACGCGCTCCATCCGGGCCACCGACCCGTTCCATCGACTCATCACCACCCATCCCCGATCGAATGCCCGCGATGAGCTTCTGGAACCCACGCTGCTCGACTTTGAGATGCAGCAAACCGGCCATGACAGCCCCGCCGAGCAGCACGCGGCCAAGGCGCTGACAGCGTGGAACCGCCCGCCGCTCGTGCCGGTCATCTCCGGTGAATCGCGCTACGAGGCGCTGGAGATCAAGCCGATGCTGCATGCGAAGGAGGCGCGCGAAGCCTTCTGGGCGCACCTGTTGAACAGCGGTTGCGCGGGCCACACCTACGGCGTGAACGGCGTCTGGCAGGTCAACCTGCCGGACCAGCGCTTTGGCAAATCTCCCACCGGTAGCGACTGGGGCGGCACGCCGTGGCGGGAAGCGATGAACCTGCCCGGCTCCACGCAGCTCGCTCACGCCAAGAAATTCCTGCTTACCCTGCCGTGGCATCAACTCGCTCCGAGCACCAATCTGTTTACGGGAACCACCTCAGCGGCCGCCACTGCGGAGGGACGCCGCGCGCTGGCGTTCTCGATGAACGGCAAAGTGATGACAGCGAACCTCACCCAGTTCGGCGCGCCCGTGACGGCACGCTGGTTCGACCCCGCCAGCGGTGAGTTGAAAACGATGGAAGGCTCCCCGTTCCCGAACACCAGTTCGCGAGAGTTTGTTCCACCGGGAATGAACGCTGCGGGTGAGAGCGATTGGGTGCTGGTGCTGGAAGTGAGTCGCTGAGATGCTCGGTGAACTATGAGTTTGAGCGAAGACTTTCGTTTCAGCACAGAGTTCAAGAGGGCACAGAGA
>Ga0209181_10011596_pt1 | contig 11268 bp, 2 predicted proteins | sample MAT05_FD_187208 | JGI IMG/M metagenome (GOLD analysis project Ga0209181, IMG submission 187208) | Freshwater microbial communities from Lake Fryxell liftoff mats and glacier meltwater in Antarctica - MAT-05 (SPAdes) (version 2) | ecosystem: Environmental > Aquatic > Freshwater > Ice > Liftoff... | reverse complement strand
GCAAACGCAGCTGGCGTTGTAGATATCGTTGCCTGTTGCGGCGTTTCCGTCGTTGCAGGCCGAGCCGATGATGGCAGAACCACCAGCCACCCCGAGGCAATCGATGAGTTGCCCGGTGCAAACGCAGCTGGCGTTGTAGATATCGTTGCCTGTTGCGGCGTTTCCGTCGTTGCAGGCCGAGCCGATGATGGCGGTTCCACCAGCCACCCCGAGGCAATCGATGAGTTGACCGGCACAGACGCAGGAAGCATTGTACACGTCGTTGCCTGTTGCGGCGTTTCCGTCGTTGCAGGCCGAGCCGATGATGGCAGAACCACCAGCCACCCCGAGGCAGTCGATGAGCTGCCCGGCGCAAACGCAGCTGGCGTTGTAGATATCGTTGCCTGTTGCGGCGTTTCCGTCGTTGCAGGCCGAGCCGATGATGGCAGAACCACCAGCCACCCCGAGGCAGTCGATGAGTTGACCGGCGCATATGCAGGAAGCGTTGTAGATGTCGTTGCCTGTTGCGGCAATGCCATCGTTGCAGGCAGCGCCCGCAACAGCCGATCCACCCGGTACACCGAGGCAGTCGATCAACTGACCGCCGCAGGAGCAATCGGGTTGGATGACATCTGTCGCGGTTCCGGCGTTGCCGTCATCGCAGGATGATCCGGGCTCGGGGTTACCGCAACCACAACCTCCTGGAGCGACTTTGTTCGGATCGTTGGGACAGCCATCGTTGCAGTTTGCCGTGCCATCAGCGTCTGTGTCGGTATCAACCACGCCACATCCGCAGGTACCCACGGTGATCTTCAATGGATCGGCAGGGCAATCATCGGCGCTGCCGCCTACATATCCTGCGGGTTGAACACAGGCCAGTTGCGATACCAATGGATCACCAGCACCATCACTATCCGCATCAGCATACCAGATGGTGGCGTTCGTCTCGGTTACACTAACCGTTGCTACGGAGCTGATGCATGGAGTTACCGCAGCAATGGTATAGGAGTAAACCCCTGGTGCATCGATAGTAGGGTCATAGTTCGCGTTATGAGCGTTGCCGGCGAAGGTCCAAGCTCCTCCTGCTACCGGGGAGCCACCCAGATAAGCAGACAGACTTTGGGTCGATGCATTCGAGCACAGCGTCATCGTGCCGTTGGATCCGGCGCTGGGCGGCGGTGGAACAACCGTTACCGTTACGTTGATGGAAGCAGAAATGCACGGGCTGGTACCTGCAAGGGTGTAAGTGAACACTTCTGTGGAAGTCGGCGATAGCGAACCTGTAACGACCTGGTTCGCACTGTTGCGCCAAGTGCCGCCAGGTATTTCCCCCGAAAGAAGATCATTCAATACGACGCTTCCACCCGAACAGATGGTTTGTGGTTGTTGCGTTCCTGTAACGGGTGCAGCGACAACGGTGATCGTGGACCAATCGTGTTGTACACAGCCGCCCGCGTTGAAGACATAACCAAGGGTGTGCGGCCCGACATTGGCCAGAGACGGATCGAATTCTCCGGTTACGGTATTAATGGTCCCGGCCTGGGTGGCGTCCGAGAACACCCCACCAGGATGGGAGACGATCGAAGGAAGGATGGGCGCAGCACCCTGACAAACGCTGTTGACCGCGTAGGCGATATCCACGATCGGAGCATTCACTGTAACCGTGAAGGAGCAGCTCGCAGTGAGCCCAGCCGCATCGGTCACGGTGTAGGTCACGGTGTCGACCCCGATGGGAAATGTGCTGCCGCTCGCGAGGCCAGCCGTGCGAGCAGTCGTTGCACCCGTGCAGTTATCTGTTCCATCGGGAGCCGTGTAGTGTACCACCTCACCACAATTGCCCGGTGCCGCATTCACGGTGATGTTGGCAAGGCAGGAGATGCTCGGCGGAACGTAGTCCGTAACGGTGACATTGAACGAGCATGAGTTCGGATTGCCCGCAGCATCGGTCACTGTGTAGGTGATCGGCGTTGTGCCGACCGGGAACACACTTCCGCTCGTGAGACCGGAACCGAACTGCGCAGTGTTACAACTACTTTCAACTTCCACGACAAAGCGCCTTGACGTTGATGTCTTTTCATCGTTCCAGTTGCCGTTGGCCTTGACTTCTGCATAGTCTTCATTGCCACCAGCGCTATTGGGTTCGTTGTTAGCGGTATCCCAGTTGATGTAGCCCGGGGTTGCGGAGTTCGTCCATCGCCACGTTCCTTCGGTGGAGATGTCGTTCAGGCCGATCCAGTAAGAGACCGTTGATCCGGCGCTCGTTGTCACAGCACTACGGAGCCAATTGTTCATGGCTGCATCTCTTACCACGGCAAGGTGCCCTCCACCAGTGATGGCCGTATTATTCGCCACGCGCCAAGTCGCGCTGTTCGTGCTCAGGTAATAGGTGCGGCCTTGGTAGGTTCCAATGAGTGCGGTTCCCCCCGGGCTGCCCACCGCACAACCCGCGCAGTTATCCGATACGGTAGGGGTCGAATAGCTGACCGTAACTCCGCATGTGGTCGCGGTCGCGTTCGAGGAAAGCGAAGTGCATCCGGAGATCGTTGGAGCCTGTGCATCGTAAACCGTGACCCAGAACGTGCAATCCACGGTCTGCCCATTGGCCGCCGTAGCACGGTGTGTAACGGCTGTGGTACCGACCGGGAACGTGGACCCGCTTGTTAGACCGGCCGTGCGCGTAACAACGACCCCAGGACAATTGTCCGTTGCCGCCGGTGCGTTGTAGGTGACCGGTTTACCGCAGGTTCCAGATGCGGCATTGAACGCCAGGTCCGGAGGGCACATGGAGAAGGAAGGCACCGTTACATCGCTGACGGTCACCGTGAAGGAGCACGTAGTCGGGTTGTTCGCGGCATCAACAGCCGCATAGGTCACGATCGAGATCCCCACAGGGAATAGACTTCCGCTGACAAGTCCACCTGTTTGCGAGATCACTGCGCCCGTGCATTGGTCGGTTACCGTGGGTGCGGGCCAGGAGACCGTTGCACTGCATGCAGCGGCAGGTGCGTTCACCGAGATGTTGGTAGGGCAGCCCACGATCGTTGGCGCGATGTTGTCGGTCACCGTTACCGTGAAGGAGCAACTCGCTGTAAGTCCAGCGGCGTCGGTCACGGTGTACGTCACGGTGTTCACACCTATGGGGAATGTTGAGCCAGAAGCAAGACCAGACGTGCGAGCGGTTGTCGCGCTGGTGCAATTGTCCGTTCCGACCGGAGCGACGTAGCTCACAGCAGCACCACAGGTCGCCGCATCAACGTTCGCGCTGATGTTCGCCGGGCAGGAAATGAAGGGCGGAATGTTGTCCACCACGGTGACTGTGAAGAAGCAACTCGCGGTGAGGCCCGAAGCATCGGTCACAATATGGGTCACGGTGTTCACGCCTTTCGGGAATGTGGATCCGCTCGCGAAGCCAGCAGTGCGCACTGTAGTTGCGCCAGAGCAGTTGTCCGTTCCCACAGGGGCGATGTAGGATACCACCGCACCACAGGTGCCAGCTGCGGTGTTCACGGTACTGTTCGCTGGGCAGATGATCGTTGGCGCGATGGCATCCACCGGATGCACGAGCACGGAATCCATGGCGAAGAGCGGATCGCTGTCGGTTGCGGTGAGCACCACCCACGTGTCCGAGGCGATCGGATCACCAACAGCCGGCGATTGGCTGATGACCAGCGGCAGCGAGCAATTCTCGATGATGGTGCAGTAGGCGGTCAGGTCCGGGGTGGATGCTGTACAGGCACCGGGATCCATGTTCACGTTCAGCGAAGCTGGCAGGCCACTGATCACCGGTGCCGTGTCTTCTGCAAGCACATTGAACGCGCACGTGGTGGTATTCCCGCTCAAGTCCTCCCCGGTGAACTCCACTGGATGGATATTGTGGTCCAGTGAGGTAGTGAGATCATCTCCGGCACTCTGCCAGATGGACACCCCTCCGGTGCATGCATCCAGAGCCGTGACCAGCGCGATCAACCCGCTCGCATCCACTGTGCAGGTCATCGGGTCGATCAGCATCAAGGTATCACCGGGGCAAATGAGCGTAGGTGGGGAGTTGTCGATGATGTGGGTCCAGTGCTGATTGTCGACGTGGTTGCCCGCAATGTCTGCGATGTCCATCGTCATGAACAACACGGTGTCGCGGTAGAACATCGTTCCTGCGGACGGGCTCATCACGTTTGTCCAGGGTCCGCAATCCGTTACCGTTACCGAGTCGCGCAGATCGGGGAAGGCTACGGAGCAGTTCGTGCCTAGCGCGATGAATACCGTGTCAACGAGCGGGCAGAACACGGTGGGTGCGGAAATGTCCGCGACATTCACCACCAAGCTGCTCGAGGCGCTGTTCGTGTTCTCGTCAGTAACAGTGATGAGCACCACCTGATCTCCCAATGGCACGGATGTTCCAGGCGCTGGCGATTGCGTAACAACGAGGTTCGCATCGAAGGTGCAGTTATCAAGGGCGTTGACCGAGCCGGTGTAGTCGGGGAGGGTGGTGGAGCAGGTGGTTCCGTCCGCATCCAAGGTGTCATTGTTCAGGGGCGCGATCACAGGTGCCTCCGCGTCGATCACGGTAACAGTGAAGGAGCAGTTGGTGGTGAGGCCGTTCGCAGCAGTCGCGCGATGGATCACTGTTGTGGTTCCTTTGGCGAAAGCTGCTCCGCTGGCAGGTCCCGCCACACGTGTCAAGGTCGCACCCGGGCAGTTGTCCGAATAGGCCGGCAGGGAATAGCTTACCACGGCGTTGCAAGCACCCGGATCCGTGTCCACGATGATGTTCCCTGGGCAGGTGATCGATGGTGCGGTATTGTCTGTCACCGTCACATCGAAGGTGCAGGTCTTCGTATTGCCAGCCGCATCCGTGGCCATGTATTTCACCTGTGTAGTACCCACCGGGAATGCACTGCCGGAAGCAAGACCAGATGAGCGTGCTGTGGTCACACCTGGACAATTGTCGGTTCCAATGGGCGCTGCGTAGTTCACCACCGCGCCGCACAGGCTGGCGGTAGCATTCACGTTCATGTTCGCCGGGTTGGTGATCGCAGGCGCTTGGGTATCGGTCACGCTGGCGCTCACCATGCAGGAACTTACATTCCCGCTCGCATCCGTTGCGGTGAAGGTGACAGGGAAGGTGCCTGAAACGACCGCTCCTGGAGCAGGGCTCTGCGTGATGCTTGATGCCAGTAGCACGCAGTTGTCTGATGCGCTCACCAGACCACGCCAGTCGGGCATGGAGGCGGCGCATTGGCCTGGCGTATTCGCAAGGAAGGGAAGGGTCGCCGGACACGTGATCGTCGGCGGGTCAATATCTGACGGAGAGATGGTCCCGATGTTGCTGAACCCGTTGCTGCAACCGAACTGTGCGAGTTCAACGCGGAACATCGTTGGCACTGCCAGGTCCGACCAGTTGTAGGAAGCCGTCGTGTTCGCGATGGCACTCCAGTTGGTCCCACCGTCCGTCGACGTCCACCATTGAACGATGGAACCCGTGTAGCCGCTGATGGTGAGCGTACCGGAAGAAGGAGCGGGGCAAACAGTACCATCACCCGTGAACACGCCCCCACCCGGCGAGGTGCCCTCGGTAACGATCACCGTCGCACTTGCAACGCTCAGGCAAGCACCACTGGCCGGCAGGGTGTACACGTAGTTGCCTGGGTTCATGGTGGCAGGGGCGTAGAGGCCACCAGCCACTGGGCTTGGCCCGATCCACAATCCATTGGTCTGTGGTGAACCGCCGAGCTGGCTGAACAACTGAACGCTTGCAGCACTCGTACAGATGTTCAAGGTGCCGCCTGTGCCTGCGTTAGGCGCCGCTTGTATAGTGATCAGTGTGGTGGTTTGGAATAGCGCGCAAGCACCCGATGCCGCGATCGTGTAGGTCACCGTATAGGTGCCTGCTGCACTGGTGGCCAATGCCACGTTACCTGTACTGCTATTCAAGGCCAGGCCTGCGGAGGTGGCGGTATGAATGCCACCACCTGTGCCTGTCCGGGTGATGGTAGCCATACCCACATTGCTGCAAAACGGCGAACCAGCATAGCTGATGGTGGCGCTGGGTGCGGCGGTGATCGTTAGAGCGGCGGTGGTTTGATAGAGTGGACAGGAACCACCCGCAGCGATGGTGTAGGTGACCGTATGGGTGCCCGCAGTGCTGGCTGCAAGGTTCACGGCACCCGTGGTCGTGTTCAGTGAAAGACCAGCCGTGCCCGAGTAGGATCCACCGGCTGTGCCCGACCGCGTAGCCACAGCCGATACGGCATTCGAACAAAAGGGGGAGCCATTGTAATTGATCGAAGCGGACGGACCTGAAACAATGGAAACACTGGTGGATGCGATCACCGCAGGACAACCACCTGCGGCTGCCAGCGCGTAGCTCACGGTATAGTTTCCTGTCCCGCTCAGCGATGGTGTGATCACACCCGTGGTCGCGTTGAGGCTCAGACCGGCTGGTGTGGAGGAGTAACTACCGGTGGTAGTTCCGATAAGCGTTGGAGCCTTATCCGCGACATCGATCTTGCAATAGGTGGTTTGGTCATACGCCAAAGTGGCTATTGGCAGCGCCGTGATCGTGATGGACGCAGTGGTGGGGAAGGCAGGACATCCGCTGGTAGCTGCGAGCGAATAGGATACGGCATAGGTGCCCACCGCGCTGGCCGCGAGGTTTACCGCACCGGTGGCGCTATTGATCGATAGCCCCGCTGGGCTACTGTAGCTGCCCCCGGTGGTTCCCATGCGGGAGACCGTGGCCGTGCCGCCATTGCTGCAATACGGCGAACCGGTATAACTGATCGTGGCCGTAGGGGCGGCCGTTATAGAGAGCGATGTGGTGGCCACTGCCGTGCAACTGTTCGCCGAGACCGAATAGCGCACCGTGTAGGATCCAACGCTGGAAGCCGAGGTGTTCACCAGACCCGTTGTCGCGTTGATCGACAGGCCGGTAGGGCTTGCCGAGAAGGTCCCTCCGAGGTCTCCGGTAAGCGTTGCCGACTGGTCGCCCGATGCCGTGCAGAACGAAAGGGCCGCGTAGGTGAAGGAAGCTGTAGGTGCGGCATTCACGGTGATGTTGTTCGTGGTGGACGAGGCACAGGTGCCGCTGCCCACGGTATAGGTCACCGCGATGGGGCCCGAGAGCCCGCCGGGGTTGAACGTTGAACCGGTAACACCCGTCCCCGACCACGTGCCTGTCAAGTCGTTGCCATAGCTGTAGAACACGCCATCCACATCGAAATTGGAACTGCCTGCGGCACCGGTGATGCGGACATACTGGGCAGCATTGGTGAGTTGGATGTCCGTGTATGAAGGCGATGTCGATGATGTTGCGATGGACGCTTCAGCGTTCACCGGCGGGTTCGCTGGCCCGCTCAGGATGCTGGCGTTCGCATTTCCACCTCCAGAGCGCCAAAGCATAGTGATCACGCCACCCGCAGGCACCAGGGTGCCAAGGTCCACGGTCACCCATTGGTTGGCCGCGGTGAATTGGGCATAGCTGCCCAGGACCATCCCCATCGCACCGAGGGGATTTGTAACGCCGCTTGAATTCGGTACTCCGGTCGCACCGCCGCTGGCGATAGGAGAGAGCAGCGTGTTCAGGTCCAAGGGTGTCGCATTCGAACACAGCGCCGCAGGAGGTGCCCAGTTGGAAGGATCCGCACCGGCCGAGGCGGGTAGGTTACCCTTGATCAGGTAGCCGTTGGAATTGTTCGGTTGAGCGGTGAAAGCCAGCGTGCCGCATTCAAAGTCCGTAGTGAACCGCCCACCGAGGATGAAGTTGCCTTGGGCATCCGCCGCGATACAACTGCCCCATGCGTCCTGGGTGCTGGTTACTTTCTCCGAACACAATAGACTTCCCGTCGGCCGGAAACTGGCGATGAAGGGTTGCACCCAGGTATTGGAGGCGTTGAGCGTGTTGAGGAACCCGAAGCTCAGATCGTCTTGGAAATTGCCGGTAACGTGTACGATGCCGTCCTTGCCAACGGCCACACCCGTGCCTCCGGTCGTATGGTAGCTACCGTTGCTGGTTCCGCGGGTCATCCATTCGAATTGTCCGCTCGCCGGGTCCATCCGGGAGAGGTAGAAGAAGTCGTGCGAGGAAGGATTGCTCGAACCCACACCTGGAAAGGTGCTGGGTGAGTGGGAGATGCCGGTGAGGTAGAGCGCTCCACAGCCCACAGCCAAGCCGGCGCCCGCGAGGTTCGCGTCGTCATCCTCCTGGATCGAATTCGTCCACGCATAGCCCCCTGCGCTGTTGAAGGCCGAGACCCGCAGATCCCAATTGTCCAAAGCAGCGTGGCTACCGATCAACGCTCCGGTCGGTCCGTACCACGTCATCGCGGGGCTCTTGGCATGGTAGGTCGTATACACACGAGCATCGTCCATGGCGATCGCGTGAGGCAGCTCATTGTCACTGGTGCCGCCGGAAACGAGCCATTGCCCGGCTCCATTCAGGCTGAAGTGCGCAACGACCAAGTTGTTCTTGTTGTCCGGAAGGGCGGTGGATACGTTTCCCAGCCCAGCGACGGTGATCCGGCCATTGATGGTGCCTAATACGGCCAATCCGGTAGCGTTCACCGCGATCCCTACGGGTGCATCATTTCCGGCGCCACCCAGTCTGGTGCGCCAACGCAACGCACCGTCCGGGTCGTAGCTGGCGATGAACCAATCGTTTCCACCGGAACTGATCAGCGTTCCGCTGCCGAGGAGCGACGCGCCATGCAGATCGATCGCACCCGAGAACCAGCCGCATACATAGCTGTTGCCGGCGGCATCGAGGGCTACACCAGTAGCTTGGCTCGCACCGGCACCACTGGGAGTGACCCCCCAAAGACGCGTGGTTCCCGCAGCATTGAACTTCGCTAGGAACGCATCCTGGGTTCCGGAAACCGCACCCAGAGTGGTGGAAACAAGATTTGCGGATCGGGTATAGCCCGCCGCATACACGGCACCATCGGCATCGTAAATCGCCACACCGGTCACCTCGTCGAGTCCGGATCCCGCCAGAGCCTTCGCCCACGGAAAGGCGTACTGGGCGGCCGCCTTGTTCAGGCCGCAAAAGATCAGCATCAAGGAGGCCGCTATAGCCTTCCACTGTGCCGTATGCCCTAGAGTAGTAGGCATTCGTCGTTGGATTTCGCGCCTTCATGGAGTGTCCAGGCCCATGGGTCGCGGGACTTTGAACGGGGAAGTGCTCGTTGGGGTTGCAGTGGTCGCCATTCGCGGACTCGTTACCTTTTACCCGAGTCGGCATTGAGCATTTTAAGATCCATGGCAGGTTCCGAGGAAGAACAGGTATTACGGGCCAAAGCGAGCCCCGAAGCCTTTGCGCCGTTGTACGAGCGCTACTTCGGTGACATTTTCAAGTTCGTCCTGCGGCGTACGGCCCACCGTGAACTAACGGCCGACCTCACCCAGCAGACCTTCTTGAAAGCCATGCTCGCCCTGCCCAAATACGAGCCGCGCGGACTTCCGTTCAGGGCCTGGCTGTACCGCATCGCGCTCAACGAGGTGCGCATGCACTGGCGCAAACGCAAGGAAGTGGTGATCGATATCAGCTTTGCCGAAGTGCGCGGCCTCTCCGAAGAGATCGGGCTGGTGTCGGCTGAAGAGGACATGCAACACCTTGCAAATGCCCTAGGAAAACTAGAGGACGAGAAAGCTCGTTTGATCGAATTGCGCTACATGGATGGATTGAGCTTCGCGGAACTGGGCCAAGTGCTCGGCATCGGTGAGGATGCGGCCAAGATGCGCACCCACCGCGTGTTGGCCCAGCTGCGCACCTACATTAAGCCTCGGGCATGAAACCACAGTACCGCATATCGCCCAAAGGATCGGGCCCAGCGCCTACCGATGCCGAGATCGAACGCTACCGCGACCCCAAGCGCCTCATCTACAACTACCACAAGGCTGTAATGCGCAGCAAGCGGCCGTTGTACCGTGATCCCAAAGCCTTCATTGTCTTGGTCCTCATCGTGCTGTTGGCCCTCTACCTGTCGGGTCCATCCCATCGGGACAAGGCGCACCAACGACCGAGTACCATTCCGGAGCAACCGAAATAGTGCTACTTAGTTTGTACCGCTTTGTTCGCAGAATGCGACACTGTTCCAGCGTGTGCATCTTTGCTTTCCCTTTTCAGGAACCATGCGCAAGACCATCCTCGCTTTTCTCCTCGTCGCTTCACAAGCACACGCCCACGAGGGCATGTGGCTGCCCACGTTGCTGAAAGGCATAGAGGGCGATCTGCAAAGTGCCGGTCTGCGGCTTACGGCCGAGGATGTTTACAGCATCAACAACGGTAGTATCAAGGACGCCATCGTGCTGTTCGGCGGAGGTTGCACTGCTGAAGTGATCAGCGGGCAGGGCCTCATCCTCACCAACCACCACTGCGGTTTCAGTGCGATCCAGGAGCAGAGTAGCTTGGAGCACGATTACCTCAGGGACGGCTTCTGGGCAAAGGACCGAGCTGCGGAATTATTGAATGCCGGTCTCACGGCCACCTTCATCGTGCGCATGGAGGATGTCACGGACCAGGTCCTTTCCAAGTTGACAACGGGCCAGACCGAGGTGCAACGCCGCGCAGCGATCTCGGAGTTGGCCACGGCGATCACCAAACAAGCCATGGAAGGCACGCACTACGAAGCCGTCGTTCGCCCGTTCAATTACGGCAACTCATACTTCTTGATCGTCACCGAAACGTTCCGTGATGTTCGTCTCGTTGGCGCTCCACCAAGCTCCATCGGCAAATACGGCGGCGATACGGACAACTGGATGTGGCCGCGGCACAACGCCGATTTCAGCATGTTCCGGATCTATGCCGGAGCGGACAACAAGCCTGCCGATCCAGCACCGACGAATGTGCCGTTCACACCACGCCACGTGCTGCCCATCAGTATGGATGGCGTGCAGGAAGGCGACTTCGCCATGATCTTCGGTTTTCCCGGGAACACCCAGCGTTACCTCAGCAGTTACGCGGTCGACTATGTGATGAACACGTCGGATCCCCTGCGGATCAAGATGCGTGAGGCCGGATTGGGCGTGATCGATGCCGCGATGCGCAGCAGTGACAAGACACGGATCCAGTACGCCGACAAACAGTCCAGCATCAGCAATGCCTACAAGAAATGGATAGGCGAAGTGCGCGGCTTGAAGGAGCTGCGCACGCTCGATACCAAACGCGCCATGGAGGAGAGCTACGTGGCGAAGGCGAATGAACTTGGACGTACCGAATACAAGAACGTACTGCCCGAATTGAAGGACCTCTACGGCCAGTATGTTCCCTACGCCACGGCGCGCGACCTCTTCAATGAA
>Ga0209181_10011595_pt1 | contig 11268 bp, 7 predicted proteins | sample MAT05_FD_187208 | JGI IMG/M metagenome (GOLD analysis project Ga0209181, IMG submission 187208) | Freshwater microbial communities from Lake Fryxell liftoff mats and glacier meltwater in Antarctica - MAT-05 (SPAdes) (version 2) | ecosystem: Environmental > Aquatic > Freshwater > Ice > Liftoff... | reverse complement strand
GCTGGAGGGTGGCTTCGAGGAGTCTCTCGACGACCTCGAGAACGCCTCTTTCAGCACAGCAAGCTCAGCCCGCAGCTCCGCAATAGTCACATCCCGCTCCGCAAGCTGCCGCCTCCGGTCGGCAATCCTGTCGAGTCCATGCGCATAGGATCACATAGGATCACGCATGGCACCCCGTGAACGGGCCCTTCGTCGCTCCGACCAAGGGGAGCGGAGGCGAGGAGGACGCCGACGAGGAAGAGGCGCTCGCGCCCGCGGAAGCCGCCAAGCCCACCGAAGCTGCGAAGCCCGCCGAAGCCGCCAAGCCCGTCGAAGCCGCCAAGCCCGCCGAGCCGGCGAAAGGCGCCAAGCCCGGGGGCGACGGCAAGGCCTGAGGCGTCCCGCAGCCGGACTTTGGCGTCCCGCAGCCCGACTTTGGCGTCCGCAGAGGCCCCTTGGGCATGCTGAAGCGCTCGCTACGGTCTCCTCGAACTGCTCCTGAGCGGTCCAGGAGGGCGACTTGGGCGTCCCGAGGCGCCCAAAGGGGCAGGGGGCGCGCGTCCTGGGGCCTCCAGGGACCACGCTGAGGCGTCCGCAAGTCGCCCCGAGGCGTCCCGGCTTCGTCCAAGAGCGTCCGGAGGTCGCTGTGAATTCTCTCCTCCGGGAAACGAGGCCGGTTCACCCCGGTCGGTACCCTAGAGCACCGAACGGGTTGAAATGGACCGAAAAGAGCCGGATTTTAACGCAAAGGCGCAAAGGCGCAGAGGCGCAGGGACGCAAAAAAAGAAATCCGATTTTTTGCGCCTTTGCGTCTCCGCGCCTTTGCGTTGAAATCTGGGCATTTCAACCTGTTCGGTGCTCTAGCTCTTCTTCTCATCCGGCTTGGCGCGGAACACGATCCACAGCGCCGCCGGAAGCGCCGTGAAATCCGCGATCATCGACGCCGTGAGGGCAATGGCCGAGAGGATGCCGAACTGCTGCATCGGCGGCAGATCGGCCATGCCGAAGGCGAGGAAGCCGCCGGCGTTGATCAGGGTCGCGAAGAAGATCGCCTTGCCCGAGACGCGGAGGGTGTGGCGGAGCGACTCTTCGACGGTGCTGGTCTTTCGCTTCTCGAGGAAGTGATAGAAAAAATGGATCTGATCGTTCTCGCTCGTCCCGAGGACGGTCGAGGCGATGAGGATCGTCGCCACGTTGAGCAGCATCCCGCTGACGCGCATCACGCCGAACATCACCAGGATGGCGAAGAGCGAGGGGATCATCGTCATCAGCCGCGCCGCGCCGCTGCGGAAGACGACGACGAAGGTCATGAAGATGATCCCCAGCGTCAGGCCGAAGCTCTCGACCAGGGTCGGCACGAGGTTCTGCGCCATCTTGGCCTGGAGGGGGCCGAGGCCGACGGTCTTCATCTCGAAGCCCTTGAGGGCGGGCGTCTCGGCGCAGGCCGCGTCCCAGAGCTGGTGGATGCGGGTGTCGAGGGCGCGGAAGCCCTCGTCCTCGACGGCGCGGGAGATGACCGAGAGGTGGGTCTGCGAAAGCGATCGGTTGGTGAAGCGCTGGAGCATCGGCTCCACCGGCACCAGGCCTTCGAAGTCGGCGGCGAGCTGATCGGCGCCCGCGGCGTCGGTGGGGAAGGCGTCGCCCTGACCGCCGACGTAGCGCGCGATCCGGAGGATCGTGGTGGCGTCGATCGCCGCGCCGATCAGCGGATCGGCCTCGAGCGCGGTGTGGAATTTGTGCAGGCCGATGAGCGTCTCGGGCTCGGAGACGGCGCCGAGCTTTCCCTTCAGCCACACCTCGGTGATGCTGAGGCCGGGCATCAGCTCCTGGATGCGCTTGGTGTCGTCGTAGAGCGGCGATTTGCGGCTGATGTACTCCACCGGATCGGTGAGGATGCGCATCGGCGAGACGACGCCGGGGAGCCCGAAGAAGGCCACAGCGCCGGCCGCCGAGAGGGCGATGGCCCCGCCGACGAGGGCGAAGCGGAAGCGGTAGCTGAACCCCGGGAGCCAGTCGGTGAAGCGGAGGAACCAGACGTCGGCGGCGTGCTCGTGGGCGCCGGTGGGCGTCTTGAGGATCTTCTGGAGCGCGGGGAAGAGCGTGAGGACCACGACCCAGGTGAGCAGCAGGCCCACCGCGACCCAGACGCCCATCTGGCGGACCGGGTGGATGTGCGAAACCGAGAGCGCCGCGAAGCCCACCATCGTGGCGAAGATCGAGGCCGTGCAAGCCACGAACTTGTTGGTGAGCGCGAAGATCTGGTGCTCGTCCACGGGAATCGAAGCGGGCCGGTCGACGAAGCGCGAGTGCAGGTAGACCAGCGTGGCGGTGGCGGTGACGAGGATCGTCATCGGCACCATCGGCGAGACGATCGTGAAGGTGCCGCCGGTGATGCCGATGTACCCGACCGAGAGCGAGAGGCAGACGCCGAGGGTGATCAGGAACGCGAGGAGGGCGCGGGCCGATCGGTAGAGCGCGACGTTGAGGACGACGACGAAGACCATGAAGAGGCCGAAGCACTTGGCCCCGGAGGTCTCGGTGGCGCGGTCGAGATCGACGTTGACGTAGGGCTGGCCGACGCGGCGCAAGGCGCGGAGCGGAGGGCCGCCGCCGCCGGCCTGCTCGATGGCCTGCTTCATCGCCGCCAGGGTGTCCCGGCGATCGACGCGATCGTGGACGTCGAGGATCACCGCGATCGAGAGGAACTGGTCGCCGACGAGCCCCTGCTTGCGGAGGAGCGAGGTGCCCGTCGCGAAGGCCCTGAAGCCCGCGGCTTCGGCCGCCGTCGGCGAGAAGCCCGCCTTGGCGCGGCGATAGATCGAGAGCGCCGAGTTGGCGTGGACCCGGGGCAAGGCGCCGAGCGCCGCCTCGATCTTGTCGAGCCGCTCCAGCACCGCCGGCGCGAAGGGATCGTCGGCCTCGGCCAGGAGCACGGCGTACTCGCCCGAGCCGAAGACCTTCTGGAAATCGAGGTTGGCCGCGTAGTCCGGATCGCTCGGCACCATCAGCCGATCGATCGAGTTGTCCTGCCCGACCTTGGCCGCGTAGAACGCGCTCGGCGGCAAGATCAGCGCGTACAGCGCGACGATGATCCAGCGCTTCGCCACGATGAAGGCAAAGGCGCGGGGGAGGAAGCCGTGGCTCGAAGGGACGCTCACCGGGCCGGGGAGCTATCACGATCTCAGGCTCGCGGCGTGACCGACCGGCGTCGGTGAAAGCATGAGCACGCGCGCGACCCGGGGTGAGGCATCTCGCCACGCACCCTTCGGAGCGTAGAGGGCTGCGCGGCGCCGCTTCTGGTTGCGGTATTTGCTCAGGGATTGCATATCCTGTCGCGACTCTTCGTCTCCAGATGCTCAGGAGGTCCCTGTGAGCACATTCGTTCGTTCTGCTCTCCTCGCTTTCGGTCTGGCCACGGTGGTCGTGGCCGCTCCTCGAATCGCCGCGGCCGAGGGCGGCAGTGTCGGCGTCCTGGTGCTCAAGGAGCACGGGATCGGCAGCGCCGCGCAGGCGCAGCCGTACGTCGACAAGTTCGTCTCCATCGCCGCCAAGCAAAACGGCTGGGCGTCTTCCAAGGCCCAGTTCCAGACGACGCGGGCCGCCGCCGACACCTTCGTGCAGGCGGAAAAGCCGCACTACGGGATCCTGTCGCTCGCCGCCCTCCTCGGCCTCAAGGACAAGTACAAGCTCGATATCCTCGGCCAGGTCGCCGTGGCCCGCGCCGGGGGGCAGCAGTATTTCTTGATCAGCAAATCGGCCCCGGATCTCGCGGGATGCAAGGGCAAGCGCCTCGCCACCGACCACGCAGACGACGCGAAATTCGTGGAGAGCGTGGTGTTCGGCGGGAAGCTCAAGCTCGCGGATTTCACCCTCGTCGCGACGACGCGGCCGCTCCAGGGGATCAAGAAGGTCGCCGCCGGCGAGGCCGAGTGCGCGCTGATCGACGACGCCCAGCTCGCCGAGCTCGCGCACCTCGAAGGCGCCGAGGGCGTCCGCTCGGTGTGGTCCAGCGACAAGCTCCCGCCGATGGCCGTCGTGGCCTTCCCCAGCGCGCCCGCGGCGGAGCGCAAAGCCTTCCAGGCGAGCTTCGGCAAGCTCTGCGAGGGCGACGGGAAGACGGCCTGCGCCGAGGTCGGCATCCAGTCGTTCAAGGTCGCGGCGGACAGCGACTACGCTGCCGTGATCGCCGCCTACAAGTGAGGCTCGATCGGGGAGCTTCTCACCCGAGGAGCTTGCCCCGATCCCCCCGCCTCGCGTTATCTGTGGCCTCCGTGCCTCTTCCCCGCGCCGTCTTGATCCTCCTCGCGAGCCTCGCTGCGGCCTGCGGCGGCGGCGTGCCCGTCGTGCAGAACGGGCAGCTGACGCAGGTCGCGCAGCAGCACGACACGCTCGCCCTCTCCGACGCGCTCGAGGCGCTGATCGCCGTCGGGAAGGACACGGCGGCCGATCGCGCCTTCGCCTACCAGGAGGCCAGCGGGCACGAGGAGTCGTCGGCGGCGTACGCCTTCGCCCGCGCGGCGATCACCGGGCGCTACGTGCAGACGCATGGCCTCGCGGGGGTGCGTCATGTCGCCGAGGTCGAGAGCTGGGCGCGACGCAGCCGCGAGCTCGATCCCGACTTTCGCGGCGGCGCGGCGACGCGAATGCTGGGCACGCTCTACGTGCTCGTGCCGGCGACGATGCTCGCGCACGGGGACTCGGAGGAGGGGCTCTCGCTGCTCGAGGGCCTGGTGAAGCTGCACCCCGACGTGCCGGAGAATCATCTCCGCCTCGCCGAGGCCCTCGTCGCGCTGGGCGATCCGGCGCCGGCCGCGCCGCACCTCTGCTTCTGCCTCGCGGCGCGGGCCTCGCTGCGGCCGGACGAGCAGGTGCTGCTCTCACGCGTCGTCAAAGACGCGGAGATGCCCGCGTGTCCCGGCGGCGCACCGCGTTGATCCGGACCTCTTCGTAGCGTCGCTCGCGCCGGCGATTGCGCCCAACGGATCAAGGCGCGACGGTACGCACTGATCGCCTTGATTTTCCGCCCCCTTTGCGGTCTGCGCGCTGCTATCCAGGGCCGCGTGCGTCGGTGTTTCGCCGCGCGCATTGCCGCATGGAGGAGTCGCCGATGCTGTCCGATCGTTCGCTTCGTTTCCGACCGTTCGCCGCTGCTGCGGTCGTCCTCGGGGCCTTCGTCGGATGCGAAGAGCCGCCGCCCCTCGTGCCGACGACGCCGCTGCCGCCGATCGTGCCCAGCGCGAGCGCGGTGCCCGTCGCGACGGGGCCGGCGCTGATGAGCGTCGACGAGACCGCGCTCGACAAGAGCGTCGCGGCCTGCACCGATTTCTACCAGTACGCCTGCGGATCCTGGAGCAAGTCGACGCCGATCCCGGCGGACAAGCCCTCGTGGACGCGCAGCTTCGACGTCATCCAGGAGCGCAACGAGAACGAGCTCCGCGCCATCCTCGAGCGGTACGCCGCGGGGGAGGGGAAGGACGAGCCCGACGCGAAGAAGCTCGGCGATTTCTACGCCGCGTGCGTCGACGAGGCGGCGATCGAGAAGGCCGGGCTCGGCGCGCTCAAGGCCGACTTCGACGCCATCGAGAAGATCAAGACCAAGAAGGATCTGATCCCGGTGCTCACGTCGCTCCACCGCCGCGGCGTGCGCGCGGGGTTCGGGTTCGAGTCGCAACAGGATTACAAAGACGCGACGCAGGTGATCGCGGCGGTGAGCCAGGCGGGGCTCGGCCTGCCCGATCGCGACTACTACCTGAAGGACGACGAGGCGACGGCGAAGATCCGCGCCGCGTACGTGGAGCACATCGCCGCGATGTTCACGCTGCTCGGCGACAAGCCCGAGGCGGCGAAGGCGGCGGCGGCCGCCGTGCTGCGCTTCGAGCACGCCCTCGCGTTGTCCTCGATGTCTCGCGAAGAGCAGCGCGATCCGCAGAAGATCTACCACCGCCTCGAGCGCGTCGGGCTGGAGAAGGCCGCGCCGGATTTCGCCTGGGGTGAGTACTTCACCGCGCTCGGCACCGCCGACGTCGCGGCGATCAACGTCACGCAGCCGGAGTTCATCAAGGCCTTCGATGCGCTCCTCCTCGCCGGCGCGCCCTGCGTCGCGGAGGCGCCGCGCGAGGGCGCGGAGAAGGCCTCCGCCAAGCCCGCGGCAGCGAAGGGCAAGGCCGCGGCGGTCAAGGGGTGCGCCGCGCCCGCGAAGAAGTTCCCCGCGGCCGAGTGGAAGACGTACCTGCGCTGGCACGCGATCCGCGCGGCGGCGAGCTCGCTCTCGGCCCCGTTCGTCGATGAGCGGTTCCGCTTCGAGCACACCCTCACCGGCGCCGAGAAGCTGCCCCCGCGCTGGAAGCGCTGCGTGCGCGCCGTCGACGACGCGCTCGGCGAGTCGCTGGCCCGCCCCTTCGTCGCCAAGATGCTCGGCGCCGAGGGCAAGCAGGCGACGAAGCAGATGGTCACCACCATCGAGCAGGCGATGAGCGACGACCTCGATCACCTGAGCTGGATGGACGCGGAGACGCGCCAGAAGGCCCACGAGAAGCTCGCGGCGATCACCAACAAGATCGGCTACCCGGACACCTGGCGGAGCTACGACGCGCTGGCCGTCGATCGCGGCGACTACCTCGCCAACCGGATGCGCGCGGCCGCGTTCGAGGTGAAGCGCCAGCTCGCCAAGATCGGCAAGCCGCTCGATCGGACCGAGTGGCAGATGACGCCCCCGCAGGTCAACGCTTACTACGATCCGTCGATGAACGAGATCGTCTTCCCGGCGGGCATCCTCGCGTCGCCGTTCTACTCGAACAGCGCGACCCGAGCGACGAACTACGGCGGGATCGGCATGGTCGTCGGGCACGAGCTCACGCACGGGTTCGACGACGAAGGCCGCCAGTTCGACGCCAAGGGCAACCTCCGCGACTGGTGGAGCAAATCGGTGGGCGAGGAGTTCGATCGCCGCGCGTCGTGCGTCGAGAAGCAGTTCGACGGCTACGTCGCCGTGGGCGACACCCACCTCAAGGGCAAGCTCACGCTGGGCGAGAACATCGCCGACCTCGGCGGCCTCCGCCTCTCGTTCGCGGCGATGAAGAAAGAGCTCGCGCAGAACCCGCAGCCGGCGGCGTCGTACACGCCGGAGCAGCAGTTCTTCCTCGGCTTCGCCCAGGCGTGGTGCACCAACCAGCGGCCCGAGTTCGCGCTGCTGATGGCCAAGAACAACCCGCACTCGCTGCCGCGCTTCCGCGTCAACGGGCCCGTCTCCAACATGACGGAGTTCGCCGAGGCCTTTCAGTGCAAGCCCGACGCGCCGATGGTGCGCAAGGATCGCTGCGAGGTCTGGTAGCCGATCCGCCGAGGATCCAGGCGGGCTCTGGGTGTCCCCGGAGCCCGGCCTGGAGGCTCAGCACGGTTGCCTTCCGCCGCCGGGGCTCCCATGCTGGCCGCCGCTCCGCTCTTGCCTTCGAGGTGCTCTCCGTGAAGCTCTTCTCTCGCTCCGTTCTCGCGCCGTTGACCAGCTTGTCCTTCCTGCTCGCGCTCGCGCCGGCCTGCGGTCCGGCGGACGAGCTCGCGGGGGCGGCGACGAGCGAGTCCTCGGCGGGCGGCGGCCCCGGCTCCAGTGGGTCGAGTGGCTCCGGCGGATCCGGCGGCGCGAGCGGGACGAGCGGCTCCAGCGGCTCCAGCGGCACCGGCGGCGCACCCGTGGACGATCTCGAGACGATCCTCGCCGAGCTGCGCGCCGACACGAAGAAGGCGTTGACGAAGCACGCCGGCGAGAGCGGCTGGCCCGTCCCCGTCGCGGGCGGCCACCTCTTCGTCTCCACCGACACCACGCTCAACCTCGTCGCGGGCGATCACGACAGCTGGCAAGGCACCGCGATGAAGGCCGACGCGGGCTTCCTCTGGGTGGTGATCACCGTCCCGGCGAGCGAGCACTACAAGCTCACCGACAAGACCACGTACAAGGCCGATCCGTGGGCGCGCTCGTACACCTACGACAGCAACGGCGAGATCAGCCTGGTCAAGCCCGGCGTCGCGCACCTCGATCGCTGGCCGGAGATCGGCGACGCGGTGATGGTGCCGCGCACCCTGCGCGTGTGGGTCCCCGCCGAGCCGATCAAGCACGAGCTCTACGTGCACGACGGGCAGAACCTCTTCGATCCCGGGGCCTTCTTCGGCGGCTGGCACCTGCAGGACACCGTCCCGCCCGGGATGCTGCTGGTCGGCATCGACAACACCAACGACCGCATGGACGAGTACACCCACGTCGCCGACGTGATCAGCGGGCAGTCGATCGGCGGAAAGGGCGACGCCTACGCGGCTTTCCTCAAGAACACGGTGCGCCCGCTGATCCAGAAGCACTACGGCGAGCCCGGCCCCGTCGGCGTCCTCGGCTCGTCGCTCGGCGGCCTGGTCAGCTTCCACATCGCCGATCACGATCCCGGCGAGTACGCCTTTGCGGGGAGCATGTCGGGGACGATGGGGTGGGGCAGCATCGGCAAAAACACCCACAACGAGACGCTGATCCAGCGCTACCAGAAGCACGGCCACCAGAAGACGGTGCTCTACCTCGACTCGGGCGGTGAGGGCCCCTGCTCCGACAGCGACAACGACGGGATCCAGGACGACAGCCAGACCGCGGGCGACAACTACTGCGAGAACGCCCAGCTCCGGGACGTGCTCTACGGCGTCGGCTACGTGAAGGATCAGGACTTCTTTTACAGCTACACCGCGGGGGCGATGCACAACGAGGTCGAGTGGGCCGCGCGGGCGCACGCCCCGTTCCAGATCTTCAACGCGCTGTAGCTGCTCGCTCGCTCGCCATCCGACGTTGCCATGGCGTGCGAGCGATCGTACGTACACGCGAGTTCCATGACCGCGCCGCGCGGCCGGCAGAGGCCGGACGCTCCGTCGCCACCGAGAAAGCCATGTCCAGCGCGGCCTCCGACAATCCCCTGCTCTCCCTCGGCCAAGAGATCCCGTTCGACCGCATCCGCGGCGAGCACGTGGAGCCGGCCGTGAACGCGCTGCTCGTCGAGGCGCGCGCCAAGCTCGACGCGCTCGGCGCTGGCAGCGGGCCGCGCACCTACGCCAACACCATGGACGCCCTCGAGGGCGTGACCGAGCAGCTCGCCTTCGTCATGGGCGTGATCGAACACCTGGAGTCGGTGGCCACCACGCCGGAGCTGCGCGCGGCGTTCAACGCCGTCCAGCCGGCGGTGAGCGAGTTCTTCAGCAGCATCTCGCTCTCGGATCCGGTGTGGAAGGCGCTCAAGGCCTTCGCCGAAACGAGCGAGGCCAAGGAGCTCCAGGGCACGAAGCGGCGCTTCGTCGAGAAGACGGTCGCCGACTTTCGCCGGAGCGGCGCCGACCTCGATCCCGAGGGCAAGAAGCGCCTCTCGGCGATCGACGTCGAGCTGGCGATGCTCACGCTCCGCTACAGCCAGAACGTGCTCGACGCGACCAACGCCTTCGAGCTGTTGGTGGACGACGAGGCCAAGCTCGCCGGGCTGCCCGAGAGCGCGGTGGCCGCCGCGCGCGCCTCGGCCGAGGGCAAAGGCCTCACGGGGTTCCGCTTCACCCTCCAGGCGCCGAGCTACGGTCCCGCGCTCACCTACCTCGACGACAGCAAGGTGCGCGAGGCGCTCTACCGCGCCTTCTGCACCCGGGCGACCGTGGGCGATCTCGACAACCGCCCGATCGTCAAAAAGATCGTCGAGCTGCGGCGAGAGAAGGCCCGGCTCCTCGGATTCGAAAGCTTCGCCGATCTGGTCCTCGAAGATCGCATGGCCAAGTCGGGCCACGCCGCCCGCCGCTTCATCGAGACGCTGCGCGAAAAGGCGGCGCATTTCTTCGAGCGCGAGAACGCCGATCTCGAGGGCTTCCGCCGCGATCTCGAGGGCATGTCGGCCGCGGCGCTCGCCCCGTGGGACGTCGGCTACTACGCCGAGAAGCTCCGCCGCGCCCGCTTCGACTTCGACGACGAGGCGCTCCGGCCCTACTTCGCGCTCCACCGCGTCCTCGAAGGCGCCTTCGCCATCGCCACGCGCCTCTACGGCGTCACCGTCGAGCCCTGGGAGGGCGCGGCGGTCTGGCACCCGAGCGTGCGCGCCTACCAGATCCGCGAGGCCGACGGCGCCGTGAGCGCGGCCTTCTACGTCGACGTCGCCCCGCGCGAAGCCAAGCGCGACGGCGCCTGGATGCAGGGCCTGATCACCCAGGTCGCCTCGGCGACGGGCCCGGGCCCGCACCTCGAGGTCCTCGCCGGCAACATGACCCTCCCGCTCGGCGACCGCCCCGCGCTCCTCAGCCACCGCGAGGTGCAGACGGTGTTCCACGAGTTCGGCCACTTGATGCACCACGCCTCGAGCCGGGTCGAGGTCCGCACCCTCGCTGGCACCAACGTGGCGTGGGACTTCGTCGAGCTGCCCTCGCAGATCATGGAGAACTGGTGCTGGGAGCGCGAGGCGCTCGACCTCTTCGCGCGCCACGTCGACACCGACGCGACGATCCCGGCCGAAGTGCTCGAGCGCATGCGCGCCGCGCGCACCTTTCGCGCCGCCACCGCGATGATGCGCCAGCTCGGCTTCGCCGAGGTCGACCTCGGCCTCCACATGGACTGGGAGGAGACCCAGGGCGACATCACCGCCTGGGCGCGCACCATGCTCAACCGCTTCTCCCCGGTCGCGCTCCCCGAAGACCACGCGATGGTCGCGGGCTTCACTCACCTCTTCGCCAGCCCCGTCGGCTACGCCGCCGGCTACTACTCGTACAAGTGGGCCGAGGTCCTCGACGCCGACGCCTTCTCGCGCTTCCGCCGCGAAGGGCTCTTCAACCGCGAGGTCGGCCAGGCCTTCCGCGCCGAGATCCTCGCCCGCGGCGACAGCGAAGATCCGATGGTGCTCTACCGCCGCTTCATGGGCCGCGAGCCCACGATGGAGGCGCTGCTCGAGCGCGACGGCCTCCTCGCCTCCGGGACCGCCACCGTTTGAGCCCTGGAGGTACCTTGCAATCCGTTCCTGACCGCGTGGTTCGATCCATCACTGACGACGGCGCCTTCCGCGTGATCACCGCCATGACCACCGAGACGGTGCGCGGCGCCGTGGCTGCCCAAGAAGCTCGCGGGGACATCGCTCGGCGCTTCGGCGAGCTGATCACCGGCGCCGTCCTGGTGCGCGAGGCCATGGCCCCGGCGCTCCGCGTCCAGGCCATTCTCAAGGGCAAGCGCAGCAAGGGCAGCCTCGTCGCCGACTCGCACCCTGACGGGACCAGCCGCGGCCTCGTCAACTTCGGCGCCAAGGGCGG
>Ga0209181_10011592_pt1 | contig 11270 bp, 10 predicted proteins | sample MAT05_FD_187208 | JGI IMG/M metagenome (GOLD analysis project Ga0209181, IMG submission 187208) | Freshwater microbial communities from Lake Fryxell liftoff mats and glacier meltwater in Antarctica - MAT-05 (SPAdes) (version 2) | ecosystem: Environmental > Aquatic > Freshwater > Ice > Liftoff... | reverse complement strand
CACAACAAACTTCCCCCATTCCCGTACTCATGTTGCGGCACGCTGGCAAAACCTACAGCGGCAGTCCGGCGCTCATCGATGCCGCCCTTGACTTGCTGCCCGGCGAAGTCCACGCCTTGATGGGCGAAAATGGCGCGGGCAGATCGGGTATGACGGGCGCGCCGATTTCAATGCGGATGGGATGGTGAACGTGGTGGATTTTTCGCTACTGGCGACGCATTTTGGGGAAAGTGGGGACTAGGGTTTAGGGGGTAGGGATGGGCATCAACACATAGGCGTACCCCTATCCTTCGCCCTTGCCTAAACCCTTTTAGGCTCATTGAAACATCTGACCCAAAGACTCAATCCGCTTACTGCGCATAGCCGGGTGGCATGAACGCCTGATCGCCGTTGACGCTCAAACGGCGAATGTCGGCGGCGCGGTCGGGATACTGGGTGATCAATTCATCCGCGATGCCCGCCTCAAAACAGTCTCCCGTGAAGCCCGGTGCCATCGTGCAACCGAACAGGGCGTATCTGCCCCCCGGCACGATGCACCCCGCTTGCCATGCTCCTGCCGGGATCAGATATTGTACCTGTTGTCCCTTGAGCGGGTCGGTGCCCATCAGCACCTCTTCGCTAGAGCCATCGGCATGGAGCAAAATCAGCAGGAACGGATCGCCCCCATAGACATGCCATAACTCATCGTACAGCAACCGGTGAAAACACGACACGCTCAGCGGCTCTTCAGCATACATGCCGATCATGGCGGTGCAAATGGGCGTGCCGTCGCTCTGGTTTTGAGCCGAGCGATAGGTCGAGCAAAAAAGTGTCCCCTCGACAGGCAACCTGTCAAAAGGGTAATGATCAAGCAGGGCTTGGGTATCAGGGTGAATCATAAGACAGCCTTATCGGGCTAAGAACGTTAAGAAACAATCTTATCATGATGTCCCTGCCTGTTTCCAGTCCGGTGGACGCTGTTGAAGACGCCACCACCAGCCCACCGGATAGCCGATCATCTTGGCGAGATCGCCGACCAAGCGGATGACGGGCACCCACACCAGCGCGCCGAGGATGTTCATCGGTGTGAGGCGCACAGCCTTGGTGTGGGCGGCTTCTGCCAATACCGCACGCAAGCGGCGGTAGGGTGTCCGCACATAGATCAGCCCCCCCAGCACCAGCACCGCCCAAAAACCGAGATGCACCCCCACACCCAACCCCACCAGCACGGGCAGCCCGATGAGATAGGTCACATAGCGGGCGGTGTGCCGTTTGCGCCAGAGATCGGCTTTGCCATCGCCCCGCGCATAACGATAGTATTGTTTGTAAAACGCGCCTAGGGAGCCGCGTGGGCGAAAATAAACGACGGCATCGGGCACAAAGGCGACTCCGTTCGGCATTGACATTTTTAAGCGCAGATCGAAGATCAAATCTTCGCAATAATCCAGCCATTCGGGGTAGCCGCCCACGCGCGCCCATGCCGACTGGCGAAAGGCGACGCTGCGACTACTCGGCAAAAAGCTGAGCGGGTCGATTTCGTCCACAGCGGGGAGGCTGGTTGCGCCTAGCGCTGCCTCGAACACCGTATGCGGGTCGGCGCGAAAAAAGCCTGCACTGACCGCAAGCGCGGGGTCAGCGATCAAAGGCTGCACGAGGCGCTCCAGCCAATAAGAGTCTAAGACGACGCCGGCATCGGTGGAGGCAATGATCGGATCGCCCGCCGTTGGGGGGGACACAACCGCCGCAATCGCGCGGTTACGTCCGGCGCTGATGTTGCAGCCCGGCGCTTCGATCACTCGCAACGGCAAGCGACCCGCATAGTCCCGCAGCACCGAGACGGTGTGATCACGACTGCCGCCATCCACGATCACCACTTGATCGGGGGGGCGGGTCTGGGCGACCAGCGAGTCCATCAGCCCGCGAATGGACTCGCCTTCATTCAATACAGTGGCGATGACGGCGATAAAATCAGCCACAATCACCGCAAAAACAGGACTTCAGGGTCCATCAAGTTCGCGCGCATACTCGACCAATTTTCATTGGGATTGAGCGAGGCGCGGACTTCCAAATGCAGGTGGGCACCGTTGGAATTACCGGTATTGCCGCACGCGCCGAGGACGGCATTGGGCGGCAAATCTTGATTAACGCTGGCGTTGATCGCGCTCAGGTGGGCATAAATGGCGTACACATGCGCGCCCCCCAAACCGCGTTGCATCAAGCGGTCGCGCGTTGAGGCGGGCAATTGGGAGTTCATGTACCGGACGATGATCGCGTTGCCATAGCCAAAGCCCCACGCAGGATCAAGGAAAACAGCACTGTTAGCTAACGGGATGCCCTGACTGAAGGTACTGGGCTGCGTTGCCGTACATTTGGTACAGACGAATGTTCGCATGACCCGTCCCCCAGCGGGACCCACCCGGATCGCTTCGCCCACCGCCGCGCCAAAATCCCATCCCAGATGTTCGACTTCGGGTAAGGGGTTTTGATTGACGTTAAAGCCGCGCACCCACCAGTAATTGGTCATGGGGGCGGGGTATTCGTCGCCGTGACTCAAAGTCAAGCGTGCGCCGTTGCCGTTGATGCTCAGGTTGTCCGTCCGTACCCACCCGCTACCAGAGGCGGTGTCCACGCGCGCCCACTTGTAATTGCTGGTGCCGCCTTGGGGCACGGCTTCGCGCATGACGACCGAGGAGCGATAGGGCAAGCGGTTGACGACTGTGCCGGTAATGGGGGTAGCGCGTAAGTTTAGCCCCGATTGGCTGATCACAATGGCGGTTAGATCTGCGCCGGGGGTCGGCACAGGCGAGGGATCGGGTGTTGGCACCACTGGGACGACCGGCACCGGCGGCGGCGGTACTGGTGCGGGGCTAGGCGTGGTTGGCAACAATTGGCGCAATAAGCTGAAGGCATAGGTCGGCGTGCTGAGGTCGGGATAGCCGAAGCGTCGCCCGTCGCCTTCGAGCGTGAGCAGATCATCGCGCACCCAACCATCGACCCCACTGGGGAAACGCACCAAAAACCAAAAGTAGAGCTTGCCCCCCGACTGCGCATTCGTCAGGTCGGGCTGCACATCCAAGATCGGCAGCGCGCGCGTCCCGATCAACGCTTGAAACAAGACGGCGGCGTTTGATCCGGCGATGGGGCGGGCGCGCACGTTCACCATACGCACTGTCGGAAACTGAGGATTGCCCGTGATATGGGCGATAAAGGGTCGAATCATGAGGAATTGCTCCCGTAAGAAACGTTTCAGGTGAGACGACGGGGACACAGCGCCACCCCATCCAGCATCTCACAGAATAGTGTACCCGATTCTTGGGGATTGGGGGAAGATTTCAAATGAGGGCAATGTCGGCGGACAAGGGCTGCATGGGTACCCCTCATCCCCAACCCTTTCTCCCACAAGGGGAGAAGGGGAGAAACGCGGTAGAAAGTTCTCTCTCCATAAGCATAGCGGCGGGGAGAGGGTTTGCCGCTTCGCTTTGGGTGAGGGCGGAATTACGCGGCAGAACGCTCTTGTTTCAGTTCGACGACATCCAGCATTATGTCCGCAGGCTGCATATCATCGCGCACAAAGCGATTCATACGGATGCCCGAACGATAGCCCGCCAGCGCAATCGCGTGCGTGCTGACCGGCAGCGTGAGCAGGGCGAAGAGCGCCAGCGCCAACAGCTTGAGACCCGCCGACGGCACCAAAATCGCCGCGCCGATCAACAGGCTGCACAGCCCAGCGGTCGAGACTTTGCCCGACGCATGAAGGCGGGTAAACATGTCCGGCAAACGAATGAGACCGATAATGCCAACAGTGCTAAAACCGATACCGATCCACAGGAAGGCGAGTCCGATAATTTCCATTTAGAAGGTCCTATTCTCAGAGATAAATCGGGCAAGGGCGAGCGTGCCAATGAATCCGAACGCGGCGAGCGCGATAGCGATATCGACATACATCACATCGTTGCGCATGATTGCCAGCACGACGATGATGCCGATTAACAGCGTGGTGATCGTGTCGATCACCTGCAAACGGTCGGCGGCTGTGGGACCCACCCACAGGCGATAGATGCACGGTATCAACAGGGCGATCAACACCAAGAGCGCCGCGTGAATCCCAAACGATGCCAATTCGGTCATGCGGTTACGCTTTCCAACTCCACCACCATCTTTACGCCCATAATCCGGCGGAGCAAGTTGAGGCGTTTGGTCTGAGCAGGGGGGGCATTTTGTGCCGAGGCATCGATATCTAAACAGTGAACGAACATCGTCCGTCCGCCGTCAAAGTCCATGACCAGTTCACCGGGGGTCAAGGTGATACCATGCGCGCTGAAAGCGGCGATGACATCATTTTCGCGAAAGTCTTGGGTCGGCACGGCAAGGATGCCGGGATTGATTTGCATCGTTGGGCTTAATACGCGCCGCGTGACATCAAGGCTGGAGATGACGACATCCCGCCCCAACGTGATCGTGTAGATCACGAAGGCAAGCAGTTGATCGGGCAAACAACGCCAGCGCACCGTCGAACGTTTTTCCGTGAACAGCAGCAATTGAATGGCAGTGCCGATCAAAGCGCCGACGAAAAAACTTTCCAGAGAAAGGCTCGAAGTGACGACCATCCAAACCAGAGCCAAGGGCACAGCGAACAACAAGGTTGCCAACATATCAGCCTCCTAAAACCGCACGAATGTAACTTTGCGGATCCCCTAAACGAGAAACAGCGAGGGTGGCGACATCCACCACCGGCACTGCGAATAACCCAAACAAAATGCACAACCCCACCAGCAGGACCGGCGCGACCAGACTATCCCCATACGGTTTGAGGTGCAGTTGGTCTTCGGGAGCGCGTTGGAACACATGCTGCCAGGTGCGCACGATGTACATCAGCGTGATCAAGCCCGCCGCCACTGACAAGATGAGCAGCACCCAGCTTTGGGCGTCAATGCCACCCCGAATGATCGACAACTTGCTGATGAAGCCATTCAGCGGCGGCACCCCCGCCAGCGACAATCCGCCGATCAAGTATAAGGCACCCATGATCGGGAAGGTGCGCCCCGCCCCGCCAATATCGATCAACTTGGCGGACTTGTTCGGCATCCGGCTGGCAAGCGCCCCCGTAATCATCAGCAGCGATGACTTGATGAAGGCATGATTGACGGAATAGACAATCGCGCCGATCAACGCCAGCGGTGTCCCCCAGCCAATGCCCAACAGGATGAAGCCGATTTGCCCGAAGGTTGAGTATGCCAACATTCGTTTGGCGTCATAGGTGCGCAGGGCGGCTAAGCTGCCAAAGAAAATGCCGATAATGCCGAGGATGAGCAACAGTAGGCGCACCAACGGCGCTTCGGCAATAAACAACAACATGGTGAGCCGGATCAAGCCGTACACGCCGACTTTGACCACCACCGACGAGAGGACGGCGTGAACAGGCGTGGGGGCAGCCGTGTGAAAGTCCGGTTGCCAAAAATGAAACGGGAAGATCGCGCTTTTGAGCAAGAACGCGCACATCAACATCACGGCGGCAGTCTGCGCCAACAGCGGACGGTCGCCGCCTTCGAGCAAGCGCGCGATGTCCGCCAGTGTGAGCGTGCCGAAGGTGGCGTAAATCGCCGCGATCCCCAACAGCAAAAATAGCGATCCCATCGCGCTGATGAGCAAATACTTGATCGCCGCTTCGACGCCGAGGCGATTGTCAGAAATGCCCACCAAGACCACCGACGACATAATCATCAGTTCTTGGAAGACAAAAAACGTAAAAATGTCGCCTGTGTAAAAGGCACCATGCAGCCCCGTTGCCATACACAGGTACAACGGCATGAAGGCGGGAAAGCTGACGCACTTGTCACGACAACCAAGGATGTAAATCGCGCCGCCCATGACGACCGTGGATGCCATCGCTGTAAAAATAGCTGAGAGCAAATCCGGGGCGAGGACGATGCCATAGGGCGGTGCCCAGCCTCCCACGCGATAGATTTGCACCCCCTCCGCCCAATTGAGCGCCAAAATCACTAAACTGGAAAGCCATGCCAAAATCGTGGCACTGACGCCGATGATGCGCTGGGTCGAGCGCGAAGACGCGAACAGGATACAGAGCGCAGCGGCGCTTAGGGGGAAGAAGATCGGACCTAATACGAGGGGATTGTTGGGAATCACGGTCAGCCCTTCAATTGATCCAGCGTATCCAAATCGGCGGTTTTATAGCGACGGGCTGAAGTCGCAATCAAGCCGAGGAGGATAGCGTAAGCACCAAAACTGATGACAATGGCGGTCAAAATGAGCGCTTGTACGAGTGGATCACTCGGTTGCCCCTTGTCGAGATTCTGCGAATAGGCAGGCACTTGACCATTAAAGGCACCAACGGCGAAGAAAAACAGATTGATGGCAGTAAACAACGTGTAGAAGCCCATCGCCGCCTTGATCATGTCGCTCCGCAAAAGCTGGAACACACCTAGTGCGAACATCAGCCCGGTTGCCAGCGCGAAAATCACGTTCATAGCGGCTCAATTTCCTTTGGATAGGTAATCGCTTCCATAATGGTGGTGCTTGCACCAAATATTGTTAAGAATATGCCGCTTTCGTAGAGAAAGGTTGTGGATAAATGCACATTTGCTGGCAAAGAAATTTGGTCAAATGTGACATGTGCGCCAAACGGCAAATTGAACAACAACGGTGCCGCCGCGTTCCCTAGCACGAGCAATAGCCCCGCGCCGATCAAATAACGCGGTTTCAACCACCCCAAACGCCGTTGCGATTCGCGGTAGCCAAACACGATATACCACAATGTCACCCCTAGCCCGCTAATGACGCCCGCTGTAAAACCATCGCCCGGACCTTCACCGCCATAGAACAATTGTGACAAGGCGACCAAGAGCGCGAAGGGCAACACCAGTTGGGCGACCACGCGCGTGAGGGGGGTCGAAAAGTGGGCATCGAGCGCCTCTTCATTGGCGTCTTCAACCGTTTCTTGAGCCTGCACATCCATGGGTTGAATCGGTGCAGCACCCCCGCGCAAGGCGTTCAAACGCGCCCCCGACGGGAGAATACGTATCCGTTTGGGGATCACCGCGCCGGGACTCGGCTTCGCCAGCAACGTCAACACGCCCAGCGCCGCCACACTAAAGACGGTGATTTCGATGAGGGTGTCCATGCCCCGAAAATCGGTCACAATCCCGCCCACGACATCGGGGAAGCCCAAGAGCGGCAGGGTGTTTTCTAGGTGCCAAGTGGCGACGGTTTGCGCAATGGCGCGGTTGTTGATCGCCGCCAATGCCAGCAAGCCCACCCCTGTGCCGATCATCGCCGACAGCACCGCATCGCGCACCAAGCCGCCGCGCGACTTCTTCCACAGGTTGTCCATCGCGACTTGGCGTTCGTGGGCGTTGATTTTCGTCAGCATGATGATGATCAGCACTGTGCCTAATGTCTCTACCATAAATTGTACAAGGGCGACATCGGGCGCGGGTTCCAACAAAAATAACCCGCCCACGCTATAGCCCGCGACCCCTAACGCCAATGCCGCCATCAGATGACGGCGAATCGCAATGCTGGCGACGATTGTCCCCAGTGCCAAGATCAAGAGCAGCAAGCGCAAGAAGTCGGTTTCGCCATCCCACTGAAACTCGACAGCGGTCACATGGGCGAACCCTGCGCTCAGTTGCAGCACGGTCACGGCGCTCAAAATTACGAGCAGGTAATAACGCAATTTACCGTTTTGGGATTTGAGGGCGAGATCGCCGACTTTTTCGATGGCACCAATCAGGCTGTTGTACACTTTAATGCCATTAGGCAACATCGGGAACGACCACCCGCGCCACCGTGCCCGCGTGGCAAACACCCCCACCCCGACCAAGATTGCCGTCGCGCTGAGCAGCAGCGGCGTATTGATGCCGTGCCAAAGCGCGAGATGAGCCTCGTGATCGAGCGCGGGCTGGATCAGCGGATTCACCAGTGGCTCTACGCCCAAACCGGCGACGAGCGACCCACCCGCCAACACCGCCGGACCGAGAAGCAGCCCCCAGCCGGAAGTGTGGACGTGATGCTCCTCGCGCGCGGTGCCGAAGAAGACTTCCCACAGAAAAATGAACGCCATCGTCACGGTCAGCGCCGCGCTGGTCACGATGATGACCAGCGCTAGGGGGGATTCCAACATGACATCGAGCAGGGCTTCTTTGGCGACAAATCCCAAGAACGGGGGCAAGCCCGCCATCGACAAGCACGCCAGCCCACCGACCACTGCCCAACCGGGCATCGTCTTGACAAGCCCGCCCAACCGCCGTAAGTCACGGGTGCCGACGGCGTGATCCACTGCGCCCGCCGTGAGAAAGAGCGTCGCTTTATACAGGCTGTGCGCCACAATGCCGACCAACGCTGCTTCTAGCCCTGCCCCGTGTGGCAAGCCGATCAAGGCGACCAACACGCCCAGTTGACTGACGGTAGAATATGCCAATGCCGCTTTTAAGTCCCGCTGAGCGAGCGCCAGCACCGCGCCCACCAACATCGTGAGCAAGCCGAAGCCCATGAGGGCTGTTTCCCAAAAGACCGTATCGCCAAGCACGGGCGAGAGGCGCAGCAGCAAATAAATCCCCGCCTTAACCATCGTCGCCGAGTGGAGATAGGCGCTGGCGGGGGTGGGTGCCGACATCGCGCCCGGCAACCAAAAATGGAATGGGAATTGTGCGCTTTTACTAAAGCAGCCGATCAGGATCAAGATCGTGAAGGCGCTATACCAAGGGTGATCTTGTAACGCTGAACCCGTCAAAATTTGGCTGATCTCAGTCGTGCCCGCCGCGCTGCCCAATAATGCCAAGCCGAGTAACAGCGCCAAACCACCGCCACCGGTGATGATCAAAGCGCGCAACGCGCCCGTGCGGGCATCGGCAGAATGCGCCCCATAAAAACTGATCAGCAAAAAGGAGATGATGCTCGTCAGCTCCCACGCGATGAACAGCGTGAGGATATTGCCCGCCACCACCAGCGCCAGCATTGCCGCCATAAACGCGAACAATAGCCCGTAAAAACGAATCAGTTCGCGGAAATCTTCAAAGTAATTGCCCGCATACATCACCACGACAATGCCCACGCCGACGATGATGAGCGCAAACAATAGCGCCAGCCCGTCAAAATAGAGGGATAGGGTTAAGCCCAGTTCTGGCACCCAAGGGAGGGTCGCTTGGTAGACGCCGAGTTCAGTGATCGTCGGCAGGGTGGACAACAAAAAGATGAAAAAAATTCCAGTCAGCAGGGAGACGATGCCCACCAACGGAATTTTGAAACGATTGTCAGTGGACACTGTGTTGTGGGTGTTGGTGCTAGAAGCCACTTCTTTCAAGCTCGATCCTCACGATTTGTGGGTAAGGAAACTATCATCACTCGCCCTAACCAAATCCTACCTAAATAAGTAAATGAGGGAGGGAGTACAAACTCCCCCCTCATTATTCGGGTATCACGACAACGTTTGAAGTGCGCACGCCCTAGAGGTTATTTTTTCTTTGAAACCGACACGTCATCGGGCAACGCGAGGATGTCGGGCCAAATCGTCTGACCGTGTTCGTAGTTGTCGATAAAGTTGCCGTCGGTTTCTGCCAGCGGGCTGACACGCAACCGATTGATGACTTTCAACCCGCCGAACATCAAGGTGGCGGTCACGGCGACCCATGCAATCGTGGCTGCCGAGCCGAGCGCTTGCGTCACGAGAATATCGGCACTGCCGCCGCCGACCAACAAGCCACCCATGCCGCTCTTGACATTGGCGGCAAAGGGAGTCAGCGAAGGTTCAGCAAACAGACCGATTGCCAGAATGCCCCAGACCCCGCCCGCCAAGTGAACCGAGGAGGCACCGACCGCATCGTCCACTTTGATGCGTTCCAGCAAATCACCCCACAAAATCAGGACCACCCCGCCGACACCGCCCACGATGATGGCGGCTAACGGGCTGATGAAGGCGCACCCAGCAGTCACCGAGACCAACCCCACCAGCGACCCGTTCAAGGTCGCGGGCAAATCCCATTTGCCACTGCGGAAATACTGGAAGAACATGGCAACGAGTGCCCCCGCAGCGCCACCGAGGGTGGTATTGAGGACGACGATGGCGATGGTGCCACCGACGCCGACCGCGCCGAGCGTAGAACCGGGGTTAAAGCCGTACCAGCCCACCCACAAGATGAGAGTACCGGTGAGCGCCAAGCCGAGGTTGTGCGGCTTCATCGCCACGCCCCACACCTTGCCTTTACGCGGTCCCAACATGGCTGCGCCGATCAGCGCGATCACGCCGCCGACCGTATGCACGACGTTGCTGCCGGCAAAGTCAAAGAAGCCTTGTTGGAACAACCACCCGCCACCCCAAACCCAATGCACAACCACCGGGTAAATCAACGAGGTGATAATGATGGTATAGAGGAGATGTCCAACGAAATCGGTACGTTCTGCCATTGCCCCAGTGGTGATGGTGCTGGCAGTTGCGGCGAAGGCGAATTGGAAGAAGAACATCGTCAGGACGCTGATATTGCCGTAGAAGATGACATCAGCCGATTCGATACCCACTGCGAATAACGACGTTCCAAAGAGACCACTGCCGTTATCAGCACCAAAGGCGATGCCAAAACCCACGAGCCACCAGCAGATTGCACCGATGCACGCTTCCAAGAAATTTTCAAGCAAACCGTTTACAGCGGCGGTTTGGCGAATCATACCGGTTTCCAGAATAGCGAAACCCAACTGCATGAAGAAGACGAGGAAACCCGTGATCATCACCCACGCGGTATCAATGCCAATTTTGATCGAGAGGATATCATCCATAGTCGGCGCTGTGGCGTTTTGAGCAAAAGAACTACGCACGCCAAAGAGTGCCAGAAATAACGTAGCAGCGAGCATGATCCCAACGCGCTGCCAGACACGGTTTCGTTTCTTCATTCTTGATTCCTCCCCAAGATGGAAGCCTAGATTACTGAAATGCAGTGTAATAGATTTGCTAAAAGGGTCTCATCCAATAAGTGAATAACGTTTTTTGGCGCTTATTGGCACTTTTAACCAAAATCTGGTTACAAAAAACCGCACAATCAATATTTATGGAATCCTTATGGGCATAATGAACAAAAGAATCGCGGTTTAGGCTTCTTATCAAGAAAAATAGCCATAGCATATGGGAACGAAAGCCTAGATTTTGTGTGACTGCTCAGGTATAGAAACAGAATAAAATAAATAGGGAGGTATGAAAACGTGAAGAAAAACAGGAAAATACCCCTCGAAACGTGGATATAGGGGTGGATTAGGCGCTTGTCAATCGTTTGTTAACATGAAGGTTC
>Ga0209181_10011591_pt1 | contig 11270 bp, 10 predicted proteins | sample MAT05_FD_187208 | JGI IMG/M metagenome (GOLD analysis project Ga0209181, IMG submission 187208) | Freshwater microbial communities from Lake Fryxell liftoff mats and glacier meltwater in Antarctica - MAT-05 (SPAdes) (version 2) | ecosystem: Environmental > Aquatic > Freshwater > Ice > Liftoff... | reverse complement strand
TCAGCAGCACCGATACGTCGTCGGGCAGTGCGGCCACGGTGGCCAGGATGTCGGCGCGCTCGGGCCCCGGCACGCCGGCGGCGGGTTCGTCGAGCAGCAGCACGCCAGGCTTCTGGGCCACGGCCAGCGCGATTTCCAGCAAGCGGCGCTTGCCGTAGGGCAGCTCGGACGTGGTGCGGTTGGCAAAGTCGGTGAGGCGGAACTGCGCCAGCAGTTGCTCGCATTCGGCGTTTATCTGGGCGTCGCTGCCCATCGGCGCCCACCAGCGACGGGCGCGGCCCCGCCGGCCGGCGACGGCCAGCGCCAGGCTCTGCAGCGGCGTCAGGGTTGCAAACAACTGGTTGATCTGAAAGGTGCGCACGAGGCCCAGTGCCACCCGCTTGTGCGGCGCCAGCGTGGTGATGTCGCGCCCGCCCAGCAGCACCCTGCCCTCGCTGGGCGCCAGCACGCCGGTCAGCTGGTTGATCAGCGTGGTCTTGCCGGCGCCGTTGGGGCCGATCAGCGCATGGCGGGCGCCGCGCCGGATGATCATCGACACGTTGTTGGTGGCGGTGATGCCGCCAAAGCGCTTGACCAGGCCGAGGGTCTGCAGCACCACGTCGTCCGGCGTATCCACAGCGCCGCTCATCGCTGGCCCCGTTTGAACCATGACCACGGCCGGAACAGCCGCTCGCGCCCGACCAGCATCAGCAGCACCAGAAACAGGCCGATCCAGAAGGTCCAGTACTGGGCGGTGAAGGACGAGATCACGTCGTGCAGCACCTTGAAGGCGATGGCGCCCACCAGGCCGCCCCACAACCAGCCTGCGCCACCGATCACCAGTGCCAGCAACACGTCGGCGCTGCGATGAAACTCGAACACGTCTAACGAGGCAAATCCAGTCGTCTGGACCAGCAGCGCACCGGCCGCACCGGCCAGCCCGGCCGCCAGCGTGTAGACCGCCACCAGCCTGCCCTGCACCGACAAACCGATCGCCATCAGCCGCAGCCGGTTGTCGCGCAGCGCCTGCATCGAGATGCCCAGCGGCGAGTGCACGACGCGGCGCAGCAGCAAGAAGGCGATGAACAGCACCGCCAGCGAGTAAAACGAGGCCACCCGGGCGCCCAGGTCAAACTCGAACCGCCCGATGAAGGGGATGACCAGCGGGCTCATCACCACGCCCTGCAGGCCGTCGGCGCCCCCCGTCAGGCCGTCAAACTTGTTGGCCAGCTCCAGCAGCACCAGAGCCACGCCCATCGTCACCATCAGCCGGGTCAGGTCGGTGCCGCGCACGATCATCGGGCTGGTGATCAGGCCCAGCAGCGCACTCAAGCCTGTGCCCACCGCCAGGCCCACCAGCGGGTCGGGCATCACATGCTTGGCAAACAGCGCTGCGCCGTAAGCACCCACGCCAAAAAACGCGGCGTGGCCGAGCGAGACGATACCGGCGTAGCCCAGGATCAAATCCAGCGACAGCGCAAACAGCGCCAGGATCGCGATCTCGTTGACCAGCGCGGCATGCTGGCCAAAAAACACCGGCACGGCCCAGATCGCGGCCCACAGCGCCAGCTCCCACAGGCGCCAGCGCGACGGCGCCAGCAGCAGTGCGCCGGGGTCCGCCGCACCGGCTGAACCGGCCGCACCCGCGGGCGATTTCAGTTGCCGCCTCACCGCTTGCCCTCGCGTGAAAACAGGCCCTGCGGCCGCCACAGCAGGATCGCGATCATCAGCACGTAGACGATGAAAGCGCCCAGCTTGGGCAGGTAGTACTTGCCCATCACGTCGGCAATGCCCAGCAGCAGCGCGGCCGTCAGCGGGCCGGTGATCGAGCTGGTGCCGCCCACGGCGCAGACGATCAGGAAATAGACCATGAACTTGAGCGGGAATGTCGGGTCCAGCCCCAGGATGTCAGCGCCCAGCGCACCGCCCAGCCCGGCCAGGCCGGAGCCGACCGCAAAGGTCAGCAAGAAGATGCGGTTGACCGGGATGCCCAGGCCGGCAGCCACCCGGGGGTCGTCCACCGCCGCCCGCAGCCGGCTGCCAAAGCGGGTGCGGCTCAGCACTGCCTGCAGGCCCAGCGCCAGCGCCAGGCAGGTCGCGATGATGAACAGCCGGTAGGCGCCCATGCCCAGCATCCAGGGCCCGCTGCCAAACTCGAAACGCTGGCGCAGCCAGTCCGGCAACTGCACGTTTTGCGGTGAGCTGCCGATGAAAAAATCCACCGACGCCACGGCCATGAAGGTCAGGCCGATCGAAAACAGCACCTGGTCGAGGTGCGGCTTGCCGTACATCGGCCGGTAAATCGTGCGCTCGAGCAAGGCACCCGCCGCCGCTGTGATGACAAACGCCGCCGGCAGGCAGGCCAGAAAAGGCCAGCCCGCCCGCTGCATCAACAAGATCAGGATGTAGCCGCCCGCCATCGCAAACGCGCCGTGGGCCAGGTTGATGAAGTTCATCAGGCCCATCGTGACGGCCAGCCCCAGCGCCAGCACAAACAGCAGCATGCCGTAGGCAATGCCGTCAAACAGCAGGGTCAACATCGGCGGCGCGGCGCAGGGCGGGAACGGGGGCGGCAGTCAGGTCAGGTGCGGGCCCGGCGGAATCACTTCAGCTTGCCCGGGTCTTTGACCGCCTTCAAGGTGTCGAACTCGACGTTGTAGAGCTGGCCGTTGACACGTTCGACCTTGCGGATGTAGATGTCCTGCACGATGTCGCGGGTCTGGGCGTCGATCAGCACCGGGCCGCGTGGGCTCTCGAAGATCTGGCCCTTCATCGCTGCCAGCAGCGCATCACCGCCAGCGCCCTTGGTGGCGTCGAGCGCCTTGAAGATCACCCGCATGCCGTCGTAGCCGCCAACCGACATGAAGTTGGGCCTGAACTTGTTGGCGGCCTGGAAGTCGGCCACGTACTTCTTGTTGGCCGCACTCGGGTGCGCGGCCGAGTAGTGGTGGCTGTTGACCACGCCGAGTGCCACATCGCCCATGTCGTTGAGCTGGTCGTCGTCGGTGACGTCGCCGGTGGCGATCAGCTTGATGCCGGCCTTGTCCAGGCCCCGCTCGGCAAACTGCTTCATGAACTGCGCGCCCTGGCCCGAGGGCAAAAACACAAACAGTGCATCGGGCGTCAGGTCACGCACCTTTTGCAGCGCGGGCGCAAAGTCGGCGCCGCGCAGCGGGGTGCGCAGTTTGTCGGCGATGGTGCCGCCGTTCAACTGGAACTGGCTGGAGAAAAACTTCTCGGCGTCGTTGCCCGGGCCGTAGTCGGCCACCAGCGTGACGACCTTCTTGATCTTGTTCTTGGCCGCCCATTCGGCAATGGCCGTGGCCGCCTGCGGCAACGTGAAGCTGGTGCGCACGATGTAGGGCGAGGCCTCGGTGATGATCGAGGTGGCCGCCGCCATCACCACCATCGGGGTTTTGCTTTGTGTCGCGATCGGTGCGGTGGCCAGTGCCAGCGGGGTCAGACCGAAGCCGGCCAGCGCCACCACCTTGTCGTTGACCACCAGCTCTTGCGCCAGGCGCCGGGTGGTGTCGGCCACGCCGGCGTCGTCCTTGATCAGCACTTCGACCTTTTTGCCACCGGCCTTGCCGCCGCTTTGCGCCATCCACAGCTTGATGGCGGCGTCGATCTGGCGGCCGGTGGACGCCGACGGGCCGGTCATCGGCAGGATCACGCCGATCTTCACGGTGTCCTCAGCCCGGGCCGGGCCCGCGGCCAGCACCAGCGCGGCTGAGGCCAGGCCCGCCAGCGTGGCCAGGTGGTGTCGTCGTGTGGTCGTGCTGTGTGTCATGGGCGGGTCTCCGAAAAACGTGGGCGGGATTGAGGCGGTGCGGATTTTGCGGTGCGGAAGGGCGAGCGCGGCTGCGGTGCGCGTGTGCCTGGCGATTGTGCGGCGCCTCAAGGCGCCAGGCTCCCCGCGCAAGCCCCTAAGCCGGCAGCGCCAGGTCACTATCAGTTATCGCACGGCGGCATGGCTCGGGCGGATGAGTGATCAAATATCCAGCACCAGCCGGGCTGATCTGGAACGTGAGCAACAAGGCAGAAACTGGTCGTTGGCGGCCTGCTCCTCGGGCGTCAGGTAGAGGTCACGGTGCTCGGGCTCACCCGCCAACACCCGGGTCAGGCAGGTGCCGCACACACCCTGGCCGCAGGAGGTCATCACCTCGATACCCACATCGGCCAGCGCCTGCACCACGGTCTGGTCGGCGGCCACCGACACCACCCGGCCCGAACTGGCGAGTTGCACCTCAAAAGCCGCATCACCCGATATGGGTGCAGCCGCCGCGCCAAAAAATTCAAAATGCAGCTGGGCCTCGGGCCAGCCGGCCGCCCGGGCGGTGCCCAACACCACGTCCATGAAGCCCTTGGGGCCGCAAACATAGACCTGTTCGCCATCGCGGGGCACGCCCAGCAACGCGGCCAGGTCGAGCTTTTGCTCGGCTGCGCCATCATCGAGGTGAAAGCGCACCCGGTCGCCAAACGGCGCTGCGGCGATGCGACCAGCAAACGCGGTGCGCTTGTGCGAGCGTGTGCAGTAGTGCAGCTCAAAATCGGCGCCGGCCTGGGCCAGGCGCTCGGCCATGCACAGCAGCGGCGTGATGCCGATGCCACCGGCCAGCAACAGGCTGCGCTGGGCGGCATGCGCCAGCGCAAAGTGGTTTTTGGGCGGGCTGATCTGCAGCAGTTGCCCAACGGCGACCGCGTCAAACATCGCCGCAGAGCCACCGCGTGAGGCCGGATCACGCAGCACCGCGATCAAGTAGCGGTGGGTTTCTTGCGGGTCATTGCACAGCGAGTATTGGCGGGTCAGGCCGCCCGGCAGTTGCACATCGATGTGCGCACCGGCGCCAAACGCCGGCAGCGGCCGGCCGTCTTCGGCCGCCAGCTCAAAGCTGGTGATGTCCAACGCCTCGGTGGTCTTGCGCAGCACCCGAACAGTCAAGCGGCTCATGTCAGCCGACCCCGGTCAAATCGCAGCGACCGGGCTGGCCGGCGCGCCTGCCAGCTCCGCCGCAATCAACCGGTCCAGCACGCGGCGGGCCTGCACGCCGCCCGCGTCGATGTTGAGCTTGAGCAGCGCCCGCTCGGGCCAGGCCAGCAGGTTCTGCTGCTGGCGCTCCAGCATCTCCAGGTCTTCGCTGAAAATCTTGCTCTGGCCCTCGCGGACAGTGGCGGTCAGCGCCTCGTCCAGCGCATTGAAGTTGCGCGCCATGCCCCAGAAGTACCAGATCGAGGTGTCGGTCTCGGGGGTGATGAAGTCCACCACGATGCTCGACGCCTTGACCTTGGCGTCGGCGTGGTAGCCGCCCTGCCCGGCCAGCGCCACGCCCACCTCGATCATCACCTGGCTGGGCGGTGAAAAGTGGCAGATCTGCCAACGGTCCACCGGCTGGTCGTCGGGCAGGTGGTTGCCGCGCAGCGCCAACTTCCAGAACGGCGGCGGCGTGATGTTGGCCATGAAGCGCGAGGTGCTGACCTCGTCGCCTTCGGTTTGGGTCACCGACGGGGCTTGGTCGATCTCCTTCTGGCCGATGCTGCTGGCGTGCACATAGGTCTCGTGCGTCAAATCCATCAAGTTGTCGACCATCAGCCGGTAGTCGCAGCCGATGTGGAACAGGCCGCCGCCGTAGGCCCAGTCCGGGTCATGGGCCCAGGCGCAGTCGGGGATCAGCCCAGCATCGGCCAGCGCCGCATCACCCGGCCAGACCCAGACAAAACCGTGGCGCTCGACCACCGGGTAGCTGCGGATCGCCGGAAAGCCCCGCACCCGTTGGCCGGGCATCGCGAGGGTCTTGCCGTCGCAGCCCATCTCCAGCCCGTGGTAGCCGCAGACCAGCTTGCCCTCGATCACCCGGCCCAGCGACAGCGGCGCACCGCGGTGCGGGCAAAAGTCCTCCAGCGCGCAGGCGGCGCCGTCGGCCCCTCGGTAAAACACGATCGGCTGCTTGCAGACCGTGCGGCCCAGCGGCTTGTCGCCGATCTCGGCCGGCATGTCTTGAGGAACATCGGGTCACTCCAAGGCAAATCAGCAAATGAGCAAGCAATGGCGGGCGATGGTGGGCGATGGCGGGCGATGTCGAGCGACGCCGTTCAAACGCTGGATCGAGGCTTTCATTCAGCAAGCTGAATGTCATTCAGTGTACGCAATGAAGATAAAAATAGAGCAACCAAAACCTGTGGTTTACCCGATATCGGCCGCCGCACTGCGCATCGGCGCCCGGCTCTGGTCATTGTTGAGCTGCACAAACTTGCGCAGCAGGCGCATGAACTCGGCGCGCTCGGGCTCGTCGAGCCGGCTCAGCAGGCCCCGGTTCATCTCCAGCAGGCCAGGCACCAACCGGGCCAGTACCGCCTCACCGGCGGGGCTCAGCACCAGGCGGCGCTGGCGGCGCGGCAGCACCTCGCGCACGATCCAGCCCTTGGTCTCGAGCCGGGCGGCGATGTCGGCGGTGGTGGAGGTGTCGAGCGCCACCTCCTGCGCCAGCGTGACCTGGTCGATGCCGGGGCGCTCTTGCAGCATGCGCAGGATGGCGTACTGCACCGGCGTGACGTCCCGGCCCAGCGCGTCGAAAAACATCGACACGGCGATCTGCTGGGCGCGCCGGATCAAATGGCCGGGCTGCTCGTACAGCTCGATCGTCAAGGCATCGCGGGGTGGGGTGCTCATCGGCGGTCAACTTTGATGTGGGTCGGGCTTGGCCGCATTTTCAACCCGGAAGCGCACCCGTTTGACCGAGAGCACCCGGCTGATCGGCTACCCTGCCCGCCTCAAACACCCAAGCCGCCCCTGTGGCGGCGACCCAGGAGACACCCGCATGCTGCCCATGACCCGACGCCACGCCCTGGCATCGTTGCCCTTGTTGCTAAGTACCGCTGCCCAGGCCCAGGCCTACCCGAACAAGCCCATCGAGTGGGTGGTGCCCTACCCCGCCGGCGGCGGCACCGACGTGGCCGCCCGCACCCTGGCCGAGGCGATGGGCAAGACGCTGGGCCAGACCCTGGTCATCAACAACAGGCCCGGCGCCGGTACCAACATCGGCGCCGAGTACACCGCCCGCGCCAAGGCCGACGGCTACGTGATGATGACGGCCGACACCGCCACGCTGGCGGCCAACCCGTCGCTCTACAGCAAGCTGGGCTACAACGCTGAAAAAGACCTGGCGCCGGTCGGCCTGATCGGCCGCTTCAACCTGCTGTTGGTGGTCAACCCGGCCGTCCCCGCCACCACGGTCAAGGACTTTCTCGCCTGGGCCAAGGCCCAGCCACAGCCGATAGCCTTTGCCAGCCCGGGCGCCGGCAGCCCGCACCACCTGGCCACCGAGATGCTGCGGGTGCGCACCGGCATCAACCTGACCCATGTGCCGTACCGCGGCGCGGCACCGGCGATCCAGGACGTGGTGGGTGGCCAGGTGCCGTTCATGTTTGTCGATTCAGCTGCGGGATACCCGCAGATCAGCGCAGGCCGGTTGCGCGCGCTGGCAGTGGCGTCGCCCAAGCGCCTGAGCTCACTCCCGGCCGTGCCCACCTTTGCCGAGCAAGGCCTGGCCGCATTCGAGGCCTACGCCTGGCAAGGCCTGGCCGTGCCCAGCGGCACGCCCACACCGGTCATCAACCAGTTGTCCAAGGCCCTGCGCGAGGCGCTGGACAGCACCGCCATCCGCGCCCGGTTCCAGGTGCTGGGTATCGATCCGACCCCGGGCACCCCCGAGGCCATGGCCAGCTACGCCAGCGCCGAGCGCGCACGTTGGGGTGAGCTCATCAAACAAGCGGGCATCAAGCTGGATTGAGCGCCGGCGCGTCGCCGTAGCGCTGGGTGTGCCAATCGACCAGCCGCGCCATGTTGCCCAGTGAAATCTGGTGCGCGTGGATCAAGCCCATCAGGCCGTTGCGGTGAAAGTTCAGGATGTCGGCATCCGACAGCGCCGCCAGCTTGTCCTCGTCGATCGTCAGAAAGCCGTCCACCACCAGCTTGCTGCCGTCGGGCATCGTCGCGTCGAAGCGCATTTCACGCAGCAGGTCTTTCTCGACCAGCAAGGCGCCTGCCATGCGGGTGCGCTCGACTTCCGCCTCGAAATTCTCCAGCTGCTTTTGCACGTTGCTGGTGAAGGCGGTCGGTGCGCCACTGGCATCGAACAAGGCCTCGCCCTCGGTGCCAAAGCCCGACCAGGACTCGTCGATGCAAACCACCATCTCGTTGGCCGCCACCCGGGCCATGGCAAACGGGTACAGGCGCAGCATGGCCGGCACGTAACGCACCCGCCAGGCGCCGGCGTCGATGCACAGGTTCTGCTCGGCGCGCAGGCCGAACACCGCGATCGGCGCCACCTGGCCCCGTCCGTCGTCGCCCTTGCCGGCCAATACCCACACCACGGGGAAGTCCTTGCAGGCATCGGTGAACTCGGTGCCCGCCACAAAAAAGGCGTTGAGCTTGCTGACGTCCGACAGGTCGCGGGTGCTGGTGTCGAGCTTGAGGTCCCGGTGCTTGACGCGGTCCAGGGCGACGGCTTTTTTATGCAGGTTTTCGTTGATCATGGTTTGCTTTGCTTGTCTTCGGTTGGGTTGATGCGGCTGACCAGCACCTTGTCCACACGCTTGCCGTCGAGGTCGACCACCTCGAAACGCCAGGCATCCCATTCCACCACATCGGTTTCTTGCGGCAGCCGGCCCAACAACAACATCACCATGCCGGCCAGCGTGTTGTAACGGCCGCGGTCTTCTTCGGGCAGGTCACGAATCTCCAGCCGATCTTTCATCTCGGGCACCGGGATCAGGCCGTCCATCAGCCAGCTGCCGTCGGCGCGCCGCACTGCCCAGGCATCGTCGGCGCTGGGTGGCGAGAACTCGCCGGTGATCGCCTCCAGCACGTCGCGCACCGTGATCACACCCTGCACCGCGCCGTACTCGTCCACCACAAACACCAGCTCGGCGCCGGTGGCGCGAAAGTGGTCCAGCAGCTCCATGCCCGACAGGGTTTCGGGCACAAACACCGGCGGCTTCATCAGTTCAGCCAAATTGGGCATTTCGCCGAGCGACAGCGGCACCAGCAGGTCCTGCGCCTGGATCACACCGACCACGTCGTCCAGTCCGTCACGGCAGACCGGGTAGCGCGAGTGGCCGTTGCTCGTCATCTGCGACAGCATCTCGGGCAGCGGCGCGTTCTGGTCCAGCCAGGTGATCTCGGCGCGCGGGATCATCATCGAGCCGATCTGGCGCTCGTCCAGGCGGAAGACATTGCGCACCATCTGGTGCTCTTGCGCCTCGATCACGCCGGCGTCCAGGCCTTCTTCCAGGCTGGCGGCGATCTCCTCCTCGGTCACGCTGCGCGAGGGAGCGTGGCGGATGCCCAGCAAGCGCAGCGTGGCCTGGGTGCAGGCCGAGAGCAACCAGACAAACGGCCGCACGGCGGAAGACAGCAGGTCCATCGGCCGCGCCACCAGCACCGCGACGCGCTCGGGGTACATCTGGCCCAGACGTTTGGGCACCAGCTCGCCGAAGATGATGGTCAGGAAAGTGATGATCACAACCACCAGCGCAGTGGCGGTGACGTCCATCACCCGGTGGCTCAGCAGCGGAAACAGACTGAAAAGCCAGCTGGCCAGCGGCCGCGAAAACGCAGCATCGCCGACGATGCCGTTGAGCACGCCGATGGACGTGATGCCGATCTGCACGGTGGACAGCCACTTGGTCGGGTCGTCGTGCAGCACCTGGGCTGCCAGCGCGCCGGGCTCACCGGCTTCGACCATCACCGCCAGCCGGGCCTTGCGGGACGCGGTCAGCGCCATTTCGGACATCGCGAACAAGGCGTTGACCAGGATCAGAAAAACCAGCAGGGCGACGTCCATGCAGCGGCACCGCTCGTGGTGCCCCGAAGTGAAGTAGCAGCCAGCGTAGCAGAATCGCCCCATGGACTATCTGATCGGCGACCTGCAAGGATGCTGCGACGCCTTCGAGCGCCTGCTGGCCGAAATCGGCTTTTCTCCGTCGCGCGACCGCCTGCACCTGCTGGGTGACCTGGTCAACCGCGGGCCCGAATCCCTGGCCACGCTGGACCGGCTGATCGGCCTGGGCGACGCCGCCCAGTGCCTGCTGGGCAACCACGACCTGCACCTGCTGGCCGTCTCGGTGGGGGCACGCAAACCGCACCGCGGTGACACCTTTGGCGATGTGCTGGCCAGCCCGCGGCGCGCTGCGCTGCTGGACTGGCTGCGCCGCAGACCACTGGCCACCCAGGCCCAGGGCTGGCTGCTGGTGCATGCCGGCGTGGTGCCGCAATGGGATGCCGCGACCACGCTGGCGCTGGCGACGGAGGTACAAGACGTGCTGGCCGGCCCGGCGATGGCGGACTTCTTGCGGGTGATGTACGGCAACGACCCGGCGCGCTGGGACCCAGCGCTGACAGGGGCGCGGCGCTGGCGTCTGGTGCTGAACGTGCTGACCCGTATCCGCTACTGCACACCCGAGGGCACGCTGGAGTTCGACACCAAGGACGGCTCGGGCGTGCCGCCGCCTGGCCACCTGGCCTGGTTCGACGTGCCAGGCCGCGCCACAGCGGGTGTACCGGTCGCGTTTGGGCACTGGTCCACGCTGGGCCTGCAAAACCGGCCCGACCTGCTGGCGCTCGACACCGGCTGCGTCTGGGGAGGATCGCTCACCGCCGTGCGGGTGGACGGTGGCCGGCGCGAGGTGGTGCAGGTGCGCTGCCCGCAGGCGCAGGCGCCCGGCTGAGCGGCCGCTATGGCACGCTTTTGCACGCTCCGGTCTGCCGGCAGTGCCAGATTGACCGCCTAGAATGCGCGGCTGTAGGAAGCGTGGCCGAGCGGTTTAAGGCTGCAGTCTTGAAAACTGCCGAAGGGGTAACTCTTCCGTGAGTTCGAATCTCACCGCTTCCGCCAGCCTCACCTAGGAGGAATGGCCCGAAACAAGGCGCCACCCACCATCCAACCCGCTATCCCGAAAACGCACTGTGATGCGTTTGGCTTGAGACAACAGCGCCGGGTTGGCGCGGCTGAGGCGCATGGTGTGCTTGTCCGGCGCCAGGCAGTCGCCGCAGATGGCGAGTTGGGTACAGCCCTGGCGCTTGGCTGACCGCTTCAAGGCAGCAAATTCAAACCCAGTTCTTTCAAGAACGCGTTGTGCCTTTGCTTGGCCGCCGTTATGGCCTTCTCGATCTCGACCAATTCAGCCTGCGTCGCTGCCAAATCAATCTCCGCCTCACCCACCGCCGTGCTGATGTAGCGCGAGATGTTCAGGTTGAAGTCGTTTTTCTCGATCTCGGCCATCTCCACCCGACG
>Ga0209181_10011588_pt1 | contig 11271 bp, 8 predicted proteins | sample MAT05_FD_187208 | JGI IMG/M metagenome (GOLD analysis project Ga0209181, IMG submission 187208) | Freshwater microbial communities from Lake Fryxell liftoff mats and glacier meltwater in Antarctica - MAT-05 (SPAdes) (version 2) | ecosystem: Environmental > Aquatic > Freshwater > Ice > Liftoff... | reverse complement strand
GGCGGTGGCAAATAGAGCGTCGTTACCCTGCGCCTCGGCCAGGCTGGCAGCTTTGTTGATATCGTCCAGGGCATTGGCTTTCTCACCCAGGGCCTCGTAGGCGCCGCCGCGCATGTAATAGCCCTCAGCCGACTCCGGCACCCTGGCAATCAGGGTGTCCATATCGCCGACGGTGCGCTTGTATTGGCCCAGCAGCAAATACACCTGCGAGCGCTCCAGCAAAAAGTCTTTCTCGGGCAGCAATTTGCGCGCCTCATCAAAAGACGCTTCGGCTGCCGTGGCAGATGCCGAATCCTCCTGCAACTGCAATATCGCGCCCTTCCACAGCAGGAGTTGCGTGCTGGTTGGCACGATCGTCAGGCCGGTGTTGATCTCGGTGATGGCCTGGGTCGAGTTGCTGTCTTGCAGCGCGCGTTGGGCCGCATTCACCGCATCGCCGGCCGGGTCGGGTGGAAAGAGAAAGTCGCGAGCCAGCCAGCCGGCAAAGATCACCACGGCCACCGCAGCCAAACCCGTCAACAGTTGCCGGATTTGCAGCCGGCACCCCTCGGCCAGAATCGCATCCAATTGCCAGCGCAGCTCGGTGGAGGTGGGATTGAGTTGGGCTCGCAACGCCGCAAACTGGGCCGGCCCACCCAACGCCTTGACGATTTTGCCCGCATCCCGCACCACCCGGTCATCGAGCGTGCCCAGCCGGCCCTGCTCCGGGCGCATATCGGCCCCGGATTTTTTCAGCCGCACCACCAACTGATGCGCATCTTCGATGTCCGTCAATAACTTCGGCGCGGAGCCCGGTGTAATCGCGACCAATGCTTGCTCGCTGTGCCGGAGCAACTCGCGCAAAGCATCCGCCTCGTTCAATTGACTCAACTCTTGCTGCAACTTACCCATTCAGCATAGCTTATCACTGGCGGGTTACAACGAAATTAGAGCAACCAAAATGACATGGGAACCGACACAGCCCAAACAAAAACTCCCGGCGCAAAGTAGTTTGCGCCGGGAGTTTTTGTTTCATTTATTTGCGGCTATTTGCGGCTGGTTTGAACCTGCGGCTTCAACACCGTGACCTTGGCCAGCTGCAACGTCGGTGCCTGTCCCAGCCACTTCAGCGAACGCCAGTGGGCGATGATGGCGTCGATCCAGCTGGTATATGAGTTATAACGCACACCAAACTCCTCACAGGTGGCGCGGACAATCGGCGCAATTTTGGCATAGTGCACGTGGCTGATCTTGGGGAACAGGTGGTGCTCGATCTGGAAATTCAGACCGCCGGCGTACCAGTTCAGCACCTTGTTCTGCGGCCCAAAGTTCACCGTGGTCTCTACCTCGTGTATCGCCCACTCGTTTTCGATGTGCAGTGGATCGCCATCAGCCGGCATGGGGTGGCTGTCTGGCTCGGGGAACGTGGCATCGGGCATGACGTGGGCAAGTTGGAAGATTGAAGCCAGGATGAGCCCAAACAACGCCATGACAAACAAGACGCCGATCAGAACCTGATGCCAGGGATGTACCAGCAGTGGGATCACCAGCATGATGGTCAAAAAGGCAAGCTTGCCGGCCCAAAACGTCACCTTGTCGGCCGTCTTCATGGGCGGAAATACCTTGGTCGAGGTCGAGCGGCCGGTGAAATAGATCCGCACATCGCGGATCAAAAACCCAAACAGCGTCAGGCCATACACAAAAGGCATATACCAGTGCTGAAAGCGATAGCGCGGCTTCCACTCCTCGTGCGGCGTCATGCGCATCATGCCCTCGGTCTCCAGATCGTCATCGAGGCCGGCAATATTGGTATAAGTGTGGTGCCACACATTGTGGGTCTGCCGCCAGGCAAATGAGCTGGCTCCCAACGGCTCCAACATAAAGCTGAGCAGCTTGTTGACCACAGGCGAATCCGAGTAGCCGCCGTGGTTGGCATCGTGCATGATGTTGAAGCCGACCGCACCCATGGCCAGCGCAAACGACGCGCACAACACCAGGTTGATGTACCAGGGAAAGCCGCCCAGCATCAGCAAAAGGTAGGTGCCAACCCACCAGGCAATCACGATCGCGGTCTTGAGATACATCGCCGGCGCATCGCGTACCGGCAATTTATGCTCTTGCAAGAACGTCGTGACACGTTCGGTCACCACCTTACGAAAGCCAAGTTGTTTGCTGAAAGCAAGTGACCGGATGTTGGTTTGGGTTTGAGTTATGACTGACAATTGAGTTGTGAGGCCTACCTTTATTTGCGTTTTTTCGGCGAAATCATGTTGCCGGCCGATTCGTGTCGCATCTCGTTGCGTTGTACCATAATCCGGCACGCTCAGCTACGACACTGGATACGGCCAAATACAGGAGCAACGTCACAGTCAAATTAACAGGAGTGCCGCTCAATCTTGAGCGGCACTCCATTTTTATTGACCTGAGGCGTCACCTGAATGTTGAGCGAACATGTGACTCGCATGGGTGGGCAGTATATAGGCGCGTGAGGCAAATGCGAAATTATGAGTGTGCGCATAATAACGGCAAACAGTCGCTGACGGCGTGGGTCAGGGGTGCATTTTTTAAGGGTAAGCCTGCATCGGGGGAGTGCAGCATGCTGCACCCCTACGAAAATCCGGCAGTTGATGAATGGCTATGCCCGGCCTACTTTCTGAGCTGCGGCACAAACTGCCGGCGCACCGCAAATTGCAGTGGATTTGAGGTGCCACCACCCGGCCCAGGATTCGCCACCCGCACGGCCCCACCCGCGTTGAAGTCCGCCGTCGTGAGATCGGCCACCACCACATCGGCCGCAATAACAGTCGTGGGCCGGGGCGAACCATTGACCAGCACCTGCGCACCGGCCACAAAATCAGACCCACTCACCACCAGCTTCACCGTGCTGCTGTCGGTGTCGAACACGTAGCTGCTGGCCGTCGGCGCTGGATTCTCGCCGGGGAGCAACACTGTGAACTGCGCAGCGCTGGATTCACCGGCACCCGCTGTCAGAATGGTCAACTTGCCCGGCCCAGCCTGGGCCAAATCCTCCGCCGTCAGCAGCACCAGCATCTCGTCGGCAGTGGTGGTGACGGTGATGGTGGCCTTGCCGGCGAACGGCTCGGCTGGCGAGCTCGGCGTGGACAGCGCCTGTGCAGGTGCAATTGCGCCGAGTGGGCCAAGTAGCAGCACCGCCAAAATACTCAAATGGACAATAAGATTGCGCCGTGTCATCAATGTGGTTGTTAATGGTGTTGTTAGTGTTGTAGACATCGCGGGTCGAGTTCTCATCAATCTCCCTAAAGCTGCACAAAACCAGATTCGTCGCTGCCTTATTGAAACGTAAGTCCAGACCCAATTCAGGGGCCGCAGTGGATATAAGTGAGGGGACAAAACTAAACCTGGCGAGGTCTCATCCCCGACCCGCCAGGTTTAGTCAGACCCTAATCAAACCTCACGACCTTGCCATTCAGCCGCGCTTCCTCGGCCGCAAAACACATCAAATGGCTTTGCAGCGACACGCGAGCCGTGGTGGTGTGCGGCGTCTGCTCACCGCGCATGGTCTTGACGAAGTTGCTCATCAACCCTTCGTCGCCACCACCATGGCCGGCACCGTCGTCAAATTGAATGATCTCGGGCGTGTCCTCCTGGCCGTGATCGACAATGCGGATCTCGAAGGGCCGGCCCGATGAGAAGTCGCCAAACAAAGTGGCTTTGGTGCCGTCCCAGCGAATGGTGCGGCCTTCGCGGTCGCTGTGGCCGTGCATGGTGAAGGTGCAGGTGGTGCCGCCCTCGAACTCCATGTTGACCACCTGGTGATCGACCACGTCGTTGTCGGCGTGATAGACACAGCGGCCATAGGGGCTGGTGGTCAGCCTATCCCACACGGCCGTGGGCGAATCGTCGGCCGGCCCCAGCGCATTGACCATGAACCTGGACACAGCCGGTGTGCCCTCGATGGCACCATACAGTTTGGGCGCGTACCACAGACAGGTGTCCTGGATAGGGCAGCCGTCGGTGCAGCGCATAGGCGCATCCGGTGGTGCCTGATCCGCCTTGTAATGCATCAACGAGCCGAATGAGCTGAGTGATTTAACTGGCTGCTTGATGATCCACGACAGGGCGTCCATGTCGTGGCAGCACTTGGCCAGAATCATGGGAGCGCTTTTGGCCGTGTTGCCCCAGTTGCCGCGCACAAAGCTGTGGCTCATGTGCCAGTAGCTGACATTCTCGCGGTGGTCGATCGTGACAATGCGACCCAGCCGGCCCGAGTTCACGATCTCGTATAGCTTCGAGAAGAAATTGGTAAAGCGCAGCACGTGGCAAATCTGAAGCGTGCGCCCGGTCTCCTCGGCCACCCGCACCAGCTCAAGACAGTCCACCGCCGACGTCGCCATCGGCTTCTCCAGCAGCATGTCATAGCCCGCCTTCATCACGGCAATGGCCGAGGCGAAGTGCTCCTGATCCATGGTGGTATTGAGCACGGCATGGGCCATCTGTGGCTGAGCCAGCGCCTCCTGCCAACTGGCAAATTGCCGCTCGGGCGAGATGTCGTGCAGGTCGGCAAAGTAGGCGCGCCGGACTGGATCGGGCTCGGCCACAGCGGTGAAGCGAATCTGGTCGGGGTGTGCGAAGGCGTATGGGCCGTAGGCGTGGGTGCCGCGGTTGCCGGCGCCGATTAGCAAAATTTCAAGGGGTGCCATGTATTGGATTTAAGCACCAAATTGAGTTTTTCTAAGGATGACATTTGAGAACATGAGACTTTGTCAATCCATCTCATCATCGGCCTCGGCGCTGGTATTCCACTGTGTTAGATCACTTACAGGTCTCGGCAAGTGGCTATATAACCACTGCTTACACTGATTAGGGTGGAACTTCTCTGACTTACTTTCGATAACCCAGGTAACTACTCAGGCCTTTTGGACAGGATAAACAGGATTTACAAGATCGGGAGCGGATTTCCAACCTGTACATCTTGTAAATCCTGTCTCAAAATCTGAGGCTGAGCAGTTACTAACCCAGGTTAAATATTCAGGGCCGCCATTCAAATAGGGTGGTGGTGATATCGGCATAAATACTGTAGGCAAGCGTTCTTCCAACGAAATAGAGTTGAGAACGAAAGCCAGCTCCTGAACCACTTGCCAAGCCAGAGGATGTGCAATCTCAATCTTGAACTTAACCCACCAACAACCACCGCTTAGGTCTCCAAAACCAATCTGCGGTTCAATTGCTGGCAGTTGCCTGAGATAGGTTAACAATAGACGTTATTCGGGTTAAGGGAAATGCCCTGATTTCAACTCTAAAAATTGAACATTTAGGCCGGTTAGAGCAAATTGCGAGTTGGCATACGATGGATGACCTAATCCCAAAGGGAGGGGGATTCCGCTCTCCCCTCCCTTTGGGAGGGGCTGGGGGTGGGTTCATTTTCGGACACCAATCAGCAATCTGCTCTAATGCTTAACCCGAATAACGTCTATTGGTCTGCAAAATATCCAGCGAAGCCTTGCCGTAGGCCAAAGCCTGATCGAATTGGGCACGTCAGTATGCGGCGCGCGCCAGCGCCAGCAATGCGTTAGCTTCATCAACGTTGAGACCGGTAGCCCGCGCTCGCGGCAACACATAGTTGGCCTGCTGCTCCGCTTTGTCAAGATCCATCTCTTCGCTTGTAACGGCCATCAGTGCCGCGCGCCAGACAGCAACGCGATAGATCAGCTCAGCATCACCCCACTGATTTGCCAACTGGGCCAGATCAGCCATGTCTCTCAAAGACGCGCCCCACTGCCCCATCCGATTGTGAGCACTGCCCAATTGAAAATAATGGGTGGCCATGATGAAGTTGATGCAACAGCGTCTGCAAGTTGTTGAACAAGCCGATATGTCGCCTCAAATGATGCGCTGCGACCCGGAAAGCCCGCAGCATCAGCCACAGGCTCCATCTTCACATCCAGCCCGGCCAGCTCCGGCAGCAGTCGCGCCAACGCGTGTTGCCAATGGGTATCGAGCGCGTCGAACGCAGCGCAGCTCTGCATTTGAGTCAGTTGGTTGCGCAGGCTCTGCGCCGAAGCCCAACCCAAAAACTCCTGCGCCAACCGTGTTTTACCGATGCCGGGCTCGCCCTGAACAACGACGACCTGGGGCTGGCCGTGGCGGGCGGCGCGATACACCTGGACCAACTGCTGATGCTCGTCTGTGCGGCCAATCAGCGACGTCATCGCCACCCACGGTCGAGCCAGCTCGCACTTCGTCTCAACAGGTGGCATGGGCAAGGATTGCATGCGCAATCGCTCGGCCACGGCCACCGTTTCAGGCGACGGATTCGCATTCAGCTCACGCGCCAATATTTGCTGACACACGGCATACGCCTGCATAGCCGCGGCGCGATCGTATGCGGTGGCCAGCGCGTTGTATCTGAATCAGGCCGCGACCTACGACGGCTCGCAGCTCATCTCCTCGGGCTATCAGGACAGCACTTCGCTGGGCGATATCGCCACCACCGTCCGCAATACCATCGGCACGCGCAATGTTGCCACGGCCAGCGTAACCAGCTTCAAGGCGGTCGCCGCCGCTAATCCGGCCAACAAATACATCGCCTTCCCGGCCTCGATGCCGAATGTGAACTATGCCAGCGATAACACCCAGCCCGTCACACGGCTGTATGTGCCCGGCACCGGCACCAACCAAATCTTCACGATGGATATCTCCGGTGCGACGGGCAAGCAGACCCACTATCAGGCCGGCATCTTCGACAATTCGCGGCCCTCGAACCTGCCGCCGATGAACTCATTTTCAATCAATGGCATCCAAAGCGTGCAAGCCATCACCAGCATCGGCGACTTCTTCAAGAAAGTGGTGAAGGGAGCCGAGAAGGTGGCCGAGATGGCGTGGCAGTGGACGCAGAATGCGGTCAACACGGTCATCCACACCGCCGAGAGCATTTACACGCTCACGATCACCTCGTTGGAAGATGCGGTCACGGCCGTGGTGGGTTTCTTCAAGAGTGTTGTGGCCGACCTCAAGAAAGTGATCGAGTGGCTGAGCGCGCTGTTCAACTTCAAGAACATTCTCATCAATCACAATCTGATCAAGTCCTATGTCACGAACAGCAGCAAGACCGGTGCATTGGATCAAATGCAGGCCTGGATCAAGCAGGAGATTGGCACCCTCGGCAGCGACAACAGCGATATCGATGGAATCTTTGCTCAGTTGACGGGCCAGGGCCAGAGCAGTATGCAAAACACGGGTCAGACGGTGGCCGGCCAGACCGTGCAATCGCAACAGGGCCCAAATAGCAATCCCAACGACGTCTACAACACCGGCGGCAACAACAATGCCACCCAATGCAAACTCATGCAGCACAAGATGATGGAGAACGGCCAGGGGTTGAGCGCGCCGCCACCGATCCGTGCCAGTCGCTTGTATATGCCCTTGATCGCACAGGGTTCGGCAACGATTCCATCGGCGATTCCATCGGCGATTCCATCGGCGATGACTGTTACAGATGGGCCTGATAGCGGCACGATCATCAGCGCGTGGGAGACATTCGTCAGCAACAGGCTCAACACCATTGCCCAGGAATTCAAGAGCTTCCCAGATCAACTACATGCTCAACTCGACATCATGAAAGGCAAGTTGAGTGATCCAAAATCGATGTTGAGCAATGGCTTGACCGACCTGTTGGCCGTGCTGCAAGTGCTGGCCGATGACATGATCAACCTCGGCAAAGCCATCGCGAGCGATTTCTTGCAGCTGATGGACACCTTGCTGGCTCAAATCTCGCTCTGGCTGACCCAGACCCTCAACGTGTCATTCGTATCTCGCCTGTACAACGCGCTCACCGGCAACGACCTGACCTTCCTGGATGTCTTTGCGCTGGTCGTGGCCGTGCCCTCGACGATCCTGTTGGAGGTGATTGCCGGCACGCCCACTCCGACAGCGCTCGTCGCGGCGCGCCTCCACAGTGACGTGATCCAACCGCTTAACGTCGCGGTCGATGAGGTCGGCAAAATCTTCCTGGGAATAGTGAATTTTCTGGCTGCGATCGGCGGTGCACTCCTTGACTCGTACATGTTCGTCTGGTCGTCCACAGCGCCGACGGGTGATCCCGATGTCATCGCGTTCGCCGCCATCGATGTCGCCAAAGACGTCATCAACTGGGCCATCGGCATGGCAACCAGCCTTGGCTGGAACACATGGACTGGGAAGGACTGGGGTTATTGGGCCGTGCAAGCCGTCCCGATGATTTACAACTTTGCCTTCCTTTTCAGACCGATCCCGACCCTGGCCCAGGTGATCATCGACACCATCTATGGGGTGTCCTCGATCATCATCAGCTCGGTGTATGCGCACTTTTATCCGGGCAGCTACTTAGACGCCCCCAAAGCTAAGGGTCTCATTCTCGCCGCCAACTTGTTTGCCGGCTTCAGTTATCCCGTTGAACTGGCTGCGCTTGCTGCGCTTGCTGGGAATGATGGTGCCGCGGTGGGAGGCATCGGCAAGCTGCTGTTTGACATCGTCAATGCGGTGCTCGCGTTCACCGGCAATGTCGAGAACGCTGTGAACCCGTCGCCGTCAGCGCGACTCGCCGCGCCAGACATCGAGGGTTCGCTTGTGCTCGGCCTCGCGTGACCATTAGACATTATTGGGAATAAAGATTTGCCAAGGTAGGGGCGAGGCATTCGCCTACAAAACTACAGTGAACATAGACTTTGGCGGCGAATGCTTCGCCCCTACGACAATGCGTTTTGTTATTCCCAATAATGTCTATTGCAGTGAAGTAAGTCTTCAATCCTGCGTCAATTGTGGCACTTTTTGGCTGCTGTTGCGTCTAGCGATCAGGCCGCCGATCATGCCGAAGATCCAGCCGACAAACCAGCCGAACATGAGGAAGAAAAACAAGAAGCTGATGTCGCGGCTTTGAAAATAATCGATGCCAATCTGAATGTTCTGAGCCTGTGCGGCAGCGATTTCGTCGGCGGTCAGGGTTTGAATACGCTGCGCCAGCGTGGTCGCGTTTAGGGTGATGAAACTGTAGAAGTAGTAGGCCACAAACGGGATGGCGTAGGCGGCACCTGCCGTGCTGCCGCCGCCAGCCCCTGCGCCGCGCATCTGGTCACGCGCAGTGGCTGGTAGCGTTCGCGCTGTCATCAATCCCGCCGACACCCCCAACGCCGCAATGATGACGAGGTGGATCGCCGATATATCCGGCGTCACCAGAAACATCACCAGCCCAATGGCAAAGCCAATGAGTGCCATGCGCGGGGTCGCGGCTTTGACTGCTTTTTGGGAGGCTTGCTCCGCCGGCGTGTAAGTCCTTTTCATTGCAACACCCTCACACTGAGTACGAATACAAAATCACTTGCGGTCATTCGTCTGGTCGCCACTCATGTCGAACATGCCCGGGGCCATCGCGCCACCCATCGAGCCCAACAACAGGCCGATGAGTGGGAATGCAATGCCACAGCATGCCAGTCCGGTGCCGGTGGCAAAGCGAATCAACGAATCCTGTTCGTCGGGGCTCATTTGTTGAAACATGGCGGCTTGTTGCGGCGGCCACATCGCCATCTGGTCCATCACTTGCTGGCGCAGCTCGGCCAGCTGAGTGGGTTCGAGCGACGCCACCAGATTGACAGCGACGAAGGCCAGCGCAACAAGCAGCCCTGCTATGAGGCCGCTCACCAGCCCCACTCGCGAGCCGGCCTTGCGATTGGTGGCGCCGCTATTGCGGGCAGCGAAAACACCCACCACCGAAAATCCAATGATCACGATCATCAGACCGCACATCTGCGAGGCGTAGTCGGCGGCGAAGCGTTGAGCGGCGATGGCCAGGGCCAGTGTGATTCCACCGATGGCACCGGCGCGCAGTGTAGCTGTCGTAGAGGCTTGCATGTGGATGGGGATTGGCCGCTGGCGGCTGGCAATTAGCGGCTAACAGCCAGCCGCCAGCAGCCAAATGCCAGTCTCTATTTCTTCTGAAAAAGGTCATCGATGGCATCGGCCAGCTGACGCAAGGTCGCCACTTGATGCACGGTGTCGGAGAAGGGGACGTAGGCGGGCATATCGCTGTCGCCCGAACCCCATTGATACGGTGGCTCGGGGTTGAACCACACCACGCGCCGGGTGCGCAATTTCAACAGCTGCATGATGTCGAGCCGGGGGTCGTTGTAGTTGTTGCGCCCGTCCCCGACGAAGATCAGCGTGGTGCGGCGATCGATCGTGTCCATGTGATCGCGCACAAACGTGGCCATGCTGTTGCCCAGGTCTGTGCTGTAGTGGCCGGGCGGCAACAAATTCAACACCAGCGGCACCGCATCCTCGGGCCGGTGCTCGGTAAACATCATGCTCACATCGCGGATGTCGCTGATGAAGGCAAACGAGTTGGCCTTGCTCACCTGATCCTGCATCTCGTACATCATGCGCAACATGAAATCGGCCACCGGCCGCATCGACGTGGATACATCGACAATGACGCAGATTTTGGGCTTGAGATGGCGCTTGCGATACTTGATCTCCATCGGCACACCCATGTTGCGCTGGTTAAACCGGATGGTGCCTTTCACATCGAAGTTGCCATGTCGGCCACGCCGTTGACGCAGCGCCGCGCGACTGCGCAACCGCGCCACCAGCCGGCGCACGTGCGTGCGCAATTCGTCTGTCTCAGACTCGCTCAACGAGGCCAGCGGCCGGTCCATCAGATCGTCCATCTTCTGGCGACGCTGATTTTCGTCCGGCTGTTGCAACAAGGACTGGCCGACAAAGCGGCTGACCTGCTCGCGCATGGCCTCGGCATTCTGCTGCACGTTTTCGCGCACTTCCTGCCGGCCCTGCGAGTTCATGCCCTGTTGTTTGAGCTGCTTCATCAGCGCCTCAAGCGCATCACGCACCTGCTCGGGCGTCAGACCCATCTGCCGCAACATGCGCTCGGTCAGCCATTCGCGCACTTCGGGATTGGCCGAGCGCATGCGTTGCATATTCAGGCCAGCCTGCTTCGCAAATTGCTCCATCTGCTCTTTGCTGGGCTGCTGACCCTGAGCCAACATTTGCATCATCTGCTTGATCTGCTCGCGCAACTGATCGATGGCGTTCTGAAGCTGCTCCTGCTGCTCCTGGTTCAAGCCTTCCGGCGACTGCAACGGATCGCCCTCATGTCCAAAGTAGAGCGGGAAAGCCTGATCAAACGCCTCCACATCGGCCGGTTCCTTGATCAACGTCGCCTTCAGCGCGTTCTTGAACATCTCGCGGTCCAACATGCCGACGGCGCTGATGGCACGCACCGCATCAGCCGTTTCGGCCAAGGATACACGTACACCCTGGCCG
>Ga0209181_10011584_pt1 | contig 11276 bp, 6 predicted proteins | sample MAT05_FD_187208 | JGI IMG/M metagenome (GOLD analysis project Ga0209181, IMG submission 187208) | Freshwater microbial communities from Lake Fryxell liftoff mats and glacier meltwater in Antarctica - MAT-05 (SPAdes) (version 2) | ecosystem: Environmental > Aquatic > Freshwater > Ice > Liftoff... | reverse complement strand
CCCAAAGCGAGAGGGACCGTGTGGCACGCCCAAAGCGATTAGCGATGGGCGTGGGAAGTGTGGCAAATGACTCTAGCGATTCACCACGCCCTTCGTACCTCAGAGCGTGTCACCGGGTTTATCGTGCCACTCAGTTTATAGGTAGATTTCAAACTGCCCCTCACCTAAGCGCAACCTTACTTCAAGTTGACGCCATAAATCGGCGTAGCGACCTACCTGAAAAAAGTCGCAAACCCTTTGCGCAAAACACTTTAAGGGTTTCTCTCGGCTTCTTTACCCACGTTAGGCGAGCGGCAGACAGAAAAGTGCCAGGCCACCGTGTGGCACGTCCCAGAGGCGAAAGCGACGAGCGTGATGAACTGCAGCGACGATTCTAGAGATTCTCACGCCCTTCGTACCTCAGAGCGTGCCACCCAATTTACAGGTAGATCTCAAACTGACCTCCGCTATGACTCAAAAAAGGAGCAGCAATTGAGTTCGATCAGCCAGGACATCCGTCGACGGAGCGACGGATCTACGAAAACCGTTTTGGGGTTGTGGATTTGTAGGCTCTTTAACATACTATTGCCTCGAATTATTCAGAAATTGGGTTGAGCCACACCTTGCTGCGTAGCGAGTTGAAACGGCCGCGGGATACCGAAGGCCGTTTGTTTTTTGATGCGGGACTTCTCGTTTCAATCGGACTCAACCAGGCGACATGCGTGCTTTGGCATGCAATGATTCGCAAACACCTTTTGCTTCGAGCGATTGCTCGGAAATGAGAATGACATATGGGACGTTACACAGGCCCCAAGGCCCGAGTGAATCGACGCTTCGGAGCACTGCTTTACGAAAGCGCGGGTGCCGTTCGGGCTTACGAAAAGCGAAGCGAGCAACCGCCAGGGATGCACCCAAAGGGGCGCCGAACGAGCAATTACGGCACCGCTTTGTCCGAGAAGCAAAAGATCAAGTATTACTACGGCCTGGGTGAACGACAGCTTCGTCGCTACTTCGATGACGCGGTACGCAAAAAGGGAAATACCGGCGAAACTCTTTTGCTGATGTGCGAAAGACGGTTGGACAACATCGTTCGACGTATCGGTCTTGCCAAGACGCGACCACAAGCCAGACAAGGGGTCGCGCACGGCCACTTTAAGGTCAACGGCGTGAAAGTTTCGAGCCCTTCGTATGTGCTTCGCCCCGGCGATGTCATCGAAATCCGAAATAATGAAGCGGTGCGAAATCTTTATCGAGGAATCATTGCAAATAGTTCACCCATCCCGTTGGATTGGGTGACTTTCGACAGTGAAGGTCTTAGGGCGACGATTCAAGGCAATCCTGGTCCAAGCGATATTTCGCTGCCAGTGAATGCTAACATCGTGGTCGAATTCATGTCCCGATAGTTTTACTCAGCTTGTTGATCAACTCATGCATTCTCCTGTTGTCGTTTTGGGCGGTGGACCTGGTGGTTATGCGGCAGCTTTTTTGGCTGCCGACGAAGGCCTAGAAGTTGTCCTGGTCGAAGCGGAATCCCGACTTGGCGGCACGTGCTTGTTGCGAGGATGCATTCCATCCAAAGCGCTTCTGCATGTTGCTAAGGTGCTGGGTGAGGTGCATGAGATGAGCGAAGATTGGGGAGTCGAATTCGGCGCCCCAAAAATCGATGTCAACAAAGTTCGAGCTCGAAAAGACAAGGTGATCGACACGCTGACGGGTGGATTGAGCCAACTCGCCAAACGACGCAACGTCAAGATCATCCAAGCCCGTGGAAAGTTCGAAAATTCAACGACTTTGCTGCTCGAAGGGGACGATCCATCGATTCCCGAAGAGCGAAAAATCACGTTCGACTTCTGCGTGGTGGCGACCGGAAGCGTGCCCGCAATGCCTCCATCCTTCGATATCGGTTCCAGTCGCGTGATGGACTCAACCGGTGCGTTGGCGCTAGCCGATATACCTCAGAAGTTGTTGGTTATCGGTGGCGGATACATTGGTCTTGAAATGGGGACCGTCTACGCCCATTTGGGCTCCAAAGTTTCAGTCGTCGAATGGACCGATGGCTTGTTGCCCGGCGCCGATCGCGACTTAGTCAAGCCGCTTCACAATCGTCTCAAGAAGCTATTTGAAGAGCGAATCTATCTGAACACCAAGGTCGGCTCGGTAGCAGAAGTCGACAACCAAATTGAAGTTTCGTTCGAAGGGCCGGGCAAGTTTGGTCATGAGCGATTCGATCGCGTATTGGTCAGCGTCGGCAGAAGACCGGTCAGCCAAGGGCTGGGACTTGAAAACACAAGCGTTCAGGTTAACCCGCGTGGATTCATAGTCTGCGACAAGCAACAGCGAACTGGCGATCCACATATCTTCGCGATAGGTGACGTCGCTGGCGATCCGATGCTAGCACATAAGGCCAGCCACGAAGCCAAAGTTGCGATAGAAGTCATACTCGGAAAACCAGCGATCTTCGATAAAGCGGCGATCCCAGCGGTCGTATTCACCGATCCGGAGATCGCGTGGGCCGGCTTAACAGACGACCAGGCGAAACGCGAAGGACGCAAAGTCGATATTGAGGTCTACCCATGGGCTGCTAGTGGTCGAGCACAAGCCATCGGTCGGACAGATGGTTTTACGAAGTGGCTTGTCGATCCGGAGACGCATCGCGTTCTAGGTTGCGGTATTGTGGGCACGGGAGCAGGTGAACTGATTGCCGAAGCCGTATTGGCAATTGAAATGGGTTGTGAAGTTCGCGATTTAACTGAGTCCATTCACCCACACCCAACGCTTAGCGAGACGCTCATGAACGCTGGCGAAGTGCATTTCGGGACTGCAACGGAAATCTACAAACCGAAACGCCACGCTTAGACGAAACGACACGGTAAGTCGTGTTTCGGCGAGCGGTTGATGACCTACTGGTGCTGGTAGTTTTCGTTCTGGTAAGCGTCCAAGACTTCGATCGTCGATGCGGTTGTCGAACCAGCGAATTCTGATATACTTTCGCCTGGCAAAAAAAGCGAAAAAAACCTGCGAAAACGCTGAGAAAATGCGGTTTTGTTGAAAGGGTTTTTTAAGTGGTTCGATTCTCTATTCCGAAATGGCTTTCCCCGTGTCGAACGTCCCTCCAGATGATGATTTTGACGCCAACGATCCGGCTTCGCTGCCATCGAATTCTGGCGGAAGCGGGGCCAATAGCGGCGAGCGGATGATCGAGGAATCGATCGAAAACGAACTTCGCAATAGTTACTTGACCTACGCCATGAGCGTTATCGTCAGCCGTGCCTTGCCTGACGTTCGCGACGGTCTCAAGCCAAGTCAGCGGCGAATTCTCGTAGCCATGCACGACTTGAACTTGACTCCCGGTGCTGCGCGGGTGAAGTGCGCTAAGATCGCCGGCGATACGTCGGGTAACTACCACCCGCACGGTGAAGCCATCATCTATCCGACCTTGGTCCGGATGGCCCAGGAATGGAACATGCGGCACATGCTGATCGACAAGCAAGGAAATTTCGGTTCGATCGCTGGATTGCCCGCAGCCGCCATGCGATACACCGAAGCGCGTTTGGCTGCCCCCGCCGCCATGATGTTGGAAGACATTAGGCTCGACACGGTCGACTTCATCCCAACCTACGACGAACGACGAACCGAGCCTGTGGTTCTTCCTTCGAAATTTCCCAACTTACTCGTCAATGGTGCGACAGGTATCGCCGTCGGTATGGCCACCAGCCTACCGCCGCATAACCTGAGAGAAGTCTGCGCTGCGTTGATCAAGGTCATCGAAGATCCCGAGGTCTCGATTGCAGAGATCTGCCAAATCATTCCCGGTCCCGACTTCCCAACCGGCGGTATCATCTGCGGTCGTTATGCGATTCGGCAAGGTTACAACACAGGCCGATCGACCATCGTGTTGCGAGCAAAGGTCGACGTCGAGGAGGGCAAGAAAGCCCGCTTGATCGTTCGCGAAATCCCTTATCAACAGTTCCGCGACCGAGTCATCGAACGCATTGCCGATTTGGTGCGAAGCGAACGGATCAAAGGCATCTCCGCTATTCGCGATGAAAGCGATCTCAATGAGCCTGTTCGCATCGTGATCGAAATCAAACAGAACTCCGATCCACACGTCGTTCTCAATCAGCTCTATCAGTTCTCATCGTTGCAAGAGTCCTTCTCGATCAACATGCTTGCGCTGGTGGATGGCAAGCCGCGCGAGCTGAGCATCAAAGAACTGCTACAGGAATTCATTCGCCACCGATTTACCGTTATACGTCGGCGAACGCAATTCCTATTGGCCTCCGCCAGGAAGCGCAAGCACGTTGTCGAAGGATTATTGTTGGCGTTAGCCAACATCGACGAAATCATTATGCTCATTCGCAAGAGCCGCACGCAAGCCGAGGCGAAAGAAAAGTTGATGGGGGTGGAATGTCCGGCTGCCATGATGGAACGAGCCCTTGGCGACCGCGGTTACACCGACTTCCAATTGGAGCGAGGCAAAGCAGAGGTTTATCGACTCACGAGTGTTCAGACGGACGCTATCCTGCGCATGACGTTGGGTCAGTTGGCTGGCCTTGAACAAGAGCGACTCACCGACGAGCACGCTTCGATCCTCAACGAAATCGAGAAGTTCCGAGTGATCTTGAGCGACCCTGCCAATATCTTCGCCATCATCAAAGCCGACTTGGAGGAGATCTCTCGCAAGTTCGGAAACGATCGGCGTACGGTGATCGATGAAGAAGAGTTGGGCAACTACAACATGGAGGATTTGATCACCGAGGAAACCATGGTGGTTACGATCTCGCATCAAGGCTACATCAAGCGCATTCCAGCGACGACCTACCGGGCACAAAAACGAGGAGGCAAGGGTATCGCAGGCTTGCGGGCCGAAGAGGAAGATCCCGTCGAGCATCTCTTCATCGCAAGTACCCACGCGCACTTGCTATTCTTCACCAATCAAGGCAAGGTCTACTGGCAAAAGGTTTGGGAGATACCACAAATGAGCCGCGAGAGTCGCGGACGGGCATTGGTGAATCTCTTGAACTTGACCCCAGAAGAAAAGATTCGGGACTGCGTCTCGGTTCGCGATTTCAATCTACCTGGGCACTTCCTGATGATGGCGACCAAAAAGGGTATCGTCAAGAAGACCGAGCTTGAAGCCTACAGCCGCCCTAAGAAAGGGGGCATCATCGCCATCAAGTTGCGAGAGGATGACGAGTTGGTTGACGTCGTCGTGGCCAAACCCAATGACCAAATCGTGTTGGCAACCGCCAACGGCATGGCCATCCGGTTTTCTGAAAGCAACGCTCGCTCGATGGGGCGAAACACCTCCGGCGTGAAGGGAATTTCCCTGAAGAAGGGGGACGAACTCGTAGGAATGGTTGTGGCCGATCCGACTGCGACGCTGTTAACTGTGTGCGAATTGGGTTATGGCAAACGAACGACCTTTGGTCCTGGCGACGAAATGAATGGGAAAGAAGTCGTAGCCGTGGATGAGGAAAACGGCGAGGAACCCGTTGTCGAAGAAGAAGTTCCAGAGGAGCCCGAAAACGAATCCGAAGATCTTAACTCCGCCAATCGCTACCGCACGCAGCGACGTGGCGGCAAGGGGGTTATCGACATCAAGACGACGAAACGGAACGGCCGAGTGGTTGGCATCGTTCCCGTCAGCGACACCGATGAGCTGATGATGATGACCGTACGTGGCAAGATCCAACGCGTGGCCGCCAAGGATATCAGCGTTATCGGACGCAATACGCAAGGCGTTCGCATCATGAGTTTGGACGAAGGCGATACACTTACGGCCATCGTTCGCGTTCCACCGGAAGACATTTCGGAATTGGATGCAGCCAAGCCGACGCCAGTGCCAGATGACTTAGTTGCAGGCGAAACGTCGGACGGATCGTCGGACGAAACGATGGTCGCTGGCGATGATGCATCGGATACTTCGGATACACCCGATACACCCGATTCGACTGAGTCGGCAATGGACGAAGAAGGTCAGAGCTGAGTGAGAGCCTGTCCGTGAGCAATACGCAGCCCGATTCCTTGCTGATCTTGGTTTGCACTTACAATGAACGCAATAATTTGCCGACATTGTTTGAGCAGATTGAGGCTTGCGTTCCCAACGCGAAGATCCTAGTTGTCGATGACAATTCACCGGACGGGACGAGCGATTGGGTGGAACAGCAGATCAAGGAGCGAAAGGAAAATGTCGCCTTTCGCTCAGCAGAAGAAGCGTCTCTCGCGTCTCTCGCAACTTTCGCGGAACGAAGGACGACACAAACGCCGTCCATTTCGCTGATACGCCGCAGTGGAAAACTGGGGCTAGGCACAGCCATTCGTGCTGGCATGCAGTTCGCAATCGATAACGGCTATGAATGGCTGCTGAATCTGGATGCGGACCTCAGTCACAGCCCTAGCTCAATTCCGTCGCTGTTAGCTAAACGAGATTGCGCAGACCTCGTCGTTGGATCGCGTTACGTGGAGGGGGGAGGAATGGAGGGTTGTTCGTGGAAGCGAGTGTTTGTCAGCAAGTGTGCGAACGCATACGCTAGACGAATCATCGGTTGGTCGGTGCGGGATTGTAGCAGCGCTTTTAGACTATATCGCGTGAGTTGTTTGCGTGCCTTGAAACTGAATGAACTGCGAGGGACTGGGTATGGTTTCTTAGAGGAAGTGCTTTGGCATCTGATCGATCAGGGTGCACGATTATGCGAAGTTGGCATCGTCTATACGGAGCGGCGCGAAGGCAAATCGAAGATCTCAATCAAGGAAGCGCTATCGACGATCGGCTCGATCCATCGCGTAGCTCGACTGCAAAGACGCCGAGCAAACGAGTAGAACAAATGCCCTTGAGTGGTTGTGGCTGAGCGAGGCCCTCGCTCAGGTTTGGTTGGAACCGAACGAGCGAAGGGCCTCGCTCGTCCACAAGTGTCGCTCGTCCACAAGCGCTCCGCAAAAGTGCGTTAAGGCGAGGGGCAGTTAGAAATCTACCTATAAACTGGGTGTCACGCTCTGAGGTACGAAGGGCGTGGTGAATCGCTAGAGTCATTTGCCACACTTCCCACGCCCATCGCTAATCGCTTTGGGCGTGCCACACGGTCCCCAACCATCGCTTTGGGCGTGCCACACTTTCCAAGCTAATCGCTTTGGGCTTGCCACACTTTCCACGCTAATCGCTTTGGGCGTGCCACACGGTGGTCTGGTCTGGTAGTCTTCTTTCTGCCGCTCGCCTTACGAGGCGCACTTTCGCAGAGCGAAAGGCGACATTTAGCACCTGCTACTTTAGTCCGCGGCGCACAAGCAAGGCTTCGACGGTTGGCTCTTGGCCGCGGAAGTCTATGTACTGCTGCATGACTTCTCGTGTTCCGCCTCGAGATAGAACTTTGTCGCGGTACATCGCGCCGTTAGCGGGGGTCAGGCCGCCCATTTTTTGCATATGAGCAAATGCGTCTGCAGCCAAAACTTCACTCCATAAATACGCGTAGTAGCTGGCCGAGTATCCTCCAGACCATACGTGTGCAAAATACGCTGTCCGATAGCGAGGTGGCACAGGCCTGTAATCCATGCCAAAGCTTTTCAACAACTGATTTTCAAAGGTGACAACGTCGGTTGGGACTTCCTCTGTCGAAATGGAATGCCATCCGAGATCCAATAAGGCCGCAGAGACATACTCCAACGTTTCGTACCCCTTGTTGAACTTGTTGGCCACAATGCTCTTATCGAGAAGATCTTTTGGGATGGTTTCTCCGGTCTTGTAATGACGGGCGTAGTTGTTCAAGACTTCCGGATGAATGGCCCAGTCCTCATGAAACGTCGATGGAAACTCGACGAAATCGCGTGGCACCGAAGTACCGGAAAGGGTGGGATACTCAACGGAGGAAAACAGTCCGTGAACTCCGTGACCTAATTCATGAAACATGGTTGTCACGTGGTCCAAACTCAGCAGCGTCGGTTCGCCCGCGGCAGGCATGGGTATGTTCATGACGTTGACAACAACCGGCAACTGGTTCAGGAGTCGGGACTGTGGGATGTACGCGTCCATCCAGGCCCCACCTTGTTTGGCATCGCGATGGAAGTAATCGGCGTAGAACAAACCGATTTGTTTTCCGTCAGCTCCGAGTACATCAAATACGCGTACGGTCGGATGGTAGACTGGCAGGTCTTTGCGTTCGTTGAATCGGATACCGTAGAGCTTTCCGTAAGTATAAAAAACGCCGTTTTGAAGCACACTCTCCAGCTCGAAGTAGGGTTTTACTAGATTCTCATCGATCTGATATTTTTCCGCTCGAACCTTTTCTGAGTAGTACTCCCAGTCCCATGCCTCAGGCTCGCCGTCGATTCCGTCTTGCTTCATGAAACGCATGATGTCGATGGCTTCCACCTTAGCCTTGGCCATTACCCCGGGGGCTAAGTCACGCAGCATTTTCAGCGCGGCCTCTGGCTTGGCGGCCATTTGGTTTTCGAGCGTAAAGGCTGCGTGGCTTGCGTAGCCTAGCAACTTCGCACGCTCGGCCCGAAGACGAGCTAACTTCAACACTAAGTCACGATTATCAAGACCACCGCCTTCTCCTAAGCCTCGATTGGCAGACGCCAACCAAACACGCTTTCGAACGTCACGGTTCTTCAGCGAAAGCAATACAGGCTGGCGCGTCGTGTTGGTGATCGCCAGAAGGTACTTTCCGTCGTGCCCTTTGGCTTGGGCCGCTTCCTTGGCAGCCGCAATATCCGCGACCGACATCCCGTCCAATTGTGAGATGTTATCAACGACCACCCCTCGTTCTTTGGTGATGGCCAAAAGATTCTGTTGGAATTGGGTCGAGACGGAAGACAACTCTTCGTTGATGGAGCGAACACGCTTTTGTTGTTCGTCACTAAGTCGGGCTCCAGCCCTAACAAAATTCTCGTAAACTTCTTTGAGCAAGCGTTGTTGTTCTTCGTTCCAGTTCTGCTTAGTGCGTTGCTGCCAGAGGGATTCGACCCGCGCGAACAGTTTCTTGTTGAGATAAATATCGTCCGAGTGGGATGCCAATCGCGGTGCAATCTTCTCTTCGATTTCCTGGATCTTTTCGTCGGTATTGGCGGTCGTCATGTTGAAGAAGACGGCTTGCACTCGCTCAAGAATTTCACCCGACTTTTCGAGCGGAACCAACGTATTTTCAAAGGTTGGGGCTTCCGGCCACTCAGCAATGGCCTGAATCTGAGCCAGTTGCTGCTTCATGCCCGCTTCGAAGGCAGGTACGTAGTGCTCATGTTTGATATTGGCAAAGTCAGGCGCCAGGAGCGGCAGTTTGCTGGGTAAGAGGAAAGGGTTGTCGATTTGCATTCGAACCATTCGTGCTTGAGGCAGGGGAGGAGAGGAGTTCGCAGGCAACGACGGCTGAGCGAGGCTATGGCTGGAACACGCTGTCAAAATAACGGAAAGGAGAATGCCGCGTTTAGCGGCTTTAAATTTCCGTTTAAGCATGATTCGAGGATCCTTTTGGGGGAGAGCAAGTTGAGCACAGGCATGGGACGTTGCTTCCGCCGGTTTAAAACCGACGGAGAGCCGATGCTGACGCATCGTTGTAGCTGTCAATTATCGCCCCGCTGGGATGGACCCAGCGGCAGCGAAATCTGTGATGGACCCAGCGGCAGCGACATGCAGAGTAGCGCGAGGCGGCGTTGGCTCTAAGATCGGGCAGAGAAACGACAGGAACTCTTCGTCATAGTGGCTCTCAGGCTAATCGCTAATCGCTAATTACTAATACTGACAGGTGTTCCATCAGCGCGGGCGCATAGCAGTTGGAGGGTTCGGAGGTCGATGCTGGCACTGATGAAGTGCACGGAAGCGTCACCCATAACCACTTGAGCTCCGCCGGTGTGAAAAGCGTATATCTCCCCTTGATTGGTGCAATTCACAGAACAGGTGGATCCAAGAGTCGTCGCAATATTGGTAGCTACGGGAACGCCGCTTACAAACGTCATGTTGGAACCATCCACAGCAATATCATTGCCTGAGTGTGCCCATGGACCGTTCATGTAAGCGGCAGAACCGCCTGCATACCCTTCGATCTTCCTGCTGGAAACATATCTTGCCGGACGTGCAGCCGCTTCCGCAAGCATTATGGTATTGGTAAGCCCGTCCGTAATGGCTGCAAATCTGGTAAACGCATTCGTTTGCATAATTCCTGCAACGCCCCCAGTTCCTGGAAAGACTGGATTGGAGGCGGTAATGTTGTTCCATGCAACCAGACGGTTGTTTCCGCGATTGACAGCCATGTAATCCGTGAGCGCCGGTCTCCAGTCCCCTCCACTAGCGAATATCGTTCGATCTCCCGAGCCCAAAAGAGTTGTATCAAGAAATCTTTCCGAGAGCGGATTGGACGGACAAAGATAGGTTGGGATCACGGTCGACGAAGCTGGGCGATTCCCAATATCGTACCAGTCCAACTTCTGGTTGTAGCCATTCGGACCTGCGTTGAGTACGTTGGTTTGCTCAAGCTGCGCCAAAACCGTGGTTAAGAAACACTGTTTTGCATAATCCGCTGGCAACGCCCCGGTCGTACCCACTTTAACAAATTCAGCCAAGTCTCTTGAAGGCAATGTCGCAGCAGCGGGCGATTGAACACTCGACGGTGGCAGTTTCTGTCTAGCGGATTCGAAATTGTGAAGAGCCAACCCGATCTGGCGGATGTTGTTGCCGCATTGCATGCGTCTTGCAGCTTCGCGTGCTGCCTGAACGGCCGGGAGAAGTAGCCCCACTAGAATTCCAATAATTGCAATTACCACCAAAAGTTCCACCAACGTGAAACCATGGCGCACGAAAGATCGTTTGCCCATTCCCATAATCCTGTTCAAAAAATAAATTGCGAAAGAACTGCCATTGACCTGTGCAAAAACAGATGATATGGCATAAGAGTAGCGGAATGCCGAATTCCTTCAACTGAAATTGACCGAATATTCTTCAGATTCATCGAACTGGCAAAAACCCTAGGGATATTGATATTTCGGCCCACCGCACATCCAGCTAGATAGCTTGGTGGTTCTACCCACCACTAATGCGAAGGGCAGGATGGGAACAGCGCGTAAAGCCATAAATAACCGACAAATCCCGACCTGCAGTCGTACAAAGGCGAGGGGCAGTTTAAAATCTACCTTTTAAATGGGTGGCACGGATGGCACGGATGGCACGGGTCGCACGGGTGGCACGGGTGCCACGGGCGCCACGGATGGCACGGGTGGCACGCCCCTGAGGTACGAAGGGCGTGGTGAGTCGCTAGAAACATTTGCCACAGTTCCCACGCCCAATGCTAATCGCGCTAATCGCTCTGGGC
>Ga0209181_10011583_pt1 | contig 11276 bp, 7 predicted proteins | sample MAT05_FD_187208 | JGI IMG/M metagenome (GOLD analysis project Ga0209181, IMG submission 187208) | Freshwater microbial communities from Lake Fryxell liftoff mats and glacier meltwater in Antarctica - MAT-05 (SPAdes) (version 2) | ecosystem: Environmental > Aquatic > Freshwater > Ice > Liftoff... | reverse complement strand
TTGCAATACCGCTACGGGGTCTTCGCAGTTAATACTGAGCGCCCCAGTGTCCAGCTGCATCCTAACAGCAGGGTGTGCAATCTGCCCCACCACCTGAGCTGTTTCAGCACTGCTGGTCATAAAGTTGGCGCCATAGCAGGTAGGGTTGGGTTCTAGACAGATCAACACGCCATAGGATTGAGCGATGTCCCCAAGGCGCCGAAAAAAAGGAGCCGCCATATCCACGGCTTCCTGATCACTCAAGCCGGCGCGATCTCGATTTTTCGGCGAGCCAAACACCAGTCGAACAGCTCCCAAACCCGCTCCAATATGGCACACGGCTGCCAGATGTTGAAGCATCGCATTTTGAGACTCCGGTAAGCCAAAGACATTCAGGCCAGTGGTACCAAACAACAGTGCTTGCATCCCGGTAATTTCAATCCCATGGTCACCCCACCAGCTCTTGACGCGAGCGATGTCCTCGTCAGTTGTCTTGGCTGGGTCAGGGAAGTATTTTCCAGGCGCAACATCAATCGCATCAACATCGAAGCGATGAAGCAGCTGGGCTATAGCCTCATCTTCAGCAGCATCCCAAGCGATGTTGGATATAGCCAGCCTCATGCGCTCGCTCCCGATTCGGATTTGATCGTAAGTGCCTCTGACTGCGCGTAGGATCTAACAGCCTGGATGGTTTCACGCGAGTTGTATTGGTAATGTCCAGAGGTACCAAAAAGATGTGCGTGCTTAGTGCGCATGTCATAGGTAGCAGAGGGATTGCCCAAGACCTGGTCAAATGGTCTGCCAAAACCTTGTTTTGAGACCTCTGCAACGCTGATGGGTTCGGCTGACAGGTGCACCAGCTTCAAACCAGCATTGAGAGCAGTTTGAATGTCGTACCAGAGATTGACCATCGGGTAAAACTGGAAAACACTTCGGCTATCAATCGCGCGGAGATTGTTATTATTTAAGAAGTCGAAAATAACGTTCTTACGCAATCCAGGACCGACCAATCCAGGAAGCCTCACGATTAGATGGTTAGGAAAATTGCTCTCGACAAATTTTTCCAGTAGGCGGCGATGTTGGCCGTAAGCATGCAGCCCTACTTCATCAACAGTTGTACCCTCGTCAACGCCGAGTGGGGTTTTGAATACATCGACAGTGCTGATCAGGATAAAAGTTTTGCATTTGACAGTTTTTAAATGTGCGATCAGCCCCTCGATTTTTTGAAGATCCGCTTCGGGTTCCTGGTTGGCTATCCATTTTTGAGCAGCGGCGCCAGCGCAGATAACTGTCTCGAACGATTTGCACTCGATTTCACTGATATTGGTTGAGCGATAAAGTGAATGGAAGAGCCCTTGCTTTAAAAGTGTTGAGCCGACGAAACCAGAAAATCCAATAAGTGCATTACACATTCCATAACCTCAATTGTATTTGGGTAAACAACAACAGAAAGCTATAATTTTTCAGCATCTAACTTTTCCAACACATCGTAAATATTATCGATTTTTCCACCCAGCACAGAGTAACACCCAGGCAATTCAGTGTGTTTCTCAAACAGGATGGGCCTTCCATCATCACTTTCATTCTTCACTAAAATAGTTTTAACCTCGAATAACGAGTCAACATATTTAGCATCCAGCACAGCAGGCATATACCGTGCCACATCCCTCACCATACGATCTACCCTTGTTTCACGGCCATAATCAACCAATGATTTATATGGGTCAATACCTTGCTGGTCATTCCAGTGCAGGTGCGGAGTATAGCGAACATGGGTAAGTGTATGCATCCCGCTAGCCGGAAATGGCATCATTGAAAAGAAAGGCCCATCCATCAGCGTGATACCTAAGCCTTGGAGAGCCGGAGGAGCCTGCATGAGTGCCATTTCCGTGATTTCCTGTTTGAGGCCAGTGCGCGTACCCCGAAAATCACCCTTGAACTGATTGAGTCCGCTATAGGTACAGTTGAATACATAACGGCATGAGATTATCTCCTCAGCTCCCTGTTTTGGTTTTGCTAAAACACGCAATGTATCGTTCAATCCTTTCGAAATATCGGTAATGCGCGTCTCCAAGCGGGTCTGTACACCACATTCTTTTAATTCCCGCTCAGCCCAACTTGCCAACTTTGTTGAATCGAATGCATATTCTTCGACAAGGAATACTTCTTCGATTAATCGAGGCTCAAATAGCTGACGCAGCGTTTGATCTGCCGGTTCGATCTTGGCTCCAATTTCCTTGCAGAAGCGCACAAATTGTTTGGCAGTTACTTTAGAGTTGCGACGTGCAATGCCATATAGCTTGGTGAAATCCTGCACCACTGCATCCGGCCAGTCACGCACGAATTTGGGCAGATTGACCCTACTGCGATACGCTGTCGTAAAACTACGAGGATAGTGATAACCGTTGTGAACGCGGGCTTGATTGTTATAAGAGGCTCGCGTTAACAGCGCAGATTCACGCTCAACAAGAAGAATACGCTTAAGACCTCGCTGTTTAGCGAGGTAAATAGCAATGGCTGCTCCGTAAAATCCGCCACCTATAATGACTACATCTTGATCCAAAATTTGGTCTGACATCAAGCAAATCGTTCAGAGTGAGCCGTCAGTCTTATGTGGCTGAGAGGTTGCCTCTTCGATATTCAGCTTTTCGCGACGGTTCATTCGTGCGCTGGTGAATTCCTGTCCAACATGATAGAGCGGTCCTTCGTTCTGCAGACTGACCATGTTTAAAATGTATTCACCCAATACCAGCAGAACCAGCGAGATCAGAAAAAACATGCCAGACTGTTGTAACGATAACGTAACCCATCCTGGAGAAACATTGGATTTCCAGATAAAGACCGCAATCACATAGATTGAATATATTAGATTAGCAACAGCGCCAAATAAAGAAAGCATAGTAACAAGCCGCATCGGAGCACGTGTTGTTGAAACAAGTAGTCGCATGCCGCGTTCGATACTTTCACCCAGGCGTTTTGTGTGCGATACCTTTGGTGCTGAGCTGTATTTTAGATGGGCACGTGCGAAGCCTCCAGTTGCTGGAAGATGGCGATATGTCATCGCTGGTTGAGGATGCTGAAGAATGAAGTTAACAATTCTCTTGCTGAGAACACGGTATTGCGGTGCCTCATTGGCCAGATGAATTCCGTTAAACCACTTGTAAAGCCAATTGAAAACCGAGTAAGCACAGCTATAAGCAAGGCTCTGAGTGGCTTTTTTTTCATTGCTGGCGAAGACGACATCAGCCCCGTTGACGGCTTTGTCCAGCAATTCAGGTAGAAAATTGATGTCGTCTGTTAATGGATCAATAACCGCAATAAAATCGCCCAACGCATTCTCCAGTCCCACCCAAGATGCAGTGTCTGCGTCCACCTCTTTGGTTAAAGCGTATACCTGCAAATTGGGCAACCCATTTTCTCCTGTGATCTTTTTCAGGACTGAAATGCTGTCATCATCGGATGCGTTATCAACAATAATTAGCTCGTAATCGCTGACTAGAGAGGAAATGCCAGCAGCTGTGTCAGATAATATTTGCTCAATAAGGACAGTCTGATTGCGCACAACGAACACAACAGAAAGAAAAACAGGAAAATACGCCATTTAAAAGTCCCTATAAATACCTACGGCACAGCGAGCGCAACAAACCAAGCTGTTTTACTTTTCGGAGGGATAGCCCTCTTTTCTCGATATTGCTCTCATCTAACGTCACCACCGAAAATGTTTGCGCAACAACTTACTCATTTAATAATCCTATTCAGTAGGTTCTTTGCACTATCTTTCCAAGTTATCCAGTGAATTCCTTCCGGAGAAGGTGTCTGGCTGTTCGTTGATAGTTTGATCCAGTGCTTGATTGCATGCATCAAATCACCTGGCTCAAATCCTTGGAAGTAGCTTGCGTGTTCTCCTGCTACTTCACGGAACACTGGAATATCTCGAGCAATAATCGGCAGATTGTGTTGTGCCGCCTCAATGAGTGGAAGGCCAAAGCCTTCACCTTCACTTGCTGCAATCAGACAGTTTGATGCGTTGTAAATTTTTTCGAGGTATTCATCGCTGATGCTCTCTAGCCAGAACAGGCGCCGATTGCGCTCCGTATGGCTGCATAATGCTTCGACCAAGGTTTCAACCATCCAGCCTTGCTTGCCTACGATCACCAGATTGACATCCACTCCTTGAACCCAAAGTTGCTCAAATGCAGCTAATGTTTGCTTTTGCCCTTTGCGCGGTTCAATGGTACCAACCATCAAAAAAGTAGGGCGACTGGTTAGCGCTTTTAACACTTGCACTGCATCAGATGGCAAGCCAGTTGTGGGAACTGACCCTGCCAAATCCGCTCCCAAGTGAAACCAACTTAGCTTAAACGGGCGCAAGCGATCAGGTCCAAATTCATTGAGCCATGCTGACATTTCATCTGCCACAGCGCGCGAGATACAAATTGCACCATCGGCTTTTGCCAAGGTCATCAGCCATGTTTCGTGGTTGACAGATGCACCATCTGGGAATGCGTTAGGGAGCAAAATAGGAAGCAAGTCATATACAACAAAATGAACCTGTACGCCGATATGCCGCAGATGCTGATAAAACGCCGCTTGCGACGGCACGACATGAGGTTGTAAGTCGAGCCCAAGGAAAATATCACCATTGAATGCCTCGACAGGCTCATCGTCGAGTACCTGATCAGGGCAGTTCAAAAACCGCAAGGTGAATTTCCGCGCGTAGCGATAGCCCGGCTGGTCAGTTGTCGCATAGACCGGTTCGACCTTGAAACCTTGCGGCGGATTGGCAAGCAATTCAGCCAGGACACTGCGAACTACTCGCTGAATGCCAGATTTGGCATCGCGCTGCACTAGCTCGGAGATGTCCACCAGTAACTGCCTTATGCCAGATGGGGGGCGATTTTGAGCGATACCCTGTGCCAGTGCCAACCACTCACGTTCGTCAGACGGCGCGCCTTCGATGCTGGCGATAGCTTTAATCAATCCATCTTTGCCGCATCGCGCTTGCGCGTAACATTTTTCGATGGCTTGATTATATTGATCGGCACAGGTGCGAGGGGCGTGCTGTGTCAGGATCACTTCTCGTGCTAGTGCGCTCAAAGTTTGACGTTTTTTCTCATCTTGCCAAAGGGTTTCCAGGGCATTGGTGAGTGCCGCATTGGCAAATTCGTCCGGTAACATCCATATAGCATCTGTTGGTAAATAAGCCATGGAACCGTTGGCATTAACGATGGTAGGTAGCCCATAGTTCATGCAATCCAGCACAGTGCCAGAGGTTTCACCACGCGAAAGGGTGCGTAGCTGAACCCCCATATCGGCGGCAGCCAGGTACTGACGAAACTGCGCAGTATTTGTCCAGCCGGTGATGCGTATACGGTCAGTGAGTCCACTTTTGCGAATCGTGGCGCATAGTTCCACGCCATAGTCGCCGCCGGGGTTTTCTCCAACGAACACGAGGAGACAGCGTTTGTCTTTGCTGAGCGGGGAGACTAACCAGGCCTCAAGCAAACGCTGGTTTAGTTTGGTCGGACCCAGCAACCCAAAGCTGCACACAACAAAAGCATCTTCTTTTATGCTGAGCGCTAGGCGGGATTCTGATCGCGCTACTGTTATCGTGGGAACGCGGAGGTGCGGAATTACTGTCCAATTTCTAGCAAAGCTTGCTCCCAACCATTGATTGGCAAGTTTTCGTGAGTTTTCTGAATGAACAATTACGCCGAGGCTGTTTTCGAGGACTGTCTTGTTGCAAGGGTATTTCCAAATTACATCAGCGGTATCCTTGGCATGAAAACGGTGTTGCACAGCTTTGTATCCATGACCATGATACAACTCGCGAGCCCATCCATTTGGGTTGATACCATGCACATCCATATGAGCAACAATCCCACTGAGGAAAAAGTCGTGCAACACTACAACACCAGGTATTTCGGCTAGCAAGTCAAACATATGTTGGTGGTAGTCAGAATTGCCAAAGTGGTACATCACTCGTTCGTAAGTGTGGTCATGAGTGGCAAACCAATCGGCACTTCGAATCGAACAATTAGATTTAATCCAGGGATCTGAACTCGTCTCCTGTACCGCAATGACATCAATGTCGTAGTAGCGGGCTAATTCAGGCAATAGCTCGACGCTGTAGTCGGCAATGCCGCTACGGCCAGGAGGCAGAGGTGAGATGTAGGCCAGCTTTGGTCGTTTTTTTGGGAATGATAAATTTTGCGGTGACTTTTGTCTCGCGGCATGAAGCAGCTCAAATGCTTTGCGCGCACGATGTGCGCACGCGTCCCATGAAAACTTCTTGGCTTGTTGCAGACCGTGATGAACCAACTCTGCGCGATAAGCACTATCGGTGAGTACATGAGAGAGCTTCGCGGCAATTGCCTTGTCATCATGCGGATCAAACAACGCGTCTTCCCGCCCGATTACCTCAGGCAGGCTGGAAGTGTTGGCGGCGATAACGGCTGCCCCGCAAGACATTGCCTCCAGTGCGGGCAGTCCAAAACCTTCGTGCCATGAGGGAAAGATGAAAGCTTTGCAAAGACAGTAGAGAGCGATCAAATCCTCTTCTGGTACAAATCCGGTGAGCACTACCTCGTTTGCCCCCAAGCCATGTTGTTTGGCCAACCTCGCCAACAGGTGACGGGTTTCGGGTTGAATGGAGCAGACGATGGCAAGTTGATGTTTAACACGCAACAATTTTGGGAGCAGTGCATAGGCACGGATCAGACCTTCAATATTTTTGCGATGATCGATCCCGCCGGTGTACATGACAAACGGCTGCAACAAGCCATAACGCTCCCGCACACTGTGTTCCGTTTTACTACTGATGTCGGTAGGTTGAAATTGTGGGTCGGCAGCTGTACCTACATTGATTGACCTGTCTTGCGGAAAGCCCAGATAAGCAATGCCTTCCTGGCGTGATGACTCAGAAATAGCCAGCAATAGATCAGCTCTTCTGAGTTGGTCCAGCTTATTTTCATACCATGATTCAACCACCGGGTTGTCCAGATAGGGTTTTCTGTTGATGAGCGGAATCAGGTCGTAAAGGCTCACCGCAGTGGGTATGGTTTGTGTGAATTGTCCAATGCTGGTTACGGCATCATCACCCAGCCCTTCAAACAGGCTGGTGATATACAAAATATCCGGCTGCAAGCTCGTCATGAATGCTTCACGGCATAGCTCGGCTGTTTTTCTGCGCCAGCTGTTGGCTGGATCCATGTGACACACTAGGTTTGGTGTATGCCAAACGCGAATATTATCCTGCGGCAAAATGCCGTCAAAGGCAGCACGAGTCGGCTCAATGGTATCTGGGAAAAGGCCATTGAGGGCGATGATGACTTCATGCTCACCTTTATTGCGGACGATGGCTTGTGTTAATGACAGCGAGTATCGACCAATGCCGCGTTGACAATTGCTGGCCTGCGCACCTTGCAAATCAATAACAATGCGCATCAGCGCGCCTCCCTGTTCTTCTCGATGACAGCCTTGAGGTCGGAGTAGATGCGGCGGGCGCTGGGTGTGAGGTGAGAATCAATCTGCGAAACGCCGATTGGATGCCGCAAGGAGGCGATGGACATCGGCATTTTTGTGTTTGCTAGTGCTATAGCTTTGAAATACGCTTTTAAAAATGGAAAATGTGCTAACAGCTTTATTGCGCCCACTTTAACTTTTGGATGATTATTGACGTATGCCAACGCGTGTCGCAATGTAAAACATGCCATACGACGTGGAGTGCTAAAAATCATGGCCACACCAGTATTGATTTTGTGTTTGCTCTGTTTAACCAGCAAAGCCGTTTCGCGCAACGGTACAGTCAAGCGCCATGAACGGCTAGCGTAAACTGCCTGCAGTTCACGGTTTACGCCATCAGCCATCGTCCACCAATGATGGCAAAGATGATTCAGCTCATCGATTTTGATCTTGGCGGCGTCCCACTCATTCTCAAGCCATTGGGCGCGCGCTTGGCTGGCGGTAAGTTCTTCGCTCTGGACAACCAACCGCGCACATGCTTCGGCGAGTTCGTTTTGCCCTTGAGCTACTTGGGCACCCAACTCTTGCTCGCGGGTAACGAGCGTCTGGCTCAGGCGCTGGACTTCCGCTTGGCCTTGGGTGACTTGAGCACCGAGCTCTTGCTCGCGGGTGGCGAGCGTCTGGCTCAGGCTCTGAACTTCCGCTTGGCCTTGGGTGACTTGAGCACCGAGCTCTTGCTCGCGGGTGGCGAGCGCCTGGCTCAGGCTCTGAACTTCCGCTTGGCCTTGGGTGACCTGCGCACCGAGCTCTTGCTCGCGGGTAGCAAGTTGGTTATTTAATAACGTGCAAAAAGGCGCGCTGGATGTTCCGCTCAAAACGAAGCCGTCAAAAACATTTGGGCCTGCGCGAAAAGCATCCTTGAGTTCAGGATGCTTTTTGGCAAGGTAATAACGGTTCAAACCATCGAAATAAACAAATTCGTATTCGAGATCAAGAATCAATTTTTCCCATTTGTCATGCGATTCGATTTGGGTTAAAGGCAAGGTGCTTTCTACAACAACGATCCATGGTCGTGTATTGGATGGCCGCCAACCTTGGAGAGCCTGTTCTTCCGAGCCCTCAACGTCAATTTTGAGCCAATGAATTTCACGACCAATGCATGATTCAAAAATGTTTGCTAAAGTAACGCAGGGGGCGCTGGTTTCATGCACAGCAAAACCAGAGGCGCGGTGCCGCTCGGCAATTTCAAAGTCACAGGTACTGAGGCCGGTATCCGCGATTTCATAAAACTTTAGAACTGCTCCTTTGTCACCTACTGCCGCCTGAATCACGGTCTCGTCCGGACGGCTCTCACGAAGAAGTTGAGCATAGTGTGAATTTGGCTCGATGTGCATACCACGCCAACCCTGCTCATAGAAAGCTAGGCTTACGGAGTCAATAACCGGATGCTGGGCACCCACATCAATATAAATGCCATTTTCGACGTGCTTGAGCGCGCGCCAGAGCATGACATCTTCAAAATTTTGGGCGTATGACTTCAGCGTCATAGAATTTCCCCCTTGTTGTATGCGCAAATGCTGCGCACAGCCTCGCATCAAATATGCGCAAGGCAAACTCATACAGCTCCATATCGGCGTGCAAGAGATTGGAAAGTATTCGCCACTCATCCTGTGAAATACTTAAACGTGGATTTACTTGATCAACGTTAAGTTCCTTCATCCCTTCATGTGGTTTAACGTCCAGTTCGTAGGCCATCAGAAATGTAGAGTCAGTCATGCGCTCAACAATACCGAATGTCTTACAGCGTAATAGCGCATTTTTAGAAATAAAAAGAGACTCCGATGTGGTTAATCCATCTTCATGCGTCTCGATATACTGTTCAAGCGAATAGCGAGGCAGCGAACCGGCCTGGGAAACATTCCAAATCACCCAAGGCTTAAATCTGGAGCTCAGGGCACGCACCTGAAAATTCTTGACCAAGGGTTGAGTAACGGGGTCCAACATAAATTCCTTGAATGAACTATGGCGACATACTCTTTCATGAAAGTAATGGTGGGGGTCGCGAAGTATGTGGCGAAAATGAGAGAAAGCTCGATCTACCGGGTTCCTAAGAAAAGTTATTGTATCAAGTCGTTTGTCCAAATATTCTTCAAGGTAGCCATAAAAATGACCGCAATAAAGATCGTATTCGCGGATTTCAGATAGATCCTTTTGCAAAAGAAGACTCCATAATCCCTCCGGGCATTGACGCATATTGCTCACGGTGCGCAACCACGTGATCACAGATGTACCCGCTGTTTTGGGTATGTGCTGAAAATATAAAGGGTGTTTAAACCTTTTTAACAATAAACTCATGGCCAACACGCCTTTAAACGCTCCCTGATAAGAAGAATTTGTTCATTCGTCAAATCTGCTTGTGCGGGTCGAGATTTGATAGAAGAAATATGCCGCCTGTGCAGAAGTGTCTCTCGGTCACAATAGCTAAAAACCGTTTTTTTAGTGCTATCACTTTCTTCAAGATCATCGCAAAATTTCTTAAGGCGTTTCTTATTGTATTTACGCCAAAGTTTAATAGCATCGATAAAATTTCTTCTGCCTAGAAGATATTTCTGAATTTTTAAAATTGCATATAACGGATACAAGTCGATTGTTTCATAATCAACCCGTAAAACACGATTGGTAACTTGTCGATACCATTCAAGCCAATTTCTAATTACAGTGACGGAGGATTCAAAATCACGATCAAAAGTACGCATCCAAGATGCTACTGCATCCTCTGGATTTCTAATTGTGCAAATACAAAAAAAAACTTTTTTATTAATCAAGCTGGTCATTAAGGAGTCCGGATAATGAGCTTTGATTATTAAATTTCCTGCGCCGTCATCCGATGCAAGTGCAAGATCGAGAGAATCGGAGGTTACAACAGAAACGCGACCTTGCTTTGCTAATATTTCGCGAGTAATGTTGAACGAGAATGTTGAACCACTTCTATGCATACCACCGATAATTACGATCATCATGCACGCCCTGTAGACGACGTTTCAATTGTGACCATTGGTTCCGCCTGGAGGTTGGCGATTCCTCCTAGTGAGTCTAATTTGTCATATGCTGTGACTCTCAATATTCCAACATCCAATCGTCGGTGCAAAAATATACGACCCTTCTCAGTCATATGATTGGCACCACAATTTAAATAGTAAGTGCCTGCCACGAGATGGTTCTGCAACTCAAACGAAACTTGCGCTATTTCTCCTGCAAGAAATTCAGTAAGACACTCCCGATGCTCGGTGTTGAAAGCGAACACGCATACACCATCCACTGTTTTGACCATCATCCCAAAATTGACACCTTCGCAATTCTCATGAAATTGCACTCGATATTTAATTATGAAAGGTTCACGTATTGGAATCACATTTACTATCTGATCATGCCTATTCCGTATTGAGAAATCTATTATCTCGGCAAGCTCTCCTCCATAACTAGCTTCAATACTGCTGGCATCCAGAGTTTGATCGATAGCACCAATTTTCTCTTCTTGTTGTTTTATCGAATTAGCTTTGGCTAAGAAGCCAAATAAATGTCGCTCATAACTTTCACATACAGCCTTACTATCACTCGCAAGCTCTACTCGACCATGATGTATCCAAATTGCCCGTTCACAAATTCGTTTGGTAGTCTCAGTATCATGCGTAACAAAAAGTAACGATGTTCCTTCTAAACGGAAATCTTCAATTTGGCGAAAGCACTTTCGTTGAAATGCAGCATCACCAACAGACAGCGCTTCATCAACGATGAGTATGTCTGGCCGCTCTGCCGTCGCCACGGCAAAGGCC
>Ga0209181_10011582_pt1 | contig 11276 bp, 10 predicted proteins | sample MAT05_FD_187208 | JGI IMG/M metagenome (GOLD analysis project Ga0209181, IMG submission 187208) | Freshwater microbial communities from Lake Fryxell liftoff mats and glacier meltwater in Antarctica - MAT-05 (SPAdes) (version 2) | ecosystem: Environmental > Aquatic > Freshwater > Ice > Liftoff... | reverse complement strand
ACAGCGCGAGCTGACCAAGCGCTATTTCCTAGCTGGTACCGAAAAAGTGCTGATCACTTTTAGTGCGGGTGTGGCGCAACTGGGCCCTGATGAGACCGGGCCGCAGGCCATCAAACGGGCCGATCAGGCCATGTACCTGGCCAAGCGTGCGGGTAAAAACCGGGTGCTGGGTGCCTGATTCAGCTGATATTTAAAGGAGTCTGACATGGCCATGATGATTTTTTTGGCGGGATTGCTGCTGTTTCTGGGCGTGCACTCAGTGCGCATCGTGGCGGACGACTGGCGTGACCAGCAGCGGCGCACACTGGGGGTGGACACCTGGCGCGGTATCTACGCCGTGCTGTCACTGATCGGCTTGGCGCTGCTGGTCTGGGGTTGGGGAATGGTGCGCGAAACGCCCACGCTGATCTGGATACCGCCGCGGGGCATGCGCCACGCAGCATCGCTGTTCACCCTGCTGGCGTTCATTTTGCTCGTAGCGGCATATGTGCCTGGCAACGCCATCAAGGCATGGGTGCATCACCCGATGGTGGCTGGCGTCAAGCTCTGGGCAGTGGCGCATTTGATGGCCAATGGCAACCTGGCGCACATCATCCTGTTTGGCAGCTTTCTGGCCTGGGCAGTGGTGGACTTCATTGCCGCCCGAAAGCGTGACCGCCTTCTCGGCTCAGTGCGCGCAGCCAGCAGCGTGCAAGCCACAGTGATCACCGTGGTGGTAGGGGTGGTGAGTTGGGGGGTGTTTGCCTTTTGGCTGCACGGCTGGCTGATCGGTGTCAAGCCGTTCGGCTGATAGGTCGATGAACTGACAGGTGGGGCGGCCACGCCGCCTTACTTGATGTCCATGAAATACTGGATAAGGTACTTGGCCAGAAACCCGACAAAGCCGAACGCCAGCCCCAGAAACAGCACGAACGTACCAAATTTGCCGGCCTTGGATTCCCATGCCAGTTGGCCGATGATGAACATCATGTAAAGAATGCCGGCACCGATGCCAAAGGACATACCAAATTCGCTGATCTGCGCCTCGGTAAAACCCCACATCAGCATGGCTCCCGTTCTGGCAATGCAGACGCATCGAGCAGGTCGCAGTAGGCGTGCCAGCTGGCGTGGCCCAGCAGTGGCACCAACAAGATGAGCCCAAGCAGCGCGCTTGCAAAACCCAAAAAGGTCAGTACCATGATCAATGCGCCCCAAAACGCCATCGGCAGCGGATTGGCCAAAATGACCCGCCAGCTGTTCAACACGGCCATCTTGACGCTGATGTCGCGGTCCAGCAGCAATGGCACGGTGATCACCGTAGAGGCAAAGATGGGCGCGACGAGCACGCCACCAAGCACCAGCCACAACTCGAATAGATAGCCCTGAGGGGCCAGCACCACATGCTCGATGAATGCCATCGGGGCGGTGATAGGTGTCGGCGCCATCAGCGTAATCAGCGACGCCGACGTCAGCACCCAACCCGTGCCTGCCACAGCCAACAGCAGGCCAAAATGCATCAGACGCCAATGCCCTTTACCCCAGGGGACAATGCGCCCGTCTCGCCAATTCAGCCAGGTGTGCAGAATCAGCGCGAACCGCACCGGCTCCCCGCGCGCGATGGCCCGGCTGATGGCATAGAGACTGGTCGCCAGAATAGGCGCGACCAGCAAAAACCCGGAGAAAGCGCCAACCAGAAACCAGAACCGCTGCCCTGCAAGACCAAACAGGACGACGCCTGTCAAGGCCATGACCACCCCGTGCATCAGACTGAGCCACCCCCCGCGCAAGAGGTCTTTCCAGGCGAGTACAAGCCAACGCAGTGGCTGGCTAAGCGAAATGGTGCGCACCCCGGCAAAAGCAGCTTGCTGCGCAGGCAGATCCTTTGACGGGTAATTTGGCATGGCGTTTTTCTGAATGGTGGTGCCCCAGCGGTAGCCCCTGGGCGTGGGCCACCGTTTGTGACAATGAAAACGCCACCATGTTGCCACAAGTTCCCTGACATGCTCGGCTCAACGGGCTCGCCAACCCTGTTCTTCATGCCGATCCATCGTTATGGCAACTGGATACTTGACGCTAACCGGCGCTATGGCAGAAGCAATTCAAGACTTGGGGGCCATTGGCTGCATTGGGCCGTTGCCAGGGCCACGCTTGCCACTGCGACCCGGACCTTGCATGGCATGGGTGTCAAACACTTTTTGCTGCTCGGGTGTCAGCACCGTATACAGCGCTTTGGTGGCCTCAAAGTGTTTGTCCATCGCCGTGCTCATGTCAGCCATGTGTTGGGCGCGCAGGGCCTTCATCTTGTCCATGCGTTCAGGTGTCGTCAGCTTGGCCATGTCGGCGGGGTCAGGCTGTTGCGCCATCATCGCGGCACCAGGTTTCGCCGTGTCGGTGAACTGGGTCCAGGCCGCTTCCTGCGCAGCGGTGATCTTCAGCTGAGCCTTCAGGGCAGCGTGATGCTGATCCATCTTGGCCTGCATGCGGGCGGTGTCCATGTGGCCATGGCGCATACCTGGGCCCTGCATACCCATACCCATACCCATACCCATACCCATACCCATACCCATACCCATCATCGGGTCGCATTGACCTTTCATGGGCGATTGTGAGTAGGCCACGCCAGCAGCGACCAGCAGGGCTGCGATCAAACTGAGTTTGAAAGTCGTTTTCATGATGTTTTCCTTTACGTTAAGGCTGATGACCTGAAATTGGCACCGGCTTGGAGAGCAAGTATCTGCGCCACGTGTGTCCACCTGATGCATGGCGCTCAAAGCAATGTAAAGACGGCATGAACTTTTGGCGCGGGTTTTGATGGGATGATCACGCCTTCGCCAATTCAGAGTTCCAGCACAAAGGGTTTTTCAGTGTTCAAAAATATCATCATGTACCGCATCGACACTCACTGGGCCACCCCGGCCGAGCAAGTGGAAGAGCGCCTGCAGGCCGGGCGTTTTGTCGAGTGTGGCGCCAGCCAGGAAAAATCCTTTGGCTGGAGCGAACCGCGCGGCCAAGCCAACGGCCCCTTGCTCGAAGTGGTGGCTGGCCAATGGATTGCCAAGCTGATGCTGGAAACCCGCGCACTGCCCGCCTCGGTGGTGAACCGCAAGGCGCAGGAGCGAGTGGCGCAGATTGAAGCCACCACGGGCCGCAAACCGGGCAAGAAAGAAACCCGTGATATCAAAGACGATATGCGTCTGGAACTGCTGCCGATGGCGTTTACCAAGCAGTCCAGTTCGCTGGTGTGGCTGGACCGCGACGCCAGGTTGCTGGTGATCGACGCTGCCAGCCAGGCGCGCGCTGACGAGGTGGTGACGCTGCTGGTGCAGGCGCTGCCCGGTTTTGCTGCCACGCTGATCAACACCCAGGTGTCGCCGGTGGCGGCCATGGCCGAGTGGCTGCTGAGCCTGGAAGCCCCAGCGGGTTTCAGTGTGGACCGCGAATGTGAACTGAAAGCCGCCGACGAATCCAAAGCCGTGGTGCGCTACGCCCGCCACCGCCTGGATACCGAAGAAGTGCAGCAGCACATCAAAGAAGGCAAGATGCCAACCCGCCTGGCGCTGACCTGGAACGAGCGGGTGTCGTTCATGATGACCGAAGGGCTGCAGCTGAAAAAGCTGGCGTTTCTAGACGGCGTGTTTGAAGCCAGCAGCGCCAGCAAACACAAAGACGACGACTTTGACGCCGATGTGGCGATCTCCACCGGTGAGCTGCAAAAGATGCTGCCCGATGTGCTGGAAGCCCTGGGTGGCGAAATGCCGATCGTCGGCCGTTGAGGCAGTTGATGGAAGAATCGTGTTGACTCGCTGCTCTTAGAAAGCGAGCAATTTGTTGTGACTGTCGGCCTTGCTGCGAAAGCAATTTACCCATCACCATGTAAGACGGCGCCTGTTGGTGCCGCGACTGGATTGCCTTGGGTGGCCTCTTTGTTGGTCGAGGTGACCTGGCGCGAATGTGATTTCAAAGCAACAAAGCTCGACATGTAAGGGTTGTCCCTTAGCGCCTGATTCACAATCAAACCCTCACACACTAGGGTAATCCCCATGCTGATCGCTCTGACCTTTGTTTTCGTGCTCGCCTATGCGGCCATTGCATTCGAACATCCTCTCAAAATCAATAAATCTGCTTCGGCCCTGATAGGTGCGGGGCTTTTATGGACGATTTATGCGTTGGCCAGCGATGACCCGCACCTGGTGGTTGAAAATCTTGACGCTTCTTTGATGAGCACGGCACAAATCGTGTTTTTCCTGATGGGTGCCATGACCATCGTTGAAGTGGTCGATGCGCACAACGGCTTTGAAGTCATTACCTCGCGCATCAAAACGACCCAACTCTCCACCCTGATGTGGCTGGTGGGTTTTGTGGCGTTTTTCCTGAGTTCGGTACTCGACAACCTGACCACCACCATCGTCATGGTGTCCTTGATGAAAAAGTTGCTCGACAAGCGCGACGATCGACTGTTTTTTGCCGGCATCATCGTTATCGCTGCCAATGCAGGCGGTGCCTGGACGCCAATTGGCGACGTAACCACCACCATGTTGTGGATCGGTGGCCAGATCACCGCGCTCAACATCATGAAAGAGTTGTTCATACCCTCACTGATCAACCTGCTCGTGCCGCTGGCGGTGACGGCTTTCATTCTTAAAGGCAAGACAGTGGTGTCGCCGGTGCGTCAGGAAAATTTGCTCACCGTGGCGTCCACCGCCCGCGAGCGCAACATCATGTTTTTTCTGGGGCTTGGCACGCTGGTTGCCGTGCCCGTGTTCAAGACCTTCACCCACTTGCCACCGTTCATGGGCATCATGTTTGGCTTGGGTATCTTGTGGCTGGTGGGCGATTTGCTGCACCGTGACAAGGCCGATGAAGATAAAAACCATTTCACGCTGGTACACGCTTTGTCACGCATCGACATGGGATCGATTGTCTTTTTCATTGGCATTTTGCTGGCCGTGGCATCGCTGGAGCACACCCATATTTTGGGCTCACTGGCAGTGTGGCTGGACAAGACGGTGGGCCGTCAGGACATCATCGTGATCATCATCGGCCTAGTCAGCGCAGTGGTCGATAACGTGCCGCTGGTGGCTGCGTCGATGGGCATGTACAGCATGACGCAATACCAGCCAGACAGCTTTTTATGGGAATTTATCGCTTACTGCGCAGGTACCGGTGGCTCGATACTGATCATTGGCTCGGCCGCGGGCGTGGCCGCCATGGGCCTGGAGAAGATTGATTTTTTCTGGTACATGAAAAAAATCAGCCTGCTTGCGCTGATGGGGTACTTCGGCGGTGCGCTGTGGTATTTGGTTGAAATGCGTCTTTCTGCGGGCTGATTGACAGGCAGGATCAGCTCAGTTAGTTCAGCGTCTTCCTGGCGCACCCGTTAGGAAAGGTCTCTGGCAAGATTGATTCGACTCACACCTACAACCGCTTGATCAGGCTGGAGGTGTCCCAGCGCCGGCCGCCCATCTGCTGCACATCGGCGTAAAACTGGTCCACCAGCGCGGTCACGGGCAGTTTGGCGCCGTTGCGCCGGGCTTCATCCAGCACCAGGCCGAGGTCCTTGCGCATCCAGTCCACGGCAAAGCCATAGTCAAATTTTCCCGCCACCATGGTCTTACCACGGTTGTCCATCTGCCAGCTTTGCGCAGCGCCCTTGCCGATCACGTCAAGCACCTGGGCCATGTCCAGCCCGGCGCGCTCGCCAAAAGCAATGGCTTCCGACAAACCTTGCACCAAGCCAGCGATGCAGATCTGGTTGACCATTTTGGCCAGCTGCCCGGCACCGCTGTCGCCCAGCAGCGTGAACGCCCTGGAATAGGCCATGGCCACCGGCTGGGCGGCTTCAAACGCCGCCTTGTCGCCACCACACATCACCGTCAAAGCGCCGTTTTGCGCGCCCGCCTGACCGCCTGATACCGGCGCGTCGACAAAATGCAGGCCGAGTGCTTGCGCGGCGGCGTAAAGCTCGCGCGCCACGTTGGCTGACGCGGTGGTGTGGTCTACCAGCACCGCGCCCACTTGCATACCGGCAAACGCACCATCCGGGCCCAGCACCACACTGCGCAGGTCATCGTCATTGCCTACGCAGCAAAAGACCAGCGTGGCGCCTTGCATTGCCTGGCGTGGTGTCTCGGCGTAAGTTAAGGCATCAAATTGGCCTCTAGCCCCCGTGCATTCTGCGCACCATGCTATTGATTTAGAGGTTGTTCGGTTGTACACGGTGACTTGGTGCCCGGCGCGCGCCAGGTGGCCGGCCATCGGGTAACCCATCACACCCAGGCCCAAAAAGGCGACGTGTTGCGCGGGCGTGGGGTCGTAGCTGGTGCGGGTCATGCGTTGGCGTCCTGTGCAGTCATGTCAAAGGTGATCGCGTTAAATGATCGTGATGCTCTCGGTGCCGGCAGCCAGATTGCTGCTGCGCCCGCGCTTGCTGTTGAGCTTGATTTGCAGCCGCAAATCGTTGACCGAGTCGGCGTTGCGCAGCGCGTCTTCGTAGGTGATAGCGCCTTCTTCATAGGCCGCGAACAGCGATTGGTCGAAGGTCTGCATACCGATGTTGGTGCTCTTTTTCATGACCTCCTTGATCTCGAGGACCTCGCCCTTGAAGATCAGGTCGGAAATCAGCGGCGAGTTGATCATGATCTCCACCACCGCTGTGCGGCCCTTGCCGTCGGGTTTAACAATCAAACGCTGCGAAACCATGGCTTTCAGGTTGAGCGACAAGTCCATCAGCACCTGCTGCCTGCGCTCTTCGGGGAAGAAGTTGATCACCCGGTCTATGGCCTGGTTGGTGCTGTTGGCGTGCAGCGTGGCCAGGCACAGGTGGCCGGTTTCGGCAAAGGCGATGGCCAGGTCCATGGTTTCACGGTCGCGGATTTCACCCATCAAAATCACATCTGGGGCCTGGCGCAGGGTGTTTTTCAGCGCCGCTTCCCAGCTGTCGGTGTCAATGCCGACCTCGCGTTGGGTCACGACGCAGTTTTTGTGCGCGTGGACGAACTCGATTGGGTCTTCCACGGTGATGATGTGGCCGAAAGTGGTCTCGTTGCGCCAGTCCACCATGGCGGCCAGGGTGGTGGTTTTGCCTGAACCGGTGGCACCCACCAGAATGCACAGGCCGCGTTTGGTGTTCACAATGTCTTTCAGGATCAGCGGCATTTTCAGGCCGTCAATGGTAGGCAGCTTGCTGGGAATGGTCCGCAACACCATCCCTACCTTGCCCTGCTGCATGAAAGTGTTGACGCGAAAGCGCCCCAGACCGGGCGGCGAGATGGCAAAGTTGCACTCCTTGGTGCGCTCAAACTCGGCGAGCTGGCGGTCGTTCATGATGGCGCGCGCCAGCGCAATGGTGTGGGTGCCGTTCAGCGGCTGCGGCGACACCTTGGTGATCTTGCCATCCACCTTGATGGAGGGTGGCAACTCAGCGGTGAGAAACAAGTCACTCCCGCCGCGGCCCACCATGAGCTTGAGCAGGTCGGTAATGAATGTAGTTGCCTGATCACGTTCCATGGAAACAGCTCCTTTTTATCAAACCTAGTGAGCGTGTGAATTCGCTCACCAAAAACAGAAACGCCGTGGAACCGGCTTTGCCGGGCCACAGGCGTTGCCCCCTGCAAGGGGGAAAGCGGCCACACAAAGTGGGCAAGTCGGGGGTGTGCCATATTTAGCCCGGGAAGTTTTCGGGAATCTTGGCCTTGGTGCGGGCCTCCGCCGGGGTGATGATGCTGCGGCGCACCAGGTCGGTCAGGTTCTGGTCCAGCGTTTGCATGCCGACGCTGTTGCCGGTCTGGATGCTTGAATACATCTGCGCCACCTTGGCTTCGCGGATCAGGTTGCGAATCGCGCTGGTGCCGAGCATGATCTCGTGCGCTGCGATGCGGCCCTGGCCGTCCTTGGTTTTGCACAGGGTTTGCGAGATCACCGCCTGCAGCGACTCGCTCAACATGGCGCGCACCATTTCTTTCTCTTCCGCCGGAAACACGTCAATGATCCGGTCGATGGTTTTGGCCGCGCTGCTGGTGTGCAGCGTGCCAAACACCAGGTGGCCGGTCTCCGCTGCTGTCATGGCCAGGCGAATGGTTTCCAGATCGCGCATTTCACCCACCAGAATCGCGTCAGGGTCTTCGCGCAGAGCCGAGCGCAGGGCGGCGGCAAAACTTTGCGTGTGTGGCCCGACCTCGCGCTGGTTGATCAGGCACTTTTTCGACTCATGCACGAATTCAATCGGGTCTTCTACCGTCAGGATGTGGCCAAACTCGTTTTCGTTAAGGTAGTTCACCATGGCCGCCAGGGTGGTCGATTTGCCTGAGCCGGTAGGGCCGGTTACCAGCACCAAGCCACGCGGCTTCATGGCCAGATCGGCAAAGATCTTCGGGCAGTTGAGCTGTTCAAGGGTCAAAATTTTGCTGGGAATGGTCCGGAACACCGCACCCGCGCCACGCTGCTGGTTAAAGGCGTTGACCCGAAAGCGTGCCAAGCCCTCAATCTCGAACGAGAAGTCGATCTCCAGAAAGGCTTCGTAGTGTTTGCGCTGCGCGTCGTTCATGATGTCGTACACCATGCCGTGCACCTGCTTGTGGTCCAGCGGCTCCACATTGAGGCGGCGCACGTCGCCATGCACACGGATCATCGGCGGCAAACCTGCCGATAGATGCAAGTCGGATGCCTTGTTTTTGACGCTGAAAGCCAGCAACTGGGTGATATCCACAAAACCCCCGAGATTGTTTGTTACGCTAAAGCAATTATGACCATGATTCCTATGCAGTTGAAGGCCGTGCAGGCCCGCATCCACGCCGCCTGCCAGGCAGCGGGCCGGGCTGACGATTCCGTCACACTTTTGGCGGTCTCCAAAACCTTTGACGCCGACGCGGTGCTGGCCGCCTTTGAGGCCGGACAGACGGCGTTTGGTGAAAACTACATTCAGGAAGCGGTGCAGAAAATCACCGCGCTGCGTAATCTGCCGCTGGTGTGGCACTGCATCGGCCCGATTCAGAGCAACAAGACGCGCTTGGTGGCCGAGCATTTTGACTGGGTGCACACCGTGGACCGCCTGAAAATTGCCCAGCGCCTGAGCGAGCAGCGCCCAGCGCATTTGTCGGCGCTGCAGGTGTGTATTCAGGTGAATGTCGATGGCGGCCCCACCAAGTCTGGCGTGACCCCTGAAGACGCGCTGGCATTGGTTCAGGCGGTGAAAGCGTTGCCGCGCCTGCAGGTGCGCGGGCTGATGTGCATTCCTGAGCCTGCTACTGATTGTGTAGCTGCTTGCGCTTTATTTAAAAGGGCTAGAGACCTATTTGATGCATTAAACGCGGAAGGATTGACGCTGGATACCTTGTCGATGGGCATGAGTGCGGATCTGGAAGCGGCGATTGCCTCGGGCAGCACCATGGTGCGTGTTGGCTCGGCAATTTTTGGGGCGCGTCACTATCCGGCTTGATTCAGTTTGTTTTTGTAGTCAGCTTTTGCAGGCTGGTCAGGGTGGCTTTTTAGGTGTGCGCGGGCGAGCGCGCTGCCATGGGTAGCTACGCGGCTGTCCCCCGGCCCTGCGGGCCTCCTCCTTGATGCCGCTGCGCCACCCATGACAGCGCACTCGCGCTGAGTCTTTGGCAGTTCCGGCGCATCGCAGCCCGGCAGCCTGATCCACACAACGGCCCAAACTTTCCATGAACGCACGCCGTCATTGCGAACGCAGTGAAGCAATCCATGACTTCCAACAGCTTGGAGTGCCGCGTTGCGCTGGCAGTGACGGCTGGGTTTTCATGTTCTGGGGTGGCATCAAGGTCTTGAAAGTTAAGCAAACCGGTATGGGTGTGGCGGTTAATTGGCGAGTGGCGGGGGGTAGGCTTGGCAAACCCGGTTGCGGCCGGTGTTTTTGGCTTGGTAGAGGGCGGTGTCGACGCGCTTGAGCAGGTCGTCGATGTGGGTGTCGTTGGGCTGGGTGCTGGTTACCCCCATTGAGACGGTGATCTGAATGTGCTGGCCCTCGGGCAAAGTGACGGTTGTGTTGGCCAACGCCAGCCGCAGGCGCTCGGCCACCTGCAGTGCATCGGTCAGCGCGGTGTCGGGCATGAAGATCGCAAACTCTTCTCCCCCGATGCGCGCCAGAATGTCGGTTGCCCGGTTGGCCGATTGCGCCACGTGGCTCATGGCTTTCAAGACCTCGTCACCGGACAAATGGCCGTAGGTGTCATTGACCCGCTTAAAAAAATCAATGTCAATCATCACCAAAGCGGCTTCACACCCTAACCGTTTGCGCCGGCTCAGCTCGTGCTGGGTTTTGTCGTAAAAATCCCGCCGGTTGCTCAAGCCGGTCAGGGTGTCGGTGCGTGCGAGCAGGTCGGTTTGCTTTTGCAGGGTCTCTAGGGCTTGGGTTCGCTCAGCGACTTTTTGCTCCAACTGGCGGTTGATCTCCCGGGTGGCCTGCAAATACTTCAGCTCGGCCGCTTCCTTGGCCTTTTTGTCACTGATGTCAGACACCAAGCATTCATGGTAAAGCACCTCGCCACGGATGCTGCGCACCGGCTCCACCGATACCTCGCACCAGCGAACTTCACCCAGCCGGCAGCGCAAGAGCAGCTCCATGCCCGGCCCAGCCACCGCACGCGCTGCGATGTGCTGGATGTGCGTCAGCAGGTCGTTGCTGCGCACAAACACCTCGGCCTCGCCCAGCAACGCTTTCTTCGACGCATAACCCAGTGTGCTGGCTAAAACCGAATTCACATTAAGCAAGCGGCCGTCTGGGCTAATTTGGAAATATCCCTGAATGTTGTCCTCGTAAAACCGAGAAAACAGCAGATTCACGATCACGGCCAGCATCAGCAGGGTGAGCAGCAAAAAAACGATGATCATGCTGGTTAAGTAAAAAAACTGGTTTTTATAGGCCGATACGTCGTACATGTAGTCGATGTAAGCCACCCGCTGGCCCGTAACCTGCACGGGGGTGGAGTAAACCACCAAGGCGTAAACCCGGGGCGGATCGGTCAGGTAGATGTTTTCTTCTGACCAGCTTTGTTGCTCACGCGTGACCCGGGGCGCGGGGAACTTGGCATCGACCGATTCCGACGTAAAACTGCTGTCATTGAACAGGTGCAGCAGCGGCTTTCCTTGCGCGTCGTAGAGCCGAATAAACAAAAATTCTTCCAACTTCAGCACATCACCCAAGCCCGACATCGGGACAGCATCAGCATCAGCAGTCTGCGCCAGGGCCAAAAACCTGGCCTGATTGAGCTGGTGGAAGATGCCAACGGATTTTTTTAGCTTGTCAACGGTGCTGCGATAGAGCGCGTTTTGATGGGTCACCA
>Ga0209181_10011579_pt1 | contig 11280 bp, 7 predicted proteins | sample MAT05_FD_187208 | JGI IMG/M metagenome (GOLD analysis project Ga0209181, IMG submission 187208) | Freshwater microbial communities from Lake Fryxell liftoff mats and glacier meltwater in Antarctica - MAT-05 (SPAdes) (version 2) | ecosystem: Environmental > Aquatic > Freshwater > Ice > Liftoff... | reverse complement strand
ATAAGTAAGGTTTCCTGTTTGGCTCGAAGCGCTCGCGTCAATAAGCGTTTGCAACGTCGTGCAAGTCAGCGCGGCAGGTGCAGCGATGAGAGCGGCAGGTGCATTCGCATCGTTCATGATCGTGACCGAGGCCGTGGCACTGCAACCGTTCAAGAGGCTTGTCACTTGCAAAGTGTAAGTGCCATCCATGTTCACCACAGGGTTCAGGGAGTCGGTTCCGCTCACAATAGTGCCGTCTGAAGTCGTCCAGTTATAAGTAAAATTGGCCCCAACAGAAGAAGCCGAACCGTCCAGAACGGTAGTCGGAGCAGTGCAATTTAGAACAGCATCCGATCCTGCGTTGGCAATCGGTGGCGCAATGTCTTGATTGACAACCACTGCCAGCGTGGCGGCACAGTTATTGGCCATGTTAAAAAGGTTCAGCGTGTAGAGGCCCGGGGCATCAACGACGGGGATAAGCGTATTGCCACCGCTCAGAATATTGCCATTTGAAGTGCTCCAATTGTATTGAAACGTTGGCCCCGAGGAGGATGCCGAAGCATCAATAAGTGTGTTTTGCACCGTGCAGGTCAAGACATTGGGCGGCACGGCGCCAACATTCGGTATGTTCACGTCTGCGGAAACGGTCACGGAACTCGAAGCGGTACAGCCGTTTAGCGTGTTCGTTACGATCAACTGATAGTCACCGATAGAAGATGCCCCTGAAATGACGGTATCGGTCGCGCCCGCCAGGAGTCCGTTGCTCGTCGTCCATTGGTAGGTAAAACCGGGGCCGTTGCTGCTTGCGGAACCGTTGAGCGGCACGGTTCCTTGTGTGCAAGTGATGAGATCGGTCGGCGCAATTTGCACGGTCGGCGGGGCGATATTTTCCCCGACCACGACGCTGGCAGTGCTGGTGCAGCCATTCAACGCGTAGGTGACCGTGACGGTGTAGGTGCCGGGCTGGTCCACACTCGGCATCCAGGAAAAGTTTCCGGAGAGGATGTTGCCATCCAAAGTGGACCATGCTGGCAAAAAGTCGGGATCGGCAGGTGCAGGCACTGGCCCGATCGCGAAGTTTTGGAGGGCGCAGCTGAGCGTAGCCGTTGGACCGGGATCGGCTGGTGGCGGGGCAATATCTTGCGTTACGATCACCGTATCGTTGGTGAAACAGCCTGTGGCGGCGTTGACAATGCTCAAAATATAAGTGCCCGGCTGATCTACGGTTGGGTTCAAGGTGCTGTCGCCGGAAACAAAATGCCCGTCCGGGGTCGTCCAAACCAAGGGGAAATTTGGCCCTGAACTGGAGTTGCTCCCGTTGAGGGTTGTTTGGTTGAGCAAACAATTCAAAGTCGCTGGCGGGTCAATAACCGTGGTGGGTGCCGGGGCAAAACCCAGTGCCATATTTGTCGAAGTTGCACAAACCCCAACGCCGCTCACCGTCACACTGTAAGTGCCTGGCATTGTGGCGGTTATAGACTTGGTTGTTTCTCCGGAAGACCAATAATATTGTGGAAAATTGCCTCCAGTCGTGGTCAAAACAGCGGTATCGCCTACGCACAAGGGCGTACTGGCGATCTGAATGGCTGGCGGAAACAAGGGCGTCACGGTTGTGCTCATCGTGCCGGTACAGCCATAAACATTTGTAACGGTGACTGTATAAGTGCCCGCCTGATTTACGATATTGGTGAGGCCCATCACATTGTTCGACCAGGAGTAGTTGGTAAAGCCGCCCACTACCCGAAGCGTATCCAACAAACCCGGACACAAACTGGGGCTTGAAACGGAGATATTGAACGCACCGACTTCTCCAGACAGGACACTGATAGAGCCTACGCCAGTACATCCGTGGCTATCGGTGGCCGTTACCTGATAAACCCCCGGATCAAAAACAGTAATCGGAGAAAGGGTATCTCCATTGTCCCACTCAAAAGATTGATAAGTCCCGGGATTCGCAATATAAAGCGTTGCGGTATCGCCTTCCGGGCACATCCTGGCAGGACCTGTAACCGCCGGAATAAAAAGCGGCACTTGAATAATCGAAATCTGATCGGAGGAACTACACCCGAAGGCATCCGTCACGGTTATGCTGTATGTGCCGGGGGCTGTAACGGGATAAGGCTCAAAATCGCCCGCAGGGTTGGGCGGGCTCCACTGCAGTTCCTCAAAAAAGGAGTAATTGTTCAGGTTGGAATTAATCTCCAACACATCATCCGTGGGGCAAAGGGTGGTAGGCCCGGTCAATTCAACCGGCCCATCAAAAAAGGGCTTGTCGAAGGTAACCTGGCTGTACTGATGCCAAACTTCGCAAGTGGTACCATTGGGGTCCCAGCTCCAGGTGCCCGGCGGGACGACCGTAATTTTGTGGGCGTTCAAACCATTGCTCCAAGGCGCTACTACAGGCTGGTGCACAAAGGTCCAGGTCCAATAAATGTAGGCGGAAAGTGTGACTTCGTGGGTCACACAATTGGTGTCAACTTCAATCACCGTGGAACAGTGCCCAAAATTTGCAAGCGAATCAGGGTCGGTCGGGCCTCCAAAATTATTCGCAGAAGCCGACAGGGGCAGCAACAGAAGGCAAAAAGCAAGGAATTTGTGCACAAAAGAGTTCGGGTAAAAATTCACCATAGCACAGGGAATAAATTGTAAAAAGTTGGTTAATGCCCGCCCAATGAAACCTTGGGAGGCGCAATCGTAGAGATTATCGTTCAGGAAAAATGTCGGTTGGAGTAGAATCGGCGGCCAAATCTAGCAACTTTGAAAGAATATTTTCCGAGTATTTTCTTTTGGGAAATACTCGGAGGGTTTGGCGCAACATATTATGATGATTAAGCGTGCAACAAAGTGATCTGAAAGGATGCTCAACTTATGCTTGCAATGGCCTCAGAGTGTTAATTTTTTAACATCCACAGCTTGTCAATTTTTCCAAAACCGGAGACTTTGTATTAGAAAACCGTTTTTGACAAGGGCCATTCTCAAAAATTACCCTGATTTGTGTAAAAACTAAAAACCGAACATCCTTCTGAAGGAGAGGCTTGAGAACTAAAATTTGAAAATCTCCAGCGCGATTCTTTAGCATCTATAAAACATGATTTGGGCACCTCATCTGGAGCCTAAATTTTGTGTGTGCTGGATGCCGGGAAAAGGCAAGGGCAAACGACCAGACCCGTTTGCAAAACTTTAACCTCAAAATCTTAAAAGATTTTAACTTTCTCTTAACTGCTCATGTTACTTTTGTCCCGCCCTAGAAAGGGAGAGTATTGCGGCGTTTTGGCTGCAACCTGAAAAAGATGCAGAAACCACGGATTGATGTGCTTATTCCGGCTTGGAATGAAGAAAAAGCCCTGCCCTTTGTACTGGCCGGGCTTCCGAAAGATTGGGTTCGACAGGTCATTGTTTGTGACAATGGCTCCACAGACAGGACTTCAGAGGTGGCAAAAATGGCTGGAGCGGTGATAGTGAGCCAACCAGAACGCGGATATGGGAATGCTTGTCTGGCCGGAATGCGTTACCTTGAAAATCTATCCCCGTCCGAACAGCCCGATATCGTGGTCTTTTTGGATGGCGATTATTCAGACTTCCCAGAGGAACTGCCCAATGTGGTGGCTCCAATTTTGAACGACGGAAAAGACATGGTCATCGGCTCTCGGAGGCTTGGAGGCATGGAGTCAGGAGCCATGACGTTCCCGCAGCAATTCGGGAATTGGTTGGCTCCGGCCATGATTCGGCTGTTCTACGGTTATAGATTTAGTGATTTAGGGCCTTTTCGCGCCATTCGATGGGATAAGCTCAAGGCACTTGGGATGCGAGACAAAAACTTTGGCTGGACAGTGGAGATGCAGGTGCGGGCAGCAAAAATGAAACTCAACTGCTCTGAAGTCCCGGTACGGTATCGAAAAAGAGCAGCCGGTCACAGTAAAGTTTCAGGAACGATACGCGGAACGGTTTTGGCGGGCTGGAAAATCATTACGACGATCTTTCGATTGCTTTAAAAACATTTCACCAATTCAAATATGTACGGTCTTCATTCTCTTTTCGAGGCATTTCAGTATCAGGCATTTGTTGATTTCGGCTACCTGATGCTGCTTATCTATTTCCTCGCTATGAGCGGGGTGACGGTTTACGCGCTGCTGCAGTTCCACCTGTTGTATCTCTACAAAAAGTACCACAAGGAGAACCCTGAGATCGTTTACAAACAATACGGCGCGACCGATCAAAATGCACCTTTTGTAACGGTGCAACTTCCGATGTACAACGAAATGTACGTCGCTGAGCGCATCATGGACTATGTGGCTGCACAAGAGTATCCAAAAGACCGTTTCCAAATTCAAGTCCTCGACGACTCGACGGACGAAACGGTAGGCATTGTGGCGGCCAAAGTGGCTGCGCTCCAGGCGCAAGGCTTTGACATTCAACATGTACACCGCGTAAACCGCCAAGGCTACAAAGCGGGCGCGCTCCAAGAGGCTATGCCTTTGGTGAAGGGGGAGTTCATCGCCATTTTTGACGCTGACTTCACGCCTCGCCCCGACTTCTTGCGCACCACAATGACTTATTTTGAAGATCCTAAAGTGGCCATTGTGCAAACGCGCTGGGAGCATATCAATGCTGATTACAGCATGTTGACCAAACTCCAGGCCTTGCAATTGAACGTACACTTCACGGTAGAACAAGCAGGCCGTTCTTACGGCAACCTGCTGCTCCAATTCAACGGCACTGCTGGTGTGTGGCGCAAAGATGTCATCAACGAAGCAGGGGGTTGGGCCAGCGATACGCTCACCGAAGACCTCGACCTGAGTTTCCGCGCACAAATCCTGGGGTACAAAATCCAATATTTGGAAAAACTCGGCAGCCCGGCTGAATTGCCGGTGGACATGAACGCGCTGAAAGGCCAACAATTCCGTTGGAACAAAGGGGGTGCGCAAAATGTGCGCAAACTCATGAAACTCGTGTGGAATACCGACAAACTCAACGGCATCCAAAAGATGCACGCCATTAGCCAGTTGACAGCCTACGGAGTGTTCTTATGGGTATTCATCGCCGCAGTGAGCAGTGTGCCTTTGGCCTTCGCCTTCAGCGAATTGGGCATTTCCACACATTTCCTTTCTTTCTCGGTGTTGGGCTTGTTCTCTGTGGCAGCCATTTCTTACACGGCAAACATCACGGCTGCGCTCAACCGCACTGTACCAGCCACGTTCTGGGAAAAAGTTCGCTTTTTTGGCTTGTTCCTTTCGTTCATGCCAATGTCATTGGGGCTTTCGCTCTACAATGCAGTGGCGGTAATTGAAGGCTTGCGCGGCAAAGTTTCTGCTTTCGTACGGACGCCGAAATACGGCGGCAACGGTGGCCAGCAACAAAATTCCTTGCAAAAAGCCTCCTACATGGCGCGCAAAATTTCCTGGGTCACGATTGCTGAAGGAGTCATGTCTTTGGTATTCTTGGCCTCGGCAGTTATTGGCCTTGCAACGGACAATACCGCTTTTGTACTGTTCCACTCTATGTTGGCCTTTGGATTTGGCACGATTTGCTACTACTCGATCAAGCACCTGAAATTCAGGTAGTTGAGGAGAAAATTACAAACAAAAAAGCCGCTTCGCAGTGTTTGCGAGGCGGCTTTTTTAATGTCCGTTGGACATTCAATCCAAACCAGTCATCCTATCCTCCACCCTTTTGGCCCGCGTCCGCAATTGCGCCAACCAAAAACCAATCCCAGTGAAGCCCAAAATAGCCGGGTAAAATACTAAGCGCATCGTGTTGTCTAAATCCTCGCTGCCAAACGCAGGATTGCCCGTGGAGCCAGGGTGCAGGCTGGCAAACATACGCGGCACGATATACAGCAGCGGAATCAGCGAAGCAAACGCGAAGATGTTGTAGACCGCAGAAAGGCGCGCGCCCTTTTCCGGTTCATCGAAGGAGCGGCGCAGAATAAAGTAGGCCAGATAAATGAGCAGCAGCACAGCCGTCATCAATTGTTTGATATCATTGCTCCAGGGAGCCCCCCAGGTATAATTGGCCCATAACATCCCTGTCACCAAACCCATGATGCCAAAAAGCAGCCCTGCCTCCGCCAACGCCGAAGCTTTGCGGTCATAATCCAGTTTTTTCCCCAACAAAAACATCACGCTGTAAATCACAGAAGCTGCAAAAAGGAACATCAAAGCAAACCACATGGGAACATGATAAAACGTGTTGCGGATGCTCTCGTAGATTACATTTCGATAGGGGAAACTCAAGTCTTTGATGATGTGGAGGTTTTGCACAGGGCTTTCCGTCCAGCTCCCACCAGCCACCCTTTGAGCGGGGAAGTTCGCCGTGTCCCGCACGAGTTCGACCGCCGAGGGCAGGAGCGAAACGCCATCGGAAGGATGGTCTAGAATGGCATTGACCATGACCGAAGGACTGGGCCGCGGCAAATCCGCAGGCAATTGGAACGTCGCTTCCAGTATGGTGTCATTCAATACTTTAAGGTTTTGTCCCAATATGGCTTTCGATGAATCATATTGCAGCCAAGCGCGAATATCCTCCGCTCGACTGCGGGTATAATAGGTGTTGTAACCATGCAAAGTCAGTCGAAGCGTGTCGCCAGATCTGGCGGTTTCAGGACTGACGTAGGCGATGCCGGGTTTGAGCGGCACGAACATGCCCACCGCTAAGGAGTAGAGGACGAGTAGAACGGAGAGGGTTTTCCACCACATGGTATTGAGTGAGTGAGTGAGTGAGTGAGTTCAGTCTTTCCAGATGAAAGGAAACAGCACAAAAGTCAAAGTCAATAATATTGCATCAATCGCCAACAGGTTGATGATGTCGCGTTGGTAAGAAGTGTCTTGCATAAGCCGGAGGGCGATTTGTGAGAGCCGGATCAACGTGAGCAAAATGGGCAAAATCACCGGAAAACTCAAAATTGCCATCAGGGTAGCCGAGTTGTTGGCCTTGGCCGCAATACTGGCGATAAACGTAAAAGCAATACTAAAACCCACGCTCCCCAAGGCCACCGTGAGGCAAAACAAGGGCATATCTTTCACGGGATTGCCCGCCACGAGGCTGTACGCGCCAAACGAAAGTGCACTCAAAGTCAACAACAACAAGGTGTTGTAAATGATCTTCGCCAACAACAGCATCGAAGGATCGGCAATCTGGTAGTAATACAATTGCCTGGACCCGCTTTCCTGCACAAAACTTTTTACCACGGCATTAATGCTGGCAAACAGCACAATCAGCCAAAACAGCACGTTCCAAACCTGAGCATTCACTTTGATGCTTGCGATGTACACCACGAACACCATGCTGAACACATACAACACGATGCCGCTCAGGGCATAGCGCTGGCGGAATTCAAGCAAAAGTTCTTTGTGCAGGAGGGTGAGCAGCATGGGCGCGAAGGTAGGGCATTTGTTCGATTGGGGAGATTGATTCGATTGGGGGATTGTTCGATTGGCAAGATTGGTTCGATTGCTCAATCTTCGTATAAACTCCCCTGTTACCCTTGCTTATATTCCCCCCGATTGCATCGGAGGCTATTCAAATTCAACCACTTCGTGGTGGTTAAATTCCACAAGTCAACGATATTGCCCTGAAGGGGTAAGGGGTGTAATCAGCCGTTGACACAGATTTTGATTCCCCTCTATTTACATTTTCCCTATGACCGTAATTTCCACTCGCCGGTTTTGCTCTTGTTCTTGGGCATTGATCGTGTGCGGAAAAAGCATTTTTGTGTTGTCGTAGCCCTTGAAGGTCATCCGTTCTTGGGGGATGCCGTTTTGAACCAACCAGACAAAAACGGTTTTGGCGCGTCGAGTAGAAAGGTCTTTTTTCCAAGAATCTTGTTTTGACAATATATAGGCCTCGGGTGTTTGGCCAGGAGCGAGGGTAAAATTATGTTTTTTGGGATAGGGCAAGTTGATATGCCCCCCTATTTCGATAACCAAATCAGGATTTAAATGCAAGAATTTCAATATTTTAGGCAACTCCGGCTTCGAAACCTGCAACAGAACATCCTGATCGCCCATAAAGAACAGGTTGCGCAAAATAGCCGTTTCCCCCGGCGTTGCTGGAGGCAGTTGAATATCCGGGGAAACCTTGTACTTCTTGTACAATTCCGGGCTTCCAAACACTTTAAATGTAGCGGATTCAAAAAAGTGTTCCTTGGCCTGTACTTCCCTGCGCACCACACTATCCTTAGGCAAGCGAACGCTGTAACGACCTGATGTGTCGGTTTGAACAGAATCGTTGCGGGTTTTAGAAGAGAACGTGACAACCGATTCCAATCCGGCGCCTGTTTTTGAATCAGTTACCCGGCCTTCAAAAACGCTCATCGGGATTTTCCGGGCAATCTCGATCACAGCCCTTCTGTTGAGCCGAAGCCCTTCTTCTGTAGCGGAATGGGTTGCTAGTTGCCGTTCGCCAAAGGAAGTAATCGAGATGATGGCGGATTGGGGTACTCCGCGCTTTTTTAATGCCTCTGCCACCGATGCCGCCCTTCGTTTGGCCAATTTTTCATTGTATTGGAAGCCGCCAACCGAGTCCGCATGAGCCGTAATTCGGAGTGTTTTATCCGCCGATAATCCATTGGTTATCAACATCCCAGCGTCTAATTCCTGCTCCGCATCAGCGTGCAGCAGGTGTTTTCCACTATCAAAATAAAGGAGGATGGTTTGTGCCTCGTAAAGCGAATCGAAAATAGATTGGGCGGAAACGAGCGATGGAACTAAAAGAGACAACACGAGCGGAAATAGACCTGCGGAAAGTTTCATGTGGAAAGTATTTGGAAGAGAAAACGCAACGGGTCGTAAACCATTGTTACCTTGTAGCTTTTGAACCTCACTACTATGCGCGACGAACAGCAATTACTCCAATTACGACCAGACTTGCAACTACCGACCCTTACTTCAAAGCCGGAAGAACAATTTCAAAACAAAACCCTCCGCCCCATCCTGAAATTGCAACATGAGCTGCTGGTGCAGTTGTTTGTTTCAGAAATCCAGAAACGCAAAAACGTTTTTTTTCAATTGTCCCCACCCGCCCGACTGGAATGGATTTCCAATGCACTTCGTTCTGATCCGCGCCTGCGCAATCGTCTGGCAGGCACCGTCATTGGGCACTTTACCCTGGATGAAGTTCAAACTTATGAAGCCAACGAAGCGGAATATTCCCGGCGTTTAGTGAATATGATTATTCAAAGGTTGCAGTCTGTGGATTTTGAGGGAGAACGGCAGGGGTAAGGGGCAGGGCAAACGCTTGAAAATTAGGAAGTAAGAAGGTGAAATTCCAAATTTTATTTTATTGGCGAATGCAGAGTACATGATTGACGATTGTTGAAGTGCCATCTCGCTTGGTATTGGTGGTCAAACAAGACAAGTATTATTCCCATTTCGTCGATTTTTCGCAAAAGCCACAACACTTAAGCGCAACGCCTACTTCAACAATCTTCAATCATGTACTCGCCATTCGTAAATCAAATAAAATTCTGTGTTTGGAGATTTAATCTTCAAATTTATATGCGTCTGCCCTGGGGGTAAGGGGCAGCATGGACAAATTTGACAACTTTTCAAAAGTTGTCAAATTTCAGCCTGCTCATTGGCTTGGCTGCTCAACTAAGACGCGTTTTTGAAAGTGATGAAGTTGAATGACTAACCTGTGATTCCGTAACCACATGTTTTATTGCTTTTTAAGCCTGTTTCGCAAACGCCCAAAATTCATCGTGGTTTCGAAGCCGTAAGTTGGGCCAGAAGTGCTCAGGCTCAAAGTTGGGCCGACTGAAATGCCCACTTTTCTCAACAGCGGGAAATCCACTTTCGGATTCAGCATCACACCCACGGCTATCTGCTTTTTTTTCTGGAAAGTGTAATTAGGTTCTCTATCAAAAAGTGCCTCAAAAACTCCTTCAAGCCCGGGAGCATAATTTTTCTGTACTCTTTCAAAGTTGACGGGTTTTGAGCTCCAGCCAAGCAGGGCCTTGCCACTCAGGATAAACCGACAAAGCCGGGTTTTAGTAGGCATAACCTTGCCATAACCTAAAGAGAAAAAAGTCGCAGAATTGAAGGGATAATTCTCGCGATTGCCCGAAAAATCTGCTCCTCCATAATAGTCGGCTGGCAAATTCGCTGAAATCTGTTTTTGGACTACCAGACCCACTGAAATAAATTTGTTGTTGGCCCGGATTCTATTGTACGACAAATGGAACGCCCCTCCATCTTGCAACCTTTCGACACCCAAACTGATATACTTGAAGTCTTTGGAGGCGGTGTGCTGAATTTGAGCGAGCAGGCATTTGGATGAAAAGAGCATCAAGGCGGAAAAAAGAATCGCTTTCATATTGAGTAAGATTTTAAATTTTGAATTGATAGGACAAAGGTCAGCCTAAGCCCATGGCCCAGAAAACACCCTTAACCGGGATTTGAGAAAAATCACCCCATACCCTGAATCGGTGAAGGGCGGAATGCGAAGGCCCTCCCGGAAATCCGGGAGGGCCTTCGCATTCCGCCGCGCTGTAGGTCTTCTCGACTTAGGCGCGGCGAGAACTCAAACCCATCGAACCCATCAAACTTTTTTAAACCCTCCTCCGCCACCACCACGCCAACCCCATCCCCGTCACCAAATCCCAGATCCCCCACCAGGCCGCGACGAGCGCCATGCCGCCCAGTCCGCCAAAAAACTTGAAAATAAGCAACAGGCCGAGCGCCGTGTTATGTATCCCGCCTTCAAACGCCAAAGTCCGGCGGTCGAGTTTGGGCAGTCGAAAAAGTGTGCCCAACAGAAACCCATTGGCAAGGGCGGCAGCGTTGTGCACCAGTACCAGCATGAAAATGAAGCCGAGGTATTGGACTATGTTGTCGCTGTTGCCGAGCAAAGCCAACACCAGGATCGCAAAAAAAATCAGCAGCGAAATCCGCTGCACCCAAGGTCGGATGCGGGCCACAAAATCGGGTTTTCGTTCGTGCAACCAAATTCCCAGCAACAACGGCACAACAATCAACTCAATGATAATCAACGCCATATCCACAAATTTTATCTCAAACGATTGCCGCAATGTCTCCGACTCCGGGATGAATTTTGACCAAAACAAAAAGCCCGCCGGGGTGACAAATGAGGCCGATAAGATAATGATGGCATTCAACGTGACCGAGAGCGGCACGTTGGCCTTGGCAAAGTGAACGAGAAAATTCGTCATATTCCCTGAAGGACACATACTCACCAACACCATGCCCAGCGCCACGCTGACGGGTGGCTTGAACAATGCAATGATACCCAGCGTCAGGAGCGGAAATATGAGAAACTGCGCAAACAAGCCCACTCCAACGGATA
>Ga0209181_10011578_pt1 | contig 11280 bp, 14 predicted proteins | sample MAT05_FD_187208 | JGI IMG/M metagenome (GOLD analysis project Ga0209181, IMG submission 187208) | Freshwater microbial communities from Lake Fryxell liftoff mats and glacier meltwater in Antarctica - MAT-05 (SPAdes) (version 2) | ecosystem: Environmental > Aquatic > Freshwater > Ice > Liftoff... | reverse complement strand
TACTCACTCTGCAAATACCTGTTTACATAACTCATATACAATGACTTCTGTGTTTCTCGCAAAGCTTGGTGCTAGTGTAAAAAATCTCTAGTTTCTCAAAGGTTTCCTGCCGCGTATTTTGCCATAGGCTAGTAAAATTACCCAATTTGAGCGACTGACTCAACCAGTCAGTTGCTTCAATGTCTAAATTCCGGCACAATCGGGAAGATTAATCCCCTAGATGCATTGCCGGATGTCTGTTCAATTCGCCCAATTGGTTCTCAATGGCATTTCTCTGGGCAGCATCATTGCCCTTGGCTCAGTCGGCTTGACTTTGACCTACGGCATTTTGCGCCTTTCAAACTTTGCCCACGGTGACTTTATGACCTTGGGCGCTTATGCTACGTTGCTAGCAAATAGCCAAGGCATCAATATTTGGCTTTCCATGATGGCTGGGGCAGTGGTGACGATCGCCGCTTTCCTGCTCACTGAAAAACTCATTTGGGCACCGATGCGGGTTCGCCGTGCTGCTCCTGCCACGTTGATTATTATTTCGATTGGACTGGCGCTGTTTCTTCGCAACGGTATTATTTTAATTTGGGGTGGCAGCAACCAGCGCTATAACTTACCCGTTGCTGAAGCGCTTGAGTTTGGTAGCCTGCGGATCCCGCTTTATGACCTAGTGGTGATTGGCATGGCGATCGCTGCCATTCTAGGGCTGCACTACTTGCTGCAAAACACCAAAATTGGTAAGGCGATGCGTGCCGTTGCCGATGATCTCGATCTGGCGCGAGTGGCAGGCATCAAAGTCGATCGCGTGATTTTCTGGACATGGATTATTGCAGGCGGATTGACAGCCCTAGGCGGCAGTATGTTGGGCTTAGTCGAAGCGGTGCGTCCCAACATGGGTTGGTTTCTGATTTTGCCCATGTTTGCTGCCGTCATTTTGGGCGGGATCGGCAACGCCTATGGCGCGATCGTGGGTGCCTTCATTATTGGAATTGCTCAGGAAGCCAGCACTTACTGCCCCGCATGGCTACCGACTTGGCTGAGCCAGCTTTGCATTCGTAACGAATATAAGCTCGCCGTTGCGCTCTTCATCATGATGCTTGTGTTGCTAGTTCGCCCCCAAGGCTTGTTCAAGGGAACAATGTAGGGAATGACGAATGACGAATGACGAATGGCGAATTGCGAATGTCCGATAGGGCTATTGGGCGAAAGGTAGATTAGGTTTTCCATTCATCATTCGATCACTCATTTATCACTCGTCATTCGCCATTCTTACCTCCTAGCCCCTTGCCGCCCTAGATATTGACAATGTTGGCGTAAATAGCTGCCACTAAAATGTTGACTGCCAACAGCAAAATCGCCCAGAAGGCGCGGAACGTGTAAGACGGCTTTTTGGTTGTTGCTTGCGTTGCCATAAACGGTACTCCAAAAAAATAGACTTTTTAAGGAATACCAAAGAATGGGTCGCTTGCGACACTCTAGGGTCAAATTTAACGTCACAAGGCAAATTAGCGGAGTGCAGGGGAATAGAGTTTTAAGTTTTAAGTTTTAAGTTTTGAGTTTTGAGTTCTTGACCCTGATCCCTTGAAACCCGAACCCTGACCCCTAGCTTTTGTCTCCCGCATGATAGGAACTGCGGACTAGGGGAGCCGATCGCACATGGGAAAAGCCCATTTCACGAGCGATCGCGCCAAGCTGAGTAAATTCATCGGGTGTCCAATATTTTTGGACGGGCAAGTGTTCTAGAGAAGGGCGCATATATTGACCGAGAGTTAGGCGATCGCAGCCGATAGAGCGCAAATCTTGGAGGGTTGCCAAAATTTCATCTTCAGTTTCGCCATGTCCAAGCATTAAGCCTGATTTAGTAGGAATTGAGGGATTCACCGCTTTCACGAGTTCCAAGACTCGCAGCGATCGCTGATATTTGGCACCGCGTCGCACCTTTCCCTGAAGTCGCTCTACGGTTTCAATGTTGTGGTTATAGCAAGCTGGCTCAGCCTTGACCACGGTTTCCACTCTCCGCTGCTGGAGGGAATCCAATGAAAAACTTGCTTCCTTGCCGCCCCAAAAATCAGGGGTCAGCACTTCGATTTGGGTAGCAGGATGACCTCGGCGAATCGCATCCATCGTTTGCACAAACCAGTCTGCGCCTTGATCAGGCAGATCATCCCGCGCTACGGATGTCAGCACCACATACTTGAGTCCGAGTAGGCTAACGGCTTCCGCCACCTTCCTTGGCTCCTCTGGATCAAGCGGCATGGGGGCATGTCCCTTATCGACCTGACAAAAAGCGCACGAGCGGGTGCAGGTGGGTCCCATCAACAAAAATGTGGCGGTGCCTTGGGCGTAACATTCCGCTCGATTTGGACACCGACCCTCTTCACAGATAGTATGAATCTGCCGCTGCTTGATGATGCGCTGCACGGTGGAGAGTTCGCTGGCTTTTCCCACAGGACGACGCAACCAATCGGGCAGGTTCACCAGTTGGGCGCGATCGCCCTGGTTAGAAAAAATTTCGGATGAGTTCGTTTCAACGGGCATGAAGACGGGAATACTAGCCGTGCTAGTGAATAAATAATCCATCAGAACCGATATGATAACGATTTTAGGGCGTTCTATTCAAAACCAGGCAACAGAAAAGTGGATCGGCGATCGCCAGATTATTTCAATTCGCCATACGGCTGTCGTTATTGCCGTTTATAATCCTTCCAATTGGGAAGCTGACTCAGTTATGCAAAAGCTAAACTAATTTCATCTGGCTATGGCGTAATGGTGCAGCATGAGTACAATACTTAGATTGATGCGATCGACTTTTTAGTAATTCAGTCTGCTTTAATTTTAGTTATTTCAAATACGCTCCCATAAGATCATTAGAAATTTTTCTCTCTACTATTTCCCAGACCACCAAGGAGTTAGGCTGTGGCTCACAAAATTCTGGTTATCGACGACAGCAACGTTATCCGCACTATGGTTCGCGACATGTTACCCAAAGGTAACTTTGAAGTGCTTGAGGCTAAGGATGGCGTTCAGGGATTGAATTTGATTCAACAAGAGCGTCCCAACCTGATTATGTTAGATTTCCTGCTGCCCAAAATGAGCGGCTGGGAAGTGTTTCAAAATATTCAAACCCAACCTGCACTGCAAGCCATTCCTTTGGTGCTAATGTCGGGTCGCAAAGAAGAAGTCACTGAAAAGCTTCAAGAACCGTTTGAATATTTTGAGTTTGTCCAAAAACCATTTGATCAACCTCAGCTAATCACGGCGATTAAAACCGCAATGGCGAAAGCTAAGCGTCGCCCCCCCGCAGGAGTGGCACCCGTTGCGGTGGCGGCACCCGCAGCAACCAGTGCCGTTACAACTGCAACAGGTTCTAGCGCCGATATTCAGGCTTTGAATGCAAAAATTGCTACTATGCAGGCGGAAATTGACGGCATGAAGAGACAAATGGGTCAAATTCTCAACTTTATTAAGCAAAAAATGAAGTAGCCCAGTTTGTTTGGGTCAAATATCCAACAGCTTATGTTAGGGCATCTCTATAGTCGGTGCCCCTAATCTCGACAGGCAAGGCACAAGACCTGACCTTACTACAGGGTTGATTAATTGATTTAATCGAGTTCGCGTCGCCCTTCTAATGCCCTTGCCAGAGTGACTTCATCGGCATACTCCAAATCGCCGCCCATGGGTAGCCCAAAAGCAATGCGGGTGACTTTTGTGAACGGTTTCAGCAGTTGTCCTACGTATAGCGTAGTGGTTTCCCCCTCTATGCTGGGACTGATAGCGATGATCACTTCATCAATTTTTTGCTGACTGACTCGCCGCACCAGTGGCTGAATATGAAGCTGATCAGGTCCAATGCCATCCATGGGCGAAATTGTTCCACCCAACACATGATATTTACCTCGATATTCGCGGGTTTTCTCCAGCGCAATCACATCTTTTGACTCGGACACAACGCAAAGAACGGTGTTGTCCCGGTTGGGCGATCGACAAATTTCACAGACCGGATCGGCAGACAGGTGAAAGCAGACCGAGCAAAAGCCCACCTGGGTTTTGGCTTCCATGAGGGCGATCGCCAATGCTTTTACTTCTTCTTCAGGACGCTTGAGAATATAAAGCGCTAGCCGCTGGGCACTTTTAGGACCAATGCCCGGTAAATGTTGAAGTTGCTCAATCAATCGAGCAAGGGGACGAGTATAAATCTGAAACCTTCCTCTAAAAGCCTGGGATGTTTTATTCTAACGAGGGATTTGCGATCGCGGCTTTGGATTTGAAGATAGATTTAGGTGACCGACGGCAAACACTAACTCGCTGGGCTGAATGAACCGTAGGATGGGTAGAGCAGAGTAAAACCCATGCTGGCGTTGGGTTTTTGGTTTAGCACACGAATGATTCCTTTCCTTTGGAACGCAATGCGAACGGAAAGCTTCGCTCACGCAAGTTGACTTAGAAGTGTCCCTGAGGATTTGCCTAATGGCATGCTGGTGAGGGCACACGCCTTGATTGTTGCACAGGTCGCTGTGTTTCTTTAGCCAGCGATCGCCCGTCTATTAGAAAATCGCACCAGTTTTGTGATCGCCCATCGCCTCAGCACCGTTATTCAAGCCGATCAAGTTTTAGTGATTCAACAAGGGCAAATCATCGAACAAGGCACCCATGCTGAACTGATCGCTCAACAAGGCGTTTATGCCAATCTCTATGCCCTCCAGTTAGGCAAAACGGATGAATAGAAGATCAATAGCTATCTGCTCCGAGCAAAATATGAACATACTCATCGACTCAAAATCTGTTGGCTCGGAAGTCATCACAGAAACAAGTGTGAGACTGGGCTGGCTTAAGCAGATCAAGATAGATTCAGGCAATCAGGTTTATAGCTTGGTTCTGTCATCAGTGAAGATATCATCCTGGTTTTCATGGACAAGCAGCAGCTATGAGATTCCAGCAGGACTAACTACTGATGTTGGCGATTCACGAATTCTTGTCAGAGCAGGGGCAGAAAAGCAGATTTCAACCTTAGACGTTGGTTTAATAGAAAAAATAGGTTCCGGGATTTAAATTGGTTCAATTTTCGATAGAGTGAACTATCGTTTGCAAAGCAGTATGGACAAGCAGAGGTAATTTATGACCAATACAAAGCAACAAACTACAGGGTCTTTGACCTGTAATCATTGTGGAAACTACGCCCCAATGAATATTGTTGCTAAGTATTACCGTTCTCTAAGACCTGCCTATGGCTCCCCAGAAGGCGATTATTATGATGATTACGAACCGGAGCAAGGTTATAGCTATGAATTGTTATTATGCTTAGCTTGCGAAGAAGTAACGCTATGGAAATATTTCGATACTCAATATTCAGAAGAAATCACAACAGAGACTCTTTACCCATTAGCGAAATCGAGGTTGTCTGGGCTACCTTATCGAATTCAGAATGCATATGAGATATCACTTAAGGTGCGTGTCATAGATGTTAACGCTTATGCAGTTCTATTAGGACGCATACTAGAAATGGTATGCGAGGATCGTAAAGCTACAGGAAAAGATTTATTCTGTAAACTGAAGGATCTAGCTACGAAAGGAGAAATTCCAGCCAAATTGGTAGGAGTTGCTGACAACCTCCGACATTTACGAAACGTCGGTGCCCATGCTTCTTTAGGAGAATTAACTAAAGATGAAATTCCAATACTAGATGATTTGTGCAGAGCAATTTTGGAATATATCTACAGTGCGCCTCACTTGGTAGAAAAAGCACAACAGCGACTTAATCGCTTGAAAGAAAAGCGGGGTAAGAAAGAAGAAACAAGTGGCGAAGATTCAGAAGATACGAGATGATTTAGTATTCATGTTACTGACTGTACAGGTGATGTTTAACAACTCGTTTGGAGAGGACTGTCGAAAAGATCCTGGTGCATTGCGTGAGGACTTGCAGCCGCTCAAGCGGAACCGTCTATATAGCTTGTTTTTGGTGAGGAGGTTGCTGAAAGATTATCTGTTGGGCATCAGGTTCAAACTAAATCAAAACTGGTAATTCGACTCAAATGACAGCACTAAATTTTCACATACAGCCAGATGAAATTTACATAACAATGGATACCCTGGCTATTTTGTCACCAAGCGCAGAGCCATTTCTTTATACAACTAAGTTCTACTTTCTGCCACACCTAAGAATGGTCATATGTGGTACTGGATTAGCCAAAATTATTATTGATTGGTTCGTAAAAGTGAACACTAGTATGCTGGTTCAAGACTTATGTCATCTTGATGAATTTACCGTAGGTACTCTCCGAGAACTTGGTAGTCAATATTCCTTAAGTGAAAAGTTGACAGCTACCATATATCATTTTGGCTGGTCTGAGTTAGAAAACTGTTTCACAGGATTTGCATATCGTTCCGAAAGAGATTTTCAATCTGAAAGACTTGGATATGGAACAGGAATAAAACCACATTTCGATCAGACTGATTGGGTTGATGGTGAAGGGATTGACTTTATTAAAATTATTAAACAGCAGAGATTGCTTGACCGCCAACGTCCATTAAATCAACAAGTTGGTATTGGAGGTGAGATTTATATGATCCACATGAACCAGAACGGAACATCTATTGTAAAACTTCATCGCTTTGACGATTATGATGATGAATACGCACAGATGATAAAATACCTATCACAGTAAGACTATGAAATTGCATACTGTATAACAACTTGGTTGGAGCGGACTGTTGAAAGACGGGTGGAAATTCAGAGATTATCTAGTGCCGCTGATTGCAACGTTGGGTGGCTTGAGGTGATTGACTGGGATAGCCTGGTCATTGATGTCGCTCAAGTGCTGATAGGCTTGGTCAATAGAAGTTTTACCACGCAGAAAACCAATATTGGCTCCGGGGCAGAGATAGCGCAAGGTTTCGGGAGTGAATTCCTCCACAAGCTTCTGGACGTTTTGAAGTTGCCTGCGCCAGTGAAATGTTTTGGCGGTTTTGATGGGCATGACAGCCCCGTGGGGCGTAGGCAATAGATGTCTACCAGTAAACAAAATGCCGCCAAAGCCGTCATAGTACAAACAGGATGAACCGGGAGAGTGTCCCGCAGTCCAAACAGCGCGACTATGGGACGTTAGCTCAAAGCACTGATGAAAAGGTGTAGTGGTCAACCCTGGCAAGAGGTAGGCTTCTTGTTCTTGAATGAGAATGTTGCAGCCGAAGGTTTGTTGAATTTCTTTAACTTTACCGATCGCGCCACGATGGGTCAAAACAAGCCATTGCACCCCGCCCTGCTCTTGTAAGAAGTGTTGGTTTATGTCATTCCAAGCGGGACAATCTATTAGAATGTTGACCTCTTCTACAATGAAATAAGCCGTGCCTCCTAAAGTATCTCGGTTAGGAGAGAAGGAAAAAACAGTGGATGGGGTAGCAGCAGTCTTTTCATCGAAAATGAGTTTAGGTAATTTATCTGGTTGCTGTCGGTTCGATTCTGGTGCGGGTTGGGATAAAGACACGATTTCGGTTGAACAAAGGGCGATTTTGAACTGGTCAATTGGGACGAATAGATAGGATTGATTGAGTATCGGCTTATTTTGAGTAAGTTATAATTCGATGTCTGTGCGTGCTAAAGAAATCTTTTACCTTCGGGAGATCGAACTCTAAACTGATTGAATTCTGAACTTCAAGAACGCGATCGCGTAGGTCAGCCTTTTTCCTTTTTTGCTCTACCTGGGAGTGTATGCTTCTCAGCCCGATATATTTAGACTCATGAATCCTTTATTTTTACTCCTTTTACTAGGGCTGACTACTTACTTTATCGTGCGAGGGGTTGCTAGCGTATCTCGAACCCCAATCTGGTTATTGTGGCTAGTTGCCATGATGCCTGCCTCCATTTGGATTGGCTGGACGCTGGCGAATGAAAAAAAAACGCCACCCCCCTATTTGATATTTATTCCTTTAGTCGGTTGTCTGACGCTGTATTTCTTTTTGATCCAATGGGGACGGATTCCCACTTCAGAAGCCAGTTCTTCGGCAAACCGCGAGTTGGGTACACCGCTGCCAGAGGAAGGCGATTTGCCAAAAGAATCTTCTAGTCTTCGCCCGATTGACCAATCTGAAGAACGCCATTTGCAAGCCTGTTTCCCTTGGTCGATTTATTACCTGCAAGACTTGGAGTATCGTCCCCAGGCGGTGATTTGTCGGGGACATTTAAAGAGCCAGCCAGAGGTCGCGTATCAAACGATTCGGGGCAATGTGGAGGAGAAGTTTGGCGATCGCTTTTTAGTGGTCTTTCAAGAAGGGACCAACGGCAAACCTTTTTTTGCGTTGGTAACCAATCCTCATGCTAAAAGCGCTCAAACTGGGCAAAGCACGATTAACCGTCCAGTCATCGCATTGAGCTTACTGGCTGCAACTTTTTTTTCAACTTGTCTTGCCTGGTCGCAAATTAGCGGAAATTCAAGTGCATCAGGCAATTTTGGGCAAGAATTTCTGAGCGCGATCGCCCAAGGTATCCCCTATGCGATCGCTCTACTTAGCATTTTAGGAGTCCACGAACTCGCCCATTATCTTGCCGCTCGTCGCCATCAAATTCGTACGACACTACCCTACTTTATTCCCGTGCTGCCATTGCCTTGGTTTCCTTTTGGCACCTTTGGCGCATTTATTCAAATTCGCTCTCCCATTCCCAACCGCAGAGCGTTGTTTGATGTGGGCATTTCAGGTCCTTTAGTTGGTTTTGCGATCGCCTTACCGTTGCTGATTTGGGGATTGGCACACTCTACATTAGTTACCTTACCTTCAACGCCCGAACTGCTCAATTTCCAGGCATTTGATCCAAGATTCTCACTGTTGCTAACCCTTTTAAGCAAGATAATCTTGGGCGGCGCTTTGACGGCGAACACTGCCCTGAAAATGCATCCGATTGCCGTTGCCAGCAGTTTGGGATTAATTGTGACTGCATTTAACCTAATGCCTGTGGGACAACTCGACGGTGGACGCGTTGTCCATGCCATGTTGGGGCAACGAATGGGTGCAGTGGTCGGTCAAATTGCTCGTTTATTTTTGCTGATTTTGTCCTATTGGCAGCGACATCTGTTGCTTTGGGCAGTCATTCTGTTTCTCATTCCTACCCTGGATGAACCTGCCCTTAACGATGTGACTGAATTGGATAATCGCCGCGATTTGTGGGGCATCATTTCGCTTGCATTGCTATTGTTGATTGTTTTGCCTGCCCCTAAATTTTTGACTACGCTTTTGAATATGTAATGGTGCTAAGCCGATGACGCAAAATGTAACTCAGTGGCTAGACGAAATTAAAGCGCTCAAGCAGCAGTTGATAGAGATGCGCCAAGAGCGAGAAGAGGCTTATGCCAGTGCGCTCAATTGGCAGCAGCGCTATGAAACGGAAGCTCAACAGCGACGGGTTGAAGCAAAGGTGACCCAAAAAAACATAGAGGGTCTACAGCAAGAAATTCAGCAGCTTAAGGGACGAATGCAACCCGATGAAAGCGGCACCGGCAGGACTCCCGAAATTCAAGCAGCGGTGGGTGAAGTGAAAACCGAAGCGGAGTTACGATCGCGCCTGACCCAAACTCTCATAGAATGCGATCGCCTAACGCAAGCGCTCCAAACCGAACAGGCAAACCATGTTCAAACTCGCAAAAGCCTCACTACTGCCCTTGGCGACGCGATCGGAACGCTGTCTAAGGTAAAGGAATGAGTTTTGAATGTTATAGCGCTTGGCAAGTGGGACAGTAATAAAGACGACGACCGGCTAGGGTTACTTTTAGAATTTCTGTGCCGCAGACGAAGCAGAGTTGTCCTTCGCGGTTGAAGGCAAAGTGACGGTAGGCGCGGCGCGAGTAGCCTTGTTGTTTGAGCGTGGCGACAATATCTAAATCGTTGGTGATGCCGTGGGTTTGGTAGGATTGACGACTAACCGCAATCGCCGCCATTGCCAGCTTCGCAAGTTGCTCAAAGGAACAATCCATCGGGCGCAGAGATGGATGCACTCCTGCCACAAACAACACCTCACTCCGCAGATAATTACCCAAACCGCAGAGAAACTGTTGATCCAACAACGACCCGGCTAAACCCCGACGGGCAAAGCGTTTGTTTAACAATCGTTCCTGCACCTGTTCTACTGTTGTCGCTTCATCTAATACATCCAGTCCTAATCGGCTCAAAAAGGGGTGAGTTGCCACCTGCTCATCCGTTAACACTTCGATATCTGAAGCACTGTAAAGCAATGCCGATTTTTTCTGGGTGTGCAGTGCTAACCGTAGCTGACGGTTGGTTGTGGGATAGGAATGTGCCGCCCGGATGACCCATTTGCCGTAAAGCTGATTGTGGCTGTAGATGCTAAGTTTATTTTGAAATCGAGTTAACAAAGCTTTGCCACGAGGCTTGACTGAAATGACCTGATGACTGACTAATAGTTCTTCGTAGGGTTTGAGATGGTCGAATGCAAAAAAAATGTCTGTTAATGGCTGTTGGACAAGCGCGATCGCAATCTTATCGGCTGCTTGTTTAATTTCTGGTCCTTCTGGCATGAATGTAATCTTTAAATGTCAATTCACGAAGGGCACGTACTCAGGAAGAATACCATTTCGCCTTCTGGCTGTCTCTTATTAAGCCTAGCTCCCGTTCCCTTTCCTTTCCTGCTGCTTCCATTTTCTAAGAGAGCTTGGGAACATGGTAAGCTGTCAACTCATTCAATCGGATACCATTCACCCTCTCACCCTTCAATTTGTTCGCTTCAAAAGGCAGTTAGACGAGGTTATCGTTAGAGTGAAATTGCGTTGGTTCCTCCCCAGTATTGCTGGCTTTTTTCTATTATTGTCTGCCGCCGCAGAAGCTGCCACACTTCAGTTCTGGCGGTTCAACCAAACACAAAATCGGCTAGAAATAAAAGCCGATCAAGGCATTCAACCCCGCGCCCAATTGTTGCAAAATCCAGCCCGATTGGTGATTGATCTGCCGGGGACGCGGCTCGGTCGCCCCAAGCAAACTGAAACCTATCGGGGCACAATCACTTCTCTGCGAGTTGCCCAATTTGAGCGCAATACCAGCCGGATTGTGCTGGAGTTAGCGCGGGGCTATACCCTTGACCCAGCACAGGTCAAGTTTCGCTATAGCAACGCCCGTCAGTGGACAGTGGAATTGCCTCAACCTACGGTGCTGCCGTTGCTGGCAGATATCAATAACTTACCGAGTCAGGCGATCGCGGTGCCCCAAGCTCCCGGAGTCGTTGCTGGCAAGAGTCCACTGTTTAACTCAAATGCCGCAGTGCCATCGCCTAACCCCGGCTATGTCATGATC
>Ga0209181_10011576_pt1 | contig 11280 bp, 9 predicted proteins | sample MAT05_FD_187208 | JGI IMG/M metagenome (GOLD analysis project Ga0209181, IMG submission 187208) | Freshwater microbial communities from Lake Fryxell liftoff mats and glacier meltwater in Antarctica - MAT-05 (SPAdes) (version 2) | ecosystem: Environmental > Aquatic > Freshwater > Ice > Liftoff... | reverse complement strand
ACTTGATAAACTTAAGCGCTGCCTGCAAAGCAACTTTCTTCAAATCTGCTCCTTCTTTACTCTCGAAGAAAGCTATGCATTTAGGAACCCTAGTGGCACAAGGCCAGCAAGACAAAGCTGAAACACTTTTGGCAGCCCCGGTTAATGTACAAAAATTACTCCTCAAACCCGCCATTATTACCGATTATCCCGATCGCACATTCTACTGTACAGCTTATGAATATGCCTACTGGGCGAAAGACAAACACATGTGCCGGATGCTGGAGAAAAAGATGGATGCAGAGACCAAGGCTTCGATGTTAAGCCGTGTTGAGGCCATTGAGAAGCATGGCTTGCAATACACGCAGCATGGAAAAACCTATTGTTCCAATCATTTTGACTTTGAACCCCTCATAAGAGCCCTGGCAACATGCGTTAATGGAGTTGATAATTGGACGAACTTGAGTAATTGGGGTGCGATTACGTCATCCTTGATGTCGGTTGGTCTTGCGCAACGTGAAGTGCCAGCTCACGTGATGAATGAATATTGCAGAACTGACCGTTCGTTTGATCCGCTGCCATTGTTTAACGAAAAAGAGTTACCACGAATTTTAAACTTCATGGACAGTTTGTTCGATCACCAAACATTGATCGGCCACCTTACAAAAATTGTCTCGGTGTTCCCATTGGAGATTTCTGAGTCTGCAGGTCTTGGTGTTGATTTTGCATTAGTTCGTGGCCCTTTTTACCGTCCTGATGCGGTAAAGGTTATCTGCTCTTGGAACAGTGTTGGAGCAAGAGATGTGTGGTGCAAAGCTGTTTTCGATGATTTGGCAGCCATTATCCGCCTTGATGAAGTAAGAACTGCCGATCTCACGCAGTCGCGTGAAAACCTAAGATCGGTCGAGCCAGAACATCATGTTGGTATGACTTATTAGGAGTTTCGGTAAGTAATTTACCATTTTGGCCGGTTGCATTAGGGGTTTAGGTAAGCAAATTACCATTTTATGCTGTGGCATATTATGTGAATAATCAATGTCATTAATTGTAGAGTGATTATTAGGCTTGATGTATACCCACAAAGCAATTAGAAATTGACGCGTATGTATTATGCGAATAGTCAACCCAGCCGTTAGCATGGCGATTTGCTTCGCATAATACAGCTAAAACAGTGTTAATTATTCACATATGTCTACTTGAACTAAACCGCTTCGCGCTACGATCGTAAACCGTAACATCCTATTGTTTCAGCAGTTTCCTGAGTACACCATAACATCACTTGAACTAAATTGCTTCGTTCTAACTCGTCCGCATTAGATCTTTTCCTCGAATCATCTTCAGATTGACTTGTAAGATTTCTTAAATTTATGCCGGATTAATGATTTTTATTGATAGGCATGAGCGATATTTGATCAAGGTGCTCCGTTTTGATGGATAATGAAGTTCTCAAGCAACACATCAACAAAACGGAAGCATTCCTGTTGATGTTGTTGTGTTTGAGGACATCAATTACTCAACAGGAGCATGCATTATGACAACATTGCGCGAAAAAATGAAGCAGGATGCGAGTCTTTTAAAATGTTGTAGGTGGAAAAAGCAACCGACCAAACCTAGCATTTTGAAGGAACTTGGGTATATAACACCAAGGGGGCCCCATTTTACGGTCCGTGCCTTTTGGGGCCACTTTAGATAAATTCACACTGGAAACTTGCCAATAATATCTTCATATCCAGTTTGTGCGTCAGAAATTGACAATTTTGAGTAAAGCTCAAGCGATTTTCGGCTCTCATGACCAGAGTAAGGCTGTATTAACGCATCATCAATCCCTTGTTTCTTAAGCCAAGTAAATAAAAAATGTCTTAATTTGTGTGGGGAGATTGAATGTTCCATTCCTGCTGCAAGTGAATATTGCTCAAGAATTTTACGTATTCCTCGATCAGTATAAGGTTTTTTCCATGACGATTCAAACAGGTGTTGTCCTCCCTTGTCGTACATATTATGCACATGAATAGCCAATATTTCCTTGAAGCTATCCGGAAACGGAACTATCCTATCTTTTCCCCCCTTGCCCTCGGTAATTCGTATTTGGCAACTGTCGAAATCTATTTCACTAAGTTTGATACGAACCAATTCACTAACCCTTACCCCTGTATAAAGCAATGTTTTAATCATTAAAACATGCTTCATGTTACGTGATTTCCAGACTGCTCGATAATATTTACAAATTTCTTCTTCTGTTGGGACATAAGGTAATTTTTTATCTTTATGCGTGACATCAACACTTAATTCTACTCGTAAATGCCTAAATAACTCACGAAGATAATCATAATCAGGATTCTCTTCTCGCAAAAGTTTAGCTAACTGTTTCGCTTTCTGTCTGACGGGTGTTCGTTTTTGTTCGCTCATTTTTGATTTCCTTTTCAATCGCAATGATTAACCGCTTGTAAAGATCGAGCGGGAATAAACCATATGGGTTGATGTGTGCGTGAATTAATGGGGTTAAAGCGCGTTTGTCTTCAGGTGTTAATTTATTGGCCCAGGCGGGATCTGATAATAATTCTTGGATGATTAGGGTATTGATGTACACCATGCAGACTTGTAATAGATGCAAGCAAGACACGGCTAGGGCTTGTTCCTTTCTTCGATTGGTTGAGATTTCACCCAATTTACCATAAAAAATAAAGCCCATAATGCCGTTCAATCGTTCAACCACATTTTGTGATTCATTAATTTCTACACGTAAGTCTTCTTCAGATAAATATCGACACAAAAATATCGTCTTTACTGCATTCCCAATCTCAATTAGTGTCTTATAAACGGGGTGATTGTAGTTTTCTTTGCTGAATTTTTTAATAAGCACATCGGGATCAACAGTATCGGTCTTGAGTGCCGATACGTGCTTAACGTATTCATCGTAATTTTCCTCGATGAGCTGCCAGTCAATGGCAGATTTTAAGATGAGATCTAAATTAGGGTAATTCTTTTTGTGTGAAGTGCTCGGGTAATATAATTTTTGGCGATGGATCCCTTTGATGCGCGGTAATAAATCAAATGCGAGACCATAACTAAATCCAAATCCAAATCCAACGGTACTTTGTCCATGTGTATCTGTATAGGCTTTATTCATGTTCATTTTTGTATCGTGTCTTAAAACGCCTGTAATCATGGCGCCGACCTCTGATGACAAACATGTTTTAATCTGAGAATGAACGACCATAGACTTGGTATCGACATGCCAGTAAATCATGATCCCGCGTTCTTTATAACGAGGATGCCATTCACTCATGAGATTCTGATCCCAACTACTTACCAATGTGGAGTCACAGGCACAACCCGTGGTTGATTCACCCCAAATAGCAGGATCTCTAATGGCTATTATCTCATTAACAACATCAACAATAGCGGCTTTAACACTTTCCTCATTGATATAACGACGCTTCACGTAATTTAAATCGGAATGACTTGCGTCCTCATTGGCAGCGCTGATTCGTTTTAACCCGGTGTTACTGCCTAACCCATATAGACAAAGAAGCAGTCTTTTTTGCAAGAGTTCGCCATCTAAAATGTCTCGATTTCCTATCGAGTGGAATTGCTTGGTAAAATCAACACGAAAATCAGCTTCTTTTAAAATATCGATTAAATTGATGGTTGACCAACGACGATTAATTTCTCGCTGCAAATCATCAAGGAACGGAGGTGCAGCCTGTGCTTTTAATGGCGTTACTTTGATGTGCCCGCCATTTTTATCCTCGATTTTAACTTTTTTATTATGCAAGATGCTGTCGTTGAGGTTTTGTATATTAAGGTGTAGCTCGGTCTTTAGTTTTTTAACAAAATCAGCAGCCCTTAATGGTAATCCAAGCTGTAGGTATCGAGCTTCGCGAGACGTTTCCCAATCAGAAGGTAAATCGTCATCTGGATTACGATAGCGATAGGCACCCTCAATCCAAATTAATTTACAACGCAGTTTTTCCCGTAAGCTTTCAAGGACAGCAACTTCATAATGAAATCGGTTAATTTTTAGGGGGCTCGTCTGTTTTTCGGTATCACTTGCGGTGTCATCATCTTTCATGACATTAGCTATCGGAGCCACAGTAACCGGGAAATCATCGGTTTCAAAAACCATTGACTTCCATGATGCAGGAATGACATTAGCTGTAGGAACAAGCGTTGCATCAGGGTAATAGGTTCCAGTCCACTCCTGATTTTTTTTAATAAATGCAATCGCATCCAATAAATCACATCCCTCTGGGTTATTGGTTTTGAAAGCGAATGCATTTAATAGTTGTAGAAGGACCTTTCGGTGGGCATGTGAATACAGTGAATGCACTTTAAGGTTAACTTGCTTCTGATACCACCGGTTGCCCGTGTTTTTCAGCTCTATTACCAGCTTTTTTAAAATCTCCTGGTTAACTACAGGATAGATTTCATCCTCAATGACCCCTTTAGGGTTCGCAAGAGCCGCCTCTGCGATTAAATATAAAATATCAAACTTACCATTAACTTTTTTGACATCAGTGATGATTTTTTTATTAACATGAACCTCGGCTGACGATTTCATGTTGTTGATCAATTTAATAAATAAATCGGCTACATCGTCAGTTAATAACTGTGACCGGATGTAAACAAAGCAAGCCATGGAAGCTGCGCGTGCATTAGGAACGAACTCAAGAACGTTGCTGGGTGAGGCTGCCATGATTCGTTGGTAATATTTTTTGACTAATTTTCTTGGCGTGTTATCAAATAATGATGACGGAATATGTATGCTGCGAATAAAGTTTAATTTCTTGATTTCAAAAGCAACGTGCTTTAATTTGACCCCGGAAACATCTGCTTTTAAACGGCGGAAGGTGATTTCATCCTCTGGGGGATTGTCTTTCACTGAACCATTTATTTTAGTATCGTCATGCAAAAGATCATTAACTATTTTGGCTGATGCTTGTGAGAGCTGTTTGACAATATTTGCAAAAAACTGTTTTTCAAATCGATGTATTGCCGCACGAATATAACGGTCAGTTTTTTTTGGCGCAAAGGGTTCTAATTTGTTTGTTATGAAAAATTGATTGGCTTTTTCGCGGTACTGCGGCAATGTATGTGGCTCCTTTTCAGCTTGTTCTAGCAGCCAGGTAATCAATATTTCGGCATCAGAGAACAGGGCTGTTCTAAATCCAAGAAACTCACGTATTTTACTACGAAATCGTTTGGCGGTACGTGTTTCAAGGTAAGTGAATTCAAACAACGTATAACTGGTATTCAATTGCTTGGCCAACGAATAAAGCAATATTGGTTCAATGGTATCTTTCTTCGTTGGGTATCGACCGTTCGCTTGAAAGAATTTTAGCATCACAGCAAATATCAGTCGATTCTTATCCGTATTATTTGCATGAACCAATTTGATCTCTTCTGTGTCCAACGTGATCATTGTTTCTGATATCATAAATACAAGTTCCTAGAATACCTGATGTCGGTAAAATGTGGCGATATTACGCTGCTAATTAACAGGAATCAATATATATTTGATCAAAATTTGCCATTACTTCGTGTCATAGATTTTAAACTGGAACTTTTAATGATTGAATTTATGGATGAAAATGATAGAATACAACAGTGAAATGCTTGATATAGTTGTCTGGGTTACAGAATTAACGAGAAAAACTTAAATACTGATTTTGTTGCAAGTGGCCCCAAAAGGCACGGACCGTAAAATGGGGCCTATTTGAGCATCTCTTGCCATAAAATCAGGGTTCATTTTAAGCGTATGTGTTGCACCAAGGGCAGGAAATGCATAACATATACGACCCAAAAAAAGGATAAATAAAACATGAATGAAGTTTTGATTAAGAGTACCACTTTAGCTGAAACAGTTAGCCATTTGATTACTCATCACATCGATTCATCAGACAAGGACGTTATTGATTTACACCAAATGGTTCTTGAGCAAATAGAGCCACCGCTGTTGCAGGTTGTAATGGAGAAGTACAAATACAATCAAAGCCGCGCTGCAAAAGCTTTAGGAATTAGTCGTGGTACATGCAGAACGTTACTTATTAAATATTTTGATGATAAATACTGTGGGCATAGACTAGAAAAAGACTCACTCTGAGTCAGATACTTTCCGTTGCAATTAAACAGTTGTCCGATCGTAATTGCAGTGAGCGTGACTTAAGAAGACATCTTGAAAAAGAATTTTTGGCGCTGCCAGAGATTGGTTAATAGATCGCTAGGGGAAGGCTTATAAGCCGAATATACTCAAACTAATGCCTTATTATTTGAGTGAGTTAAAGCAAGGAAGAATACCCGTTTAAGGAATTAAAATGATGAAATAACCGTCTCTATAGCGACTACTCATTTCAAACAAATATACCTGATTTACAATTTGCTACACGTTGACAGTGATTGCAACCTAGATTTCATTGACCATCACATGATAATTTCACAGGGGCACTAAGTGCGTTTATTTATAGCTGAAAAGCCATCACTTGGCCGTGCCATTGCACAGCATCTGCCTGCCAGGGGCATAGCACAAGGTAGTGGTTCGGGTAGAGGTGCCACACATATTGTTGCTGGTGATGATGTTGTGAGTTGGTGTTTTGGGCATTTATTGGAAATGGCAGAGCCTGATCATTATAACGAGGCATACAAGCGTTGGTTATTTAGCACCTTGCCTATTGTGCCTGTCGAATGGCGCCTGATACCCAAAGAATCTGCCAAAACGCAAATCAATGCGATTAAATTGCTTTTAGAACAATGTGATGTAGTCATTCACGCAGGCGATCCAGATCGGGAAGGTCAATTGCTCATCGATGAACTATTGGAATACCTTGGGAACAAAAAACCCGTGCAACGAATTTGGTTGTCTGCCCTGGATGAAAGCAATGTACGTAAAGCACTGGGTAATTTAAAAGACAATACGGATTATGCGAACTTAAAAGCCAGTGCCGAAGCGCGTCAACGTGGAGACTGGTTAGTTGGGATTAATCTCACGCGCGCTTACACGCTTGCCGGACAACAAGATGGGTATCAAGGCGTTTTATCGATTGGCCGTGTGCAAACACCAACCCTCGCACTGGTGGTCAATCGGGACTTGCTGATTGAACATTTTAAGCCCAAGAATTTTTATGCTGTGGTGGTAACGATTCAAGCGAGTGGTGGTGATTTTTTAGCGCGTTGGAAACCTGCTGAAAACGTGCCTGTTGATGAGTCAGGGCGCATTCTAGATCAAAACATTGCCGACCAGATTGCTGCCAAAGTATCCGGGAAACCAGGAATTGTCGTTACTTTTACAGCGCTTAAAAAGAAACAGGCGCCACCATTGCCTTTTTCTTTATCGGCATTACAAGCCATGGGAAATAAAAAACTGGGATTAAGTGCACAGGAAATTTTGGATATTGCACAGGGCCTGTATGAAGCAAAAGTCATCACCTATCCACGTACTGACTGTAATTATTTACCGGAAAGTCAATTTGGCGATGCGGCCAAAATTCTCAGTCAACTCCCTGCTGATTATACTGATCTGGTAAAACAAGCCTCTACAACGCTGAAATCAGGAGCATGGAACGATAAGAAAATTACAGCCCACCATGCCATCATCCCGACTGAACAAAGAGCTAATCTGTCAGGAAAACAACAACAGGTCTTTAACTTAATTGTTCAGGCATACCTGGCTCAATTTTTCCCTGCCTATTCTTATTGTGAGACGAACATTGTTTTGGATGTAGCCAGTGAGCTGTTTACAGCGAGTGGCAAGGTACCATTGTCACCAGGCTGGAAAGTCGTTTATGGTGCGTTAGCTGAGGAGGATGAGTCAAGCAAAGATAAGACAAACAAGCAAATCCTGCCGCGCTTGAACAAAAGAGACTGCATACACTGTCAATCGGCTAAAGTTGAATTTAAAAAAACAACCCCACCAGCCCGATTTACTGAAGGAACACTGATACAGGCTATGACTAACATCCATCATCTGGTTGAAGATGTTGAATTAAAGCGACGATTGAAAGAAACAGCGGGTATTGGTACCGAGGCCACGCGTGCCGGTATTATCGAGACTCTGAAAAAAAGACGATTTATTTTTGAAAAGGGCAAGCAGATTATCAGCGCTGAAACGGGTCGCACATTGATTGGAGCCTTACCCGAGTCAATTAAAAGTCCGGGTTTAACAGGCCTGTTTGAACAGCTGTTGGATGGTATTGCTGAGGGAAGGATAATCCCTGCACAATTTTTAAATAAGCAAATACAGTTTGTCAGTAAATTTGTCAGCGTTGCTAAAACCTTGAAATTAGGATTACCCCCAGCTCATCCATGCCCTGTATGCAAAGTTGGACATTTACGTCGACGCACTAGCAATACTGGTATAATAATTTGGTACTGTATACGCTCTCGTGATGGATGCAATACAACCTTTACTGATAAGGAAGGAAAGCCAAGCTTGACGGGGACTTCACAATGATCACGAAATTGTAAACGGCTATTAAATTGAGTCCAGAGCTTTCGTTACCACCTCGTTGCTAGTTTCTAATTTTCTTTAACGTCAGTATTAATAAGGGTTTTCTGCTGTATCATGTGCCCGATGTAAAGTTAATAGAAATTGGAGAACCTGCTGGATGAAGCCGCGCTACAACTGGATCCCTACTGAATTATCGCAATCTGACTTCAATGAATTTATCTTTGTGCACATAACGAGAGGTCGCCGAGGACCGAATCCAAAAATCTCATATTTTAAGATGTTTAATTACTTTTTGTACTTAATGCACACGGGATGCCAGTGGTATAAACTCCCTATTGATAAAGATCAATTTGGAAGGCCAGAGATCAGCTACTCTCGATTATTTAGACACTTCCAGCACTGGATTAACAGTGGTTTTTTTGACCGAGTTTTTGAAGCATCGGTTGCAAAGCTTGCGAAGGAGTCCCTCTTAGATACCAGAGTTCTTCATGGAGATGGCACAACGACCACTGCAAAAAAAGGGGCGATAATATTGGCAGGAGCGGGCATAAACATCTGACGGGAGATAAAATAGTTGCGCTGTGCGATAGGAACTGTAATGTAGTTGCCCCTTTTGTTAGTGCACCTGGTAATGGGGTTCTATGCACAGCCCCCGCCAATGTTCCCAGCGTATAAAATCCGATCACTTATGGGTTTGGATTATTCATCAAGATGATTTTATAGTCGATTTTTAATAAAAAAGTGGCGTATAAACATGATATTATAGTAACAATTCGCTTTAATTATAAAGCGCATGCTCTGATAAAGATCCATTGTGTTCTTATTTTATACGCTGGGAACATTGGCGGGGGCTGTGCATAGAACCCCTATATGGAATTAACCCCTAATGGTATTTTTAACACCTTATCGGTGATGTGCCAATTGTTCTATATCCTGCTCTAGCAATCCAACAATAAAATCATTAAGGCTTTGATGTTTTATTTTTGCAAAGTGTCTTAATTCTTTGTGTAAACTTGGACTAACCCGTAAACTGAATCTACCAGAGCAAGGTAATGATGGCTCAATATTTTCTTCTTGGCAGGTAGAAAGATAGATATCCAGCACATTATGAAAAGCTAACTTTGCTTCTTCGATTGTTTTTCCATGAAAAGAAATAATATCAGCAGTATTAATAATACGTCCCACAATAATGTTGTCTTCTATATCCGGTACTAGCTCCGCTAAATAACCCTTATATTCAATAATGTTATTTAAACTCATGGCTCAATTCCTCTTTCAATTAAAAATTTTCTTAAATCATCTACTTGATATCGTTTTGCCTCTTTTTGCGGGTGAGGTCTATGGAAAGGGAAAACTTTATTGTGAATAATAAAAACTCCCGCCGAACCTTTCCCTTCCCTAATTTTTGCATCAAGTGAAAGCATTAAATTCTCAATATCTTTCCAGGCAATATTATTTAAAGTCGGCCTCGTAAAAATAAGTTGTAATAATTTTTTTTGTTTTGCATTCATTTAAATGGGATAGCCTCATCAATAATGACTAATTATAGCATAACACCATTACATGACACCAAAATCATAAGTTTTTTGCTATATAGGGCGAAAATAAGTTTGGGCTAGATAACGTACCTTATCCTTCACAAACAGGGTATAATTAGGGAAAAGCAAAAAGGGAACCCTATGAATTTATTGGATGGGCAAAATTCAAAAAACGCAAAGTTTGTGATAGATAAGATTTTACACCCCTTAGCTGTTCATTTTAATACCAATTCTCTTACTGCATGGCTGAATTATTATTATACAGTGCATGTGAGCGGTTCGCCTGAAAAAACAGAACAGGCGAAAAAGAGCGACTTGTCGAAATTCATTATTTTCTTTCAAAATGACATAGGCTGTGATTTGGTCGATAGTTGGACGCCAGCGGTGACTAAACATTTTCAAAAGCATTTATGTAAAATTATTTCAGAAAAAACGGGGAAATCTTATAAAGCGACTTCAATCAATAGAACGATGGCAACTATTCGTCATGTTGGGCGATGGCTACATCAACAACGACCTTTATTAGCAGGCGACCCATTAGCACAAGTTAAAGATTTGCAAACCGAGTCACCTGATTGGAATGGATTAACATCGAAACAATTAATGCGATTAAAATCAGCATGTGAACAACGCATAAAATTATGCACACGCAAGAATCAAAATCCACTGATGGAAACGGCACTATTTTATGTGTTGCTTGGAACCGGTCTTAGAGAATCTGAAATTGTTACCTTAAATGTTTCTCAGTATCGTAATAAAGGGTTGCATGAAGTCTTACGGCATAAATCAAAACGAATTAGCCTAAAAATTCCCTTGCCGCAAGAGACCAGAGATTTTTTGGATAAATATTTAGAGAGTAGGGCGGGTGAACCGGATGAGCCTATATTTATTACTCGCTATGGAACAAGGTTGCAAGCTTTAGACATTTATCGAATTTGCCAGCGGGTATTAAAACAAGCTTCAGCCCAATTAAAAGAGGATGAGAAATTTGAATTTACTCCGCATAAACTAAGACATACTTTTTTGAAGAAAGTCACTGACAAGCATGGGGTGCATTTTGCCCAAGAGCTGAGTGGTAATGTGTCAATTAAAGAAATTTTTCGCTATGCCAAACCAAGTCAGGAAGAAATGCAGGAAACCATTGAAGAATTGTTTGAATAAGAATTAGTTAATTAATTATCAGAATATTACTAAGGCTAATTAAGTCATTGACAAACCCGATTCAGAATATCTGTAAATTCGAGTTTTATTAAGTTTTTTTTATTTGAATCTATCCAAAAATAAACCTTAAATGTTTCCAGATTCGCTTAAACTATGGTG
>Ga0209181_10011571_pt1 | contig 11284 bp, 9 predicted proteins | sample MAT05_FD_187208 | JGI IMG/M metagenome (GOLD analysis project Ga0209181, IMG submission 187208) | Freshwater microbial communities from Lake Fryxell liftoff mats and glacier meltwater in Antarctica - MAT-05 (SPAdes) (version 2) | ecosystem: Environmental > Aquatic > Freshwater > Ice > Liftoff... | reverse complement strand
GTCCTTCATCTCCAGTTGCCCCTTGAAGATGTCGGTATTGGGCTGGTGACCGATGGCAATGAAGCAGCCCTTCAAGGCCAGGTCCTTGGTGCCGCCGCCTTGCGTGCTTTGCAGCCTGACGCCGGTAACGCCCGTGCTGTCGCCCAGCACTTCGTCCAGCGTGTGCCAAAGGTGCAACTCGATCTTGCCGGCAGCGACCTTGGACATCACTTTGTCCATCATCACGGCCTCCGCGCGGAACTTGTCGCGCCGGTGCACCAGGTGAACCTTGCTCGCAATGTTGGACAGGTACAGCGCTTCTTCGACCGCGGTGTTGCCGCCGCCGACCACGCACACGGTGTCGTTGCGATAGAAGAAACCGTCGCAGGTGGCGCATCCGCTCACACCCCGGCCCATGAAGGCCTGTTCGCTGGGGAGCCCCAGATATTTGGCGCTGGCGCCTGTGGCAATGACCAGTGAATCGCAGGTGTAGGTGCCCGAGTCGCCGACCAGTTTGTACGGACGCTGGCTGAAGTCGACCTGGTTGATGTGATCAAAGATGATGCGGGTGTTGAAACGCTCGGCGTGCTCGAGGAAACGTTGCATCAGCTGCGGGCCCTGCACGCCTGCGACGTCTGCCGGCCAGTTGTCGACTTCGGTGGTCGTCATCAGCTGACCACCTTGCGCGATGCCGGTGATCAGCACCGGCTCCAGGTTGGCGCGGGCTGCGTACAGCGCAGCGGTGTATCCGGCGGGGCCGGAGCCCAGGATGAGGACTCGGGCGTGGTTCGTGGTCTGGGACATGGTGGGTGCAGGACGTGGAAGAAGGGTGAAAGATGAATCGACTCGGTGTCCGGTCCGGCCCGAGCCCCGCTGGGCACTGGCACAGACGCTGGTGCCAGCGCCGCGCAGACTTGGTCGACGGGCAGATCTGGGGCCTGGATGTGTGTCACTTCCAACGGAAACAAACAGATTCATCGGCAGAATAGATCGATTCTTGCAGACCCTCGGACATCTGTTGTGTTGACGGGTTTGCAGGCTTCGACCACCCACGCAAGAGGAGTTCCCCGATGTCGATGCTGTCCAACCTGGACCTGATCCGCCGCGTACCCCTGTTTTCCATGCTCACCGTGGACCAGGCGCAGGCCATTGCCGACAGTGTGGTCAAGCGCCGTTACCGGCGTGGTGAACTGGTGGTGGAGCAGGGCCGCAAGAGCAATGCGCTGTTTATCTTGCTCAACGGCCGTGCCCGGGTGCTGACTGCCGACACACGAGGCCGCGAGGTCATCCTGGCGGTGCTGGAGTCGGGTGACTACGTGGGCGAGATGAGCCTGATCGACAACGAGCCCCACTCGGCCACCGTTCGGGCCGAAATCCAGACCGACATGCTGGTGCTGGCGCGCGCCGACTTCGCGCGCTGCCTGCCCGAGAACTCCACGCTGTCCTACGGCATCATGCGCGGCCTGGTGCGGCGACTGCGCAATGCCGACCGGCAGATTGAGTCGCTGGCGCTGCTCGATGTGTATGGGCGCGTGGCGCGCACGCTGCTCGACATGGCTGAAGAGATCGACGGTGTGAAGATCATCCGCCACAAGGTCAGCCGCCAGGACATGGCCAAGGTGGTGGGCGCTTCGCGCGAGATGGTCAGCCGCGTGATGAAGGATTTGGAAGAACGCGGCGTCATCGAGACCCAGGAGAGCGGTTCTGTCGTCATCAAGGAACGGCTGCAGAACGACTGAAGGCTTCGCTGCCTGCGAAGCAGGCATCTGCGGGTTAAAAGCCGCACCCGCCGTGACAGGTGGGAGTGGGCCATGATTGAGGTCCCTCCCGGCTCCCTGGCTTGCGATCATTCACAATCGCGGCATGAGTTTTCCCCTTGGATCCTTGCGCGGTGATGGCGCCGCCATCGCCGCCGATGCCGTGATGGCGCCATCGGCTGCGCCCGGTCGATGGCGTCAGCAGGCGCTGCTGCTGGCGGGCGCGCTGGCCTGGGTGTTGCTGCTGCTGGCGATGCTCACGCACCATGCCGACGACACGGCCTTCAGCACCTCTGGCGGCCACGCCGCGTTGCACAACAAGGCTGGCGTGCTGGGCGCGCGCGTGTCCGACGCGCTGCTCTTCCTGTTCGGTTTTTCGGCCTGGTGGCTGTTGCCGGTGACGCTGCGCGCCTGGTTGAAGACGCTGGCGGATGTGATGAGGGGACAGCAGGAACCACCTGCCCAGCCGCGCTGGCAGTTCTGGCTGGGCGTGGTGCTGCTGCTGGCGGCCAGCTGCGCGCTGGAGTGGTCGCGTCTGTATCGCTGGGAGGTGCTGCTGCCCGGCCATGCCGGAGGCGTCATGGGCTATGCCCTGGGCCCGGCCTCGATGCGCTGGTTGGGATTCGCCGGCTCGGGCGTGTTGTGGATCGCTGTGCTGGTGGTGGGCACCGCCCTGGCCTTCCGGTTTTCCTGGCTGCGCCTGGCCGATGCCATCGGCACCCGGCTGGACGGCCTGCGCGAACGGCGCGCCGACCTGCGCGAGCAAGAAGAAGACCGCCGCATGGGCGAGATGGCGGCACAAGAACGCCAAGAGGTGGTGGAAGAGCAGCGCCAGGAAGAGCAGGAGCAGCCGCATCAGCCCTTGCTTATTGCGCCGGTGCTGACCGACATCGTGCCGTCGCCGCGCCTTGAAAAGGAGCGCCAGAAGCCGCTGTTTGCCGAACTCAGCGACACCCGGCTGCCGCAGGTGAATCTGCTCGATGGCGTGACGGCGCGCCAGGAGTCGGTGGATGCCGAGTCCCTGGAAATGACCTCGCGCCTGATCGAGAAGAAGCTCAAGGACTTCGGCGTCGAGGTGCGCGTGGTGGCGGCGTCCCCGGGCCCCGTCATCACGCGTTACGAAGTCGAGCCGGCCACGGGCGTGAAGGGCGCGCAAGTGGTGAACCTGGCACGCGATCTGGCGCGCTCGCTGTCGCTGGTCAGCATCCGCGTGGTGGAGGTGATTCCAGGCAAGAACACCATGGCGCTGGAGCTGCCCAACGCGCGGCGCCAGATGATCCGGCTGTCTGAAATCCTGGGCTCGGACGTCTACAACAGCTCCGCTTCGTTGCTGACGATGGGCCTGGGCAAGGACATCGTGGGTCAGCCGGTGGTGGCCGACCTGGCCAAGATGCCGCACTGTCTGGTGGCCGGAACCACGGGTTCGGGCAAGAGCGTGGGCATCAACGCGATGATCCTGAGCCTGCTGTACAAGGCCGAAGCCCGTGACGTCAGGCTGATCCTGATCGACCCCAAGATGCTGGAGATGAGCGTCTACGAAGGCATTCCGCACCTGCTGGCGCCGGTCGTCACCGACATGAAGCAGGCCGCCAATGCGCTGAACTGGTGCGTGGGTGAAATGGAGCGCCGCTACAAGCTGATGAGCAAGCTGGGGGTGCGCAACCTGGCGGGCTACAACCGCAAGATCGCCGACGCGGGCGAGCGTGGCGAGAAGCTGCCCAACCCCTTCAGCCTGACACCCGATGCACCCGAGCCGCTGGAGCGACTGCCGCACGTGGTGGTGGTGATCGACGAACTGGCCGATCTGATGATGGTGGTGGGCAAGAAGATCGAGGAGCTCATCGCCCGCCTGGCGCAAAAAGCGCGCGCTTGCGGCATGCACCTCATCCTGGCCACGCAGCGCCCCAGTGTGGACGTCATCACCGGCCTCATCAAGGCCAACATTCCCACGCGCCTGAGCTTTCAGGTCAGCAGCAAGATCGACAGCCGCACCATCCTCGACCAGATGGGCGCCGAGGCGCTATTGGGGCAGGGCGACATGCTGTACCTGACCCCGGGCGGCGGCCTGCCGATGCGCGTGCACGGCGCCTTTGTCAGCGACGAGGAGGTGCACCGCGTTGTGGAGTACTTGAAGACCCAGGGAGAACCCAATTACATCGAAGGCATCCTCGAAGGCGGCGTGCTCGATGGCGACACGGCCGGGGGTGATGCAGGTGCCGGCGGCGCCGGCTCGCCAGGCGGCGAGGCCGACCCGATGTATGACCAGGCCGTGGGCATCGTGCTGCAACACCGCCGCGCGTCGATCTCTCTGGTGCAGCGGCATTTGCGCATTGGCTACAACCGCGCGGCGCGTTTGCTCGAACAGATGGAGCAGTCGGGCGTGGTCTCGGCGATGGGACACACCGGTAACCGGGACATCCTGGTCCCCAAGCGCGATGAATAGGCTGCCCCCCGCAGCGGCTCCGCCGCTTCCCGCTCAGCGGGGTCACGCTGGCAGCCTGGCGGAGCCGGCTCCGCGGCGTCCACCGCAAGGGTTGCTGCCCTGGCTGGCGCGTTCCTCGTGGCTGGCGGTCGTGCTGCTGACGGCAGCGGGCGCAGCCCGGGCCGATGCGGTGGATTCGCTGCGTGCTTTCATTCGTGACGTGAAAACCGGCCAGGCCAGCTTCGTGCAGACCGTCACCTCGCCAGACGGTGCGCGCAAGAAGACCAGCAGCGGCGAGTTCGAGTTCTCGCGCCCGAATCGGTTTCGTTTTGCCTACGCCAAGCCGTTCGAGCAACTGATGGTGGCTGACGGGCAGAAGGTGTGGATCTACGACGCAGACTTGAACCAGGCCAGCTCGCGCAAGCTCACGCAGGCGCTGGGCGCCACGCCCGCCGCCGTGCTGGCTGGCACTTCGCTCGAGCCCGAATTCAAGCTCGCGAATCTGCCTTCTGCGCAAGGTCTGGACTGGGCCTCGGCGACTCCGCGTGCGCCTGGCGCGTCGTTTCAGGAAATGCGGGTTGGATTCCGTGGCAAGGAACTGGTGGCCATCGAAATCACTGACAGTTTTGGCCAGCGCTCGCGGTTGGACTTCTCGCGCTTCGTCGCCAATGGCTTGCTGCCCGATGCGCGGTTCCAGTTCAAGGCGCCGGCTGGCGCCGATGTCGTCGAACAGTAAAGGCTGACCGGGCTTTGCAGTGCGGTGCAGCGCAGTGCAGCGCAGTGCGGTGCGGTGCAGCGTTTCGCAGCCGCGGGCCAGTCCCCGGTCCCGGTGCCGTTCTGCTTACCGCTTGCGCAGGTTCTGGCGCCGCCCCATCAGAACACCAGCTTCAAACCCAGACTGAGGGTCTTGGCCTTCTCATCGGCTGATTGCACGGCATAGGCGATGCTGACAAGCAAGTCTTTGCTGGCCCGCCAGCCCACGCCCAACGAGACCGAAGGCTTGCTGCGCTCTTCGCCGAAGATGTCAGCGGCCAGGCTGACTGCGTCGGTGGTTTCAACGCCCAGCGACCACAGGCCGGTGGACTTGGACTGCAGGCGCTGGCGTGTGAAGCCGAGATTGGCATGTGCGATCACGCCGTTGCTGATCTCACGTGTGGCCACGGCCAGAATGGTCGTCGACTCGAGCTCGGTGCGCCGGCCCTGCAGGGCGGCCCAGCCCAGGCTGTAGCGCACGCCGTAGCCGGTGTGTCCGTCCTCCGGGGCGAGCAGCGTGGTCTTGCCAGCAACCCGGTAGCCCTCGGCGCGCAGCCCGTCGACGCGGGCGCTCTTCATGCCGATGGCCAATTGCGATTGGGCACCCGCACCGCAGGAGAACTGCACGTCGGAACTGCCCACCGCCGGCGCCGAGCTGACCCTTGTGTGGGCGCGCGCGAACTCGATCTGGCAGGTGCCGCGTGCCAGTGCATCGGCGGTCTCGCTGACCAGCGGGTGGTCGGCCCAGGCCGCGGGCGCGGCCAGTGCGGCACACAGGGTCAGCAGTTGCAGATCGGTCTTCATAGGGATTCCTTGCAGTGGCTGGTGCGGGGTGCACCCGACACGAGGGCGCGGTGTGCAACGAGCGGGCAGCTTCCACGCGCCACCTTGTCATCAGCGTTCTGACCGCCAGTGTGCGGGCTCAAGGACGCCCGCAGCGCAGAGAATTGGCTGCTGCCGAGTGGCCAGTTCATCGTGCTTGCAATGGCACGCCACAATGCCTGCATGGGTCACCCGCCAACCCCTCCAACCGCACTGCCAGACGGGCCACAGGGCGCGCTCTTCGAGGTGCCACAGACCAGCCGGCAGACCGGCAACCACCAACCCGATGTCACGACCCTGCCGCTGGCCGAGCGGTTGCGCCCGCGCAGCCTGGATGAAGTGGTGGGCCAGGCGCACTTGCTCGCTGCTGGCCGGCCGCTGAGGGTGGCGCATCAGGCCGCGCGGCTGCCATCGATGATCCTGTGGGGCCCGCCAGGGGTGGGCAAGACGACGCTGGCTCGGCTGTTGGTGGGTGCCAGCCAAGCGCATTTCATCGTGCTGTCGGCCGTCATGGCCGGTGTGAAGGACATCCGCGAAGCCGTCGAGCAGGCGCAGGCCCAGCAGCGCGCCGGCCGCGCTTCGGTGGTGTTTGTCGACGAGGTGCACCGCTTCAACAAGGCGCAGCAGGACGCCTTCTTGCCGCATGTCGAGTCCGGGCTGTTCAGCTTCATAGGCGCCACCACCGAGAACCCGTCTTTCGAGGTCAACTCCGCGCTGCTGTCGCGCGCCACGGTGCATGTGCTCAAGCCCTTGGAAGATGCCGACCTCGGGCTGCTGCTGGACCGCGCGCAGACCTTGCTGCAGGCGGCGGCGCTGCAGCCCGAAGCGCGGGCGCATCTGGTGGCTTATGCCGACGGTGACGCGCGGCGGCTGCTCAACGCCTACGAGAACCTGGTCACCGCCAACCCGGGCCGCACGCAGCTGGGACTGTCGGAGCTGGAAGCCACACTCGGCGCGCTGCTGCGCCGGGGCGACAAGGGTGGCGACGTCTTTTATGACCTCATTTCGGCCCTGCACAAGTCGGTGCGAGGCTCCAACCCGGATGCGGCGCTCTATTGGCTGGCGCGCATGCTGGACGCCGGAGTCGACCCCCGCTATGCCGCCCGGCGCATCGTGCGCATGGCCAGCGAAGACATTGGCCTGGCCGACCCGCGGGCGCTGCGCATGGCGCTGGACGCTGCCGAAGTGTTTGAGCGCCTGGGTTCGCCAGAAGGCGAACTGGCCCTGGCGCAGGCGGTGGCCTACCTGGCCGTGGCGCCGAAGAGCAATGCGGTCTACAAGGCCTGGAATGAGCTGCGAGCGCTGGTGCGCAGTGACGGTTCACGCCCCGTGCCCAGCCACCTTCGCAATGCGCCGACCCGATTGATGAAGGATCTGGGGCACGGCAAGGACTATCGATATGCGCACGATGAAGTCCAGGGTTATGCCGCCGGCGAAAGCTACCTGCCAGACGGGTTGCCCCGACGGCACTACTACCAGCCCGTGAACCGCGGGCTGGAACTGCGCATTGCCGAGCGTCTGGCAGAGCTGCGACGGCTGGACGAGCAGGCGCACGGTCAGCCTGAAGGCCCGGATTGATTGCGCTGCCGGCGCGGTGATGGCACGAAATCTGTACGGTGTCGGCCCGTTTCCTTCGGCCGCCAAACGGGTAACTCCGCCCCGATGCACGCTGGGACCGAACCTAGAATGCCGCCGCAACGTCGCAAACGCATTGCTTGAGTCTTGCCTTGACGGGGTGCATGGAGCGGCCTGCTTCTTGCGTGTCACGGGGCCTGCCAAGCCGGGCGTCGACAAACGGAGTCAGTCTCGATGGAAACCTTCTTCCAACAGATCATCAACGGTCTGGTGCTGGGCAGCATGTATGCGCTGGTGGCACTGGGCTACACGATGGTCTACGGCATCATCAACCTCATCAATTTCGCGCATGGCGAAGTGCTGATGGTGGGCGCCATGGTCAGCTGGACGGTGGTCTTGCTGCTGGCCGACAGCGGCATGCCGGGCTGGCTGATGATGTTGATATCGCTGGTGTGCGCCATCGTGATCTGTGCGGCACTCAACTTCACGATCGAGAAGCTGGCCTACCGCCCCTTGCGCAGCGCGCCGCGGCTGGCGCCGCTGATCACGGCCATGGGCATGAGTCTGCTGCTGCAGACGCTGGCCATGATCATCTGGAAGCCCAACCCCAAGCCCTATCCGATCCTGCTGCCCAGTGATCCGATCAACCTGGGTGGGCCCGTCATCAGCGTCACGCAATGTCTGATCCTGGGCCTGACGGTCGTCATCCTTGCGTCACTGATGTATTTGGTCAACAAGACCAAACTGGGCCGGGCGATGCGCGCCACGGCCGAGAACCCCCGCGTGGCCGCGCTGATGGGCGTGAAGCCCGACATGGTGATCTCTGCCACCTTCATCATCGGCGCTGCGCTGGCTGCCGTGGCCGGCGTGATGTGGGCCGCCAACTACGGCACCGTGCAGCACGCCATGGGTTTTCTGCCCGGGCTCAAGGCCTTCACGGCCGCGGTGCTGGGCGGCATCGGCAACCTGGGCGGCGCGGTGGTGGGCGGCATCCTGCTGGGCCTGGTCGAGGCGCTGGGCGCCGGTTACCTGGGTGATCTGACGGGGGGTGTGCTGGGCAGCCACTACGCCGACATCTTCGCTTTTGTGGCGCTGATCCTGGTGCTGACGCTGCGGCCGCAGGGGCTGCTGGGCGAGCGCGTGGCTGACCGGGCATGAGAGGGCAACCCATGAAGAACAAGATCGTTGTCTTCTTCCTGTGCGCGCTGGCGTTGATTGCGCTGCCGCTCTTTGCGCAGCAGTTCGGCCAGGGGTGGGTACGCATCATGGCGCTGGCGCTGCTGTACGTGCTGCTGGCGCTGGGCCTGAACATCGTGGTGGGCTATGCCGGCCTGCTGGACCTGGGCTTCGTGGCTTTCTACGCCGTGGGCGCCTACATGTATGCGCTGCTGGCCAGCCCGCATTTGTTCGAGAACTTCCCGTGGATCGCTGCGCTGTTTCCGAACGGGCTGCACACGCCCGTCTGGGCCGTGGTTCCGCTGGCGGCCGGCCTGGCCGCTTTGGCCGGGGTGCTGTTGGGCACGCCGGTGCTGAAGCTGCGCGGTGACTACCTGGCCATCGTCACGTTGGGCTTCGGCGAGATCATCCGCGTCTTCCTGAACAACCTTGAACATCCCGTCAACATCACCAACGGCCCGCGGGGGCTGGACCGCATCGACGGCATGAACATGTTCGGCCTGGACTTCGGCAAGAAGCTGCAGATCGGCGACTTCACCATTCCTTCGGTGACGATGTACTACTACCTGTTTCTGGTGCTCGTGGTGATCAGCGTCGTGATCTGCCACCGCCTGGAAACCAGCCGCATCGGACGCGCCTGGATGGCCATCCGGGAAGACGAGATCGCGGCCAAGGCGATGGGCATCAACACCCGCAACATGAAGTTGCTGGCCTTCGGCATGGGGGCCAGCTTCGGCGGAGTCAGCGGCGCCATGTTTGCCGCCTTCCAGGGCTTTGTGTCGCCCGAATCGTTCAGCCTGATGGAGAGCGTGATGATCGTGGCCATGGTGGTGTTGGGCGGCATGGGCCACCTGCCGGGCGTCATCCTCGGCGCGGTGATGCTGGCCGCGTTGCCCGAGGTGCTGCGTTATGTCGCGGGCCCGCTGCAGCAGGCCACCGGGGGGCGCCTGGACGCGTCCATCCTGCGGCAGCTGCTGATTGCCTCGGCCATGATCGGCATCATGCTGCTGCGTCCGCGTGGCTTGTGGCCTGCACCTGAGCATGGCAAGGCAGCCCCCAACCCGGTCAACGCCGGCGCGGCCGGGGCGGTGGGCAACAGCGGCAAGGCGGGCTGAACATGAGCGATGTCGTATTGAACGTCCAGGGCGTCAGCAAGCGCTTCGGCGGCCTGCAGGCGTTGTCCGAAGTGGGCATCTCGATCCAGCGCGGGCAGGTCTACGGTCTGATCGGACCAAATGGCGCCGGCAAGACCACCTTCTTCAACGTCATCACCGGCCTGTACACACCCGACGCTGGCACCTTCGAGCTCGGTGGCCAGCCCTACAAACCCAGCGCCGTGCACGAAGTGGCCAAACAAGGCATTGCGCGCACCTTCCAGAACATCCGTCTCTTCCCGGAGATGACGGCGCTGGAGAACGTGATGGTGGGCCGCCATGTGCGCACCAAGTCCGGGCTCTTCGGTGCGGTGTTCCGCACCGCCAGTTTCAAGGCTGAAGAAGCCGGCATCGCCAGGCGTGCGCAGGAGTTGCTGGACTACGTGGGCATCGGCCGTTATGCCGACTATCGTGCCCGCACGCTGAGCTACGGCGACCAGCGGCGCCTGGAGATTGCGCGTGCGCTGGCCACCGACCCCAAGCTGATCGCGCTGGACGAGCCCGCCGCCGGCATGAATGCCACGGAAAAGGTGGTGCTGCGCGAGCTGATCGACCGCATCCGCAAGGACGGCCGCACGATCTTGCTCATCGAGCACGATGTGAAGCTGGTGATGGGCCTGTGCGACCGTGTGACGGTGCTCGACTACGGCCGGCAGATCGCCGAGGGCAACCCGGCCGACGTGCAGAAGAACGAGAAGGTGATCGAGGCTTACCTCGGCGCCGGACACTGAAAGCGCAACAGCGATGAGCACGACACTACTCAAGATCAGCGGGCTGAAGGTGGCCTATGGCGGCATTCAGGCGGTCAAGGGCGTCAGCTTCGAAGTGCACCAGGGCGAGCTGGTGTGTCTGATCGGAGCCAATGGCGCCGGCAAGACCACGACGCTGAAGGCCATCACCGGCATCCAGCCCTCGGCCGACGGCGAGATCGAATTCATGGGCCGTTCCATCAAGGGGCAGGGCGCCTGGAATCTGGTCGAACAGGGGCTCGTGATGGTGCCCGAAGGACGCGGCACCTTTGCCCGCATGACGATCACCGAAAACCTGCAGATGGGTGCTTTTGTCAGGAACGACAAGGCCGAGATCGAGGCTGATATCCAGAAGGTGTTCGGCATTTTTCCGCGGTTGAAAGAGCGTGCGTCGCAGCTGGCGGGCACCATGAGCGGTGGCGAGCAGCAGATGCTGGCCATGGGCCGGGCGCTGATGGCGCGCCCCAAGGTGCTGCTGCTGGACGAGCCGAGCATGGGCCTGAGCCCCATCATGGTGGACAAGATCTTCGAGGTCGTGGCCGACATCCACAGCCGCGGCACCACCGTGCTGCTGGTGGAACAGAACGCCAGCCGGGCACTCGGCCTGGCCGACCGGGGCTATGTGATGGAGTCTGGCGAGATCACGATGACGGGCGAAGCCAAGGTATTGCTGCGCGACCCCAAGGTTCGCGCCGCTTACCTGGGCGAATAGAAGCGTCGGCGCTGCCGCGCCGGTTGCCGGTGGCAAGCTCGGGCTTGGCGGGGATCGGTGGGTCGCCCTTGCAGTTTGTCCGTTGTCGGTTGCCCCTGTAGACTGCTTCTGCAGGCTGCTCCTGCAGGCAGCTCCTGCAGGCTGCCCGGCTGGGCGCAGTGCTCAGTCCACGCTTGCGCCGCTGG
>Ga0209181_10011568_pt1 | contig 11284 bp, 10 predicted proteins | sample MAT05_FD_187208 | JGI IMG/M metagenome (GOLD analysis project Ga0209181, IMG submission 187208) | Freshwater microbial communities from Lake Fryxell liftoff mats and glacier meltwater in Antarctica - MAT-05 (SPAdes) (version 2) | ecosystem: Environmental > Aquatic > Freshwater > Ice > Liftoff... | reverse complement strand
CAACGAGGAGGCCGTCGTGTGCGCGTGTCTGGGCAACAAGTCTGGCCTGAATCTCACCGTGACCTACGAGGCCTTCGCGCCCAAGATGTTGGGCGCCCTGCGCCAGGAGGTGATCTGGTCGGACCATCTGCTGTCACGTGAGCGCGAGCCGGGCTGGATTTCGGTGCCGCTGGTGCTGACTTCGCACACCTTTGAGAACGGCAAGAACGAGCGTTCGCATCAAGATCCGGCGATGTGCGAAGCGATGCTAGGCGAGCCATCCGATGTTTCACGCGTGCTGTTTCCCGCCGATTACAACAGCGCCATGGCCTGCGTGGATGCCTGCTACCGCACGCGCGGTCGTATTTTTACCCTAGTGGTGCCCAAGGTGGAGACCCTGCCGGTGCTTTTCGACGAAGCGCAGGCGGGTCGGCTGGTGGCGGAGGGAGCGATGCGGCTCGATTGGCTTGGCAAGGCCATCGCACAACACTCTACGGTCATTCTCACTGCCATTGGTGCCTACCAACTGGGCGAAGTGCTGCGCGCAGCCGAACGCCTTGAGGATCGCGGTATCGTCACAGCAGTAAATTACATGATCGAACCCGGGCGCTTCCGCGATCCGCGTGGACGCCGCGAAGCGGCATGGCAAATCCAGGCAGCGCAGCGCGAACTGTTATACCCAGAACACACGCCGCATCGAGTGTTCGTCTGCCACACACGTCCAGAGGTAATCGCCGGGGTGTTGCGGCCACTTGATAGTGGGCGACGAACCGTGTTCCTAGGCTACGCCAATCATGGCGGCACACTGAGTACCGCCGGCATGTTGTTTGTCAATCGTCTATCTTGGGCGCATATCGTACGTGCCGCCACGCGAAGCCTTGGCATGGAGTTGGCGAAATTGCTGGATGCAGACGAAATCGATGCCCTTGAAGGGCGACGCAGTCCGCATGGCGTAATTGTTTAACCCCGGTCATCGGCAACGCATCTCGCATTTGATTCAAGTCAATGCGCAGTTGCTATTTCAAAGTATAATCGTTAGGTAACAAACCTCTGGAGTGCTGTGAATGAATATGCCCCGATCTTTCGTCGTTGCCGCGCGGGAACCCGTATCGACCCGCTCAGCGTTTGAGCGTGCACGTCTATTGGCACGCCCCGGCGACCGAATTGTTCTGGCTCATGTCGAACGCAAAGGCTTCCTGAATTTTTTTGGTGAAGGTGAGCTGCGTCATGCGATCCCGGTTGCACAAATCGCTAGCTGGACTTCGACAAGCTGGTTAGACGAAGTGGCTCGCGCAACCGACGTAGACCCGTCGCTCAAAATCGAGATTGTTTTGCTCACCGGGGAGCCCGCGGAAGCACTCGGTGCATACGCGCAAAATATTGGGGCGGCAGCAATTATTGTGGCGGCGCATCGAGAGGGCGCTGTGCGCGAGGTCGTTCTTGGCAGCACAACGCTCAGAATCCTGCGTCATGCGCCCTGTCCGGTCGTGGTAACGCGACGCGGACCGGTACTGGCGTATCGTAAAGCAGTCGCTGCACTAGACTTTGATCCGGCTGCGGAACGAGTCATCGCCGCAACGCTCAGTTTAGTGCCGGATACTGAGCTGACTCTGGCCCACGTCTACCGGATCCCCAATGAGGTTCAGTGGCGCATGAACGATGTCGGAGAGAAGGGCTTGCTCGAACCTATTCGTGAACATTTGCGAGCCGAGGCGCAGCGCGAACTGGCAAAGTTGCAAACGCAAGTGCCACAGGCGAAAACAAGCTTGCAATATGGCTACACCGGAACAGAAATATTCAAACTGCTACTGCATGAAAAGTCGGATGTGTTGGTGATATCACAGCACCGTGGCACCTACCGGCATGAACGATTGATTGGCAGCACAACCCAGTTCCTGCTTTACAACTGCCTTTGCGATCTAGTGCTTGTGCCGTGAGCGCGCCATATTGCGGCAATGTCGCTGCCTCGACCCACGCCTTGATGATGCGTAGCGTCAGTTACACTGCGCTCTTCGTCGACGCCGCCAACAGAACAACGCGGTCAAGATTGCCAGTTTTACGCTGCATACAACTTTGCTGTCGCCATTGATCAAAGCCGCATTTTATTGATAACCGTCCTCAAACCCTACTCGCAGTTTTCTTGGAGCCCCACGCATGAGTACATCCCGAACTTTCCTTGTTGCCGCTCGTGATCTGGACTCTAGCCGCTTGGCTGTTGAGCGAGCCCGGCTATTGGCCCGAGCACGAGACCGAATAATACTGGTTCACGTCGAACGCAAAATTTTGTTGCCGCTAGGTGCACACGAGGCGCGTCACGCCATTCCAGACGCCGCGCTTTCCATTGGCACGGCGAAGACTTGGCTGGACGAATTGGCGCAATCGGTGGCTTCCGACGCATCCATCGAGATCGAAACGGTGGTGCTCGAAGGACGAGCAGGAACTGTGATTAGCGACTTCGCACGGGAAGTTGGCGCTTGCGCCATCTTGGTGGCAGCGCACCGCCCAGGGATCATGCGCGCAATGGTTTTTGGCAGCACGGCATTGCGCATCCTACGTTTCGCCCCTTGTCCTGTGGTGGTGGTTAGGGATAGCAAGGTAACGGCGTATCAGTCGGCCGTGCTAGCGGTTGATCTGGATCCGGCGGCAGCACGCGTGATTGCCGCTGCGCAGAACTTGCTACCCAAGGCGCAAGCGAGCTTGCTCCATGTTTACCGGCTGGTCGGCGAAGGCCAAATGCGTCTGCGCGGATTGACCGAGCAGGACTTGGTGCCATTGCGCGAACAGGCACTGGCCAATGCCGAGCGCGAGATGGCGCAGTTGGGCGCTCAGATTCCGCTGGCAAACGTCAGTTTGGAGGTTGGTTTCGCGGGCTCGGCAATTTTCGAATTCATAACGAGGCAGCATTCCAATGTACTAGTGATTTCGCAACATCGCGGATCGCTGTTGGAAGAGCGCACGCTGGGTAGCGTCACGCAGTTCCTGCTCTACAATTCCCCCTGCGATCTGATCTTAGTGCCATAAGCGCCTGCCTTGTTACGAGCCACCTAATCCCATCAAACTGATCGAATAATTGGAGTAAGTTATGCACAAAATTCTCTTGGCCGTAGATGGCTCGGTACACGCGGAGCGGGCGGTTGCTCATCTGATCGGCCTGATCCGTGACGGAGGTTTGCTCGGTGGCAATACCGAAATTCATCTTGTTCACGTAAGGCCGCTGCTGCCGGAACGAGTCAGCCGAACAATGACAGCGGAGGAGTTGGATCGGCACTACCAACAAGATAGTGACGTAGCCTGCCGAACTGCGATAGTGATGCTGCAAAATGCAGGAGTTGAGTTCATCCGACATACCCGCACCGGTGCGCCCGCCGAAAACATCGTTTTTTGCGCTAAAACGCTTTTGTGTGACAGCATCGTCATGGGCACTCACGGGGCTGGATTTGTGGCGGGCGTGCTGCTTGGCTCGGTGGCGAGCAAAGTAGTTCATTTGACGGAAGTGCCAGTGACGTTGGTGAAGTAATTTCCAAGTAATCTGATCGAAAGCAACCGGCAAAAGCGCGTTTGATACCTGCTCGACTGGGCTTTGACAACTTCGGCGTCATTGCCCGATCAAAATACATAGCGAACGTTAAATAGCTGAAACCCTTGCCCAGACTGAAGCTATGATATTTACGCAGGCAATAGCTGCAGCGGCAGTCGCGGATTAAAATCGGTCCAGACGCCGTCGCTCATATCACCTTCGCGCAGCTCAATGTCGTGGGCACCATGCGAGTGCAAAATGCGTTTTGCGGTATCTTGCTGCACTTCATCATTTGCAACCACGGCAACTAATGTGCCAGATTGCCGGTGCCGTGCGTTTTGCATCGCGATGATTGAGTCTTCTGTAGCTTTACTATCAGCCTCTTCCATGCTGCCTAAAACACCGTACAGTGAGCCACCATAAGCACCCACACCCAGTGCTGCAGCGGCTACCATAGGCCCCAATATCGGCAGCGTGGCAAGCGCGACGGCAACGCCAACCGCACCGCCTACCGCTGCCCCCGATAGCGCGCCGTCAGCCGCGTGTGGAGCGGTCGTTGCCGCCATATCAAGCGCTGCGACCGTACCCTCGCTGGTTTGGGTATCTGTGTTGTGCCCAGGAATATTGACTGAAAAACAAGTGGCCTGCGCATGGGTGAAGCCAGTGTCCAACAAGTCTGACAAGGCGCGTTTGGCCGCGTTTAAATCTTGAAAATTACCGTTGATGATCGTGCTCATAGCATGTTTCCTTTTTAGTTGCATTGCGATCCGACACAGGTGGCTGGATCATTGATAGCCAATACCAAGCACGTAGTCGCGCAGCAAAGCCTCTTCATATTTTTCGTCTTTTAGCATGGCGTTCAGCGCATCATGGGCGTTGATTACACCCAGAGGCACACCTTTAGCGTCCAGTACCGGGATGTGCACCAAGTGACGCGCTTGCATCATGGCCAAGACCGTCGTCAAATCGTCATCGGGGCCACAGGAAACGACAACGGCGTTCATGACATCTTTCGCGCGCGAATTTGCGCTCACTGTAGACGGGTTGGCGATGTGCTGAACGAGATTGGTTTTGGAAATTACCCCCGCCATCGCACCGTGCGCGGCGCAAACCACCACTAGGCTAACTTGTTCGCGGGTCAGTAATTTGGCGACATCTTGTAAAATGGTATCGGTGCTGACGGTGGCTAATCTGAGCTTTGTCGTTGCTTCAATACTGCTGACCAATTTTGTAGTCATGGTGCTTTATCCATCGTTACAACGTTTACGATGGTGGCGGCACGGTGGCGTGCTGATCTGTGCGCTGGCGCGCTTAGTCGGGCGGCTCGGCTGATTCGTCATCCCCGAGTGTTTTTAGCGGGGATCCAGTAGCTTCGCCTTTGAACCCACTGGAGTCCCGCAAGAATATGCAGGAATAACGAATCAACGCGCCTAGCTACCGATCGCCACCCAATAGCGTTCCTAAACCACCTAAAACCGACCCCTCACCGACACCACCGCCACCGGTTTGCGGCGCGGCTGCAAAGATGCGACCCGCTAAGCGGCTGAAGGGCAGGGATTGAATCCAAATGTGGCCCGGGCCGGTCATTTTGGCAAAAAACACGCCTTCGCCGCCGAAAATCATGCTCTTGATGCCGCCGACTTGTTCGATATCGAAGCTCACGGTTTGTGTCATCGCCGCGACACAGCCGGTATCAACGTGCAGCACTTCACCAGCTTGCAGTTCTTTTTCGATTAAGGTGCCGCCGCAATGCACGAATACCATGCCATCACCTTCAAGCTTTTGCATGATGAAGCCTTCGCCACCAAAGAGTGCGGTCATCACTTTCTTTTGGAAATGGATGCCAATCGATACGCCACGTGCTGCGCACAAGAATGCATCTTTTTGGCAGATTAGCTTGTTGCCATATTTGGTTAAGCTCAGCGGCAATACGGTGCCAGGGTAGGGTGCGGCGAAGGCAACTTTGGTTTTACCGGATGCGCCGGTATGGGTAAATACGGTCGTGAATAAGCTTTCACCGGTCAGCAAGCGTTTTCCCGCGCCCAATAATTTGCCCATAAAACCGCCGCCCGCTTGCGCTTGCGTGCCATCACCAAACACCGATTCCATTTTAATAAGGGCATCTTTGTACATCATCGAACCGGCTTCAGCGACGCAGGATTCACCTGGGTCGAGCTCAATCTCGACGAACTGCACGTCTTCGCCATAAATTTTGTAATCCACCACATCGGCGCGCTGCATACCCTGCGCAGGTGGAGCCGGGGCCATCATGCCCATAGGTGCTGGTTGAAAAAGCTCAGCGACTTGGCCTACGGGTAGCCAGTTTTGAAAGCCCTGACGCCAGCAGAACGCGGTGGGGTTCGCCCGCGCTTGGTTTGCCGCCACGGCTTGATCATAAGGGCCGACTTGTTGGCCGTTGATGCTTAGAAACCACTGATGCATACATTTTCCTCTAATGGGTCATTTAAAGTTGCCAGACTGAGCACTCAATGCAAAGTGTCCAAACAATGCAAAGTGTCCAAACAATGCAAAGTGTCCAAACAATGCAAAGTGTCCAAACAATGGCAGCATTCTTACGGGCAAATCAAGTCTCACCCAGCGCCGCTTTCAAAAATTCAGGCATCGCCAGCCCGGCTCGGTGGATATCGACGTTGTAGTACTTGGTTTCGAATTTTTTGGTGGCCGCACCGCGTTCGCGGAAATTGGTTAGATCAATGCCTTTACGGGCCATCGTCGCACTCCACCAGCCGCTGGGGTAACAGGGCTGCGGGAAACAAAGCGTGCGCATGTGGCTAAATCCTGATCCTTTCATTTGGGTGCGCATTTTTTGCAAAATATCCACATGAATCAATGGCGATTCACTTTGCTGCACCAAAATGCCGCCTGCGCGCAAAGACTTCAAAACTGATTGGTAGAACGATTGGTTAAACAATCCTTCCGCTGGGCCAATTGGATCGGTCGAATCAACGATTACTAAATCGACGCTGTCCGGCTCCATTTCCGCCATTAGCTTAATGCCATCGTCAAACATGATTTTACAGCGTGGGTCGCCATTGCTCACGCATAGCTCAGGGAAATAGCGCTCGGATAGGCGCGTGACACGCTCATCAATATCGCACTGCACGACGCTTTCTACTTCTTCATGTTTAAGCACTTCGCGCAGCGTGCCGCAGTCGCCGCCACCGATAATCACGACGCGTTTGGCGCGCGGGTGGGTAAAAAGTGCTGGGTGGCTCATCATCTCGTGATAAAGGAAGTTGTCACGTGTGGTCACCATCGCGCAGCCGTCCAACACCATTAAGTTGCCCCAGTCGGTAGTTTCATAGATATCAATCGTTTGAAACGGCGTCTTCTCGGAATGCAACAACTTCTTGACCTTAAAACCTATGGCCGAATTTGCGTATTCATGGGCTTCTACGAACCAGTCTTGATCAAGCGTGTGCATTATTTGCCCTGTGAAATTAAGTCGTAAGTTGCAGAGTGTAAGCGAAGCTTCAAGCCACAACCACCCGGTTACGCCCCGTATCTTTTGCCCGATAAAGCGCGGCATCGGCCTGCTGAAACAGCACCCGTTCATCTACATTAGCGCCCTGCAGGCTGCAAACCCCAATGCTGACCGTCACCGTGCGCTTCGCCCAGCTCGATTGTTCGATCGCGACGCGAATGCGCTCCGCGACTTTACCGGTCAGTTCAGGGTCGGCAAAACACAAAACGCAAAACTCTTCGCCGCCGAAGCGTGCGGCCAAATCGTCACCGCGTGTTGATCGGGCGATTTCGGTCGCAACTTGACGCAAGGCGATATCCCCCTCTATATGGCCGAAGGTGTCGTTAAAGCTTTTAAAAAAGTCGACGTCAATAATGAGTAGGCTGACCCATTCGTTTCGGGCGCGTGCGTTCATGGTTGCCGTGCGCAGGGTTTCATTTAACGCCATACGGTTCGCTAAACCCGTTAACACGTCAACGCGATTCGATTTCCGCAAGTCTTTTACCAGTGTTTCGAGCTGAGTCTGGTGCATTTCAACTTCAAGCTCGACTGCGCGCTGTGCGCTGTGGTCACGCAGCATGCCAATAAAATGCACCGAGTCATCATTGCCGACATCCCGGTCAAAGGCGGTCGTCAACCAGCGGCCGGACGTGTGCAGGCGAAATACGTGGCGATCTGGCTTGCCTAAATTGGTTGCCCGCCCGATGGCATATAGAAATTCAGAGCGATCATCTGCGTGCACGTAATCAAGCACCGCATCAAAATCAGCTCTTACTTCGGCACCGTGCCAGCCTAGCAATTGTGCGACGGTAGCATCACCGCGAAATTCACCACGCGCCACGTCGAGCGACCAAACTCCGCCATTGGTGGCCTGAATCGCCTGCACGAGCCGCAAGCGATCCCGTTCGACGGTTAGGGCGTCGCGCGCCAAACCCAACAAACACGCTATTTGGGCCGCTACCGTCTGCAGTGCGACGCGGCGGCCATTTGACAGTGACGGTGCGCGTTCAAATACGACAAATAAGCTGCCTATCGCGATCGCGTCAATAAAAATGGGTTGCGCCAAGCAATTTTCAGGGAGGCTTGCTTGCGCCTCAGGATTGCCTTGCGAACTGTGCAGGGATGCCAGCAAGGCCGGTGCGATCGGCTGGCCGGTCACTAGGCTGCACATACCGTCGAAAATCAAAAGTTCGGCACTGACCGCGTTGCTTAAAGCGCGACCCAGCTCAACGACGTTGTTTAACGTCGACTTGACTGGCCCGGGAAGGCTGCTAAAAACATCCTTTAACCCAATATTCTCTAATGCTCGCATTTGAGTCCTGGTGGATTGCCGCACGAGTCTAACCGTTACGCCCTGTGCGAATTGCGACTGCCATCGGTGTTAAATGACTAGCGCCTAATTTTTACGATCTAAAAAGCTTTGGCAAAAGCTGGTGATAAAAGTTTGTTCCGAACGCCGATATGTGGTCGCTATTTTGCCCAAGTGTCGCGTAAATTGACCACACGATTGAACACTGGCACACCGTTTTGATGCGCGTGACGATCAGCAGTAAAATAGCCTAGGCGTTCAAATTGAAAGGTCTGTTCCGCAATAGCTTCACCCAAACTGCTCTCCAGCACCGCGTCCGTCAAAATTTCCTCAGATGCCGGGTTGATATTCGCGCGGTAGTCAATTTCTACGCCATCGCTGTTGCGGTCAGGGTCGCGTGAAAGAAATAGCCGGTCATAAAGCCTAACTTCGGCGATGATGTTTTGCTGCGCGCTGACCCAGTGAATCGTGCCTTTTACTTTCCGCTCGGCGCCGGGCATGCCGTGGCGGCTGGTTAGGTCAAGGCTCGCGTTGATCGCTATCACGTTGCCGTCTGCATTCTTCTCAATACTGTCGCATTTGACAATGCCGACCCCGCGCAAGCGTACTTCGCCACCCGGAACTAGTCGGTGGAAGCCCTTGATTGGCACTTCCATAAAATCATCTTGTTCAATGTAGATCTCTCTGGTCAGCGCAACGGCTCGTTCACCGGCATCGGCATCTTTCGGATGATTTGCAATGAGCAAGGTTTCTAAGTGGTCGCGAGCAAGATTGGTGATGCGCAACTTTAACGGCCGCAACACCGCCATACGCCGCCCTGCTGACTGATCCAACACTTCGCGCACACAGCCCTCCAAAACGGCAATGTCAATCACGCTAACTTGCTTAGATATGCCCGCACGCTCCCAAAATAGGCGTATCGCACGTGCTGGGAAACCGCGCCGTCGGACACCCGACAGCGTTGGCATGCGCGGATCGTCCCAGCCATGCACCAAGTTTTGGCTGACCAAATCAATCAGTTTGCGTTTGCTCAATACGGTGTAATTCAAATTTCCACGCGCAAATTCAATCTGCTGTGGCGTGCTGACTTCCGTCTTAAAACCCGCTTTTATCAACGGTGCATACAGCTCCGGGTGCGCGCCTAAATTAACGTTTTGGACACACCAATCGTAGAGGGGGCGGTGGTCTTCGAACTCGATCGTGCAAATGGAGTGGGTGATGCCTTCCAGCGCATCACTGATGCAGTGCGCATAGTCATACATCGGATAGATACACCATGCGTCCCCGGTATTTTGATGCGTGACTTTTCGGATGCGATAGAGTGCTGGGTCACGCAGGTTAATGTTGCCCGCGCGCATGTCAATTTTGGCGCGTAGCGTGCGCGCGCCGTCTTCGAACTCCCCGGCGCGCATGCGGCGAAATAGATCGAGGTTTTCCGCTACCGTACGGGTGCGATTCGGGCTATCGCGTCCGGGTTCGGTCAAATTGCCGCGATAATTGCGCACTTGCTCCGCACTTAAATCACAAACAAATGCTGAGCCATCTTGAATCAACTTTTCTGCGCAAAGATAGAATACTTCAAAGTAATCAGAGGCATGCCGCAGCTCAGTCCACTTGAAACCCAGCCATTCTACGTCTGCCTTGATGGCTTCGACATATTCCAAATCTTCCTTTGACGGATTGGTGTCGTCGAAGCGTAAATTGCAGGTTCCGTCAAAGTCATGCGCCAAGCCGAAGTTTAAGCAAATACTTTTCGCATGCCCTAAATGCAGATAGCCATTCGGTTCGGGTGGGAATCGCGTGGCCACCTTGCCTTCGTGCTTATGCGAGGCGAGATCACCCTGGATGATGTGGCGGATAAAATTATTGATGACGACTTCGGTTTCGCTCATTCGGGGTAAGCCTTTCAACATAGCCGCTGAGTATGCGGGCATTTGCGAGCTAATCAAACGCATGGATGCTTAACGGTACATCAAAGATAAGCCCACGGCGCACCGCGATATCATTCGCCCGTCATCTCCGCCAAGGGCGCGCGCGAATAACAAATGAAACGAACATTGAACTATTTGCCCAAAAATATCCTAAGCCTCAATTGGCAATTGCCAATTGATGGGGCCACGCTGGTGCTCAATCAAATAGTCGTTTGCACGTCGAAAATGGCCGCAGCCAAAAAAACCCTGATGCGCAGACATCGGGGAAGGATGCGGCGCCTTCAACACTAAATGGCGGCTAGAATCTACGCGTGCGCCTTTTTCTTGCGCTTGTTTACCCCAAAGCATAAAAACCGCGTGCGGGATGGATTCATTGATTAAATCGATAACTGCGTCAGTAAATTGCTCCCACCCACGTCCTTTGTGGGAATTAATCTGATTTGCTTCAACAGTCAGTACCGCATTAAGCAATAAAACGCCCTGTTTTGCCCACGCCATAAGATTTCCGCTCCGGCTGGGGGCTATTCCCAGATCCAACTTTAATTCCTGATAAATGTTTTTGAGCGAGCGCGGTACCGCGATTCCGGGCGGAACCGAAAAACTCAATCCATGCGCCTGACCCGTTCCAGGGTAGGGATCTTGACCGAGAATGACCACTTTAACCTGCGCCAACGCGGTTGCATCAAATGCGGCAAAGATCTGGTCCATCGGTGGATAGATAATCTTGCCCGCTGTCAGTTCGGCCTGAAGAAAACCGCGCAGTTTTGCCATGGATTGACCCTGAAGTACGGGTAGGAGCGGCGCTTTCCAATCGTCGCGTAATTTGATCGCAGTGGGCATTGGGATTGGTAGTTCAGGGATAGAAAGTCAGCGATAGAAAAGGCTACGATAAAAATCGAGAAATAAAAAAACCGGCTGCGGAATTCTCAGCCGGTTTTTTCTTTGTATCAAACTACAACATCAAAAGGCAGTTACATTATTTCTTTTTAGCTACCGGCTTTTTTGCGGCAACTTTTGCTGCAGGTTTTGCTGCTGGTTTAGCTGCAGGCTTCGCAGCGGGCTTT
>Ga0209181_10011562_pt1 | contig 11287 bp, 12 predicted proteins | sample MAT05_FD_187208 | JGI IMG/M metagenome (GOLD analysis project Ga0209181, IMG submission 187208) | Freshwater microbial communities from Lake Fryxell liftoff mats and glacier meltwater in Antarctica - MAT-05 (SPAdes) (version 2) | ecosystem: Environmental > Aquatic > Freshwater > Ice > Liftoff... | reverse complement strand
ATCAGGATGCGCCTCTCCCGTCCCTCGAGATGGCCGCGCTCTTCATTCCGCCGATCCCATCAGCAGTCCCAAATTCAGCCACGACCTCAGAATGATGTGGATTCTCTGCGACGTTGGAGATGGACATTAGATCGCGGATGAAATGCGCCCTACTCCCCAGCACGCTCTCGCGCATCCACTCGGTGTAGGCCGAGGTGGAGAGGGTGAAGTGAGGCCGGGCACCTTGCTCCAATTCGTTTTCCCACAAAGAAGGCATCCTGTGCCCGCAGTTGTTCTCGCGCCCCACAACCCACACCCTGAGTTCCATGCACTTTATTCGCTTTTGCACCCTGAATCCTTTCTCCGCCGTTGTCCCTGTTGTTCCTCTGTGGCTGAACGCCGCCGCTATTGCCGCCGCCGCTGAACCGGCTGCGGTCCGTGCCAGGGCGCGGGTTCTCATGGGCGGGCTCGCCGGAGAGAATCTCGGTGAGTTCCTCCTCATTCAGGCGGCCCTGAAACAGCCCCGCGCATGAAATGAACATGAGTGTCATCGCTGCTGAAATCCTCATCGTCCTGCTGCTCATCGCGGCGAACGGTCTCTTTGCCATGGCCGAAATCGCCATCGTGTCGGTGCGCAAGGCGCGGCTGCGCAAACTGGCGGAGCAGGGTGATGCACGGGCGCGCGCCGCGCTGGAGTTGAGCGAGGAACCGAATCGTTTCCTCTCCACCGTGCAGGTGGGCATCACGCTCATCGGGATTCTGGCGGGCGCATTCGGCGGTGCGACAATCGCCAAGGTGATCGCCGGAGCCTTGCAGTCGATTCCGGTGCTGGCCCGCTACGGGGAAGCCATCGGCATCGGTGCCGTGGTGCTGGCCCTCACGTTTTTGTCCGTGGTGTTGGGCGAGCTGGTGCCGAAGCGGCTGGCGTTGAACAATCCCCTCGGCATCGCACTGGCACTGGCGCGGCCCATGCGGCGGCTTTCTTTGCTGACCCATCCCGTGGTGCGCGTGCTGGGGGCGGCGACAGATGCGGTGCTGCGCCTTTTTGGGTTTCGCGCCAAGCCAGAGCAGCCCGTGACGGAGGAAGAAGTGCGCACGCTGGTCGAGCAAGGACATCACGCGGGCGTGTTCTTCAAGACTGAGAAGGAAATGGTCGAGCAGGCGCTCGTGCTGGATACAAAATGCGTCGGCGACCTCATGACGCAGCGTGCGCAGATCGTCTGGCTGAACGCAGCCGATGCCGATGAAGTAAACTGGCGGAAGACCGTCGCCAGCGGCCACTCCTATTTTCCCGTGTATGAAACCAGCCGCGATCAGGTGCTCGGAATGGTGTCCGTGAAGGTGCTGTGGGCCAATCTTGCTTTGGCTCAGCCGATCCATCTGCGCGACGTGCTCACCGAGCCGCTGTTCGTGCCCGCCAGCATGACGGCGCTCAAGCTCCTGGAAACCTTCAAGCAGAGCCGGAAGCATCTGGCCCTCGTGCCCGACGAGTTTGGCACCGTGCAGGGATTGGTGACGCTGGTGGATGTGTTCGGGGAGATCGTCGGCGACATTCCATCATTCGATCAACCGGCGCAGGAGCTCATCATCCGGCGTGACGACGGCTCGTGGCTCGTTGATGCCTTGCTGAAGCTGGATGAACTGAAACCGCTGCTCGGCGTCGCGCATCTGCCCGACGAGGAGAACGAAAACTACGAGACCCTGGGCGGCTTCATCCTGCATCACATGCAGCGCATCCCGCGCGAAGGAGATCATTTTGAATGGGGCGGCTTCCGCTTTGAGATCGCCGATGTGGACCGGCACCGGCTCGACAAAATTTTGATTCAACCATTGAAGCCCGTGAAACCTGACACCGCAGTGGTCGAAGGCTCGCGCGCGCCCGCACCCTAAATTCCCCCATGACTCCGACTGCCGATCACGACACCACCGCCCACCGCTGGCACGGCCTCGCGGTCAGCGACGTGCTCATTCGCCTGGATGCCGCCATGGATCAGGGCCTCTCTTAGAACGAGGCTGTGCGGCGTCTGGCGAAGCACGGGCCGGACACCCTGCCCGAGGCCAAACACCGCTCGATGTGGAGGGTCTTCGAAGGGCAGTTTGCCAGCCCGCTCATCTATATCCTGTTTGTCGCAGCGGTCATTGCGCTCGTGATGGGGCATCGCGGGGATGCGGGCGCCATCCTCGTCGTGGTCTTTGTCAATGCGCTCATCGGCACGGTGCAGGAGGGTCGCGCGGAGCGCTCCATGGAATCGCTGCGCAAGCTCTCTGCGCTCAAGGTCCGCGTGCGGCGAGGCGGCGCGGAGGAGATCATGGATGCGCATGATCTCGTGCCCGGCGACAGCGTGCTGCTCGCCGCTGGCGACGCCGTGGCGGCGGATGCGCGCCTGCTGGAAAGTGCCGCGCTCGAAGCCGCCGAGGCCGCGCTCACCGGCGAGTCGATGCCCGTGGGCAAACATCCCGAGCCACTGCCCGACGACAGCCCGCTGGCCGACCGGCGGAACATGATCCACTCCGGCACCCACATCGCCGCCGGGCGCGGTGTGGCGTTGGTCGTCGCCACAGGTTTGCAGACGGAGGTGGGCAAGATCGCCACGCTCGCCTCCGCCGCAGTGGAGCCCCGACGCCGCACGGAGCCGCTGATTTATGTGCTGATTGCGGCGGCGACCATCACGGCTGTGTTGGGCGAGTATGGGATCCCTGCGCGGGGTGCAGGCCAAAGTGGATGAGCTTTTCGCGCATGGTGATCCGCGAGACGCCGAGCCAGCGGGCGGCTTTGGCCTGGTTGCCTTGCGCGAGCTGGAAGGCTTGCGCGAAAAGCTCGCGGTCGGCGGCTTCGAGCAGTTCGACGCGCACATTTTCCAATTCGCCGCGGCTGGCGGCGGCGAGGAGTTCGCCGACATGCCGGGCGAGCGGCGAGGCTCCGGCGGCGCGCGCCGGGGAACCGCCGAGGGCCTTGCGCACATCCGCAAGGCCGATGCTGAAGCCGCGCGAAAGGAGCAGCGCTTTGCGCACGGCGTTTTCCAGTTCGCGGATGTTGCCGGGCCACGGCTGCTCGCTGAGCCATTGCGCAGCCTTGGGATGGATGGACGCCTGCCCGGCACCTAACTCTTTGCCGTAGCGCCGCAGGAAATACTGCACCAGCGCCGGGATGTCGTCGCGGCGCTCGCGCAGCGGCGGCAGGGTGATGACGACGACGCTGAGCCGGTAAAACAAGTCTTCGCGAAACTGCTCCTCGTGCATCGCCGTTTCGAGGTCGCGATGCGTGGCGGCGATGACGCGTGCGTCGATCGGGATCGTCTCGCGCCCGCCCAGCCGCTGGATGGATTTTTCCTGAAGCACCCGCAGGAGCTTGGACTGCGTGTCCGGGCTGAGGTCGCCGATTTCGTCGAGGAAAATGGTGCCGCCGTGTGCCTGCTCGAAACGCCCGATGCGCCGCGCGTCGGCTCCGGTAAAGGCGCCGCGCTCGTGGCCGAAGAGTTCGCTTTCCAACAGCGTCTCGGGGATCGCGGCGCAGTTCACGGCGATGAACGGCTTCTCCGCGCGGTCGCTGTGCTGGTAGAGCGCGCGGGCGACGAGTTCCTTGCCTGTGCCGGTCTCGCCGCGGATGAGCACGGTCACGGGCTTTGCTGCGACGCGGCCGATCTCCTTGTAAACCTCCTGCATCGCGCGGCTCTGGCCGACGATCGAATCGCGCGTGGCGGAGGCGCTGCCGAACGTCACGGGCGCGAACATGAGCCGGCTGCTGGCCAGCGCCTTTTGAACGAGCGCGAGCAGTTCAGGCATCTCGAAGGGCTTGAGCAAATAATCGTAAGCGCCGAGCTTCGTCGCCTCGATCGCGGTTTCAGTGCTGCCGTGCGCCGTCATCAGAATCACGGGAAGGCGCGGCTGCGCGGCGTGCAGGCTCTTGATGATGTCCAGCCCGCTCGCGCCAGGCAGCCGGAAGTCGGTGATGACGATATCGCACATTTTCTTCGCCGCCTGCGCGAGCCCGTCCTCGCCGGTTTCCGCGAGCAGCACCTTCCAGCCCTCGCCTTCCAGCACGCGCCGCAATTCCCCGGCGATGCGGGCGTCGTCCTCGACGAGCAAAATCGTGGCGGTGCTCATGGCGTTTTTGCCACCGGCAATACAATCCGGAACGCGGTGCCTTTCCCGCTCGTCTCGAATCGCAGGGTGCCACCGTGTTTTTCGACGATTTGCCCGGCAATCGCCAGCCCGAGGCCGGTGCCGCTCGGTTTGGTGGTGAAAAACGGATCAAACAACCTCGCCTGCACTTCGGGCGGAATACCGCCGCCCGTATCCTGCACTTCCAGGGTGATCGCATCCCGTGCGTGCGCTGCGCCGAAGCCGACCCGGGTTGGCCGGACGCGCAGTGTAATCCGGCCGTCGTGTCCGATGCTTTCGGCGGCGTTCCGGACTAGGTTGATGAGCACTTGCTTGATCTGCTGCCGGTCGGCGAGGACCGGTGTCGTCATCGTTACGGAGACCGTCAGTCGGATCGAGGATTGCCTGCACTCCGCCGCCATCAAGTCATGCACCTCGTGCAATAACTCGGACGGGGAGATGGGGGCGAGCAACGGATCGCCCGGTCGCGCGAACTGCAGGAAATCGCGCACGATGCGTTCCAGGCGGTTGATTTCCTCGTTGATGAACCGGCCGTCCCCGGCTTCGGGGGAGTCTTTGGTGAGGCGTTTTTGCTGGGTGTAGAGGCGGGCTTTGATCGCCGTGAGCGGATTGCGGATTTCGTGCGCCACGCCCGCCGCAAGGCTGGCCAGAGAGGCGAATTTCTCCGACTTCTCCTGGGCGGCGCGGATCAAAGGGGAGCCGAGTAATCCCGCCATTAGTTGCCCTATGGCCACCTCGCGCTCGCCGAAGGCGTGCGGTCGGTCGGAGACCAACTTCAGCACGCCCGCCGCCGTGCCATGCCGATAAAGCGCCACCACGACGATCGACCGCAGGCCGGCCCTTTGACAGGCGGCGCGGTCCACGCACGGCTCGACCTCGGTGTCATCGCACCGGAAAACCCCGTCGGCGCGCAAGCACTCGCGGGTCATACCCGACACGAGGTCCAGCCATCCCGGTCCCTGCCCCGCTGCCATGCCGGTGGCGGTCCGCGAGACGAGTTCGTCCTTTTCGATCAGGTCGATCGCCACCCCACTCGCGTGCGTCAGTTCTTGGGTCCGACGGGCAACCATTGTCAGCGTCGTCGCGGTATCGTGATCCTGGCGGGCCATTTCGCGCTGGGTGTCAAGGATCACGAGTTGTTGTTCAGTCTCCTTGCGCAGCGCTTCGTTGGCCTGGGCCAGCTCGGCCGTCCGCTCCTGCACGCGGGTATCGAGTTCCGCATGGGCTTTGGCGAGTGCCTGCTCGATGCGCTTGCGGGCGGTGATATCGCGGACGGTAGCGATCACGCAGCGGCCCCCGGGCGTCTCCAGCGGGCTGAGCATGATGTCCACGGGAAACTCCGTCCCGTCCTTGCGCCGCGCCGCCAGCTCCAGCCCCGCGCCCGTCTCGCGCCGGTGCGGCTCCTCTGCGTAGTGCGCGCGATGCTTGCCATGCCGGTGGCGAAAACGCGCCGGGATCAGCACCTCGATCTTCTTGCCGGCCAGTTCTTCGAGCGGGTAGCCGAACATCGCTTCCGCGTGCTCATTGAGCCGCACGATGCCGCCTCCCGCATCCACCAGGAGCATCGCGTCGGGCGCGAATTGAAACAGCGCGGCGAGCGTGTCGTCGAGGTGCGGAGACGCAGCGGCGGGCGTCCGTATTTTTGCCTTCGGCTTCATGGATGAAGGTGTAAGCCGCTAGCGTCCTGCAGGCAACTGGCTTTCCACATGGCGTCGGCGTCCGATATTTGACACCAGGCGCAACACGCACACAGGCAGTGCTTTAAGACTATAAGGCGCGGGTGGCATGGCGAATGTTAATGGGGCAGTTGTGCAAATCCATCTCAGCCCTCGCAACGTCCGCCTCAGCGGAGCCATCCACGCCTACGTGGCGGAGAAAATCAAGCGCCTCGAAGATATCGCCGAAGAGATTCTGGCGGCCCATGTCGTCCTGCTCCACGACGAGCAGACGGCCTCCGGCGGCATCTACTGCGTGAAGGTCCACCTGGCCATCTCCGGGCCGGACATCCACGCCAGCGATACCGATGGCGACCTCTACGCCGCGATCGACAAGATCAGCGACAAGCTCGCCCGGCAGCTCCGCACACGGAAAACCCGGCTGGTGGACAAGCGGCGCAAGTCCTCACGGAAGAAGGCGGAACGCGACACCCTCTGACCCAACCACAAACCAACAAAACCAAAGCAATGAACACCACGACCAGCCGCATAACCAAGAACTCGAAACCCAAGGGCTCGACGAACGAATCCAACGGCAACTCCGCCCCTCACCCCGAGCCCGGGCGCATCGCCATCTGCGCCTATTTCATCTGGGAGCAGGAAGGGCGGCCCGATGACTGCGACCTCACACACTGGCTCCAGGCGGAGCTGCAACTTCAGCATGATCCGGAGGCGACCGCCGAGGCCCTGAAGTCTTAATGAAACGGCTCCGCCATGAAAACCGCCGAGGACAAACCGAAGAAACCCAGGGTGCTGCTTGTGGAGGATGATGTCTCGGTGGTGGCGGCGTTGAGCGGTGTTCTGCGCGATGAAGGCTACGACATGATCCATGCATCGGATGGCCACGAGGCGATTCGGAACTTCAAGGCCGTCGGCGGCACCGACCTCGTGCTGCTCGATCTCAACATGCCCGTGAAGGGCGGCTGGGACACCTTCGAGCTGCTCACCGCGCGCAACCCGCTCCTTCCGGTCATCGTCATCACCGCGCGGCCCGACCAGCATGTGATGGCTGACGCCGCGGGAGTCGCTGCGCTCCTCGAGAAGCCGCTCGATATTCCCGTGCTGCTGGAAACCATGAGCAAGCTCCTGGCCGAGCCGATGGAGACCCGGCTGGCGCGGATCGCGGGAAAGAATCCGCGGACCCTGCCCATCGACGCTCCCAATCCCACTTGGAGCCCACGATGAAGCCCGAGACTCCACCGAAAATGCCGAGAGCGCCGCTGGTCGATGATGAGCCGCAGATTTGCGCGGCGCTGGCGGGAGCGCTCGCGCCGGTGCTGCTCGAAGCCATCGAGACACGGCCCGCCCGGATCGCAGGAAAGCGGCCGATGCCTCACCAAACAAAACTCTGATGAACACCAACGACACCCGACCGATCATTTGCGGCACTGATTTTTCCGAGAACGCCACGGAGGCGGTGCGCGTCGCCGCCGCGCTGGCGCAACGTTTCAGCGCGCCGCTCATCCTCGCGCACAGCGTGGATGAGCGCGCGGAATTTCCCGATCATCTCCGTCCGCGCCTGATGAATGAGGACCGCCCGCGGCTCGCGGCGGAAGCGGAGCGGTTGCGCAAGCTGGGGCTCACCTTTGAGGAAAAGCTGCTGTCTGGTGCGCCGGATGATGGCGTCGCGAGCTTTGCCGGAAAAGCGCAGGCACGGCTGGTCGTCGTGGCGGCTTCGGGGACAGGTGCCTTCGGTCGCTGGGTGCTCGGAAATATCGCGGAGCGCATCGCAGAAACGTCGCCGGTGCCGACGCTGGTGGTGCGCGCGGCGGAGCCTTTCCTGGCGTGGGCGCGCGAGGAGCGGGCGTTGAAAGTTTTCGTCGCGACGGATTTCACGGCGACGGCGGATGCGGCGCTGCGCTGGGTGGCGGAGTTGCGGCAGACGGGATCGTGCGAGATCACCCTTGGCTACATCGACCGTCCGCCGCAGGAGCGCGGCGAACTCGCGATCCTGGAGGCGATGCGGATGGTCGCCGAGCGTCCGGAAGTCCGACAGGCGCTGGAGCGCGATCTGCGGGAAAAAGCGGTGCGGCGGCTTGGCGTGGCGCCTGCGATTCGCGTGGAGCCGGGGTCGGCGCGCGTGGATGCGCATCTCATCCAGCTCGCCACAGAGGCCGGCGCGGACCTGCTCGTGCTCGGCACGCACCAATGGCAGGGGCTCGACCGGCTGCGGCACACCTCGATCTCGCGGCTCATCCTGCGCGACGCGCCGATGAGCGTGGCCTGCGTGCCAGTGCCGGCCGTGCAGCCCGGCGCGGCGGCACCGATCCCGGAGGTGTGCCGCGTGCTGGTGGCGACGGATTTTTCCGACCACGGCGGACGGGCGATTCCTCACGCGTATTCGGTGCTTCCGGGGGAAGGCGCGGTCTGCCTGCTGCATGTCGCGAAGCTGGGTGAGTCCGAGCCGAAGGAAACGCTGGAGGCGCGGCTGCGCGCGCTGATCCCCGCCGAGGCAGCGTCGCGCGGCGTGGCGAGCGAAGTGCGCGTCGTCGAGAGCAACGATCCGGCGGGCGCGATTCGCGAAGCGGCGGATCGCTTCGGCGCGGACCTCGTGTGCATCGGCTCGCATGGCCGTTCGGCGCTGGCGGCGGCGGTCATGGGCTCGGTGGCCCAGGCAGTCATCGCGCAGAGCGCCCGACCCGTGCTCGCCGTCCGCCCGCCGCTCACCTGATGCCTGACGTCCGACCACAAATCAAAACTCCCATGAAACGCAAATCCACCACCAAACCTGCCGAACCCAAAACCACCCGCGCCAAGCCCGCCGCAGCGGTGATGCTCAAGAAAATCCTGGTGCCCACCGATTTCTCCGCCTCGGCCGGCAAGGCGCTCGAATACGCGGTGGCGCTGGCGGCGCAATTCGAAGCTTCGATTACCCTGCTGCACATCGCCGAAGTCGGCTCGATGGGTTACGAGCACGGGGCGGGCGATTTTCCGCGCATGGAATCGCAGCTCCGAATCGCCGCGGAAAAGCAGATCGCGGACTGCGTGGGAAAGGGCGCGGCGATCGAGTTCAAGGTCGGGCGCGGCTGGCCGTTTGGCGGCAAACGCGCCTACTGCGAGATCGTGGAAGTGGCGCGCAAACAACGCGCGGATCTCGTGGTCCTCTCGACGCACGGCTTCACCGGCCTCGACCATCTCATCATGGGCAGCACCGCGGAGCGGGTGGTCCGCCACGCGCCGTGCCCGGTGCTCGTGGTGCGCGCCCGCGAGCATGATTTCGTCGCCAAAAGCGCGCCGGCTACGAAGTCGCGGAAAGGAGCAACATCATGAGAACCAACGGGCCGATGCCGATTCTCTGCGGCACCGATTTTTCCGAGAATGCAGGGCACGCCGCCGATGCCGCCGCAACGCTGGCCGTCCGGCTCGGTGTGCCACTCGTGCTCGTCCACGCAGACGATATGCCGATGGTCGAAGGTGTGAGACAGGAAGCGTATGAAGCGCGCCTCGCCGCCTTGAGCGCGCGGCTGTGGACAGAGGCCGAACATCTGAGGAGGCTTGGCACGACGGTCGAGGAAACCCTTTCCACGGGCGAAGCCGGTCCGTCGCTCGTGCGGCTCGCGGCGCAGCGGCAGGCGCGGCTGCTCGTCGTCTCATCGCTCAGCAAGAGTGCCCCCGAGCGTTGGCTGCTCGGCAGCGTCGCGGAGCACGCTGCCCAATCCTCCCCAGTGCCGACGCTGGTCGTGCGGGACGCCGCGCCGTTCGAGGTGTGGGCGCGCGGGACGCGGGCGCTGAAGGTTTTCGTGGCGGTGGATTTCACGGGCGTGTCCGACGCCCCCCTGGGCTGGGTCAGCGACCTGCGCAAGATCGGGCCGTGCGAGATCACCGTTGCAAATGTGGACAGCCCGCTGGAGGAGCGCGAGCGGCTCGGCGTGGGTTCGCGGCCTTTCACAGAAAATTCGCCGACCGTGCAACGGGTGATCGAGCGTGATTTGCGGGAGAAGGTCCGCGCACTGCTCGGCGACGGGCAGGTGCGCGTCCTCGTCGAGCCATTCGTGGATCGCCCGGACGCCCGGCTCATCGAGCTGGCGGAAGAAGCGAAAGCCGATGTGATCGTCGTCGGCACGCATCAGCGCCAGGGGCTCAGCCGGCTGGGCCATCACTCCGTCTCGCGCGGCATCCTGCGGCACGCGCGGATGAACGTCGTCTGCGTGCCGCCGTCCGCGGTGGAGCCGGAAGTCGCGCGCATCCCGCAGATTCAGCGCGTGCTGGTGGCGACGGATTTTTCGGAACTCGGCGACCGTGCCGTGCCTCACGCCTATTCGCTGATGCGCGAAGGCGGCACGGTTTTCCTGATCCACGTCATGCATCCGATGCGGTTGCCGAATCCGCTGACGCTCGATCCTGGGCCGAACATGGACGCGGCGCTCGCGGAACACACCGCGCGGGTGCGCGAAAGTGCTGCGCGGTTGCGGGCGCTCATTCCGAGCGAGTCGGAAAAGCGCGGCGTCGCAAGCCGGATCGAGGTCGTCGAGCACCGTGAGCCGAAAAACATCCCCCATGTGGGCATGTCTTACGGCATCGGCGGCGAAGCGCACCTCATCAAGAGCACCGACCCGGCCCTGGCCATCTGCCAGGCGGCGGAGCGCATCGGCGCGGATGTCATCTGCCTCGGCTCGCACGGACGCACCGGGCTGGCCGCGGCCTTCATGGGTTCGGTCGCACAAGCGGTGATGGCGCAAAGCCCCCGCCCGGTGCTGATCATGCGCCTGCCCGCCAAATGAATTTGCCAAACAAACCAACCAACACTCGGCATGAAAAATACTGGGCACCAACCCATCATCTGCGGCACCGATTTCTCCGAACCCGCGCATGCCGCCGCGGACGCCGCCGTCGCCCTTGCCACGCGGCTCGCCGCGCCTTTGCGGCTCGTCCACGGTTCCAAGATCGCCGCCGCACCGCTCACGCAGGAGCATTTGCAAACCGAGGCGCAACGCCTGCGTGACGCCGGTGCGGACCTGACCGCCGAGGTCGTGGAAGGCAGCGAGGATGAAGTGCTCGTGCGTTCCGCCCAGCAGCACGATGCCCGGCTGATCGTCGTCTCATCGCTTGGCCGGCGCGCGCCTTCCCGCTGGCTCATCGGCAGCGTGGCGGAGCGCACCGCCGAGTCCGCGCCGGTGCCGGCGCTGGTCGTTCGCGATGCCACGCCGTTCCAGGCGTGGGCGCGGGGCGGGCGGGCGCTGAGGGTTTTTGTGGGCACGGATTTTTCCGCCAGTTCTGATGCGGCGCTGCGCTGGGTCGCGGAGTTGCAGAAGCTCGGCCCGTGCGAAGTGACCGCGGGCTACGCGGATTGGCCACCGGAGGAGGCGTCGCGGCTCGGAATGCATGGGCCGGTCGGAAGCCTGGAGCGGGATATGAAAGCAAAAGTGGCCGCGGTGCTCGGCGAGGAAAACGTGCGCGTCGTCGTGCAGGGCGGCTGGGGGCGCACCGATGCGCAGCTCGTCGGGATGGCGGCGGAAGCGCAGGCGGATCTC
>Ga0209181_10011561_pt1 | contig 11288 bp, 12 predicted proteins | sample MAT05_FD_187208 | JGI IMG/M metagenome (GOLD analysis project Ga0209181, IMG submission 187208) | Freshwater microbial communities from Lake Fryxell liftoff mats and glacier meltwater in Antarctica - MAT-05 (SPAdes) (version 2) | ecosystem: Environmental > Aquatic > Freshwater > Ice > Liftoff... | reverse complement strand
CGCCTCACGCAATGTAGAAAAAAAGCACCTTATTTAAAACGCGTTCTGAATACGCGAACCCGATAGACCCGAAACAATCTATTTAATACTCATGACTGCCTTTCAAAAAACGATTATTTTTTTACGTTCTGCGCTGTTCATGTTGCTGATCTCGTTGTTCACCATGCCTTATGGCGTTATGTTGCTGATACTGCGTTTTCTGCTGCCGCCGTTCGCGCGTTATCGCGTTGTTCAGGGTTGGAGCATCTGTGCAATGTGGCTAATCAAGCATGTGCTGGGTATTGATTATCGCGTTGTTGGGCGTGAAAACATGCCGACCCAACCGTCGATTATTTTGTGTAAGCATCAGTCGGCTTGGGAAACGATTGCTTTGCAGCGAATTTTCCCACCCATCATTTTCGTGCTGAAAAAAGAGCTGCTCAATATGCCCTTCTTCGGTTGGGGATTGGGATCTGTGCCGATGATCGGCATAGATCGTAGTGGCGGTAAGGCGGCGCTGGACCAATTGCTCACGCAAGGGATTGAGCGCCTTAAGCTAGGTTTTTGGGTCGTAGTTTTTCCTGAAGGCACGCGCGTTGCGCCAGGCACGACACGACGTTACAAAATCGGTGGTGCTTATTTCGCCAGCAATGCGGGCGCGCCCGTTGTTCCCGTCGCTCACAATGGCGGCGATTACTGGCGCAAAAACGCCTTTCTAAAGTATCCGGGTACAATCACCGTCAGTATCGGCCCGGCGATAGACGCCAGCGGTCTGACGCCAGAAGAAGTCAATGCGCGTGTTGCGACTTGGATTGAAGCTGAAATGAGGCGTATCAGCCCACAACATTATCAGGATGAAACAACAGCACGAACTCCAGCTTGAGCTACCAATAAACCAGGCTGCTTCCCATACCACCAGCGCTGAAAACAGCGCTGATGCAGCAGCCGGGGCGCAGTATTCCCTAGCGTTAGACGAAACCCCCATGCCTTTTCGCTTGCGCCGATCCCAGCGCAGCAATGTGTCTTTTGCCGTGGATGAACGCGGCTTGCAGGTGAGCGCGCCACGCGGCATGTCGCTGCCACAAATTCAACAGGCGATACGTGATGGCAGTCGCGCTATTGTAGGCAAGCAAACGACTAAATCTGCCGGACTGGGCAAGCTGGCTTTACCTAAAAATTGGCACGACGGTGTGCGCTTTCCTTTTCTAGGGCATGAGATTTCGTTGCGGTTAAATACCGAATCGGAAAGCGCAGAGTTATGTGGTGATCTGCTGCATTTGCCGCTACCGCCAGAAGCTACCGAGCGACAAATTAAAGACAGCGTACAGTCTTGGTTGCAAGCCGAAGCCAAGCGTTTGCTGGAGCAGCAAATTTCTTTGTGCGCACAACAACTCGGTATCACCGCGCCGCAATGGGTGCTTTCTTTTGCGGCAGGCTCTTGGGGCGGCATGGAATCTGACGGCCGCCTACGGCTTTCATGGCGCTTGATCCATCTCACGCCAGAAGAGATAGGCCGCATCCTGCTTAGACAATTAGCGCCGCTACAAAAGAGGGCGCCCACCAGCGAGCTTTGGGATCATGCTTAAAACCCATCTTTCTAATCTCGTTGAAAGGGGTACGCGCTTTCTGCAACTTGAGTTACCGCTGTTGTGGCAAGCGCCGTCACGAGAACTGCCCGAACCGTCTGAGAAGCCAACACACAAATTACCTCCCCGATCGACTAAACCATCTCATGCACCCACCGCCGTTCCCGAGGAAGTGCGCCGCATTTATCTTGGTGAAGCGACAAAGGGAATGGAGGTGGATTACAAATTAAAGCGTTCGCGTCGACGCGGCATCGGCATGAGCATTGATCAGCGTGGCTTGCGTGTGGGCGCACCACCGCGTGCTTCGGTGCGAGAAATTGAAACGTATCTTCATCTCAATGCGGAATGGATTTTCAAAAAACTCGACGAGTGGCAGGCTCACGGAACAGAACATCTCATCCACATTCAAGACGGCGGGCTGTTGCCGGTGTTGGGTGAAGATTGCTTGGTGCGCGTAGAGCCGGGTGCAAATCGCGTGCGCTGGATGGGCGACATCCTCGTGCTGCAAGCCCGTCCAGATGCGGATCTTCGGCACCTTGCCGAGCGAGCCTTACGCAAGCGCGCGTTAGAGGTTTTTACAGAGCGGATGGCGGTGTATGGCTTGATGGTGGATCGCCCAATACCGCCACTGGCTTTGTCGAGCGCACATACGCGTTGGGGTAGTTGTAGCCAAACAGGTATTCGACTGTCGTGGCGGCTCATTCATTTTCCGCTTTGGCTGATTGATTACGTCGTCGTGCATGAACTCGCTCACCTCGTCGAGATGAATCATTCAAGCCGCTTTTGGGCCGTAGTTGAAAGTATGTATCCCAACTATCGAGCCGCACGCGATGAACTAAAACGCCTCGCGCCGGTTTGTCCACAAATCTAAATTTTACAAGTCGAATAATCATGAGAATTTTGCACACCATGCTGCGTGTCGGCGACCTTGATCGTTCGATCAGTTTTTATACCGAAATGCTCGGTATGCGATTGCTACGCCGTAAGGATTACCCGGATGGAAAGTTCACTCTTGCCTTTGTGGGTTATCAGGATGAGTCAGAAGCCGCGGCCTTGGAATTGACCCATAACTGGGGCGTCGACAAATACGAGATTGGCGCGGGCTATGGCCATGTAGCTTTAGAAGTTGAGGACGCTTATGCAGCCTGCACTGAAATAAAAAAGCGGGGTGGAATCGTAACGCGTGAAGCAGGGCCGATGAAGCATGGCACGACCGTGATTGCCTTTATCGAAGACCCAGATGGCTACAAAGTAGAGTTAATTCAGCGCAAATAAGTCACCCAAGATGGAAGCACACGGGCGGCCAGTGCTAAACTCCCTCCGCCCTTAAACCCCAGTTAAATTTACCCCCCAAACACTATGAGTAAAGCAATTACAGGCCTCGAAAAACTAATTTTCTGGAGCCGTTGGTTACAAGCGCCACTGTATGTGGGTCTTATTGTTGCGCAGTGCGTGTATGTCTACCAATTCATGGTGGAGTTGTCTCATCTCGTCGGCCGGGTAGGATCGCTTACCGAAAACGAGGTAATGCTCATGGTGCTGGGTTTGATCGACGTTGTGATGATCGCCAACCTGCTGATTATGGTTATTGTTGGTGGCTATGAAACCTTTGTTTCTAGATTAGATTTGGACAACCATCCCGATCAGCCAGAGTGGCTTTCACATGTAAATGCAGGTGTGCTGAAGGTAAAACTCGCCACAGCAATCATCAGTATTTCATCGATTCATTTGCTCAAGACATTTATTAACGCCGCCAACATGCCGGAAAGCGCGATCCGGTGGCAAATTATTATTCACATCACGTTCCTGCTTTCAGCCTTGGCGATTGCATGGACAGATAAAATTATGACCAGCTCCTTAGCGATGAGTAAGAGGCCACATTGACCTTGTAAGTTGAGCTCTTCTTTATGGGTGTTAAAGACCTACTTTATAAGGTGCGTGGCTCGCCATTTCATCCTGATAAATCTCGATGTGCTCATCTTCACGCTCAAGAAAGTCACCAATTGCGTTGCGCATTTTAGGGTGAGCAATCCAATGCGCCGACCAGGTTGATGTCGGCGTAAAGCCACGGCTGACTTTGTATTCTCCCTGCGCACCCGGCTCAAAACGTTGCAGCCCGTTCTGAATGCAGTAGTCGATTCCTTGGTAGTAACACAGCTCAAAATGCAGTCCAGGGTAATCGCCTGCAGCGCCCCAGTGACGGCCGTAAAGCGTCGATTCGCTGCGGTAGCAGATGGCGGCTGCTACGACGTTTCCAGCACTCAAGTTTTCAGCAACCCCGTTTTCTGCCCCATCTGCTTTTTCTCGTGCCAAAAAAACCACCACGCCACGCTTGGTTTGCTGCGCAACATCCTTAAAAAAATCCAGAGAGAAAGCCGCGTGATTGCCGTATTTATCAAAAGTGGTTTTGTAGAGCGAGTGGATGGTCTGCCAAAGCGCATCATCAATCTCGTCACCGTGCCGCACTTCAATCGTTAACCCTGACTCGGCCACCTGACGCCGCTCTCGCTTCACCTTCTTGCGTTTGTCAGACGAGAACGTCGCCAAAAATTCATCAAAATTTTTGTATGCGCGATTCGACCAATGAAACTGGCAACCGCGCCTCAACAGCAAGCCTTCCTGTTTGAGCGTGTCAACATCCCGCTCCTCGAGAAAGAGGCATTGCCAAGCAGCGCACTTCAGTTGAACGGCGCAATCCACCGCCGCCTTGATGAGGTGAGCAACCACTGGCTCTCGCGCAAGATCGCGGCCCACAAGAAAGCGCGGCCCGTTCGCTGGTGTGTAAGGAATGCAACTCACCAGCTTGGGGTAGTAGTCTAGCCCCACGCGATCGTAAGCGTTGGCCCACTGCCAGTCTTGCGAGAAATCGCCAAATGAATGCGTCTTAAGGTACAGCGGCAGCGCGCCGATCAGCGCACCAGCATCGTCGCGAACGGTGATATGCATCGGATGCCACCCCATCTCTGCGGCCGCAGCGCCGTGCTTTTCCGCCGCAGACAGAAATGCGTGACTGACAAACAAATCACTCTGTAAATCGAGCGCATCCCATTCTGCAGCAGGGATGTCGTCAATGGATGGGTGGGATGTGGTGAGCCACTGCATGGTTGATTACAGTTTGTGAGACAACGAATAGTACCAACAAGACGTGATCTGGACAGGGAGCGTTGCTTGCCAGCCCATTAAAACATAGGTAGACTAATAGTTAGCTAACAATCGGGGGTGCTATGCATTTAGTTAATATTCATGATGCCAAAACGCAACTTTCAAAATTGCTAGAGGAGGTGCAATCTGGCGAGGATGTGGTGATTGCTAAAGCAGGCATGCCTATCGTGCGCCTGATACCTTATCTACAACCAAATCGAAAAATTGCAGAACCAGGTGCAATGAAAGACGAAATATGGATCGCCGACGATTTTGACGCACCGGTGGATGGCTTATTTGATTGCCTGAAAGCGGCTGTTGAATGAGGCTTCTGCTTGATACGCATCTTGTCATTTGGTGGGAGGCAAATCACCCCAAGTTGTCTGCGATAGTGATTGATCTTGTCCGCAACCAGGCGGAAGCCGTTTTCGTCAGTCGTGCCTCGTTGTGGGAGGTTGCGATCAAAGTCTCTATGGGGCGACTTAAGCTCGATATTGTTAAATTCACGGCCCAAATTGAAAAACAGGGTTTTGAGTGGCTGGACATCAAAAACGAGCACTTACTCACACTCTCTACATTGCCTACGTTCGACGATCACCGCGATCCGTTTGATCGTTTACTCGTCGCGCAGAGCCAAACCGAACCTCTGCTGCTACTCACTGCCGACGTTACACTTGGGCGTTACGGAACTACTGTGCGAGTGGTCTGATTGAAAATTCTTGTCTATCTAATGTATTTCGTCGCGTAGCGGTCTACCGAAATGGTAGCTGGGGTGTTGGTGGGCCGTGCTGGACTCGAACCAGCGACCAAGGGATTATGAGTCCCCTGCTCTAACCAACTGAGCTAACGGCCCGTTTGAACATGAGGCGGGTTGCTTAGCAATCCGCCTTTAATCAGGTTTCCGTATCCAAGAAGCTGCGGAGCTTCTCAGAACGTGATGGGTGACGTAGCTTACGCAAGGCTTTGGCTTCGATCTGACGAATCCGTTCGCGGGTGACGTCGAACTGTTTGCCGACTTCTTCCAGCGTGTGGTCGGTATTCATTTCGATACCGAAACGCATACGCAGCACCTTAGCTTCACGCGGGGTGAGCGAGTCCAGAATCTCTTTGGTCACATCGCGTAACGAGCTGTAAATAGCTGCATCGGATGGAGCCATCGTTGCCGAGTCTTCGATGAAGTCGCCCAGATGCGAGTCGTCGTCGTCGCCAATCGGCGTTTCCATTGAGATAGGCTCTTTGGAAATCTTCAGGATTTTGCGGATTTTTTCTTCCGGCATTTCCATCTTAAGGGCGAGCGTTGCTGGGTCTGGCTCTAACCCCGTCTCCTGCAAAATCTGGCGGGAGATGCGGTTCATCTTGTTGATTGTCTCGATCATGTGCACCGGAATACGGATGGTGCGTGCTTGGTCGGCGATGGAGCGTGTGATGGCCTGACGAATCCACCACGTGGCGTACGTTGAGAATTTGTAGCCGCGACGGTATTCAAACTTATCAACGGCCTTCATCAAGCCGATGTTGCCTTCTTGAATAAGATCGAGGAATTGCAGGCCACGGTTGGTGTATTTTTTAGCGATAGAGATAACCAAACGCAAGTTGGCTTCGGTCATTTCACGCTTGGCGCGACGGGCTTTCGCTTCGCCAGTCGACATCTGCTTGTTGATGTCTTTAAGGTCACGCAACGGAATGCCGATGTGATCTTGCAAGCCAATCAACTTACGTTGTTCTTCAATAATGGCAGGAGCCGCACGCATTAATTGGGTGCTGTAAGGCTTGTTGCCAGACACTTCTTGCTTGAGCCAATCCATGTTGGTCTCGTTGCCTGGGAACACTTTGATGAAGTGTGGCCGCGGCATGCCGCTCTTCTTCACGCACAACTCAAGAATTTTGCGCTCGTGATTCCGAACATCTTCCACCATGTGGCGTACTGAATCACACAGCCGTTCAATCATGCGGGATGAGAAACGGAAAAACATGAGCTCGGCAGAGATTTGTTCCTGCGCTTTGAGATAGGCTTTATCTTGCGGGCCTTTTTTCACTAGCATGGCTTGCATGCGAACGAAAATTTCATGGATCGCGGTGAAGCGCTCAATCGCATCCGTCTTCAACTTCAGCAGGGAAGCCGTCAATGCTTTCGCTTCGCGCTCTTCTTCCGCGGCTTCATCCTCGTCTTCTAAGGCGGGATCTTCCATCGCGGCAATGGGCTCGGGTTCTTCTACCGCATTGGGGTCAATAAGACCGTCGATGAGTTCGTCAATCCGCATCTCGTCACGCGCCACTTTGGCGGCGAGCTCAAGGATTTCAGCAATCGTTGTTGGGCAGGCGGAAATGGCCAGTACCATGTGCTTCAGACCGTCTTCAATCCGTTTGGCGATTTCAATTTCGCCTTCGCGCGTCAGCAGTTCAACCGTACCCATTTCGCGCATGTACATACGCACTGGGTCGGTGGTTCGGCCAAACTCGGAGTCGACGGAAGACAGTGCTTGCTCGGCTTCGGCGGCGACTTCTTCGTCATCAACAACGGCTGGAGATTGTTCGTTCAGGAGCAATGTTTCAGCATCAGGCGCTTCGTCGTAGACCTGGATACCCATGTCGTTGAAGGTGCTGATGATGGATTCGATTTGCTCCGCATCCACCATTTCGTCGGGTAGATGGTCGTTTACTTCGGCGTAAGTTAAGAAGCCACGCTCTTTACCTAGCGCAATCAGGGTTTTCAATCGCGACCGGCGCGCATCAATATCAATAGGCTGTGCGGGTTCCGCAGCCACTTTCTTGATTTTTGCGCTCTTGGCTTTTTGTATTTCTTGTGCAGCTACTTTGGGTGTGTTGGACATAGTTGCGACGGGCATGGAGGTTACATTGGGGGCATCCGCAACCGCTTTTGAAGAGGATTTCTCGACCGCTTTGCTAGTTTTAGCAATCACGGCTTTAGCCGCAACAGTTTTAGCGACCACTTTGGCGGGCAGTTTCTCTGGAACAGCCTTAGTCTTGGCGACCACCTTGACCGCAGCTTTAACAACCGCCTTAGCGGGCGTCTTTGCAACGGCAACCGGCTTGGCAGTCGGTTTGGTTGGTTTAGTGGCTTGGGTGACTTTCGTGGCTTTGGCAGCGACAGCTTTGGTGTTCGAAGCTTTCGTTGATTTCGCTGGCTTTGCTTTTTGCTGGACCATGAGAATCCTCAATCTGCGGGCGCGTGGGAAAACCGAAAATTATACCAAAAAATCAAGCGCCTGTCTCGGTTAATTTGCTGGCTGTATGCTTTGTTTGCGCGCTAATAGCTGCTGTAACTGGCGCGCCTCTTCTGTGGAAAGGCCACTGATTTTACTTTTTGCGTTTAGCGCATTTATTTCGTGACGAATACGCTCTTTGCGTAAATTCTCAACCGTATCGGTAAAAACCTCTTCGATTGACTCTGCATCAAACTCTTGTTCAATCAATTCACTCAACACTTCCGAAATCATGCCCTCAAAGGCAGTACCGCGAAAATGTTCCAATACCATGCCGTAACCTTCACCTGCCAGATGTCCATCGGTCACCGCCGTAGCAAGAGCGTGTAATGCCTCTGTTTCGACATAGTTTTCCGGGATGAGTTCGATGGGCATACGCGCGGCGAGGGCCGGTTGCAGCACAAAAACGCGCAAAAGCTTGCGCGCTACAGATGGCGGGGCGCCGCGCGGCGCTTTCGCGTATACGGGCTTGCGTACCAAGGGCTTTAATCCGCAAATCGACTCAATTTCTGCTTGAGAAAAGCCACTGGCTTCGGCGAGTAGTTTTGCCAATTGCAAACGAAGCAAAGGCGCTTGCATTTTTGCCAACAAAGGCTTGGCTTCATGCACTAATTGCGAACGTCCTTCGGCGGAGTTTAGATTTCTATCGGCTTTGAGTTCCTGCATTAGGAAGTCCGTGAGTGGCATCGCTTCGTCGGCGAGTTGGCGGAAGGCATCCGCACCGTGTTCGCGCACAAAGCTATCCGGGTCGTCAGCGGCAGGGAGGAAAAGAAAAGCGGCTGATTTGTTTTCCGGGAGATGTTCAAGGCACGTATCTAGGGCGCGTGCGGCTGCTTTGCGCCCAGCCTTGTCGCCATCGAAACAGAACACGACGCGGTCAGCTTGGCGTAAAAGTTTTTGTACGTGGTAGGGCGTTGTCGCTGTACCCAATGTGGCGACGCAATTGCCAATTCCGTGCTGCGCCAGAGCCACAACATCCATGTAGCCTTCCACGACGATTACGCTGTCGGTTTCTCGAATGGCAATTCGCGCTTGCGGCAAGCCATAGAGTTCACGGCCCTTTTCAAATAGCGGGGTTTCTGGGGAATTGAGATATTTTGGCTCGCCTTCACCGATAACGCGACCACCAAAACCAATCACGTTGCCGCGTTGATCAAGAATGGGAAACATCACGCGATCACGAAAACGGTCGTAACGTTTGCCTGCATCCCCTTCGATGACGAGACCACAATCGGCCATCGCCTTATTTTGGTATTCAGGAAAGGCGACCGCCAAATTTTGCCAGCCGTCTGGTGCGTAGCCCATGCCAAAGCGAGCGGCCACTTCTCCGCTGAGCCCACGTTTTTTTAGGTACTCAATGGCTTTAGGGCTGTCTTTGAGTTGGTCTTTGTAATACTTGGCGGCGCGGGCCATAAGTTCAGTGAGAGGTGCAACATCGGTTTTAGGCTTAAGCGGTGTACCGGCTTTTTCTTGTGGGACCTGCATGCCGAGATTGGCCGCAAGCTCTTCTACCGTGTCGATAAAACCGAGGCCCGCATACTCCATCACAAAACTAATTGCGCTGCCATGTGCGCCGCAGCCAAAGCAGTGATAAAACTGCTTGCTAGGACTTACTGAAAAAGAAGGCGACTTTTCACTATGGAATGGACAGCAAGCGACAAAATTTGCACCAGATTTTTTGAGCGGCAAATAGCGCTCAATGACATCGACAATGTCGACGCGAGCAAGAAGTTCTTGAATAAAAGAGTCTGGAATCACGGGATATAAATACGAATGTCCGTGGCGGTTCTTGGTGGTTTAAATTTAATGGTTTAACTTATGGCTCAAACCATTATAGAAGAACCAGCATGGCTTGCGCTCCGAAAAACAAGGGCGCTCAATTTATGGGGCGCCCTTGTTTTCCCGGGTTGTTCTGAGTTGTGCTTGAGTTGCGCTTGAGTAATTTCTAAGCAGCAGAGAGTGCTGCTTTTACCAAGATCGAGACTTGGGCCATATCAGCGCGGCCGGCAAGCTGGGGTTTTAAGACGGCCATCAATTTGCCCATGTCTTGCATGCCTTTCGCTTCCGTAGTTTTCATCGCTGCGGCGAGCGCGGCTTCAATCTCTTCCTGCGAAAGCGCTTGCGGCATGTAGTGCGTCAGTATCGACACTTCAAATTTTTCAATGTCAGCTAAATCGGTGCGGCCAGCAGCCTCATATTGGCTAATCGAATCGCGACGTTGCTTGAGCATTTTGTCGATGATGGTGAGTACGTCCGCATCGTTGAGTTCGATGCGCTCATCGACTTCACGTTGCTTAATGGCGGCCAGCAGCAGGCGAATCGCAGAGAGCTTTGTCGTCTCTTTTGCGCGCATGGCAGATTTCATGTCTTCAGTGATTTGAGCTTTGAGTGACATAACGCCTCATCAACAAATAGTCATCTAGAAACGAAGAACCCCGGCATACCATGCGGCACACCGGGGAGCTAGGGTGAAGCTAAACTGCAAAAGCGATGAAACAGGTCGCACTGGTTTTATCTCAGTGCGATCGTTCAAATTAATACATCTTCGGTGGCAGTGTTTGGCTACGCAGACGCTTGTGATGACGCTTAACCGCAGCGGACAGCTTACGCTTACGTTCGGTCGTGGGCTTTTCGTAGAATTCGCGTGAACGCAACTCGGTCAAAAGACCAGTTTTTTCAATAGCGCGCTTGAAGCGGCGGATGGCGACTTCGAAGGGCTCGTTTTCTTTGAGGCGGATACCAGGCATGCGATTTAATCCTGCTGAATTTGGTGAGCCGTGGATTATATCTACAAATCCTAGAAAGTCAAAACTCACGTTAATTACTTCAATGGACGCAATGGCGTGCTCTAGGCTGGCTACCCGCCCTGTAGAATAGTGGGCTGTTCCATCTTTCCTGCACCCTATTTCCATTTACTCTTTCCATCTAGGTTCTACTGTTACCCTATGCTCGTTCTCGGTATTGAATCCTCTTGTGACGAAACGGGCGTTGCGCTGTACGACACGCAGCGCGGCTTGTTGGCGCACGCTATTCATTCACAAATCGATTTACACGAAGCCTATGGCGGCGTGGTGCCAGAGCTGGCGTCACGCGACCACATACGCCGATTAACTCCTCTCTTGCGCCAAGTATTGGTGGAAGCGCATACCGCTTTGCCCGACATTGATGCTGTGGCGTATACGGCTGGCCCGGGGCTAGCAGGCGCGTTGCTGGCGGGGGCTAGTTTTGCGGCTTCACTGGCTTTTGCGCTCAAAATCCCTGCATTGCCTGTGCATCACTTAGAAGGGCATTTGTTGTCCCCGTTACTCGCTGCGGATCGCCCCAGCTTCCCTTTCGTGGCGCTCCTCGTTTCGGGCGG
>Ga0209181_10011560_pt1 | contig 11288 bp, 6 predicted proteins | sample MAT05_FD_187208 | JGI IMG/M metagenome (GOLD analysis project Ga0209181, IMG submission 187208) | Freshwater microbial communities from Lake Fryxell liftoff mats and glacier meltwater in Antarctica - MAT-05 (SPAdes) (version 2) | ecosystem: Environmental > Aquatic > Freshwater > Ice > Liftoff... | reverse complement strand
GCGAGCTACGTGAAGAGCGCGGTGCGCCTGTCTGCGGATCTGGTGCGCGCTGGCGTGCCGACCATCGTGTTCGGCCAGTCGCGCAACAACGTCGAGGTGATGCTCAAATATCTGCGCGAGACGCTGGCGCGCGACAAGGTCGATCCGGGCGTCATCCATGCCTATCGCGGCGGCTATCTGCCGGAGATGCGCCGTCGCATCGAAGAGGATCTGCGCAGCGGCGCGATCCGCTGCGTGGTCGCGACCAACGCGCTCGAGCTCGGCATCGACATAGGCACGCTCGACGCCGTCGTGTGCGCCGGATATCCGGGCACCAATGCGTCGCTGTGGCAGCGATTTGGCAGAGCAGGGCGCCGCAAGGAGGGCTCGCTCGCGGTGCTGGTGACCTCGAGCGCGCCGCTCGATCAATACGTAGCGAAAGACGCACATGCGCTCTTGCGTGCGCCGGTCGAAGAGGCGCGCATCGACCCGGACAACGTCGAGATTCTGCTCCAGCACCTGAAGTGCGCGGCGTTCGAGCTGCCGTTCGAAGATGGCGAGAAGTTCGGCGATGTGCCGGCCGAGAGCGTCGGAGATGCGATGGGCTTTCTCGCGAAGAACGAGGTCGTGCACGCGGTGACGGCGCCGAGCGGCAAGACGACGTTCCACTGGGCGGCCGATGCCTATCCGGCGAATCACGTCTCGCTGCGCAGCCTCGGCTGGGACAACTTCGTCATCGTCGATCTCTCGACTGACAAGAACATCGCCGAGATGGACTGGCGCAGTACGCACACGATGCTCCACGAGCAGGCGATCTATCAGCACGATGGCGAGCAATACCAGGTCGAGAAGCTCGACTTCGAGAACCACAAGGCGTTCGTCCGCAAGGTGAAGCCCGACTACTACACCGATGCGATGACATACACGCGCGTCGCGGTGATCGAGGAGACGGACGCCGCGTTCGTGCGGCTCGCGGGCGAGGCGGGCTCAGGGCTCGCCGCGGGGCTCGGCGATGTCAGCGTCGTCGAGAAGGTCGTCGGCTACAAGAAGATCAAGTTCAACAGCCACGAGAACGTCGGCTACGGCGATGTGCGGCTGCCCGAGATGCAGATGCACACGACCTCCTTCTGGCTGACGTTCCCCGAAGAGCTGGTGCGCGCGCAGCCGTATGCGCGTGCGACGGTGGTCGACGCGATCCGCGGGATCGGCAATGCGCTGCACACCGTCTCTTCCGCCGGTCTGATGATCGATCCGCGCGACCTCGGGCAGACCATCGGCAGCCGCGATGACGAGGGTGGACCGCCCGGCAAGACCGAGAGCGGCGCGGTGTTCGACCCGACGATCTTCTTGTTCGATCACGCGGCAGGCGGCATCGGTCTCGCCCCGCGCCTCTTCGAAGATCGCGACGCGCTGCTGCGCCGCGCGCGTCGGCTGATCGACGCGTGTACCTGCACCGATGGTTGCCCGGCGTGCATCGGTCCGGACGCCGGTATCCCGCCGCTCGAGCGCCTCCCGGGTGCCGTGATCAGCGCCGCGCACAGCGACGAAGACGCGCCGCCGAGGAAGCGCATCGCGCTCGAGCTGCTCGCGAGCGCGGGCGTACTGGCGGAGCAGTGAGCGTGTCGTTGAAGTCAAAGCTCGAGCGCCTTGGAAGCGCCGGTCCCGGCTCGCGCGTCGCGTCGCCAGCGCTCCCGCCGCCGGTCGAAGACGACGCGCCTGACGCGCTGCCGCAGATCGAGCGCGTAAACCGATTGCGCGCGTTGCTCGAGCGCATGGACGCGAAGCGCGCAGGTGCCGCGGAGGAAGAAGCAGCGGAGCGCGCCGCGCGTGAGACGGCGGTGTCGATTCTCGCGGATCTGCGCCCGGCGACACCGGTGACGGCGCGCCTGCGCACGCTGCCGGGGGCTCCGCGGGAAACGCTGCACGGGCCCGTGCACGTCGTCGCGCGCTATTGCGAGCCGCATCACGCGCACGGTCATGTGCCGATCGCGCGCGCGCTCCAGGCGAACGCGGAGAACCTCGCGAAACTCGCGCTCGATCCGTCGATCGCGGGCCTCGACGTGCGGCGCATGTTGCTCGTCGACACGGAGACGACCGGCCTCGCTGGCGGCACCGGGACGATCCCGTTTCTCGTCGGGCTCGCGTGGTTCGAGGACGAGTCGCTGCACGTCGAGCAGCTGCTGCTGCCGCGCCTCGGCGAAGAAGGGCCGCTGCTGCGTTTGCTCGCCGAGCGGATCGCCGCCTCGTCGATGTTGGTGAGCTACAACGGCAAGAGCTTCGATTGGCCGCTCCTGCGCACGCGCTTCGTGATGAATCGCGTGCCGGTTCCGGCGCTGCCGCCCCACCTCGATCTGCTGCACTGCGCGCGACGCGTGTTCAAGCGGCGCATCGAGGCGGTGCGGCTGGTGCACCTCGAGCAGCAGGTGCTCGGCTTTCATCGCGAGGACGACATCGCTGGCGCGGACATTCCGGCGGCGTATCTCGGCTGGCTGCGCGGCGCTGACGCGACGCTCATCGCGCAGGTCGTCGAGCACAATGCGAGCGACATCATCGCGCTCGCGGCGGTGCTCTCGGCGCTGCACGATCGCTTCGCCGAGCTGCGTACCGAAGACGATCCGCGCGATCATCTGAGCCTCGCCCACGTCGCGCTGCGCGCCGAAGATCACGTGCGCGCGCACGCGTTCGCGCGCGCCGCGGCGGATGGCGGCGGCTCGCATGCGCTGACGTCCGAGGCGTTCGCGCTGCTGGCGAAGCTCGAGCGGCTGCGCGGCGACGATGCCGCGGCCGTCACCGCGCTGCGCAGCGCGATCGATGCGGCGCATGCCGGTGCGCATGGAAGCGCCGCGCTGCACCTCACGCTCGCAAAGCTCTACGAGCACAAGCTGCGCGATCCGGAGCGCGCGCTCGAGCATGCGCTTGCGGCGTCGCCAGCCGAGGCGCCCGAGGTGAGCGCGCGTCGCATCGCGCGGCTCGAGCAGCGCGCGGCGGTGCTGGCGCGTCGCGTTCGTCTCGACGGCCCACGCGGATGAGGCGCGCGCGCATCGAGAGTCCGCCGTTTCGCGCGCTCGCGATCGGCTGGGATGTCGGCGGCTGGCTCGGCAAGAAGCAGGCTGTCGCGGTGGTAGGCGTGCGCGCAGACGGCAGCTGGGCGCACGTCGGCGCGCCGCGACGATTCTCGATGCGTGAGCTGCCCGCGGATCGGGAGCTCAGCGTCGATCAGCTGCTGCGCATCGGCTGGAGCGACGCGCCGACGAGCGCCCTCGACGACTGTGCGGTGCTCGTCGCCATCGACGCGCCGCTGTCCTTTCCTGCGGCGTTCGTCCGCCTGCTCGCCGGCGATCCGCTGCCGCTCCCACGCTTGGACCAAGAGATCGCGAATGTGTTCGCGTACCGCGACTGCGATCGCTACGTGCACCTTACTTACGAGAAGAAGCCGTTGTCGGCGTCGTTCGATAGGCTCGGCAACAACGCGACGCTGGCGATAGCCCTCACGGGCCGCTGGCGCGCGCACGAGCGCTTCGCGATGTTGCCATTCGACGCGCCCGGCGACGGACAGCGCACGATCGTCGAGACGTATCCAGCGCTGCTGAAAGGCAAAGACGGCGCGGTGCTCGGCCGTGCGCGCGCGCTGCTGCCGGCGTGCGTCGCAGGGCCGGCAGCGGACCCCGATGCGCAAGACGCCGCGCTTTGTGCGCTCGTCGCGGCGGCGATGCTCGGCGCGACGGCTCCAGCGCTGCCGCCGATCGTCGGGCCGGTGAGCGAGCACTGCGGCGACGGGTGGATTTTCGCGCCATCGCGGGCGTGGATCGACGGCGCGTGAGCAACAGCTTCGGCTGACGGCGCCGCTCTCCGCACTCGGCCCGTGCGCCGCGACGAGCGCGATGGCAACGCACGCGGTGACCGCGCTACACTGGCGGCTCCGAACACGCTGCGGTGGAGGCCTCGCTTGAACGTGCGTACGCTGCTTTTCTTCGTCTCGTTCGTGTCGGTCTTCGCGCTGGTCGGCTGTGGTGACGACGCGCCGATGCCGCCGCGGCGAGCGGATGCGGGTGACCTCGGCGTCGACCTCTCGCTCGACTTCGGGGTCGACCTCGGCTTTGACGCTGGGCCGTGTGCGCCGCTGCTCGAGTGCGGCGGTGCGTGCGTCGACCTCGCGACGAGCCCGCTGCACTGCGGCGCGTGTGACTCGCCCTGTACGCCGCCGGCGAACGCGTCTGGCGCGTGCCTCGCATCGGCCTGCGACTTTACGTGTCTGCCAGGCTTCGCGCGCGAGGCCGACGCATGTGTCCCCGCGCCGCGACTGCTCGCGCCGCTGTCCGGCGCGACGGTGACGACACGTCGCCCAGCGCTGCGCTTCGAGCTGCCGGCGGGCGTGAGCACGGCGCGCCTCGAGCTGTGCAACACGCGCGATTGCGTAGCGCCGATCGCGATGCAGGACGTCACCGGCGCGAGCGCAGTTCCCGCAGTCGATCTTGGTCCGGGCACGGTGTTTTGGCGCGTCATCGCAGGCACCACGGCGAGCCGCACCTGGCAAATGCAAGTGCCCCCGCGCTCCGCGGCGATCGACGCCGCGTGGGGCGTGACGCCGGATTACGACGGAGAAGGCAGCGGCGATGTCGTCGTGGCAGCGCCACTCGCGGGTGGCGCGGACGGACGCGTCTACGTCTTTCCGGGGAGCGCGAGCGGCACGCCGGTGGCGCCGAGCGTGATCATGCGCGCGCCTGATGGCGACATGGGTCACTTCGGTGAGTCACTCGCGTGTGCTGGCGATCTGAACGGCGATGGTTACGCCGACCTCGCCGTCGGGGCGCCCGAGGTCGCGCTGCAGACGGGCGTCGTTCACCTCTATTTCGGCGGGCCGACTGGCCTGCACGTCGTCCCCGATCAGACGCTCGCCTCGCCGCGGCCCGCGGGTGGCTTGTTTGGCGGGATTGTCGCGGCCGGCGGTGACGTCGACGGCGACGGGTACGGCGATCTGATCGTCGCGGCGGTCGGCGCGATGACGACGCCGGGTCGCGTGCTCGTGTATCGCGGTGGTCCGCTCGGGCTCGAATCGACCGCAGCACGTCAGCTGAGCGGCGCTGGGCGCTTCGGCAGCGCGGTCGCTGGTGCGATGGACTTTGACGCAGACGGCTTCGCGGATCTCGCGGTCGGTGCCTATCGCGCGAGCAGCGAAGCGGGCGAGGTGCACGTCTTCCGTGGCAGCGCGACCGGCATCGCGGAGACCGCGGCCATCGTGCTTGCGTCGATGACTGGCGCCGGCAGCCAGCTCGGCTTCACCGTCGCGAGCGCGGGGGATCTCGACGGCGATGGCTACGCGGACCTCGCCGCGGGCGCGCCGAACGCGCCGTCCGACGACACGCCTGACGCTGACTCTGGCGTGGTGCGCTCGCCGGGGCGCGTGATCGTGTGGCGGGGCAGCGCGACGGGCATCACCGGTGACGTCGCCGTCGAGTACGTCCCCGGCACGACCACAGGTAGCTTGTTCGGCTGGGCGATCGCCGCGACCGATCTCACCGGCGACGGCTTCTCCGATATTGCTGTCGGCGCGTTCGGCATCGGCGGGCGTCAAGGGCGCGTCTACGTGTATGGCGGCGGTGAGACGCCTTCGCGCGCGCCGGTCATCTCGGTCGATGGCGCTGCGGCGAACGCCGACTTCGGCCGCGCCATCGCCGTCGCTGGCGACGCGGATCGGAGCGGGCTCAACGATCTCGTCATCGGCGCGCCGCGCACCGACTCGAGCGCAGGCCGCGCATTCGTCTATCGCGGCAACGTCGCGGGACTCTCGCTGACGCCGCTCGCCGATCTCACACCGCCGAGCGGCGGCAGCTTCGGCCTGGCGCTCGCGCGCGGCGACAGGTGACGATCGAACCGGGCCAGCCACGCGCGCTCCGCGCGATCGTCGGTGTCGCGCTCGCTGTGTTCATGTTCGGCGCGAGCTGCGGCGATCCGCTGCACTCGCGCCTGCGCATCGGTGAAATCCTCGTGCGCCGCGTGACTCAGCGCGAGTCGGCGACGCGCGTCGGTGGTGTGGTCGCGCAGACAGGCGACTGGATCCTCGAGAGTCCGTCGCTGCGCGTCCTAGTTGGCGGTCTCGGGCGCGAGGGCGAGCCGCGCGGCGCGATCCTCGAGGCGGCAGCGGAAGGCGCCAGCGACGAAGAGAGCATCGTGCTGCTCGCGCCGCGCATTCACGTTGGCAGGCGGCGCTTCGCCGTGGTCGCGCGCGAGATGATCGCGATCGAGCGCGCCGGTCGGCCGGTGTTGCGCATCGACGGAGTTGCCAACGTGATGGGCAAGACGATCGACGTAGCGCGCGAGCTGACGATTGGTCGCTCCGGCCGCGAGGTGTCGATGACGACGCGCATCGCACCGCGCGGTGCGGGCAGCCTCGCCGTGCGGAGCGGAGCACGCATCGCTTGGGGCGGCGCGACACCGTGGTTGCCAGGTGTCGGCGCGATCGACGACGCCGAGTGGCACGACGCGCTGTTCGTCGCGGGCGAGGGTCGCGCCGCCGGCACGGTGTTTGGCGTCCACGACGGACCGCTGCGCGCCATCGCCGAATACGAGACGCACGGCGCCGCGCGCTTCCTGCTGCACACCGAGCTGCTCGGGCCGCCGCGCACCGCGTCGACCGCCGCGCCCGCGTACGAGCGCAGCACGCTGGCGATCGCTGCGCGTGGCATCGGCGAGGCGGTGCGACGCTTCGGCTGGGCGCGCGGCGCGCCGTTTCCCGAAGCGCGCTTCGTGCTGCCGAACGCGCCGCCCGGCGCTGAAGTGCGGCTCTCCACCGTCGGCGGCGCGGTGCCGGTCATGACCGCGCGTCCCGACGTGCTCGGCACTGCGATCGTGCCGCTGCCGCCGCTCGGCGGCGCTCGAGCGGGCCAGCTGGTCGCTATCGCCACCGCGCCCGGCCACGCGGAGAGCGAGCCACGACAGCTCGCGGCGAGCGGCGATCGCGGGCCGTACACGCTCGAGATCCCGCGCGGCGGGCGCATTCGCATCGTCGCGCGCGATGCCATCAGCGGGCTGAAGATCGCGGCGCGCGCGCGCATCATCGGAGAGCGCGGCACGGCGTCACCGGTGCTCGGCGCCGATTGGGATGCGAGCGGCGCGGGCGACGCGGTGCTGCTGCCGCTCGGCGAGGCGATGGTGCCAGTGCCGACAGGCGCGTATCGCGTCGTCGTCACGCACGGGCCCGAGTGGTCGATCTACGAGCAGCAGGTCGACGTCACCGAGGAGTTCCGGCCCGACGTGCGCGCGATGCTCGAGCACGTGGTCGCGCCGGGCGAGTGGGTGCCGTGCGAACTGCACCTTCACGCAGCGCCGAGCCCCGATAGCCAGGTGCCGCTCGACGATCGCATCGCGTCGCTGCTGGTCGAGGGGATTCGCTTCGTGGTCCCGACCGATCACAACATCGTGACGACGTACGCGCCGACCATCGACGAGCTCGGGCTCCCGCCGGGCACGCTGACGACGGTCAGCGGCCTCGAAGCGACGACGGATCTGCCGATCTACGGGCACTTCAACGCGTTCCCCGTGCCGTTCGTCGAGAGCGCGATCGGCAATGGAGCGGTCGCCTTCGAGGGCACGACGCCGAGCTCGTTGTTCGCATCGCTGCGGGCTCTCGGGCCCGATGTGCTGGTGCAGGTCAATCATCCGCGGCTCGAGGGCGGCATCGGCTATTTCGATCGCGTCGGCTACGACCCATCGACGGGCACGGCGACTGGCCCGCACAGCGCCGACTTCGACCTGCTCGAGGTGTGGAACGGCTACGATCTCGCGCGACCGCAGGAGATGCTGCGCGTGTTCGGCGAATGGCTCGGCATGGTCGGGCGCTTTCGGCGCGTCGTCGCCACGGGCAACAGTGACTCGCACAAGATTCGCTACACCTGGGCCGGCTATCCGCGGACCTACGTTCGCACGCCCGCCGGCACGAACGATCCGGGCTCCGTGTTGGCGTCGCTGCGCGCGGGCCACGCGTTCGTGACCAGCGGGCCGTTCCTCGAGGCGAGCGTCGGCACCTCGGGCCCGGGCGACACGGCGAGCGCCGCTTCGGGCACCGTGCGCGTTCACGTCGTCGTGAGCGCACCGCCCTGGATGGACGTCTCCACGGTCGAGATCTGGTCGGATGGCGCCATCGTGCGCAGCGAGCGCTTCTCTGCGGCGCCCATCGTCGCGCCGCCGCCCGCGCCGCGTCCCCAAGTGCGCGGCCGCGTGTCGATCCCGAGCACGCCACCGCCGCTGCCAGTGATCCGCTACGCGGCCGATCTCGACGTCGAGATCGCGCGCGACGGCTACCTCGTCGTGCTCGTCCGCGGCGATCGACCGATGGACGTCTACTTCGGGCGCAACGGCATTCCACCGCTCGCGTTCACCAATCCGATCTGGATCGACGCGGACGGCGATGGCGTGCGCAGCGATCCCGGCGATCCCGCGCCGAGCCCAGGCACGTGGGACGCAGTCGCCGTGACGGTCGTCGACGCGGGTGTCGCCAACGAAGCTGCCCCAGTGGACGCCGCTGCGAGCGACGCCGAGCCTGCCGCCGAGGCCGACGCTGCGGTATCGTCGTCGCCGCGATGAGCACCACACCGCCAACGACGACAAAGGCTCCGGTAGCCACGCGAGTGGTCGGCAGAGGCCGCCCGCAGGCGTTCGTCATCGAGCGGCGCGGCGTGAGACGTCACGTCTGGGATCTCTACCACTCGGTGCTTCAGCTCACGTGGCCGCGCTTTCTCGCAGGCGTCGTCGTCGGCTACCTCAGCGTCAATCTGCTCTTCGCGCTGCTCTATCTCGCTGGCGGAGACTCCATAGCGAACGCGCGGTCCGGCTCGTTCTGGGATGCGTACATGTTCAGCGTGCAGACGCTCGCGACCATCGGCTATGGCGCGATGGCGCCGCAGACGCCGTACGCCGACGTGCTCGTCGCGATCGAGGCGTTCACCGGATTGTTCGGCGTCGCGGTCGCGACCAGCCTGATGTTCACCCGCTTTGCGCGGCCGTCTTCCCGCATCTTGTTCAGCGAGAGGGCGGTGGTCACGGTCCGCGACGGTGTGCCCGCGTTCATGCTGCGCATGGCCAACGAGCGCGGCAACCAAGTGGTCGAGGCGCAAGTCAGGCTGATCCTCTCGCGCAACGAGGTCACGCTAGAGGGCGAGCGCGTGCGTCGCTTTCACGACCTCGCGTTGACCCGCACGTTCTCGCCGATCTTCGCGCTGAGCTGGACGATCATCCATCCGATCGACGCGCACAGCCCGCTCTACGGCGCGACCCGCGAGACGCTCATCGACGATGCGACCGAGATCATCGTGCTGGTCACCGGCATCGACGACACGTTCCAGGCGACCATCCACGGCCGCTACTCGTATGTGTCCACCGAGATCGAGTGGGACATGCGCTATGCCGACGTCATCTCGATCGCCGAGGATGGCCATCGCATCATCGACTACGCGCTCTTTCACGACATCGAGCCACTGCCGCCCACGGTCAAGCGCGTGCTGCCGTGGCCGGATCGCGCGGCGCCGCCGAGCTGAGCATCGAGAGCGCGCGGCGCAGAGCGGATGACTGCTCCGCTGCACACCGCGCGGCGGTCACTTCGGCGGCATGCGCAGCGCGCCGTCGAGGCGGATCGTCTCGCCATTGAGATACGCGTTGGTGACGATGTGCAGCGCGAGCGCCGCATACTCCGCCGGCGCGCCGAGCCGCTTCGGGAACGGGATGCCGGCGCCGAGCGCCTCGCGCGCCGCCTCGGGCAACATCGCGAGCATCGGCGTGTCGAACGTGCCCGGCGCGATCGTGCAAACGCGAATGCCTGCTGCCGAGAGGTCGCGCGCGATGGGCAGCGTCATGCCGACCACGCCAGCCTTCGACGCCGCATACGCCGCTTGGCCGATCTGCCCATCGTAAGCCGCGACCGACGCAGTGTTCACGACGACGCCGCGCTCGCCGCTCGGTCCGGGCGCGTTCTTCGCCATCACCGCGGCCGCGAGGCGCAGCACGTTGAAGTGACCGACGAGGTTGATCGCGACGACGTTCTTGAACAGATCGTAGTCGTGCGCGACCCCCTCTTTGTTGAGCGTGCGCGCCGCCCAGCCGACACCCGCGCACTGAATGACGATGCCGAGCGGAGCGAGCGCGGCGGCCGCGTCGAGCGCCGCTTGCACCTGCGCTGCATCGGTCACATCGGTCTTCGCGAACGCCACCGCCGCGCCGAGCTCGTTGGCGAGCGCCACACCTTTGACCTCATCGCGATCGGCGATGACCACGCGCGCGCCACCCGCGACCAGCGCGCGCACCGTCGCTTCGCCGAGCCCCGACGCACCACCCGTGACCACTGCCGCGCTTCCCGCAATCTGCATGTTCGCCGCCTTTCGTTGAGCGACCTTTTACTCCACGCCGTGCGATCGGTGCGCGACGATCGCGTGCGCTCCGATCGGTGCGCGGGCGACGCGCTGCCAGATGACGCCATCAGGCGCGCGTGATAGACGCCCTCCGGTTCGATGCTCTACCGAGCGCTCTTCACGTTCCTGCTGGCGCGAATTTCCGCGGAGACCGCGCACCACCTCGGCTTCGGCGCGCTGCGCTTTGCCATGTGGTTCCCAGGCATCCGCGCGCTCTCGCGCATCCTGCTGCGACCGCGAGACGCGGCGCTCGAGACCCGCGCGCTCGGCCTCGTCTGGCCCAATCCCGTCGGGCTCGCGGCCGGATTCGACAAAGACGCGCGCGGCCCGGAGGCGCTCGGCGCGCTCGGCTTTGGCTTCGTCGAGATCGGCACGGTCACGCCGCGCGCGCAGCCGGGCAACCCCAAGCCGCGCATGTTTCGGCTGGTCGCCGACCGCGCGCTTCTCAATCGCCTCGGCTTCAACAACGACGGCGCGGATACCGCGGAGCGACGTTTGCGCGCGGGGCATGCGCGGCGCCGAACGTTGGTCGGCGTGAATCTCGGGAAGAACAAGGACACCACGGAGACCGATGCGATCGCGGACTACGTGAACGCTGCGGAGAAGCTCGCGCCGCTCGCCGACTATCTCGTGGTCAACGTCAGCTCGCCGAACACGCCGGGGCTGCGCGACCTACAGGCCGTCGATCGTCTCGCGCCGCTGCTCCGCGCGGTAAAGGACGTCGTCGCCCGCGTCGTACCAGAGCGCAAGCTGGCGGTGTTGGTGAAGATCGCGCCGGACCTCTCCGACGAAGACATCGACGCGGTGGCCGATCTCGCTGTCGCGCTCGGCCTCGATGGCATCGTCGCGACGAACACGACGATCGCGCGGACTGGCCTGCGCACTCCCGCCGATCGGGTCGCGGCCATGGGG
>Ga0209181_10011557_pt1 | contig 11288 bp, 10 predicted proteins | sample MAT05_FD_187208 | JGI IMG/M metagenome (GOLD analysis project Ga0209181, IMG submission 187208) | Freshwater microbial communities from Lake Fryxell liftoff mats and glacier meltwater in Antarctica - MAT-05 (SPAdes) (version 2) | ecosystem: Environmental > Aquatic > Freshwater > Ice > Liftoff... | reverse complement strand
CGGTTTTCCCATCGGTTCGATGTGGGTGGGCGAAAAAGCCGCGGACCTCTTCCATCCCGGATCGCACGGAACGACCTTCGGCGGCACCCCACTAGGCTGTGCCGCGGCGCTGGCGGTTCTCGACGTGATCGAGCGGGAGCGTCTGTTGGAAAAAGTGCGACTGAACAGCGTACCTTGGATTTCGGATTTAAACGGCCTTGCGGCCGAATTCCCTGCTCATCTCAGCGGCGTCCGTGGTTATGGCTACCTCGTGGGTCTGCAAATGACCGGCGATCCGGCACCTTATGTCGCCGCGCTTCGTGAGGCGGGAATGCTGGCACCCCCGGCCGGTGGCAATGTGGTCCGCCTGCTGCCACCATTGACCGCCACTCCGCAGGAGCTCGCCCAAAGCGTACAGATGTTCCGGGATGTCCTGAAGGCGCGTACCTGACGTTTCGTTCGGTTTTTGTCTCCGTTCAATCCTCTTAAATCGCTTTACGGAAGCGATACCCACCGCTTCAAAGCGGGTCGTTGGACCGCTTGGTGTATTCGCCTTTTCACTCGCCCCGGCCCTGGTTCCCCGCATTTTCCTCCGTTTCATTTCCCGCCTATGAAGCACTTCCTGAAAGAGACTGACTTCAAACCGCACGAAGCGGCGGAGGTCTTTGCCCTCGCCCGTGAGTTCAAGGCCAAGCGGGGACGACAGACGTCGCCGGTCCTGGCTGGGCAGACGTGGGCGATGATTTTTTCGAAGTCGTCGACGCGTACCCGTGTGTCGTTCGAGGTGGGTATCCACGAATTGGGTGGCAATCCGTTGTTCCTGAATCGCAACGATATTCAGCTGGGTCGGGGCGAATCGATCGAGGATACCGCGCGGGTGCTCTCGCGCTTCGTTCACGGATTGATCGTGCGAACCTTCGATCATCGAGACGTCGAGCGACTGGCCGCAGCCGGCACGGTGCCGGTCATCAATGCGCTGACCGATTTCCTGCATCCCTGTCAGATTTACACCGACGCGTTTACGGCGGCCGAACGTTGGAGCAAACATGCCGGCGGCGACATGCTGGCCTCGTTGCGTGGCCGGAAGATCGCGTTTCTGGGGGATACCGCCTGCAACATGGCCCATTCCTGGGTTCTCGGTGCGAACCTTTTCGGAATGGACGTTTCGTTGGGTGGCCCGGAAGCGTTTCGTCCGAGCAAGGAATTCGACGTGTTTCTCGCGAAGGAAGGCTACGCCGGTGGATACACCTTTACGCCGGATCCGGTGGCAGCGGTGAAGAACGCCGACATTGTCTACACCGATGTCTGGGTGAGCATGGGCAAAGAGGAGGAAAGCAAGGAACGTCTGCACACCCTGGCGCCTTACCGGGTCACGGCGGAGTTGTTCGCGGCCGCCCGCGCGGACGCGTATTTCCTTCACTGCCTACCGGCCCATCCCGGCGAGGAAGTCACGCAAGAGGTGCTCGACAGCCCGCGCAGCGTGATTTTCGACCAGGCAGAAAATCGTCTCCACGTGCAGAAGGCGATCCTCGCGCATCTGGCGCAGGCGCGAGCGTAGAGCGCACTCGAGCGGACGGACGCGGCGGAATCCCCCGCGGTCAGCGGGGGCGATTTCCTCAAGATACGCCGCTTTTTCCTTTGCGCCTTCAGACCACGTTTTACACAACGGAAGCCCCATGAAAATCGTCCTCGCCTATTCGGGCGGTCTAGACACCTCGGTCATCGTCAAATGGCTTCGAGAAACCTACGACGCCGAAATCGTCACTTTTGCCGCCGATATCGGCCAGGAGGAGGAACTCGACGGCCTTTCTCAAAAGGCCCGGAGGACCGGGGCTTCCAAGCATTACACGCTGGATCTGGTCGAAGAGTTCGCCCGCGACTTCATTTACCCGATGATCCGCGCCAACGCGGTCTACGAGGGCCAATATTACCTCGGCACCTCCATCGCGCGCCCACTGATCGCCAAAGCTCAGATCGAAATCGCGAAGAAGGAAAAAGCGGATACAGTCGCCCATGGTGCGACGGGCAAGGGCAACGACCAGTGCCGCTTCGAGCTCACGTACATGGCGATGGCCCCCTCCCTGCAGATCCTGGCGCCTTGGAAGATCGATTCGTTCCGCGAGCTTTTTCCCGGTCGCGCGGAGATGATCGCGTATTGCCAGGAGCACAAGATTCCGGTCGAGGCTTCGCTTAAGAAGCCCTACTCGATGGATCGAAACCTCCTGCACATTTCCTACGAAGCGGGCATTTTGGAGGATCCTTGGTTCGATCCGACCACGAAGGCCAACAAGCGGATGTTCAAGCTGTCGGTTTCTCCCGAGGAAGCGCCGAACAAAGCGGAGGAAGTCGAACTCGAGTTTCTCAAGGGCGATTGTGTGGCGGTGAACGGCAAGAAGCTGACACCGGCGGGCGTGCTCAAAGCGCTGAACAAACTCGGTGGCAAACACGGCATCGGCCGTGTCGACCTCGTCGAGAATCGTTTTGTGGGCATGAAATCCCGGGGCGTCTACGAGACACCCGGCGGCACGATTCTCATGCAGGCACACCGCCAAATCGAGAGCCTCACGCTCGACCGCGAGGTGCAGCATATCCGCGACTCGCTGATTCCGAAATACGCGGAGTTGGTGTACTACGGATTCTGGTTCGCTCCGGAACGCGAAGCGCTCCAAGCGCTCGTCGACGAGAGCCAGAAATACGTCAGCGGCACCGTTCGTCTGAAACTTTACAAGGGTAACATCATCACCACCGGCCGGAAATCGAAGTACTCGCTTTACGATCCGGGCATCGCATCGATGGAGGGCGTGAAGAGTTGGTACAACCAAAGCGACGCCACCGGTTTCATCCGGCTGAATGGCCTTCGGCTTCGCGCGCGGAATATCGCGCAGGGCGGACCCAAGGTTTGAACGCGTTGACTGCGCGTCGAGGCTAATTGCAGGGCGCTCGCCTTCTCGGTGAGCGCCCTTTCTTTTTAAACGTGCCGGACCCCAAGCCTTACTCCTTGCCGTTGACGAAGAGGTAAGCGAGGGCCGCCACCGCTCCGCCGGCAAGATCCGCAACGGCGTAGATCGGGAGCTGAGCGGTTTTGACGAGGCCCATCATGGTGACTCCGAGTCCGACTGCGGGATTAAAAGCGCCACCGGAAATGCCGCCGACGGACACCGCGCCGACGAGCACAGTGAAGCCGATCGCGAGTCCGTAGAACGAATTCCCCGCGGTTCCCTTTGCCGTGGCGACATTCAGAACGACCCACGCAAGCGCGAAGGTGAACATGAATTCGACCGCCAGGGACGGAACCACCGCAAATCCAGCCGGGCCTATTGCGGGTTTTCCGAGAATCGAGAGGACCACACCGGCCGCGGCCGCCCCGGCCGCCAACTGCGCAATCCAGTATGGGATCAAGTCGCCGACGGAGAGTTTGCCGCGGATGGCCATAGCGAGCGATACGGCGGGATTGAAGTGACCTCCGGAGACGTGGCCGCCGGAGAAAATCATGACCATCAGCACCGAGCCGATAGCGAGAGGAGCGAGCGTGCTCCCGCTTTGGACCGAGAAGCCGACGGTTGCGACGAGGAAGAAGGTGCCGATGAACTCTACGATGTATTTTTTCATGGATTATGTGGGTTGTGCTGGACCCGTCGAGAGTGGCGCAAAGGGCGACTTTTTCGCAAGTCTCCAGCGGACGAAAGTGCAAACGGTTGCCACCGCATTCGATTTCTTCCACGGTGCGATTTCCCTCCGAAATGCCTCTTTCTAAAGCCGCGCTTTCCCGCCTCCGCTCGCTCAACGAAAAAAAGCAGCGAGAGGACCTCGGTCTCTTTGTGGTCGAGGGGGAAAAGGTGGTGAAAGAGCTCCTGGCGGCCGCATACCCGCTGCTGGAAATCTACGCTACACCCGAGGCTGGGCTAGGCCCCAACCATGCACGGGTCGAACCTGTCACGGTCGAGGAGATGGCTCGCATCAGTCATTTTCCCAACCCGTCGTCCCTCCTGGCTGTGGGTCGGCTCGTGCGACCCACCTTGGACCCTGCCGAGCTCCAGAGCGGTTTCACGCTCGTGCTCGATTGCATCCAGGACCCGGGAAATGTGGGGACGCTCCTGCGGATTGCCGACTGGTTCGGCATCGACCGCGTGGTGCTCTCGCCGGACTGCGCGGACCTCTTTTCCCAGAAGGTCATCAATGCGAGCATGGGTTCGTTCAGTCGAGTTCGAGCCTTTTCTGCCTCCTTGCCGGAACTGTTGAGTGCAGTCGGGAAAACCGTTCCCGTATACGGTTGCGAGCTGGTGGGGGAGCCCGTCGCGAGCCTTCCGCGCTTGGGGAGCGGGGCGATCGTAGCGATGGGAAGCGAGGGACGCGGATTGTCGCCCGCGGTCGCGGCGTGTGTCGGTCGTCGCGTGACTATCCCGCGATTTGGCCAGGCCGAATCCTTAAACGTCGCTGTCGCAGCCGGAATCGTCTGTGCGCACCTGAGAGGTCTCGCTTAGCGCGGATGAAGCGACGAGCGCCCGCGTCCTCCATCAGAGGCGTGCTTTTCCTGCAGTCGCGGCTCTTATCTCGCGACTATTGGTTAGCCATTTGAGGCCCGAACTCTATCGTTCAATTCCTATGGGTACTGTGGCTCAACCGGATCGACGGCCCGTGCGGGACTTTGCGAGCGTCTTCGGACGGTTGCGACCGCACATGAGCGCTCTGGACGTCTTTCTTCGAGAGCAGATCTCGGCGTTCGAACCGGAAATTCGCACGATGGCGGATTACTGCATCGATACCTCCGGAAAGCGCATTCGACCTGCTTTAGTGTTTTTAAGCGGGTGGCAGGACGACGGTGTCGTGTTGCCCGAGCTCGTTCGTGTGGCAGCGGTTGTGGAACTTGTTCATTTAGCGACGCTTGTTCATGACGATATCATGGATGAGGCCGACCTTCGTCGGGGTCGACGGACGGCCTCGAGAGAATATGGGCCGGAAGCCGCGGTCCTGTTAGGGGATGCTCTGTTTGCGCATGCGCTCCATCTCGCCTCGCTCTTTCCGACTCCGGCCATCTGTCGTGCGGTGTCCGATTCCACGCGTAAAGTGTGTGCGGGAGAAATCATTCAGACCCTGCGCCGGCGGAGCTCTGCGGTGTCCCTCTCCGACTACCGGCGGGTGATCGATCTGAAGACCGCAGAATTGTTCCGACTCTCTTGTTCGTTGGGCAGCGAGCTGGGCCGGTATTCGCCCGAATTTGTGAGTGCTGCGGCTCGCTATGGACGGCAACTGGGGATCGCCTATCAGATGTACGACGATCTGGCCGATTTCTTCGGTCACGAAAAGCGGATCGGGAAAACCCTCGGCACGGACTTATTGAGCGGAAAGGTCACGCTCCCGCTGCTTGCTTTGCTCGAACGTTTGCCTGCGACTTCACGAAGCGAACTTCTAGGCGAGATTCGCGGCGAGCGGCCGGCACAGACGGGGCGGTGGATCGCAGCGATGGAAGAGCTCGGCGTTTTCCCCACGGTTTCCGCCTCGATCGAGGAGGAGCTGCTCGCGGGGGAGGCAGCGCTGATGCCGTGGGAGACGCTCGCCCCTACGGTCGGACTGAGACTGCTGGGCGATGTGCTGCGCGATCAGGTGGGTGCCCTGCGGAGTCCCTTACCCGCCGGTTGAAAGGGCGGGTAGTCGAGATTCTGGACGGACCCATCGGTAAAAGTGCGGTGAGATCGGCAGATCGAAAATTTGCGTTTGCACCCCCGCGGGCGCCGTCCATTTTGATCCCGAATGAACCCCTTGGCTAAAGCCCTCACCAAGACGTTGGTCGCGTCTCCGGAAAGGCAGCTTGAGGCGGACTCGGATTGGTCCGTGGTCCAGCGTGTCCAGGCGGGTAATGTGGCCGATTTCGACGGACTGATCCGGAAGTATCGCGAACGCGTCTACGCCGTCGTTTACAATATGACGTCCAATCGGGAGGACGCGGCGGATCTTACGCAAGACGCTTTTATCAAGGCATTTCAATCTATTCATCGCTTCCAAGGCCAGTCTTCGTTCTTCACCTGGCTCTACCGGATTTCGGTGAACGGGACGCTCTCTCACCTGCGCAAGAACAAGCTCCGGACGTTTTTCAGTTTCGAAAAGATTCACGACGAGGATAAAGGCAGTGAAATCATTTCGCAACTCACCGATAAAAAAGGCGGTGACCGTGAATTGTTTGTAAAGGAGCTCCAGGAAAAATTGAACGAGGCTCTTCAGAAGCTGTCTATCAAGCATCGCACCGTGGTCACTTTATTCGAAATCGACGGGTTAAGTCATGAGGAAATCGCCGACGTGATGGATTGCTCGGTCGGTACGGTGCGTTCGCGTCTGCATTACGCGAAACAACTCCTTCAATCGGAACTGCAGGCTTACGTTCGTTCATAATGTCAGATCATCCGGATAACCACAAAGTCAGTCTCGAAGATTTGTTGCGGCTTAAGCGCGCGGAGCGCCCGGAGTCTGCGTTTTGGGATAGATTCGAACAGGAACTGAGGACCAAGCAGCTCGCTGCCATCGTTGAAAAACGCCCTTGGTGGCATTTCGATTTCGCTCGGCTGACAGGCAGTGTCGGCAAAATGAAATTTCCGCTGGGTGCCACCGCAGTTTTGACGCTCACTTTAGTGGGCGTCCGCGAGTATCGTATGCACCCCTCGGTCGAGGGTGTGGTTTCCGCGATCGGTCCGGTTCCGTCTTCGACCCCCGTTTCGTCTCTCCAAGACGATGCCGACGAGAACCAAGATTTTCTTGCGAATGCCACCACACCGGTTGTGCAGCTCGACATCGCAACGGCTTCGGGTGTCGAACAGGCGAGTGTCGCGGTTGTTTCGTCCGCCTCCAGCTCCGGTTCTTCTTCGGGCGGTTCGATTGTCGCTTTGGACAGTGTCAGTCTGAGCCGGATGCTTCCTTGGATCGGGGAAGCGTTGGATACCTCGACCCCGGCTTTGGTTTTGGGTGTCGCCCGTTCTTTTGAGCCGACGACGGTGAATTTGCGCGATGCCTCTTTGGACCTGCCTGCCGTCGGAGTTTCCCAGTCCGCGTTGCGGATGAACGGCGCAGGGGCCCATTTGACGTCTACCGAGGAGCCGCTCGCAAAGTTGACGAGTCCGACCGATCCGCAGCGGGCCCGGCTCGCCACATATGTGGCGTCCGCTTTTCGGCCTGAAGGTGTCCGCGTTCCTTCGTCCGATCGCGTTCGCGAGCGCGCGATCAGCCGATTGAGCGATGACGAGCTTTACAATAGCGTGAGTCGGATCGGAGTAGCCGGCGCAGCGGGCGGCGGTTTTCGGCTGAATTTCTGAGGATTTCTCGCCCGGTCCGAAAAGGGTTTGACGAAGTGCACTCGCGCCGACCTCGGATTAGGGTCGAATGGCGACGGCCGATAAAACGGGGGACTTTTGCTTTTTACCTCCCCGCACCGATGCTTCAGCCATGACCACGCGCACCGAACGCGATTCGATGGGTGAACTTCAGGTGCCGACGGAAGCGCTCTATGGTGCTTCGACACAGCGCGCCGTACTCAATTTTCCGATCAGCGGACGGCCTCTTCCGGATCGCTTCATTCGCGGTCTCGGACTTGTTAAACTCGCCGCCGCCCAAGCCAACGAAGCGCTCGGGCTGCTCTCCGCGGAGAAGAGCCGGCTCATCCAGCAAGCCGCCCGCGAAATCGCTCTGGGTCAACTCACCGCGCATTTCCCGGTCGACGTTTTCCAAACCGGTTCCGCCACCTCGACGAACACCAATGCGAACGAGGTCATTTCGAACCGCGTGAGCCAGCTCTCGGGTCGGCCCATCGGGTCGAAAAATCCGGTCCATCCGAACGACGACGTCAATTTCGGTCAGTCCTCCAACGACGTCATACCCACCACGCTGCACGTCAGCGTGGCCCTCGCTCTTCACGAGCTGCTCGTGCCCGCCCTCGAAGGGCTGGCCGCGACGCTCGAGACCAAGGCGACGGAGTTCGCGCAGACGATGAAGATCGGTCGTACCCATTTAATGGATGCGACTCCGATGACGATGGGGCAGGAATTTTCCGGATACGCGCGGCAGGCCCGCAAGGGTGCCGACCGCGCCCGCAAGGCGATCGGTGCCTTGAGCGAGCTTGCCATCGGCGGCACCGCCGTTGGCACCGGCATCAATCGGCACCCCGATTTTCCCGCCGCGGTTTGCCGGGTGCTCGCCGCCGAGACCGGCCTGCATTTTCGCGAGGCGGTCAATCATTTCGAGGCGCAGGGAGGACGCGACGACGCGGTCGAAGTCGCCGGACATCTCGCGACGATCGCCGCCAGCCTGACCAAGATCGCCAGCGATATCCGTTGGTTGGGATCCGGGCCGCGTGCCGGGCTTGGCGAACTCAAGCTGCCGCCGACTCAACCCGGGAGTTCGATTATGCCGGGAAAAGTGAATCCGGTCATGAGCGAAATGCTCATTCAAGTGTGCCTCTACACCCAAGGACTCACCCAGACCGTGATCCTTTGCGGGCGGGATGGCCAGTTCGAGCTGAATGTCACCCTACCGTTGATCGCTTACGCCCTCCATGAGTCGATCGCCTGTCTGGCGAACGGCACCCGAACCTTTGCGCAGCGATGCGTAGCCGGAGTGGAGGTCGACGCCATGCGTTGCCGGGAACTTGTCGACCGCTCGCTCATGCTGGTCACCGCGTTGAATCCTCATATCGGTTACGATGCCAGCGCGAGTGTCGCCAAGGAGGCGCATGCGACCGGGAAAACGCTCAAGGAAATTGTCCTCGCGCGCGGGCTGCTCGACGAAGCGACGCTCGACCGTGTGCTCGACCCAAAGACGATGATCGAGCCCCGCGCGGACGCGGTCGCAGCGGGCAGCGGTTGAACGTGCACGAGGTCATGGCTTTCTTTCAAGAAACGTTGTCCCTCCCCGCCTGCCGAAAGGGCACGCATGAGATCACGGACGCGGTGGCGCGGACCTTGGCACGGAGCGGATGCACACGCGGGCTGCTGACGGTTTTTTGCCAGCATACCAGCTGCAGCCTCGTGATCATGGAGAACGCGGACCCTTCTGCGCGTCGCGATCTGGAGCGATGGCTCGATCGGTTGGTGCCGCCGGACGATCCCGATTTCGTACACACCCAGGAAGGGCCCGACGACATGCCGAGTCACATCAAGATGGCGCTGACGCGCACTGGCGAAACGATCCCGTTTGTCGACGGACAGCTCCAACTTGGCACCTGGCAGGGTATCTTTCTCTGGGAACACCGGACCTCGGCTTCCGCGCGGCGGGTGATCGTCACCGTGCTGGGGGAGTAGTATTTATTTCTTAACTGTAACCGGCAGACACGCTCCGCAGCCGTTTACGAAAAAGTCGTTTCCTTTGTCGTCGACGAGAACGAAAGCCGGAAAATTTTCCACCTCGATTTTCCACACGGCTTCCATGCCCAGCTCGGGGTATTCGAGTACCTCGACTTTGCGGATATTTTCCTTCGCTAGAATCGCGGCCGGACCTCCGATGCTGCCCAGATAAAAGCCCCGGTGTTTCTTGCACGCCGCGGTGACGGCCGGACTGCGGTTGCCTTTCGCCAGCATGATCATCGAGCCCCCGAGCGATTGAAAGAGGTCGACATAGCTGTCCATCCGGCCCGCGGTCGTGGGTCCGAACGAGCCCGACGCATAACCCTTGGGCGTTTTTGCCGGTCCGGCGTAATAGACCGGATGGGCCTTGAAGTAGTCCGGAAGGCCTTGGCCGGCGTCGACGCGTTCCTTCAATTTTGCGTGGGCGATATCGCGGGCCACGACGAGCGGACCGTCGAGAAGGACGCGGGTCGTGACAGGCAGCGTCGACAGTTCGGCGAGGATCGCCTCCATCGGTCGATTCAGGTCGATCCGCACGGATTGGTCGTCCTTCAAAAGCCGAAATTCGGCGGGGATATATTGGCTCGGATTCGTTTCCAGTTTTTCCAGGAAGACGCCGTCACGATCGATCTTCGCCTTGATATTGCGATCCGCGGAGCAGGAGACGCCCATACCCACGGGACAACTCGCGCCGTGCCGCGGCAGTCGGATCACCCGCACGTCCAGAGCGAAATATTTGCCGCCGAATTGTGCGCCGACTCCGCTTTGCTGCGCGATCGCGAGAATGCGTCGTTCCCACTCGAGATCGCGGAACGCGCGCCCTTCCTTGTTACCCGTGGTGGGCAGGTGGTCGTAATATTTTGTCGAGGCCAGCTTGACGGTTTTAAGGCAGGCCTCGGCGCTCGTTCCGCCGATGACGAATGCGAGATGGTACGGCGGACAGGCGGCGGTTCCGAGGTAGGACAGCTTGTCCGTCACGAATTTCTCCAGGCTCTTCGGATTGAGCAGCGCCTTGGTTTCCTGAAAAAGGAACGTCTTGTTGGCGGAACCGCCTCCCTTCGCGACAAAGAGGAAATCGTAGCGCGAGCCTTCCGTCGCGTAGAGGTCGATCTGCGCGGGAAGATTGGTTCCCGTGTTGACCTCGTTCCACATGTCGAGCGGTGCGGTCTGGGAATAGCGCAGATTCTCCTTCGTATACGTTTCGTAGATACCTTTGGAGATCCACTCGGCGTCGTTGGTACCGGTCCAGACCTGTTGTCCCTTCTTCGCCACGACGGTGGCTGTGCCGGTGTCCTGACAGAAAGGCAGAATGCCTTCGGCGGCGACTTCGGCGTTTTTCAATAAGGTCAGCGCGACATAGCGGTCGTTGGCGGATGCGTCCGGATCGTCGAGGATCGCCGCGACTTGCGCGAGATGTTTGGGCCTGAGGAGAAAAGAGGTGTCACGCATCGCCTGATGCGCGAGAAAGGAAAGGACCTCCGGTTCGATCTTGAGGATTTCTCGGCCTTCGAAGGTGGACGTGCTGACGCCCTCGGTCGAGAGCAGCCGGTACTCGGTGTCGTCGGGGCCGAGCGGGAAGGGATCCTGGTAGGAGAACGGCGGCGTGGACATGAACATGGAGCATGCGAAGAGCTCCGTAGGAGACAAGCCGAGGCAGTTTCGAGCAGGCGAATTCGGCGACGGTGGAGCGGGTTATTCGATGCGACGATGGCCATCTTAACGTTCAGGGGTGAGGATTGGGCTCGAAGAGACGCGAATGCGGATCGATCGGTTTTTACAGGAGCTCGCTCAGGTCGGGGCGGAAAAAAAGAGGTCGGCGGTCAGCGGTCAGGGGTCAGATGAAGACAGAGCGGACAGGAGCGGTGGGAGCACGGAATCGACGGACTCGGATGGTTTTACAGGAGCTCGCTGAGGTCGGGCGGAGAAGAGAGGTCAGAACTCAGACGTCAGATAAAATTGACCTCCGACCTCCCGACGCGCCAGCGGCTG
>Ga0209181_10011553_pt1 | contig 11293 bp, 7 predicted proteins | sample MAT05_FD_187208 | JGI IMG/M metagenome (GOLD analysis project Ga0209181, IMG submission 187208) | Freshwater microbial communities from Lake Fryxell liftoff mats and glacier meltwater in Antarctica - MAT-05 (SPAdes) (version 2) | ecosystem: Environmental > Aquatic > Freshwater > Ice > Liftoff... | reverse complement strand
TACAGAATCCATTAATCAGAAAAAATCCAATCCAAATAAAATCCAATACGATCTTCCCAATCCTTTTTTTGTTATCCCAGCGAAGCGTGGGATCTAAAATCCCAATCTGGATCCCTGCGGGACAAGTCCACTAAATCCTGGTCAGAAATTCCTCTTCTGTCCAGATTTCCACCATGTCCAAAGCTTGCGCCTTTTTCAGTTTGGAGCCAGCTTTTTCTCCCACCACAAGGATGTTCAGGTTTTTGCTTACGCCGCTTGCCAAGGTAGCGCCTGCTGTAACCGCCTGTTGTTCGGCCAATTCGCGGGTAAGTGAGGTGAGGGTGCCGGTAAAAAGGATGCTTTTGCCGCTGAGCGGACCACCAGTAACACTTTGTGGCTTTTTGTCGTCGGAAGTTTGGGCCGTGTTTACGCCAAGTGTTTCCATGGTGCGCAAAAGCTCGACGTTGTGTTCATTTTGGAAAAAATGATACACGTTTCGAGCGAGTACCGGACCGATGTCCTTGATTTCTTGGTAGCGTTCCAGCGGCCACTGTTGCAGGTCGAACACATTTTCAACTTCTGCGGCAAGCAGTTTCGATGATTTTTGACCGAGGTGGTGCACGCTAAGGCTGTGTAGCAAGCGGTAAATGGGATGGTTTCTGGCTTTGTCCACCGCCTTTTGGAGGTTGGCGGCCGATTTTTCACCAAAGCCCTCGAGTTGGGCTATTTTATTGTAGTCGAGTTGGTAAAGATCGGCGATGGAATGCAGCCATCCGAGTTTGTAAAAACGCACGATGGTGCTTTCGCCGAGACCTTCAATGTCCATGGCATTTTTGGACGTATGAAAAATCATGCGTTGCAAGACTTGGGCTTCACATTCGGCATTTTCACAGCGCCAGATGGCCTCGTCGGCCGGTTTCACCAAAATGCTGTCGCACACCGGACAGCGGGTTGGGTACACCACGGGTTTTTCCGTGCCATCGCGCAGTTCGTCGAGGGACTTTACGATGTACGGGATCACGTCGCCAGCGCGTTCCACGAGCACCCTGTCGCCGATGCGTATGTCTTTGCTGCGTATGAATTCTTCGTTGTGCAGGCTCACGTTTTGCACCGTTACGCCCGCCAGGGCCACGGGTTCGAGTTTGGCTACCGGCGTTACAGCGCCTGTTTTGCCCACTTGAAACTCAATATCGCGCAAACGCGTAGTGGCCTGCCTTGCTTTGAATTTGAAAGCGATGGCCCAGCGCGGGTGGTGTGATGTGTAGCCGCATCGTGCCTGTAGTTCGAGGCTGTTCACTTTTACCACCATACCGTCGATTTCGTAGGGGTAGTTGTCCCGTTGCTCCTGCCAACTGTTGCAAAATTGCGTTACGGCTTCAATGCCCTGGCACACGATGCGCTCGGGCTTCATGCCTTTGGCTGCGGTGGTCATGGACGGCGTTTTGAAACCAAGCGATTCGAGCAAATCGATCATTTGCCTGTGGCTTTCAAAATTGCCAATGGCGTTGTTGCCCACCTCGTCGGTAGCGTAACCGAGCTGGTAAATGAAAGCTTCGAGTCCGCGTTCAGCGGTTTCACGCGGGTCCTTCATGCGCAGTCCACCTGTGGCGGCATTGCGCGGATTGGCAAAAAGCACGTCGCCGGCGGCCTGACGGCGGGCGTTTATCTTTTCAAAGACATCTTTTCGGATAAGTGCTTCTCCGCGCAGTTCCACAGTGGTGATGCCGTATTTGGAAAAACTGGCTTTCAGGGGAATGGAGCGTACGGTGCGCATGTTGGCGGTAATGTCGTCGCCCATGGCGCCGTTGCCGCGTGTGGCTGCGCGTGAAAGCCGGTCGTTTTCGTACACAAGCACGATGGTGCCGCCGTCGAATTTGGGTTCTGCGGCGTATTCCACCACGGCGTCTTTGGGGAGCCCGCAAAGTTTTTTCACCCGTTCATCGAAGTCGGCGAGGTCTTCCTCGTCGTAGGAGTTGTCGAGTGAAAGCATGGGTGTGAGGTGGGTCACGAGTTGCACGTCCGCGCCCGTCAGGTCGGGTGACACGCGCTGTGTGGGCGAGTCTTCGGTAACCAGATCGGGAAAATGCCGTTCGAGTTTTTCGAGTTGTTTGTACAGTTGGTCGTATTCGGAATCGCTGACGACCGGATCGTTTTGCATGTAGTATTTCCACTCGTGGAAACGGATGACGGTGCTCAATTCCTGTACGCGCTCTGCGGCTTCACCAGCATCGCCCAGAGGTGCTTCGGGCGAAAAAAGGATCTGTTTGGAAAGCTCGTAGAGCTCGCGTTGTTGGTCGGGTGTGTACAACGGGTTTGAAGTTTGAAGGTCAAAGTTTAAAGGAGTTCCAGGTTCAAAGTTCGCGTATCTCTGGAAAACTAAGGGCTTAAACTTTAAACTTTAAACTTCAAACTTTAACCTCACATTTTCTTCAAAGCCAGGTTGGCTACTTCGCGGGCTTTGGCAAGGTTGTCTTCGTCGGTGTCGGCATATTCGATGGTGATGCTCACGAAGAGGTGTCTTTTTTTCAACATGAGGGTATTGGAGGAAGAGCTCCACAGGGCGCCGTCGGCGAGGTCGTTGATTTCTTTTTCGTAGAGGTCTTTGCGCGTGCGTTTGGCCATGTCGAACTGTTCGCGGGCTACAACTTCGGTACCGTAGTCGAGCAGGTTGATGATGAGCGAATTTTTATATTCTTTGTATTTGGCGCCGGGTTTTTCGTTGGCGTTGTCGATTTCCTTCCAGTTGGGTTTCATCCACGAGCGCAGGCAAAAAGTTTGTCCCTTAAGCGTGCGGGCGTTGAACACGTCGCGTTGGGGTTCGATGCCGAAAAGTTGTTGCACTTCGGCGTCGGTCACCAGGTCGCAACCTTTGTCGAGCCACGGATTGGGCAGTCTTTGAGGGGCGCCGGTGAGGGTATCGATGCCCGCGTCCATTTGTTTTTGGGCAGTTTCGGAAGGTTGGTCGGCAGGTTGATCGGACTGACAGGCGGCGAAAAAGGCGGTCAGCAGGAGTACGAAGCTGGTGAGGCGGAACATAGGGGAGGTCGATTTTTGGAAAAAATGGATAAATGACAGCAAGCTGTCGTAAAAAAGTTTGCAAATATAATGCCGGAATGAGACGCGACGCAAGGGATAAAGGCAGGAACAAGCAAGGTGCCGGGTTTGACTATCAGCTTGTTAGGACTTATTGTTGTCTTAAAAAATACGTTGGTATGACCTTGCGCCGTATTTTGTTCCGATTTTTTAACGCCATGGCAAAGGAATAGGGCCGCTAAATTTTTTGCACTTTTGCCACTCATTCGAAAAAACATCTTTTTTAAAACACCTTATTCATGAATCCTGACTATAAACTAATGCTTTTTGCCTGGCTCGGTGTATTGGGCTGGATAACTTTTGTCATTTATACGAACCGCAAAACGCACCCGCGTGCTTTGTTTGCTTTGTTCATGGTTGAGTTGTGGGAGCGTTTCAGCTATTATGGCATGCGCGCACTGCTGATTCTGTACATGACTGCTCAGTTGATGGACGGAACCCGCAGCGGTTTTGGTTACGACGATGCCAGGGCTTACGGTATTTATGGCGCTTACGGCGCTTTGGTGTATTTGTCGCCGATCATCGGTGGCTATTTCGCCGACAAGTTCATCGGTTTCCGCCGGGCCATCATTTGGGGCGCCATCCTTATGGCTTTGGGGCAGTTTACGTTGTTCCTGAACAATGAGGTGATGTTTTACATCGGTCTGGCGCTTCTTGTGGTGGGTAACGGTTTTTTCAAACCGAACATTTCGAGCATGATCGGCCGTTTTTACCCGGAAGGCGACCCACGTCGCGACAGTGCGTTCACCATCTTTTACATGGGCATCAACATCGGCGCCTTCCTGACGCCGCTTACTTGCGGCGCCATTGCACGCCACGAAGGCTGGAACTACGGCTTTTTGGCTGCCGGCATTGGTATGTTTGTCGGTTTGCTGATCTTTCTTTGGGCCCAGTCGAAGGGTTGGTACGAAGACAAAGGTCTTATCCCCGATCATACACAAGCTGTTTACACAGAAACAGGCGCTGATTTGAAACCTGCGGGACCGCCCAGTTTCCTTGGCCTCAAAGGTTTGAGCGCGCCTTACCTTTTCACCATTGTTCTGGTCCCCATCGCCTGGCTGCTCATCAAGCAGAACGATGTGGTGGACGTGTTGCTCGGTCTTTTCGGCGCCGGCATGATCGCCTACCTGTTGTATACTGCTTCCAAATACGACCGTGTGCAGCAACAACGCATCTGGGTTATTGTGGTCCTGTTGTTGTTCACCACCGTGTTCTGGTCGTTTTTCGAACTTGCAGGTTCGGCGCTCAACCTTTTTACGGAGCGCAACGTGAACAAAAACCTGTTCGGATTTGAATTGGACACCACCTATTTCCAGTCGGTGAACCCCATTTTCATCATGATTTTTGCGCCCATTTTCTCCTGGATTTGGGTGAAACTTGCGCAATCGGGTCGTGAACCTGCTGCGCCTTACAAATTTGCTTTTGGTTTGCTGCTTCTCGGCATCGGCTTTCTGGTGCTCAACATCGGCAAAGGCAGCGCCGTGAATGGACTTGTTCCTGCCATGTTCCTCATTATGCTTTACATGTTGCATACCATCGGTGAACTTGCCATTTCGCCCGTTGGACTTTCGCTGGTGACCAAACTGGCGCCTGCACAAATTGTGGGCTTCCTCATGGGTTGCTGGTTCCTGTCATCGTCGATCGCTCACCAGGCCGGCAAACACATTTCCAAATTCACGGCTGTAGAAGCTGGTGAAGGCGTAACCGCCGTGGAAACATTGGAACGTTCGATGACCGTGTTCAACAACGTGGGCCTGTTCGCCATCGGTACTTCGGTGCTTTTGCTGCTGCTTTCGCCCATGATCAGCAAGTGGATGCACGGCATAAAATAGTCTTAACCAGGATTTTGAGGATTTTGAGATTGGGATTTGGATGGATTGATGGATTTGGATGATTGGATTGGATTTTTGAGGATTGGATTTTTAAGGATTGGATTTTTAAGGATTGAGATGATTTGGATGATGGGATTGGAGTAAAAATGCCACATATTTTAACTTTTTTTGTAAAATAGAGGCATTTCTACAATAAAGAAATCAGGCGTATTTTCATCAATTTGCTATCTTATTGAGCCTATTGGTAAGCATCCTGTTCCTTTTTCAATCCAATCCAATCATCCAAATCCCCCAATCCATCCAAATCCCAATCTTAAAATCCTAAAAATCCAGGTTAAGACATACTATCTTTGAAGCCCCTGCATCAGGGGTTTTCCATTTTTGCCCGATAAAACTTTCAACAAGGCCTGTATATGTACCTGAAAATGTTACGCCTATCCCTGCTTTTACTTGGTTTGTCGTTTTGGCAAACATCCTCCGCTCAGTGTGAATACCGTCTGGACATGTTCGATTCGTTCGGCGACGGCTGGAATGGTAGCATTTTGACCATCACGACCGGCGGCGATACTTACTCGTTTACGCTGAACACTTTTCCATTCGATGGTGTCGACAGCACGGTCATTTTTTTGGTCAATGACAATGCGCCGCTCACCATCTCCTGGGCGCCAAGCTTTTTCAATACCGAGGTGTCGTTCCAGTTGTACGATTACGAAAACAACCTGGTGTACGGTTCTATATTCAATCCGGCCGCGGGTGTGCTTTTTACAGGCACAGGTGATTGTCCAAGCTGCCTGAAACCCATCAACATCACCACAGAAAACGTGTGGGACAACCGTGCGCGTATTTCTTGGACACCCGTCGGCGACGGTCCGTTTGCCGGATGGTGGGTCGTGTATGGTCCGGCTGGTTTTGTGCCCGGCCCGGGCGTGGGTGATACTGCTTACGTAACTACGCCGAAAGTGACGATTACCGGCCTTGATTCGAAAACGAAATACGATTACTATGTCGTTCAGGATTGCGACACTACCGGCGTTTCCGGCGTTGCAGGTCCGTTCAGCTTTGAAACGTACTGGACCAACGACGTGGGCATCTCTGCGGTTTTGTCGCCCGTAAGCGGTTGCGACCTCGGTACGGAAGAGGTAACCATCGTATTGAGCAACTTCGGTTCCAACCCGCAGTCCCTCATCCTGTATGATTACAGTGTCAACGGTGTGCCCGCAGGCGTACCCCAACCCAACGACGGTTTTTACACCGGTGTTTTGGGCAAAGACAGCAGTGCCACCATCGCCTTCGAAACCTTCTACGATTTTTCCGAACCCGGTGAATATGTCATCAAGGTTTGGGCTTCCATGATGGGCGACGAGGACGTGAACAACGATACCTTTACGTATTACATCGTCAACCGCCTTATAACACCTTATTCTCAGGATTTTGAAAACTGGAGTGGTGGCTGGTACGTAGACACCCTCAACAGCAACATGCCCTCCTGGGAATTTGGAACACCCACAACAGCCACCATCAACAGCGCCAACAGCGGTGTTAATTGTTGGGTGACCAACCTCGAAGGAACCTACAACAGCCCGGAACTTTCTTATTTGAATTCACCATGTTTCGATTTTTCCGACATTTCGGAAGATCCCGTGCTCGAATTCGCCATCAACTACGATACCGAACTCAACTTTGATGGTGGTTTTGTGGAAATGTCGATCGACGGCGGAAACAGCTGGGACAAAGTAGGCGCCATTGACGAAGGCCTCAATTGGTACAATTTCATCAATACCTTTACCAACCTCGGTGATGTATGGGCCGGCAATTCCAACGGTTGGATCACGGCCCGCCACCGGTTGTTCGGTGCAGGTGGTGAAAGCGAAGTTCGCCTCCGCTTTGTTTTTGGTTCCGATTTTTCTTTTGGCCTCGACGGCATGGCCATCGACGACATAAACATCTATGTGCCCCTGGCCAACGATGTTGCCGCATTGCAAATCACCACCTCCGGTGAAAACGTCGATTGTGGCCTCGAAGAAGATAAGGTCATTTTGAGGTTCACCAATTTCGGAACGCAGCCGCAAGCCAACTTCCAGATCGCTTACTCCCTGAATGACGGCCCGCCAGTAGTCCAGTTTATCGGCGCCGGTATTGTGTCTCCCGACGAGATTGTGGAGGTCTCGTTTATGACGACTTTCGACAGCCGCGACGGCGAATTTACCATCAAAGCCTGGACGATTCTGCCCACCGACGCCAATTTTACCAACGATACAGCTTATTACACTGTTGCACACTTGCCCAAACCTGTGCCGTTCAATGAAGATTTTGAAACCGATTTCAATCTGCCCGACGGCTGGACTTCCAACGGCTTCATCACCAACGCACACAACAACGTTTCGTTTGTACTGTCGGCTAACCTCTTCAGCTTTAACCCAACGTTTAATGCGGAAACAGCACGCTACGGACCCGTTGCCGCAGGTGACAGCCTGCGCTTCGATTACCGTATTGTCGACTTCTTCGCCGGTACCGTTGCTACCATCCTCGTGAACTCTGCCATTGAGGTAGAAATCACCACCGATTGCGGAATGAGCTGGACCAACGTGTACAGCATCAACAGCACAACCCATACGCCGACAATACCCTTGCAAACCGTGTTTATTGACCTCGCGCCTTTCGCCGGACAATCCATCAAAGTGCGCTTCCGAGGCAACTGGGGTGAAGGAGACTGGTACTTCGACCTCGATAACGTGAACCTGCAGACTTGTCCTGCCGACATGGCCCTGACTGCCAACATCACACCCACACCTCCCGGTTTAGCCACCGGCTCTGCCACGGTAAACGTCGGCCTCGCCAACCTTCCCGTAACCTACCTGTGGAGTTTTGGCGCCAATACACAAACCGTAGGAGGGCTTCCTGAAGGCACTTACACCGTAACGGTAACCGATGCCTTGGGCTGCACCGATGAATTGGTGGTAACCATGTTCAACACATCCAACAACGAAATCACAGGACTAAGCAGCCTAAAACTGTCGCCCAACCCAACGAACGGTATCGCCATGCTCAACGCATCGTTTGATCGCCCGGTCGATGTACATGTCGAAGTCATCAACCTGCTCGGACAACGCGTCTGGGAAACACACGCTTCCGGTACTTCAACCCTGGTTGAAAACATCGAACTGGGCGGCTATCCCGACGGGCTTTACCTGGTAAGGCTGCTTGTTGACGGGCAAATGGCCACAAAAAAACTGGTGAAGGGATCCAATTAAAATGCTCCTGACCCATCATCAGAGAACCTTGATAGAAGCCGGCTGCGACGAAGCCGGGCGCGGCTGTTTGGCCGGACCAGTATTCGCCGCAGCCGTTATTTTACCTCCGGATTTTCACCACCCGGACCTGAACGATTCGAAACAAATCACCGAATCACGCCGCGATGCGCTTCGCGACATCATCGAAAGGGAGGCTGCAGCATGGGCTGTGGCCTCCCTTTCTCCTTCAGAGATAGATACTTACAATATCCTATGGGCATCGGTACTCGCCATGCATCGGGCGCTCGACGCTTTGAAACTGCGCCCAGAGTTCGTGCTTGTTGACGGAAACCGTTTCCGGGTCTGGGCCGCTACTCATCATCTCTGTGTGGTGAAAGGCGACGGTAAATACGCTTCCATCGCCGCAGCCTCCATCCTGGCCAAAACCCACCGCGACGAGCACATGACCCAGCTCGATGCCCTGTACCCGCACTACAGTTGGCGCTTAAACAAAGGTTACCCCACAACAGCCCACCGCGATGCCATCCGCGAATGCGGCCCCTGCGAACACCACCGGAAAACATTTCAGTTGCTGCCGAGGGGCGAGCAAATGAAACTGTTTTAAATGCGGAATGCGGAATAGGATGTACCGCGAAGTAAATAAAATTTGCGCGCTTTTGCCTCCGACCAAAATCCTGAATTAGGTTCAGAATCGGCTTGGGTTAAATCCATCAATAGGCATACTTTCACTCTCCCGCATCACCAACTCCGACACCAATTTGCCTGTGGCGGCGCCGAGACTGAGGCCCATCATCCCGTGGCCCGTAGCCAAAGTCACGTTTTCCCATGGAGGAAGACGGCCGATAAAGGGCAAGCCGTCGGGCGAACAAGGACGAAGTCCACTCCAAACAGCTGTTTTTTCCGGCATAGCCATGTTTGTCTCAGGATAAAATCGGTTGATGCCATTCACGATGCCGCGCACACGGTTCATGTTAACCGAAAGATCAAGTCCTGCGATTTCCATGGTACCGGCACAACGCAGATCGCCGCCCATGGGCGTGGCGGTAGCACGGGCTTCGAGCAGGATCGATGGGATGGTTACAAGAGGTCCCTGTCATCTACGCCGGCTTCTATTTGCGCGTCGAGGTTTTTGCCAAAAGTGACGAGGTCGAGGGTGTCGTCGGGGTTGAATTTGGTCGTTACGGCCGGGTAAACGCCTTTCCAAGATACGCGCATGGTGGGTGGGTTTTAAAAGGTGTCGACCATTGGGAGACACCTGAGTGATTTTTCATTTATTACAGGCCAAAGGTCATCAGATTAACAACCAAGATTAGCGAACTTTTTACCCAAATCATAAAATATAATGGTCTAATGATCGCAACATCACTCATGTTTTGTCAATATTCGCCTTAACAACTGCGCGAATTTCAACAGGGTTTTCAAAATGATTGCAGGGAAAACGCCTATTGAATTTGTTCATGAAAAACGTCTTTTTTCAGAAAGCAATTAACTTTGGACACCAGACACCCAAAAAAACCATGCTTAAATAGATCCAAAACAGCGAAAAAACGACGTGTACCGCTGTTTCAAACTTTTTTCCACGCCACAAATCGGTGGAATACACAAAAAACTGGAAGATCAGCCGAAGCGTCCAGAATACCCACAAACCGAAAGCAACTTTACGGCCCAGGTTTGTTTCCACCAATTCGTTGGCGGAAGTGAGGCACAAAACACCCATCAAAAACACCACCAGCGCCACAAAAAACGTATGTACGTACATCAATTGCCGGTTGATCAATTGCAGGTTTTTCAGTTCGTTTTGCCAGCCGAATCGTTTGGGGAAAATGACGTGAACCAGCGACAAAACGATGAGCAAAACGCCGATGATTTTAAGGTGTAAAACCATGTTTATTGAGGATAAAAACGCTTAAAAACGGGGTGATGTTGAATTGTTTTTCAACGTGCAGTTTTGCATTGTCAAACGTTTTTATCCATGTTTTTTTCGATAAAAAATGGAAAAATCCAATGTTGTAGGCAATAAAATTCGGCAGATCACGCAGGTGTTCAACCACGACCACCACGCCGTCGGTTTTCAACAAACGCCGCACTTCGGTGAAAAAAACGACGCGTTCGGCATCGTTGCGGATTTCATGGGCCGTCAAAAGGACAAATACGGCATCGGCCGCACCTGTAGGCAATAGGATCTGATCGGTTTCAACTTTCAACGTGCACGGGTACGGCGGATAAGCCTTACGGGCGCGTTCAATCGAAATTTCGGTGTGTTTGGCAGGGTCGTAAAAATCGAACACCCGCAGATCGGCTTGGGGATAACGCGCGTTCAGCAAAACACTGGTTTCATCAAAACCAGCGTGGATGTTGACCAAAACATCGTCGTCGATGATTTGCTCTTCTTTGAGCCACGACAAAGCATACAACGGTGAAAGGTCGTACACGTAAAACGAAACCAGCAGCGACATTACGGTAACAGCGCCTCCAAGGGCCAGCAATAGGAAAACATACGGGCTGTATTTTCCCTGATAAAACATGTTCAGAACAATTAAAACTACGGCGGCCAAAACAGCCAGTACGAAAAAATGCCAGTTGAAACGAACGATGTTGAATACGCCCTGGAAAGGTTTTCTCACCCGTTCCAACGCTCTTTTTTTCCTTTTTCCCACAGGTAGGGTATGTTTTCGATGATGAAGGCATTGGCAAGAACCAAACCTTTAAGGTTCAGTTTTTCCACAAAACCGATGTGCTGGTGTACGACGTTGACGGGTTTAGGCGTCCAGTTTTCCCGAACGCCTTCGATGATGAGCACTTCTTTCTTTTCCGGTTCGTAAGTAAAAGTAAAAGGCAGCGGACCGGCAAACCGGCGCGCCGTTTTCCAGTCGGCAAAAGGCGAACCAGCTGGCAAAACGGCAGCTTCCGGGTGTCGGTCAACCGTGATGTCGAAATCCGATTTTGCCGAATGGAAGCGCAGGGTGTTGTCGCCGGGTTTTGAGGAAATGTCGGTAAGTGTGTAATTGTAATGGGTAAAAACATTGCCTGTCAAAGCCATCAGCCGTTTGTTGGTTTCGGATTTGAGGATGTACAACCCCCGCAGGCGTTTGCCGGCGTTGGTGGTGTATCGCACAAAAAGGCGGTAACCCACCAGCA
>Ga0209181_10011547_pt1 | contig 11297 bp, 8 predicted proteins | sample MAT05_FD_187208 | JGI IMG/M metagenome (GOLD analysis project Ga0209181, IMG submission 187208) | Freshwater microbial communities from Lake Fryxell liftoff mats and glacier meltwater in Antarctica - MAT-05 (SPAdes) (version 2) | ecosystem: Environmental > Aquatic > Freshwater > Ice > Liftoff... | reverse complement strand
CATAATTCCAGTAACTCCACGCCCTTCAATCGACTCATCGAACTGGTCTCCTCGGTCAGGATTTCGAAACTCGAAACCCATCACGGTAGACCATCTGTCAATTATGGAACTGGTGTACGCTTACAAACGTGCTGCCAATTCCTGCGCGGTCGAAATCACATGCCGGTGCCGCAACACGAATGCCGAAGACCATTGCTTTCGCCATGCATCGAGGTTGCTTGGTTCGGCGGGCCATCGCAATCGATCGTGAAGCAGACGATCGACATGGTCAAGATTCAGTTGGGTGTCCAATTCGGCCCAGTCGAGTACCTTCAAAGTTGGGATATCATGGCCGTTGGAGCTTTCCGAGAAATGAGCGAGAGTAATCTGGCGGTCTTCGCCTTCCCCAAACTCAGAGACGAACAGCAAGTCGTGCAGGCTCCAGCTTGCGGCATCTGCTGCTCGCGCCGTCTGTCTCTTCTTTAGGACAAGTTTGTTCAGCAGCCTCCGCAGGGCGACAACGGGCAATCGCTTCGGCTCAAACTTGACGAAGAAAATGCCCCACTCCTGCCCTGATGCCATCGGTCGAAGTTGCTTGATATCCTGAATCCTGGCTGCAGTCTTCAGATCAATGCCAAGTTCGTTCGCGTCCCAGTCGAATGTCAGATCTTCAAAGTCATCGCGCTCGATGGGCCAATCCAGTTCGTCGCGGAGGTAGGCAACAAGCTGGTCGAATCGCTTGATGCGGCGAAGTTTGTCGGCGGATGATGACATCGATGAACATTCCAATCAATAACATGGGTTCGACAGCAGTCTGCGTCAGGACAATTCCATCCACGCTTTCAACACAGGCTTGACACCAACCGGAGCCTGGACTTTCTTCAGATATGAATTCTTCAGGTGTTTTTCCAGCTTTTCACGGATCTGCTGTAGTGTCGCCGCGGGGATCGTGCATCGTCTATCCGTTGCGGGCTCTGAACGAATCAAGCCGATGATGTCGGGAGGCTCTTCGAGAATGCGTTCGGATTTTAAGTCGTACAAGTACCAACCCACGTCTCCGGCTGCACACGTCCACACGGATTCACCTGTTCTCTTTTTCTCTTCATGGTCCTCAGCAGGCCGGGCGTAACAGAAGAACACAGCTCTGCAGCCATTCGTCGGGTGGGATTTGCCGCTAAAGATTTTGAGAGGAAGAGCGTTAAGCCTTGATTCCAGATCCGGGTGTTGCTTCAGCATATTCTGGAATTCCAGGTGCATTTCTTCTTCAGGCGTTTTGGTGCCGTAGTAGCGCTCGGTGAAGTTCTTGAGGTCGTCAAAGTCGTCGTCCGGCGTCAGAAGTTTTCCGCCTTCAATTCCCAGTGTTCGTGAAATACGGAGAGTCTTCTTGGTGACCGTTTTATAGAGACTGAGGAGTTCATTCAGTTCATCAGGAGGGAGAAAGTTCCAGTAGGCGACTTACCCACGTAGCTTCGCCTGCTCTGGATGATCGGCTAGCATCGCGGATTCGATATCAGCATTCATGCGACGATCAATTCGGCCAATTCGCTGCATGAGGCGAACAGGATTCCAGTGCAGGTCGTAATTGATCAGACGGGTTGCATCCTGCAGGTTGAGTCCTTCCGAGAGCACATCGGTTGAAAGCAGGACTGTGATTTCCTCTAAGCCTTCGGCAGCCAACTTGCCGCTGGAGGAATCGTTGTAGTACGGCGAGAATCGTCGAATGACTTCGCCGCGATGTTTCGGGCTTACCTGACCGTCAATCTCCTCGACGCCAGTAAAACCCGAGTCGACCAACTGGTAATGCAGGTATCGAGCCGTGGCCGCAAACTCGGTGAAAACAATAACCTTGTTGCCTTTCTTCAGGACAGAATCGTTTTTCAACAGCTTCTTGAGTTCTGTGAGTTTCTTGTCCTGCGAAGGCTTGAACTTCTCCAGTTCTGCGAGAAAGTCAGCAAGCTGTTCAAGGTCATCCATCGTTTCGGAGATGATCGCCGAAACGTCGAACTCGTCACGATCAAGTCGATCGACTTGTTCCAGCATTTCCGGAGAAATCAGGTCTTCTTCCGGCTCATCGTCATCGCCGAACAGCTGCCGCTGGCGCGTTGATGCATGGCCAGTGAGAGCGTGATTGCGCGTTTTCCACCTTTCGAGGCGGTGTCTTTCAGGCGTGGTCTCAGCGTGAACCTCAACCCAAGTGAGCAGTTTGATCATCAATGCCCAACAGGATTGTTTAAACGCTTCTACGGAACTTTCGAATCGCTTCAAAAAGTTTGTCCGAATCAATGAAACCACAGATTTTTGTCGGTTTTCGCTGAACGGATCAATCGATTGGTCATCTCCCAGGTAATAGAACAGGGGGTAGTACACCGCGAGAGAGAACAGAGGCTTTTCCTTCTTGAACGCGGTTTCCACCATGTCCAACAGTTTGCCATATGTCTGTTTAACGGAGTAATAGGCAACCTGCGGTAATCGTGGCTTCGGAAACATCACGGTACCGTCTTCGACAGCTGAGCTTTCAATAACGTAGGCGCGACTTCGCTGGACCACGAGATTCTGAAACAAGACATCGCGGCCCATGACGTCTTCCGCCTCGACCATGTTGGTTTCCATAAACTCATCGTCAGGCAAATGAACCGAGATACCTTTTTCAATTTCCTTTTCCAGCTTACGGATATGGCCCGGGAGTGAGTGTATTCCGAGGGGTGCCTCCTTGAAGTAGTCTGTTTCATGCCGTGAAAACAGTTCGATCATGTGCTGAAAATCCGTCAGTCGATTATTTACTGGTGTTGCGGTCAGCAGAAACACGGTCTTTGTGCGAATCAGGTCGTGCAAGGCCCAGTAGCGTGACTTGCGTTCGTCAGTGCTTTCGCCCTTTGTCCCAGTGTTTCGGAAATTGTGCGCTTCGTCGATGATTACCACGTCGGCACGATCCGCGACACTCGCCAGGTCGCCAGATAAGGATGCTCGAAGCAGGTCAGTATGATTGAAGATTTCCAGGTTGCTGAATCGGCCGAACAGGTCTGGGAGATACTTCTTCAGATTGGCTTCCCATACAGATTCGCGACCGGACTTGGGTACCAGGAGAAGAACCTTTTTTCTGTCGTGAAAGATCAGGCGTTCGATCAGCATTAATCCGACAAACGTCTTACCGAGGCCGACGCCATCGCACAGAAATGCGCCGTTGAAGCGGCTGGCTCTTTTCATCAGCCCTTGGTATCCCTCACGCTGGTATGTCGCCAGAATCTTGTAGATGCGAGACTCTTTTGCTTCCCATTCACTGGCAGTCAGTTCGTGCCCCCTGAAGAATTCCTGCAGCGACTTGGCGTAGACTTCGAACGGGGAAAATTCCTGGATATGTCGCTCAACAGTCTTCAGAATCTCTGGCGTGACTTCTTCAGCATTATCCCAGTGCTGGTCGTACCATTCCTGCAAAACGGCGACGGGTGAGCCGGTGATCTGGACATTGAGTTCGACGTTCTGTGTCAGTCCGGGGTGGGTCATATTGGATGAACCAACCAGCCCGAATGAGCCAATGACGTCCTGCCTTGCGTGGGTCAAATAACACTTTGCGTGGAATTTGTCCTTTCGGTAGACGCGACACTCGATCTTGCCTGTTCGCATCGCTTCGGCGATCGCATTAACGCCCTGCAGAAAGTCGTTCTTTTCTTTTTCGAGCTCGATGCTTTCGTCGAGCCGACCAGTGACAGTGCGCAGCCCTTGCTCGAAAGCTCGTTTCGTGCGTAGCGAAACTTCGTCACCCATCAGGATTCGGATTTTGTCGACTTTTTGCCATTCGCCATCGAGAGCAAGCAATGAAGCGATCTCGAAGTATCCCGTGGCAACATCAATTGCTTTTGACAGGCCGCACCAGTCGCGTAAATATCGAAGCGCTTTCCAGTCCTCGTCACTGTTGTCAACAATGAACAACTCGCTTCCGACGATTGATGTTCTTTTTGGCATGGGTGTCCGTAAACCTGAAACTGAAAGTGGGTTGTTTCAACGACGGCGGAATTAGTCTAAGTCCGTCGAGCGAGCCGAATGCGTGGCAGCGTAGAAGGCAAGATTGCGTCAGCCAATTGATCCCGTGTCAGTGTATCGCATCATCGAACAACTTCGCAGTCCTGAGGCGAGCAAATGCGAATTCGTCGCCAAGGAGTTCGAGGAGCTGGTCGGCGTTGAGGCTCATGAGGTCGTAGCCGTCCATTTCGCCGTTGAAACCTGGGTTTTGCAAGAATTGATGGTTTGGTAGATATGGATTCATCGACGGAGCTGGAAAAGAAGAATCCAACGCAGAGACTGGACAAATCCTGTTCCGTGATCCTCCCAATGAATCTCGGCTTAACAAGCTCGTCCCGCTGCCGAAAACTGCCAGAGAATACAGCCGAACTGGAGTTTTGCGCGGAAGTGGACGGCCGAACCTGGGCCGTCTTGCTCCCACAGCCTACAGTTCAGCGTTGCCCGTGGACGTCGGATTGCCGCCGCTGCGGAGGACGACTTCAGCCTTCGCGATGATGGCTTCTTCGATGCCTGAATCTCGCATGTGCTGCACCGTGCGATCGATGTCATACGCGACTCGGCGAAATTCCACGCGTCCGTCATCGATAATAGCGTAGGCCGCTCGTGGATCACCGTCGCGTGGTTGACCGACGCTGCCGGGGTTGATCACCTGTGTCTTTCCGATTTCAAGTTGCATCGGAATGTGCGTGTGGCCGACACAGACAAAATCCACATCGACATGTTCCAGTCGCTGCTGCCACTGTTCCACATTGTCACCGATATACTCATCCATCGGATCACGCGGGGTGGCATGGACCAGGAGAAACCGATGATCGCCAATCACCAGGTGCCGCGTGACGGGCATTTGAGCCAGCCAGGTGAGTTGTTCATCGTTGAGAACATCAAAATGATGCGGTCGCATCGCCGAAACCATTTTTCGAAAAGTTCCGCCGGGGCGGACCATCACGCGATGCGCGACGGAATGATCATGGTTGCCGCGCACGACGCTGGTGGCATTCCGACGCACCCAGTCGATGCATGGAACCGGATCGGTCGCGTAGTCCACCACGTCACCCAGAAACAGACAGGCATCGAACTTTTCGTCAATCGCCTGGAGAGCTGGCCAGTTTGAATGAATGTCGGCAATCAGAAGTATACGCACGTTACGGATTCTCGTTGACAGCCACGTTCAGTTGTAAGGACAGAGAGTCGTTTTCGTGCCGCAGTGTCATCCCTGCACCCTTGATGCACCGGACAAATTCAAACACCAGATCGATCGCAGCTTCGGCTTCTTCGCGGGAATGGCCTTCCTCCAGCATATTCTGTGAAATCAATTGCTCGCGGTTGTCGCTCAATGCCTCACGGATTGCCTCTGCATGCAGTGCCATCTGAGTGTTGACGCCGTTGTCGGAGGCACGTGCCGCAGGGGCGCTCGCCAGTTGTTTCGCCAGATCCGCGGTACTTGCGAGAATGAACTGATCACCGGAAAACGCTGCCGACGGTGAAAAGTTAAAGATCATGTCGGCCGTTGTGGAGTCTTTGTCTTTCTTCTCGGGAACGTAGTGCGACGTAATCAGATCCACATCGTTGACCTTTGCCATATCCATTTCCAGCTGCGGTCGCCCCTCCATAGCACCGACAATATTGAAGAAGCCGATCACGCTTTGAAATGTCCGCCGAAGTTCGGGACGCATGGTTTCGGCATCGCGGAGTTTCAGGATCAGCGCAAAGGCTGGCAGTTTGAGTGCCGGAACGGGCGAGACGTTTTCAAAACTCTGCCGAGTTACAATCAGTCCCATCTGCGGATCAAGCGCACCCAGTATCTCTTCACCAAAATCGCGACCGGCGAATATTGTGGAAAGCCCGCTGTCGGCTTCGGCAAGTTTGTCGTTCATCTGTTCGTCAAACAGATCTCCGGCTCGCAGCCACATCTGTGAGATATCCCGGTAAGTGCTCAGCGTCAACAGAGTGTCGGGGATTTCCGGCAGCACTGGTGCGGAACCATTGCTGTCGGGACCAAAGAAATAGGCTCGTTCTTCAGGAATCCAGTCACCCTGCCATGGCGTTTGAAACTTCATCGTCAAACCGGCTTCGGTCAGTTTCATGTCGGCAGTGACAAAAGGAGCATGTTGCAGCACGCTTTGAATTCCACCGACCAGAGCTTCAGCCAGCGGATTTTCAGCCTTGCCTTCGAAAAACTTCTTCGCAGCACCTGCGTCGCGAATTGTCTGAATATTACCATATGCCCATGCCTGTGAATCCGCGTTCCGCAGAGCGTATGTGGCTTTGAACTGAGCGTTTGCTGAGAGCGTACCGGAGATCTCGGTGTTCGTGTCGGAAGGTTTCTGGTCAAGCAGTCGATCAAGAATGCTTTTCCCAAGCTCCCCTTTGTTGGTCAGAACGATCCAGTTGCCCACCACAGCCGAACCCGATTGCTTATCCACTTTATAAATCGTGACATCACGATATTCATCCGTCTTGCCGTTCTTCTCTTCATTCAGGCGTGTCAGTTCCAGAATCTTTGTACGGAAGTTTTCAGCGGTTGCGTCGTCTTTGGACTTCATCAGGATGACCGCGCCCTGAGTTGCCGCGTCATAGGCCGCAAAAATGCCGCCAACCGACAATTCTTCGAGCGCGGGACGCCAGTCGGAGCCAATTTGAATCTCCAGGAATTTTCGACCAGTCAGGAACGCACGGTACTGTTCGGTCTGCGTCGCCGTCTTCCATACGTCCAGATTCTGAATGTGATGACTGACCGGATGATCGTACAGACTGGCCATGATGGCCGCAGTGTCGGTGATTTCGACATAGCCAACCGTGGTGTCAGGCAGCAACTGGCTTGCAGTCATGTCGCCAGCACGAAGATTTGGTGCGACAAACAGTCCGATGGAACAACAGACGAGAGTGATCAGTCGAAAAAACAGCATGAGCTTACCTTTGTTAAGACTATCTTCACTTCGCGCGGCCAGAAATGAGTCTGGCGAGCGGAGCGGCGTGAGCCCTCCGGTACTTCGTTTTTGTACCGGCAAGCTGACGCATGCCGCTCGCCATTGGCATGTAAGCCATTTTCCGGCTAAAGCCGAACTAATCATCATCCCCGTCTTCGTTTGCAGACGTCGCCGCTGCGGTCTGTTCGACAAGTGAGCCGGAATCTTTAACCGAGCTGAAGATTTCCCGGAGGACTACAGTCGCATATGTTCCAGACGTTACCGAAAACGTTGCCTGGATCGCGGCATCGTTCGTCAACCGGGCATCTGCTCCAGTTGGAAATTCTATCATCTTTCGACGAATGCCAGAAGTAAGTCGTGAGTACTTCTGGAAATCTTTGGGACTCAAACGCAACAAGGACATAATCTCACGTTCCATGTCGGCCACGGCTCCGGTCGCGACAAGCATTTCGGGACCGGGCATCGGGCCAGCCGGGATGATATCGTCAGTTGGTCCATCGACCGGCAGAACGTAGGGCTTCGTTCCGTTTCGACGAATTACGACTTCACCAGGGAGCGGTGTTCGCAGGGTTCCGTCGGTAACACGCTGAGCCAGCACCAGATTGAAAATTCCGGACTGCACGGCACTCAGCACCAACCTGCGCATCGTGCGAGTCTTGTTTTCCGGCCAATGATCGTTCGGCAGCGTACCTTTCAGCAGCCGCAAACCATCGATCATTGTGTTGCCATGATGTCCAAAGCGTTGTGTGCCAAAGTAATTGGGAATTCCATCCGTCGCTAACGTTTGAAGGCGTTCATGCACGGCCTGTGCTTCTGCCGTTGTGAATGCACCGGACGGACTGCGGAGGACCAGACAAAACTTGTTGCCACGCAGATGACCGGTCTTCAGCTTATTCGGATGCGCGGTGACAAGCAGTACTTTGATGTTGTCATCGTTCAGCTTTGCAGCGTGTTCGGTGAACCGCCTGGGGATCGAAACGAACTGCCGAGTCACTGCGTGGCGGTCTTTCTGACCGGCAAGGCCAATCTCTTTGGCAGGCACGCCCAGATTCCGCACGATGCGATGGATCAACTCCGGCGAAGTCAGGCCGCGTTTTTCAATCCAAAGGTATCCGTGTTCTCCCTTTCCGGACGGCTGATAGGCGGGAACTTCATCCACCTGAAAGTCTTCCGGTGTACTGCGAATAATGCATTCCGGAAGCACGGGGCTGAACAGCTTCGGCGGGTCAATAATACGGGACAAGAGTTCTGGAGAAATCGACATCGAGCAAGGTTTTCCTGAAGACGCAGCCGTGCCAACCACGAAACACGAACTGCCTTTCAGCATCGACTGCAGGCGCACTATATCGCAACCATGCTTCCGATGCGCGCATGAAAAAAGCAGAGCGGAGTCTGGCGAGACTTTTTTCGATGTTCAAGACAACTACCCTGGAACGTTGCCACGAATGCTGTAAGATCCTTTGATGAAATGGTTTACGGTCAATTGGAAGTTTAAAATTTCTGGAACGGCGCTGCGCTTGGTCCGGCCTACGACAGTCGCAAGCATTGACATTGACGTCATACGAGCTGGAGTCGACTTTGGGAGATGCAGGACGAATGAATGACGACGGGGTTCGAGTCACGCGGATGGACTGGCTGGCGGCGATTCCATCGTTGCGATTGCTGGAAGCGATTCCTATGGCGATTTCGCTGCGCGTCTTCGTGCCGGTGTTGCTGCTGATGCTGCTCGCCTGGGGCACCACTGAGTTGCCAGGCAAAGATTTCAATGAACTTCGGAGTTCGCATCCAGTACGCAGCCATGTGGAACTTTTAGACCGTAAACTCCCCGAATATCTTGACGTGATCAACACGTCTCTGATTCGGGTCGCCACAGGGACTCCGTCGCAGTCTGCTTTGGGTGTGGTGACGCTTGGCTGGTGGATGCTCATGCTTGGGTTTTGCGGAGTCGCTGCCATCAGGTCGGCTGGCTGCCGCTTCTGCACAGGAACGGGATGCGGATTGTCGGCATGCACCAGGCTTGCGCTGGAAAGCTGGAAATCCATTTTCGTCAGTACGCTGCTGAGCGGGATTCTGCTGGGGTTACTCTGTGTGGCGTTCCGGATCCTGCACTGGGCTGGTACAAAGACGCACATCAGCATCACCGCTGCGGCGCTGTTGATGTACATCGTTGGCTGCCTGGTCCTTGGCATCGGCTGGCTCTTGTCCATCGCTGCGATCGCGATCGATCGATGTGATGGTGCCGAAGCGCTGAGTCGCGGAATCAACTACGTGCTGTCCCGGTGGCTCCGAGTGGTGGTTTATGCGACCGTGTGTTGCCTGATAATGGCGATCTGCAATCTGGCGACCGAGTGGCTTTCCGACCAGGCGCGTGCGCTGTCATCGTCTGTGAACTGGAATCCCGATCCGGTGTTACACAGTCAGTTTCGGATATCGCTCCGGTCAACGCAGGATTCGTTTGGCGAATTCATTCGCCTGAGTATTTTTCTCTGCGAAATTGCCATCGCCTACGTACTGCTGCGAAACGTTGAAGATGGCGTCAGCCTGCGGGAAATCGACGGTGGCCGAAGATCATAATTGCCACAGAATTCATAGATCCCATTCTTCCCATCAATCCCATAGCTGCAATCAGATTTATGGGAAGAATGGGACTTATGAGACGAGGACGACAATGCGAACTGCATTTCAGGTCTTCAATCGCTTCTGCAGCAGATCACGCAGCTTGTTCAAATCGCTGGCGAAGCCGCGAATGCCTTCGGCAAGTTTTTCCGTCGCCATCGCATCGTCATTCAGCATCCAGCGAAACATGGGTTCATTCATATCGATATGTTCGATCGACATCTCAACTGCATCCGAAGCGTTGAGTTTCTGTGGCACGTCGGTGGTGATCGCACTCAGCTCTGCCAGCAGGTTTGGGGCGATCGTCAACAGGTCGCTGCCACACAGAGCCATGACTTGTTCCTTCGTGCGGAAACTCGCTCCCATAACTTCCGTCTTGTATCCGAACTTCTTGAAATAGTTGAAGATCTGCGACACGGAATGCACACCCGGATCGTCAGCGACCGGAATCTGATCGACTTTACGAGCTGCCTTGTACCAATCGTAGATGCGACCGACGAAAGGACTGATGAGCGTCGCTCCGGCTTCAGCGCACGCGACGGCCTGGCCGAATCCAAACAGCAGCGTCAGATTGCAGTGAATCCCGTCCCGTTCCAGATGCTCGGCCGCTCGAATGCCTTCCCAGGTACTCGCAATCTTGATGAGGACCCGGTTCGTGTCAACTCCTGCCTCTTTGTACAGTTCGATCAACTCATACGCCTTGTCGATCGTGGCTTTCATATCAAAGCTGAGACGCGCATCGACCTCAGTGGAAACGCGTCCAGGCACGATCTCCAGAATTCGGCGGCCAAAGTTCACTGACAGGTGGTCGATAATCGCATCAACCAGCCCGCCATCGTTTGTCTGGCGAGAAGTGGCTGCGGAAATGGCTTCATCAATCAATCCGTTGTACTGCGGCATCTGCGCGGCTTTGAAGAGCAGGGAAGGATTCGTCGTGGCATCCTGCGGTTTGTGCTGCGCGATGGAGTCGATGTCGCCGGTGTCGGCTACGACAACGGTGTGTTTTTTCAGTTGGTCGAGACTATTCACTGCTGACTCTCCGATGGTAGAAGCATGTCGCGGGGGCGATCCCAGCAACGATTGCAAGTGCAGCTTAGTCAGTGCGAGGCGATAACAAAAGTCATCGGAACGCGCGGCATAAGCGTTCCGCAGGGTTGTGTGGATCGCAGCCGTGGAGGTTTTTCATGGGTTCGAAAGATTCAGCCCGTTCTTCACTCATTGTTTGCGCCATCCAGATCCCATTGATCGTCCAGCTTCATGTCTTTGAGCGAATAACCAATTCTTCCATTCTTGTTCATAATTAGATAATCGCAGTTTCCGCGGATGTGAACTACAACTGAGCCGAACCACGCTTTTTCCACGTCGTCGCGGCTTGTTAAAGCACGCCTGGTCAATTCAGATGGATAGTTAGGCGAGCGGCAGATTTCTGGTTAGGCGTCAAAAACCGGGGCTAACGCCCTGCGGCTAATAAAATCAGCCGCCACGCGTTAGCGTCCGGTTGTTCGGCTTGGTAGTTCCTAACGCGGGCTCCGCCGGCACCCCATAGTCGTGGATCGCTCCGCGATCCAGCGTTGGATCGCGGAGCGATCCACGACTATGAAACATGCGCGCACCGTGCGCTTAAAAAACAGAGTAAGACTCTAATCTGCCGCTCGCCTTAGATTCTTTCTTTACAACAACTGCGCATTTTGCGCGCATGATTTTGTGTTGTCATGTGACTTGAGGATTTGAGGCGGGATAGTGCTGATGGTGGATTGT
>Ga0209181_10011546_pt1 | contig 11299 bp, 10 predicted proteins | sample MAT05_FD_187208 | JGI IMG/M metagenome (GOLD analysis project Ga0209181, IMG submission 187208) | Freshwater microbial communities from Lake Fryxell liftoff mats and glacier meltwater in Antarctica - MAT-05 (SPAdes) (version 2) | ecosystem: Environmental > Aquatic > Freshwater > Ice > Liftoff... | reverse complement strand
CAACCTTGGTGGTTTTGTCAGCTCTCGGCGGACTCGTGCGCTTCGCCGCTGCAACGACTACGCGCGCTTTCGGCTGCGGTGGCGGGCTGTCCACGACCTTCGTTTTAGGCGGCGCAGATGGCGCCGCGCTGGCGGATTTAGCAACAGCAAGATCCGGCTTTTTTACCCCCTTCGCAGCAGCAATCGCCGGTTTTTTTTCCGCTTCTGGCTCGGCCGCTTTCGCCGCGGGCCGTTTGACCGACGTCGGTGGTACGGCGGGTGATTTTATGGGAGCAGGGCTGCGAGCCTTGCTGGCCGGCGGTTTCGCAGTGGCGACTGCTGTACTTTTAGTTTTTGTGGCGGTGGTCTTGTTAGACTTTTTCGTGGTCAATCTATAATCTCGGATAACTTGAAATGCCCGGGTGGCGGAATTGGTAGACGCACTAGTTTCAGGTACTAGCGAGTAACATCGTGGGGGTTCGAGTCCCTTCCCGGGCACCAAATGCGCATCAGCGAATTTGGATGCAAAAAGCCAGTCAAGGTGGTTCGCGAACCCCAACCCGAGCGCTTTGGCTGGGTTGTTTCAGGTCTGGACTGTAACCGAAAAGCCGACGCGAGTCGGCTTTTTGTTTATTACCGCTGTGATCGAGAAAATTCTGTGCGTCAAATTTGATTGATACGGGTCGTCAGAACGTCGCCGCGCACGCTTTCAAAGCTCGTGATAGGCCAGCTGAACGGCCTCTACCCCATGCAGCCGCTCCAGCCGCCGCACGATGAAATGTCCGCGCGCCATGTCCTGAAAATGGTCGATGAACAGCGTGTTGATTACCGCGCCGCCGATGGCACCGACGACGGGCACGGCCTGCGCGGCCGCTTTTTCTGAAACGACGATTGAGAAGCGCGATGCGATGATGGTGATGAGGCGAACAATCGCCGGAGCTCCATGCTGCGTAACGCCCTGTGCGGCGAAGTGCGCTGCGGCCTCGGACACCGCCTTCGCCATTGCCGTGCGCGCCGCGAAGTAGCCAATCTCGCTGCCGTCGTCATCCTTTGACGAGCCGCCCAGCGCCAGCACCTGTACGCATTCGAGCTGCGTGTCCGCGAGCGTCAGGTTTTCACCCTCGCTTCGCGCGATGTCCGCGATGGAGCGCAGCATGATGGTGGTGGACACCGGCAGCTCAACGGAGAGCGCCGCGAGCCCCAGCGCGCCGCCTGCAGCCCCGGACGCCCCCGCTGCGAGCTTGTGCCACCAGTTCGATGATGACCCTGACCTTGCCTCGCCTTTGTCCAGCGTCCACAACGCCACCTTCAGCGCGGTCTCAATCGCTTTTCGCGTGGCATCGTTGACGACCGTATTCCATTGCTTCGGGAGCAGAGCGAAACCCTTCTCGATTGGCGTGCCGACGAAGCTGGATATCTTCGCCGCGAGGCCGGGGTTTTCCAGCAACTGCTTCGCTGCGCGAAGATCGTCCAACTCGGCGTCGGTCATTGCGGCGAGCAATTTCTTTCGGGTCACTGCGGTACTACCTTTCGATGTTTTCATTGCGAGGCGAAGCATCCCACAAATCGCGTTCCGGCAATAAAATATGGCTTCAGCTTTTTAGTCAAACCAAGGCTGCATAGGGGCTAACCACGGAAAACGGCATAGGTCGACTCCTGAGTAGCAAGCTGCCTCAGCTTGGGAATCGTCATCCTGAGCACGGCGAAGGATCAGTGTGCATACTAGAACGCGCTCCACGGCGCTCAAGCCGTGCCGCCTGATGTTTCGCTTCACTCAACATGACAAACTTCCTGAAAAGCCACTTTGCTGAGGCAGCGTGCTAGTCGGGGGTCGACTAACAATGAATCACGAGCGATTAAGCAGACAGCGCGGACGCGCTCTTCAGCTAGACGCCGGGTCTTGCCTCGAGAATCCAGCTCCAAAATCTGCGTTTCGACTACCATCGCCCGCGATGCCCACGTCCGTAATAACCGCCGCGATAGCCACCTTGATACCCACCAAAAAAGCCTAGCGAGATCGACGGTGCCCAGCCGCCGTAGTACGGTGAGCCGTAATACCCGACATAGCCGGGATGGGCGTCGTAGTAAACGTAGCTAGGGTACGGCGCTGGATAAATCGTGTTCTGCAGCATCATGACTGCGTTTGAGTCGGCGTACAGCGTCGGGTCACTGGCCGCTAATGGATAAGTTTGTGGAGTCGCGATTGCGTCTGGGTTAGCGGTTGCCGGGTCAACCGAGACGCGCAGTTGCAGAGTGGGGCCTGGATCTTGCGGCAGTTGCACGGTGTATTGCTTGCCTGCGTACTCATAAACAACTTTGTAACCGACGGTGCGGCTTTCATAAATCGTCTGCGTGCTGCACTGCGGCGGCGCTCCCGTAGCAGTCGTTGCGCACGCTTGTCGCGGGACGCCGACTTGCTGGGTCACAGCCATGCTGGACACCACGCGGACGGACTCTTGCGCAGACGCTGCGGTTGCGATGCTGCCCCCACTTCCGGTGGCAAGAAGAATGACGGTAATTGATGCTGTTTTCATCCGTGGCTCCAATTTTTTCGCTGCTTCCGCAGCTTACCCTCATTCGACGCCATTTAGGCCAATTGGTTCTTGGCTCGAGGTGCGTCAGCGACGAGAAGCCGTCCACGATGGGCCCGGCGACGCGCCCGCACCAAGCGCACATTTGACCGAGACCAGCGGCGTTGAGCCGACTATTTTTCGCCCTCGAATGCTGGCGAACCGGACATCTCACGCATTTGTTTGACGATGTCCGCATCGGAGGTCACGGGTTGGCTCGAAGCCGTGGCCTTCGGTGCGTCAAACATGTGAACAACGGGTGGCAGCGAGAAGACGCACACGGTCACCGCAACCTGAACGAGGATGAACGGCAGCAGTGACTTGACGATTGCTGACGTAGACGCCGCACCCAATCCACCGCGCGATCTGACCATCAACACGGCATATCCCATCGGCGGAACCAGAAAGCTTGTTTGCAGCACCAGCAGCAGCAAAACCGCCGCCTGCTGCGCGTCGCCCAGCTTCGCAATCAGCGCGGGTGCAATGATCGGGATCACCACGAAAATCATCTCGAACGCATCCAGCACCCATGCGCAGAGCGCAACGAAAAGCAGCACGCAAAGCGCGGTGAGTTGCGGTGAAAACGTCGAGCCAAACACCAGCTCTGACAGCCAGCGATCAGTGCCAAACGCCCGGAATACGAGACTAAATGTCGTAGCGCCCACCAAAAGCGCGAACAATGCGCCACTCAGCGTGAGCGTTTCATGCAGCACTTCGTGCCACGCAAGCCATGACAGCGTACGACTCACAACCGTAGCCAGAATCAGCAGGCATCCACCCGTGGCGGCCGCTTCGACGGCGAACAACTTGCCGGTAAAGACGCCCGCTAGTAGCAAGACAATGCTAGCAATCGCTGCGAACGCTACTGCCATCTGTGATCCGGTTGCCCCACTTTCGCCTGCTGCAAACTGCTCGTTGTTACGATTGACCTCGGTGAATCTGCCCTGTCGCCAGGCGATGATGACCCAGAGCAGAAGCGGTGTAATTGCCGGCAACAGCGCGGCGTTAAACACATCCTGAGTAGAAATGATTCGCGCAGTGCCGAGCGAAAACCCCGGCAAATTACTGGCTTCGAGATGAGCGCGCAGCATCGCATCGCCCAGAAAAATCAGTACGAGCGACGGCGGCACCACGACGCCGATGGTGGCCGCAGTACGCCAAACCACGCAAAGGCTGTTTTCAATTGGATCCCCGGTGTTTTTTGATTCGACGCGGGCCGTCTCTGCGTCGAAGCATAATCGTCACTCAACTCAGGCAGACGCAGTATGAAGCCATTACGTAGCTTCCGCTTTTTCATCAATACCAAGCTTTTCCGAACCGCTTTGAACTTCAATCAGCTATGGGGGCAACGATGAGAGCTGGTGTCATGATCGCCGTTACGTTGCTGGTCATCGCGTGATCGCCGCTGCCTGGCTGTGGACACCAGACCGTGATCGTGCAACGCTTGAAACCAAATACCTTGCTTCACCGGGTGACATGATCGACGTCGGCGCTGCGCCCGTTGCGACCGCGAAATTGCATGCGCGTGACAGCCGCCGCAAGGATGCGCCGCCGCTGATTTTGTTGCAGGGCTTCGGCGCGAGCTTGCACACGTGGGAGCCTTGGGCGATTGCGCTGGCGGATGAATATCGCGTTATCCGGTTCGATTTTCCGGGTTCTGGCCTGAGCCTGCCGGACCCGACGGGCGATTACACGGACGCACGCAGCATGCAGTTGCTCAACGCATTAATGGACAAGCTTGAGGTGAAACGAGCGACGCTGATCGGCAATTCAATGGGCGGTCGCATTGCGTGGTCATTTGCGGCGCGTTTCCCGGAGCGGGTTGACAAACTGGTGCTTCTCTCGCCCGATGGATTCGCGAGTCCGGGGTTTGAATATGGCAAAAAGCCTGAGGTGCCCGCGACTGTGAAGCTCATGCGTTATGCGCTGCCGAAACCGCTGCTAACCATGAGCCTGAAGCCCGCGTACGCTGATCCCGGGGTGATGACCGATGCGCTGGCGACACGTTATTACGATCTGGTGCTGGCACCCGGTGCCCGCGACGCAATGATTGCGCGGATGGAGCAACTGGTGCTTGTTGAGCCGACACCGTTGTTGCGCAAAGTCCAAGCCCACACATTGCTGCTTTGAGGCGAACAGGACGGCATGATTCCGTTCGCGAATTCAGCGGAATATTTGGAGGCGATTCCCAACGTGAGGTTGGTTTCGCTGCCGGGAATCGGTCACTTGCCACATGAGGAAGACCCCGCGCGATCACTGGTTCCTGTGCGTGTGTTCCTGAAGTGAGCCCGTTATCTCACTGCGACTGACCGACCGCCTGAACCACGGGATTGGGTGATCCAATAGCAGGAACTAGAGGCTGAACGACTAGCGGTGGCGTTATCGCGTCGAGCTTGGCGGGGGCGATACGCGGGCTGAGCTCAGTGAGCGTCATCAAGATGTCGGCGTACCAGGCGCAGTTGAGCCCCAGTGCTTCGTCGAGCTTCAAATCACGGGAGCCGACATCCAGTCGCGCTGAATGCACACCTAGCAATTTCCACGGCAGGTTATCGCCATTGCTCATCGTATTGGCATCGCGCATGACTACGGGGGCACCACTCGTGCCGCGATGCGTGCGTGCATCGGTGAGGAAGTAGCCCTGACCCTGAAAGCGCAGGCCGAATGATGAAGCGATTACCGCATGACGGGCGACTGGCATGTGATGCAGCGTATCGTGAAAACCAAGTGGAAAACCAATGACCAGCAAGGACGCACCGATTTCGACGGCTTCATTGGCACCGAGCAAGTGATCCGGCGTGAACGCACGAAAAACTGCCGTGGGCGGCAACGCCGTACGTTCGATTTCGATCACGGCGACGTCGATTTCTCCCGAGGTGTCCTGGCCCTGACGCCAGAGGCTCTTGCCGTCGCGATACAGCGGCATCGAGAACCCAATGGACTTGGCCATATTGTCGGGGTCAATGTGCATCTCGATTTCGATGCGAGCTGGAAAGTGCTTACTGGGTTCGTCGATCATCACATGGCGACTGGTTACCAGAAACAAACGCTCGTCACGCTGGAAGAAAAAACCGCTCGCATTGGTGAGCGACTTTTGCAGATCAAACGTGCCAACGCGTGCGGTGGCGAGGAGTACAGTGTCAATCATCGGTTGAATTCTGCTCGTGCGGGTGACGGTTTTTGAAAGTGCAAAATGCGAATCGTACGAGTCGCGGAGCTGAGGAGAGCACCGTTACTCATGCGATTCGCATTTTGAACTAACTGCGCTTCGCTGCGACCGGAGTCGCTGCGAAGTGGTCAGTCATTTGTCGCTAGACGTTCGACTGCTACTGGCGTGGCTCACCATTCATGTTCACAGCAATCGTGCGGCCCGGGGGGGAGCTCATCTGAACACTGTGCTCGACGCCGCGATAGTTGTAGGTCACGTCCCAATAGGCGGGATCCGAATTGGATATGGTTTCGCAGCGACGAATGTTGCGGTCGTACGTTGAACCACTGCCTTGATTGTTACCAATCGCGGCGCCAGCAATGGCCCCACCGACCGTCGCGATGTCTTGACCGCGTCCGCCGCCGACCTGATGTCCGAGCACGCCGCCGAGAATGCCACCGATGATGGCACCACCAATGTTCCTGTCGCTACTAACCTGTTGTCGATCAACCCAGCAACGCTGCTCCGCAGGGCCGAAAACCGCGCGAACGGAAGTGACCGTTGCATTGGTAATCCGCTCATTCGGACGACGATAGTAGTCGTAATTAGGCTCTGCCATTGGCTCTGGTGCTTCGTTAGCGTAATTGTCCTGGCGATTGACGCGGCGCACCGACGAGATACGATTGCTCATGCCCAGGCCGCTGAGCGAGTCATAGCTGCCTTTACGCAACACTACGCAGCTTCCGCCGAAATTAATGTTGTCGCATACTTCCCAGCGACCATTAGTGACTACAACTGACGTCGCCATGTCGTTGAAGCCGACGCGCTTGAAGTTGTTGACCTGACTGTTCGCGGTGAAATTACGACCACGGAAGCCGTCGCCTTCGTAGAACGTAATTTGAGCGGCGGCTTGAGCAGCGACAACTAAAGCCGAGGCGGCCAACGCAGTTTTAAGTTTCCAGTTCATGATGTTTCCTGTCTGAATTTGTTACGGACTCGGTGCGAGTCGAGCGAGCGGAGCGCCGCTCACAACGGTTGGTGGCGACTACAAATTTCTGCACTGATGTACCAATTTGCACAAGCTACCGATGGGCGAAGATTAGAGAAAACAATGGCTGCGGTCTGTCGTGATTCATGCTGAATTGCTGTAAGACTTTGCCTACATGCGCATATCAATCCTGGCGGTCAGGCAGTTGCGCCGTTGAAAGTGCGGCCCTGGCGGCGAGAAAGCGGGGCTGGTCGAGTTCGTCCCGAACCTTTGGGCTCAGGTTGATGTGACTCTAGTGCACACTTACACCTGTTGACGCGGCAGCGTTATTGAATCGGGTTTAAGCAGCCAGAATGAGTGACACACTAGTCGACGCCCCAACCGCCGTCGCCGCGACGAATAGCGTCTGGCGATGGATCCCAACGCTTTACTTCGGGCAGGGCATTCCATATGTCGCGGTGATGACGCTATCGGTGATTTTGTACAAGAACCTGGGCTTGTCGAACACCGACATCGCGCTCTACACAAGTTGGCTGTACTTGCCGTTTGTGATCAAGCCACTGTGGTCACCGTTTGTTGATATGTTCCGCACCAAGCGCTGGTGGATCGTGTGGCTGGAACTATTGATTGGTGCGGCGTTCGCGCTGGTGGCGTTGACCATTCCTGGCGACAATTTCTTCCGGATTACGCTTGCGATTTTCTGGTTGCTGGCGTTTAGCGCGGCGACGCATGACATCGCGTCTGACGGTTTCTACATGCTGGGTTTGCGGCAGCACGAGCAGGCGGCGTACGTCGGGATTCGCAGCACGTTTTTCCGACTATCGATGATCACGGGGCAGGGCGGACTGGTTTATCTCGCCGGAAAACTCACTACGGTCACTGGAAACGTGACTATGGCGTGGTCCATTGTCTTTTACCTGCTGGGCGCGATGTTCGTCTCGCTCTTCGTTTATCACAACGTGATGTTGCCGCGTCCGGCGAATGATGTCGCGAAGATCGATGGTGGTCAGATTGGCAAGACGTTCTTTGCGATCTTCGCCAAGTTCCTGAAGAAAAAAGAGATCGTTATCGTTCTGGCATTTCTCCTCTCGTATCGATTCGCCGAGGCGCAACTGGTGAAGATTGCCCCTGTATTTCTGCTCGACAAAATGGACAAGGGCGGGCTTGGCTTGTCGACTGAAAACGTGGGGCTGCTTTACGGAACGATTGGTGTCGCCGCGTTGACGGTTGGCGGGCTGCTGAGTGCGTACCTGATTTCGCGGCATGGCATGAAGCGCTGGCTCTGGATCATGGCGCTCGCGATTAACGTACCGAACGGCGTCTACATCTACCTTGCCGTGTTTCAGCCAACCGATATTTATCTGATCGGAACGCTGGTAGCGACCGAGCAGTTCGGCTATGGATTCGGTTTTACTGCGTACGTGCTATTCATGATCATGACGGCGACGGGCGAGCACCAAACCGCGCATTACGCGATCTGCACCGGCTTCATGGCGCTTGGCATGATGCTTCCCGGCATGGCGAGTGGCTGGTTACAGTCGGAGCTCGGTTATGCGAATTTTTTTATCTGGGTTTGCGTGGCGACGATTCCGAGTTTCTTCGTGACCGCGTTGATCAAAGTCGATCCGGCATTTGGCACGAAGCGCGACTGAGACACGACGTGTGACCCCTCCGCCCCTGCGGGGCACCTCCCCTACTGCGCAGGGGAGGCAGGTGCGGAATTCACTAGCTAAGCAGCGGAAGTCAGTTCCGAGAAGTCTCCCCTGCGAAGTAGGGGAGATGTCGTCGCAGACGACAGAGGGGTGGTTGGCTGTCATTTGCCCCAAGCGTCGCGAGCGATAATGACTGATGACCTTTATGTTTCGAGAGAACCCATCATGACCTACGCCATTCCTCCCGCACCCGTTACCTCGCTTCCCATCACCGGCTCTGATCAGCGCTTTCCGGTTCGCCGCGTCTACTGCGTGGGCCGCAACTACGTGGAGCATGCCAAGGAAATGGGTTTCACTGGACGTGAAGCGCCGTTCTTTTTCCTGAAGCCGTCGGACGCAGTCGTCGTTTGTGCCAAGGGCGCAGGTGTCGACATCGCATACCCAAGTCTCACCCAAAATTATCATCACGAGGTCGAATTGGTCGTCGCAATTGGTACGGGTGGCAAAAACATCGCTGCCGCCGACGCAGCGAAGCACATTTTTGGCTACGCCATCGGGCTGGACATGACGCGTCGCGACTTGCAGGGCGAATCGAAAAAGACCGGTCGTCCGTGGGAGATCGGCAAGGCCGTAGATCAATCAGCGCCCGTCGGCCCGGTGACGCCGATTGCGCAAACCGGCGAGATCAAGAGCGGTGCGATCAGCCTGACGGTGAACGGAAAAACGACTCAGTCGAGCGACGTCGACAGGCTGATCTGGAGCATTGACGAGATCATTGAGCATCTGTCGGCCGCCTGGGAATTGCAACCGGGCGATCTGATCATGACTGGTACGCCTGAAGGCGTAGCGGCAGTTGTGAAAGGCGACGTGATGGTTGCAAGCGCCGCAGGCGTTGAGACGATTATTGTGAACGTCATCTAGCGCGCAGTTGCCAGAAAGACAACAGCTTCATCCTGAAAACACGGTTGCGATGGGGTCAAAGCTTCAACAGATAAAAAGTCGATACCCGGTCAGCAGGCTGCCACAGTGAAATTGCGTTTTGTGCGGCATGTCATGTTGAGTGAAGCGAAACATCGGGTGGCACCATTTGAGAGTCGTGTAACGCGCTCTACCACGCACACTGATCCTTCGCCATGCTCAGGATGACGACTCACAAGATGAGGCACCTTGCTAGTCGGGAGTCGACAAATTAACTTTCTTTGCCTTTTCTCGTGTGCAGCCGTCGCTCGACGTAAAAGCTGATTAGGCTCACACTTCCAATATTCCTGCCCTGAACTGGCAAAAGTCTAGGCTCCGCGGCGCTCTACGATAACTTCGTCGTCCGCCCGAACCACGCGGTTGCGGCCGCTCTGCTTTGCCACATAGAGTGCCTTGTCTGCGCGATTGATCAATGCGCGACCTTCTTCATTCTGATTCCACTCGGCGACACCAAAACTTGCGCTGACCGTGCCAACCAGATCGAACGGAACATTGGCAATCTTTCCACGTACCGCCTCGGCAATCGCCATCGCTGCATCAATGCGCGTTTCGCGCAGCATCAGCACAAACTCTTCACCGCCGAATCGCGCCGCACAATCGGAACTACGCAGCAATTCACGTACCCTGAGCGCCGTATTTTTAAGCACCACGTCGCCGCTGTCGTGCCCGAAAGTATCGTTGATTCGTTTGAAAAAATCGATGTCGAGCATCACGATCGAGAGGCCGATTTTCTTCACGCGCGCCTCAGCCATCGCCGATTCAAGCTGCTCGAAAAAGCGGCGGCGATTGACCAGATCGGTCAGGAAATCTTTGGTCGCCAACTCTTCGAGTTTCTTGTTCATCCGCGCCATCGGCTCGATGACCAGGCCCGAAAGCACGACGTTCAAAGCGACAAACATTAAAGCGAATGTGATCAGAAGTGAAATCAAAAAACTGTTGAAGGTTTCGCGCGCTTTCTCCAGTGGATAGAGCATCGGTAGCTTCACAATCTGCATGCCGAGCGGTTCGTTCAGCTTCCAGTCAAAACCGTTCTTGTCGCCATACACGCTAATCATTGTGGCGGGGGCGGCAGCAGGCACGCTGTGACAGACGAGGCATTGCGCCTGCTTGATGATGATTGGGCGCGCCACGTACATGGCGCGTTGAATGCCTTCGCCATGAATGCCGGTCAGCTCGGTTTGTGTCGGATCAGCGCGAAACTTTTCGATCAACACTCGTTCCCAATCGGTCGCGCGATCACGCGGATTGGTCGGGTTGAGCATCGCTTCCTTGTACTCATACGCCGGAAATTTGTCGCGCAGACGGCGCAGGGTTTCGGTCGCAGCGAACGCGGGCACCGTTTGCGGGTAGAACCGCTTTTCGTTCATTGGGCTCAAGTGCGGCTGGATCTCGTCAGTGGTGTAACTGCGAATCGCGAGCGCGGTTTCCATGAGCACGGTTGAGTTATTGCGCACTTCGTTGATGGCGTTTTTCTCAAGGTAGCCGTTGTAGTAAAACGCCGCACCGGCAAGACTCAGCACGAAGATGACGATCAGGATGAGATTGAATTTCAGTCGTAAGGACATAGTCTGGCTGGCCCCAGCGAACCGGGTCAGCACCTTTCGATAGGTGAAATTACTGACGGCCGATGATAGCCGGAAAACTCCGGAATATTGATAGTCGGCTCATGAATTGGGTCGCCGGAACGCTGCGATCATTTGTGCTGTGAGCCACTACATCACACGCCCAAACCACGCCAGCGACAACCCTGCTGCAATCATCGCAAACGCCGCAGCGATGAGCGCGAAGATGCCGGAGATTTCGGTTTCTTTCTTCTCCAACGCGAGGCGCGTGCTGAGCGTGCTGTAGACCTTCTTGAGATCAGCCGCCGTACCTGCATAAAAATACTCTGCAGAAGTGCGATTAGCAATCTGTTTCAGCGTGTCCTCATCGAGCCGAACGCGCATCGACCAGCCTTCGAACCCAATCGTCTCACCGGTGGTCGTGC
>Ga0209181_10011538_pt1 | contig 11304 bp, 9 predicted proteins | sample MAT05_FD_187208 | JGI IMG/M metagenome (GOLD analysis project Ga0209181, IMG submission 187208) | Freshwater microbial communities from Lake Fryxell liftoff mats and glacier meltwater in Antarctica - MAT-05 (SPAdes) (version 2) | ecosystem: Environmental > Aquatic > Freshwater > Ice > Liftoff... | reverse complement strand
AAATGGGATTTGTCACTTCGATACGAAAATGTATTTACTAATAATGTGGGTAGAATTTCAATGATTGGTTTACGCTTTGCCCGTTCTTTCGGATTTGGAAGGGGTAAATACTACGAATAGTTTGAGAGATAATTGTCCTTCGCAGCAAGGTCACCTGCCAAGCTTTTTGTATTTGCCAGAGACGTTGCGTAATACGACGTAATTGTTATTAGGTAAACAAAATATTTTTTTCCTTTTGAGGTTTAATACAATTGAGCTGTTGCTGGGAAGGATGATTGTAAAAATTAAACTGTTAGATTGTTTTTAGCAGGTGTAGAAGGTATTCATCTTGGTACGAATTTTACACAGATACATAAGTGGATTTCAATAAAAGCAAAGAGTAATCATGGTACACGCAACGTCCTCGGCTCTGCTTAAGCTCGTTGAGAGACGTTGCTTGCAAATAATGTAGGTCTTAATCAGCTAAGCAACAGCAATTAATTTTGGTAATATGCCAACGAACAGTTGTGTTTTAATTTATTTTAAATACATTTGAAATCATCCTATAAGCGGATAAATAACTAGTCTTCTAAAAAAATTAATACTTTAATCACTTATGAATCCAAAGCCTTTGTTTAGAAACCTCATTGCAACTATTCTTTTCTTTGTTTTTTTTGCGCCTGTTAAAGCCCAGGTTACCCATTCGATAGGAGCAACCCTTCCATTCGGACTAAGAACTTACTCGGTGTCTGCAAATAGCAAAAACACTGATGCCTATTACCTGGCAATGTTTAGTTATGGCTTTCGTTATAACCTTACTGAAACGGATAATTCGTCTTTTAGTATTGGTCCGCTAATTAGTGCTGGCGGCGGTATATCCGAGGATGGCTTTTTGTATAGTGGCGATTTGCAGGCCTGGGCGGATTACAATATTGGAATGGGTGCTGTGCAGGATCCTCCAAAAAATACCGGAGTATATTTTGGTGTAGGCTTTGGCGGTTCTTATACGGGCGTCGATGGCGATGCCATTGATGATGATAATGGGATAAGCTTTGGCCCCATGCTAAGGGCTGGTTTCAGATTCGGCGTAATGGATACCCCAATAGGTGTAGGTCTTTATTACAAGCACGGACTCGAAAACGCAAAATGGAAAACATTTGGGTTTCATGTTTTGGTTGATTTTTAAAATTTATTTCGCAGTAACATCTTCCGCCAAACCCTGCGTATTGGCCAGAAACGTTCCTTCGCAGCAACGTCTCCTGTGTCTGACTTGTTGCTACCACTTTGAGTTAAATACTACCGCAGCTGCGCAACTTTAATCACAAGGATATATTAAAACTTGATGAATACACGATGTAAATTTGTTAACAGCTACGCCGTCTAATTGAAAATCAAAAAGTAGCAATGCGACTGAATATTTTACAGAAAAAAAGGGGCTGCCGACTATTATTATTTTGGATGGTTTTTAGGATTTGAGATTAGTAACAAGGCAGACACAGGACCGGAGTCCTGCGCCTGTAAGGTATTTAATACAAAATGACGTAAAAAATAGAAGGTAATAACTTGAGCGACTTTGTTAAAATAATTGGTTTTGTAGAAGCAGGAACAGAACCCAACGATCAACCATCAACGATCAACCCTCAACCTTCAACCCTCAACCCCCAACCCTCAACCATCAACCCACAACCCTCAGCCATCAACTACCTTCCCCTTTCAAACCAAATCACCGAATTGCCGGTATTGAATTCGTTTTGTTCCCAAAGCTTATTGGCAGGATCTCTTATCCATTTGCCATCTACAATAAATTTATAAGTGTGTTTACCAGGCGCCAGGTGAACGCCTAGTTTCCATTCGTCTCCTTCTTTTTTGAGAGCGTATGTGTTAGGTGTCCAGTTATTAAAATCGCCTGCAATAAAAACACTTTTTGCATCGCTAAAACCTTTCAGGCGGAAGGTGTGATTGACTCCAATGATGAGGTAGGCATTGCTTTGTTTAGCTCTACCGGTTACCAGTGCCGGGTTTTCCGGATCGGTAATCCATTTTCCGTCCACACGATACCGGTATTCATAATTGCCCGGGCCCAATGTATAAGGCAATTCCCAGCCGGTGCCGGTTTTGGTCATATATAGTTCATTCTCCCGCCAATTATTGAAAGAACTAGTCAGTACAACTTGTTTGGCATTGGTGTAACCATTCAATTGAAATTTATAGGAAGTACCAATCCGGATAACAGAATTAAAATCATTGAATTCATTTGGTAACCGGCTGCTATTTCCCGGGTCGGTCATCCATCTTCCATCCACTACAAAACGGTAAGTGTGTGTACCATCGGCCAGGTAAACGGGCAATTGCCAACTGGTGGCAGTTTTTATCATGGGTAGTTGACGCGGTTGCCAGTTGTTAAAGCTGCCTGAAATAAAAACCTTTTTCGCATTTTCAAAACCGCTTAACCTGAAAACAACATTGTGTTTGTAAAACACAGAATTGTCATTTCCGCGGCCATCGTTTTCCACCCTTACATTATCATTGTCTATCATCCAGTTTCCATCCGCTATAAACTTGTACCAATATTTTCCCGGACTTAATTTTACAGAGGCAATCCATCCACTATCCGCTTTTTTCATTGCTAAGGCGGCAGGATTCCAGTCATTAAAACTACCAACCAGCATTACGCCTTTTGCACCAGTGTTACTACGCAGAAAAAAAGTAACCAACGAATCTTTTTCAAGGAAAGGGTGTTTTTTCCGAAAGCTGTTAAATCCGTATTTAATGCTACTGGAAACAGCCGGAAAAAGCTCACTGTTGGTTGCGCCTTTTTCTGTGAGAATAATTTTATCGGCGGGATTGTCAAAGCGGTCGAAACCACGCAATGGCTTACTGATGACAATTAAATCCCTGTTATTCCTTTCCAGTTTCCAACCCAGTTTGCGCAATGAATCAGTTGAGTTGGTTTTCATGAAATTTTTAAGATCCAGGTCAGCCAGGTCGAATGTTGAAATGAAATTGTCTAAAGCGGCGTCATTGAGGTGTTTGCTTAATTCAATTAGCATTTTACCATCCTTCACGGAATAAATAGGCTGAGTGGATTGTGCCGTTGAAGAAAATGAAGAAACGATCATCAGCACACTGATGCTGTACAGTTTGCCAATGTGGTTTTTTAAATAATTCAAGATACTCCTCATTTCCATATATACATTTTACGACTCACAAAATTAAACCCAATTTTCTGTAACGAAAGAAAATCAAAACCAAGCATTCCATCGATACACTGGTTAGCAGCGAAACAGAGTTTTTCGAGGTTGGTTACCAGTACCGGTAATGATGCCATATCCCTGTTGCCGATTTTCATGTTTTTCATATCGCCATATAAAGCTTCCAGTTTTTTATTGCCGGTGCCGGTAAGTATTACACGCCGGGTAATATTAATATTTTCAAAAATTTTATTCGGTAACCGGCTGTCCATTACGTTTGATTCTGCACCGGTATCAATTACAAAAGTCAATTTTTTGCCGCCCATAAAACCATAGGTGAGTAATTTATCTTCCTTTATGGTAATCGGAGTGGTGGTGTACCCGCTTGTGTCTTTTAGCATGGGATGGTGATAAGGAATAGATTTCTCATTCTTTTTAATCCAGTGAAGAAAGAGTACACTTTTTTGATAATCAATAATCATTTCGAATTCCTTAAAAAGCTGCAGGCCCAGTAATCCCAAAATTTTTATTCCTTTACTGTTTTCTATATGACCAAGGTTAATCCTGTCTGCGTGTAACTTATAATATTTTACCGGTCCAAATGACAGGGTAGAAACCTTTGTGGGAGCGGTAGCCATTGCCTGGCCGGTAATGCCACCTTGTCCATCCTCGCTTTCGCCGGTAGCTTCGTAGTCGCGGAAATAAGTCATATTTAAAATCAGGTAAGGCGCACCGGTATCCAATATAAAACTGCCTTCGGTGGTATCTACTTTGGCTTTTATAATGATTAAATTACCTGCCCTGCTAAATGGTATCATAAAGGATGCGGAATCGCTGATTACGATTGGATCTAAGATTAAGTTTGAATGTAATTTATTTAAAAAAATGGGGGTTGATTTGGCATGTGTTTTATCATAGGTAACAATAGCATTAAGGGTACCCGTATTTTTAGGACTGGTAAGTGTTGCAGTATTAAATAAAATACTGACAATGCTTAAGATCAACTGTAAGTAAGAATACATCAAAAGGTTATCTGCAGACGATATTACAAAGATGAATGCATCATTTGCGCCAATAATGTATGAATGGCTGATTTTAGTAGATGAAGTCCCCGAAGATCAACGAATGATCAACCGGTAATTATTTATCCTGTTCGTTAGTTAACCAAGATAATCTATGCTTCGCAAAAGGTAAATTGGTAAGTTTTCAAGTTGCTCCATAAAGATAAAAAGTACAAGAGTATTTAAATAAGCCGGGCTTATGTTTTGCTCATTACAACCATAGATTAGTATTCAAATTGAGTCCCGTAGGGACGTGATATTGGTAGACAAACAAATTATTTTTCTCAATAAGTTCCGTAGGAACGTGATATTGGTAGACAAACAAATTATTTTTCTCAATAAGTTCCGTAGGAACGTGATATTGGTAGACAAACAAATTATTTTTCTCAATAAGTCCCGTAGGAACGTGATATTGGTAGACAAACAAATTATTTTTCTCAATAAGTTCCGTAGGAACGTGATATTGGTAGACAAACAAATTATTTTTCTCAATAAGTCCCGTAAGGACGTGACATTGGTAGACAAACAAATTATTTTTCTCAATAAGTTCCGTAGGAACGTGATATTGGTAGACAAACAAATTATTTTTCTCAATAAGTCCCGTAGGGACGTGATATTGGTAGACAAACAAATTATTTTTCTCAATAAGTCCCGTAGGGACGTGATATTGGTAGACAAACAAATTATTTTTCTCAATAAGTCCCGTAGGGACGTGATATTTTATTTTGCAAAAGCATATTAAAAACGAATGAGGGAATCAAATCCACAGGGACTTTCATAATGTCGTTTCTGACTACTAATATTAAGTTGCTAAGGGCAAAGTCATTTAGTTAAGGTACTGCGAAACGTGTTAAGTCTGCCTCCACGATAAAGAGCAATACAAGAACTAACACGTTTGTATCTATTTTCACTTTCAAGACTTAACTTAACATCATTGTCCTGCGGGACGTAAAGCCTGGTTGAAGCGAACTTATGTCGTAATTAAAGTTGCCAAATGTTACTCAGTAGGAGCGTACCCAAAAAAGAATCGGGAGAACCTGTCATTGAAGCTTAATAGTAGGAATTCAACCTGGCTAATAAAAAAATCCCAGTCACGGTTTTATCCCTCGTTGCAGTATAAGTAAGATATGAAATTAGATGAATCCCGGCTTAAAGAATTTACAATCTAAAATGTAGTAAAGCTCACTTATCATTCATCGCTCATCACTCATTATAGATTCATCACTCTTCACTCATCTTTCAATGCCGCTTACTTAAGTCTGTTGATTTTATTGTTGCCCAAAGCTTCATTTGTACAAGAGAGTGACACAACGATGATGCCATGAAAAGTAGCTGCTGGTCCACAAAATATTTTTTTTAGTCAACCACATTGATTCATCACTCATCATTCATTATCGGTATATACATAATTGATGGCATTATCAACCGGTACAATGGGCTGATTGATATGGACACTCCACACCTTGGTAAATGCCGCACCATAATACAAAATAAGGGATGAATAAAATACGAATAATAGCAGCAGTACGATGGACGCAGATGTGCCATACACCACGCCAATATTACTATTGGGTAAAAGCCAACCCAATATATATTTTCCCATATTAAAAAGTAAGCTGGTGAGCAGGGCGCCGCAGATGGCAACTTTCCAGGTAGGTCTTCCATCGGGGATGTACCGGAATAAAACAGTGAACCATGCCCACACCGTAAGCAGGGAAATAAGGATGGATAATACGCTGTTAAAAAGAAATCCAAAAGAAGGGATTAATTCACCTACATATTTACCGAAAAGTAATTGTAAGCTTTCAGCCATTAACGATGCCAAAAATAACAACCCGGTAAAGAGGATGAGGGCAAATGATTTTGCCCTGTTGCCAATAGCCATACCAATGCTGTGTTTACCCGTTCGCCGGATCATCCATAACTGGTTGAAGGAACTTTGTATTACTTTAAACAGGGTGGTTGCTACAAATACCATGAATAGAAAACCAAGGATTGCAATGGGCCAGTTTACAGCCAGTCCCCTGAATGCCCGCAGGGTGCCAACCAATTCGTGTACACTATCCCTGCCTACTATATCGCTTAACCTGCCAAATAACTGGCGACTGATGTTGCGGCGGTTAAATAACAGCCCAAGCAATTGAATTAGTATCAGTAAAATGGGAGGTAATGCAAAAGTGGTGAAAAATGCCGTAGCACCTGCCAGCCGCATCGGATCATTTTTTACCAGTAACCGGAATGCCTTGGCAAACTGTGGCGCAATATGTTTTAAGCCGGACGTCTTCATTAAATGGCTGAGTTAAGTTTGGTTGCTTATAGGTATTTAAAGCAAATAAGCTAAACTGAAAATTACGACAAAGGAATGAGATATCGGTAAGGTGAACCAGTTTGCGTTTTTGCTATCTGTGCATTGAGCTTCGAATAGTTTTTTTATCGACTTTTTATTTGAATACTTCGCTAAAATCTACAGCTCAATGCCTATTTTTTTCATCAGGATGGAGGCATTGATAGAACTGCAAATTCCTTCCTTCAGTTCGTAGTCAAAATACAATTCATCGTTGCTTACCTGTGCATCAAAATGATAATTAAGCATGTTGGCCGGGTATTCTTCTTTTAGTTTTGCCAGTTCAATATCATGCGTAGCAATGATGCCGGCAGCTTTGTGTTTGATCAGTTGTTTGGTTAGTGCAACGGAACCGGTATGCCTGTCTAATGAGTTGGTTCCACGTAAAATTTCATCTAATAAGATAAATACCTTTTCATTGGCATTTACTTTTTCAATCACTGTTTTTAGTTTCTTTAGTTCGGCATAAAAAGTAGAAGTGTTCTCTTCCAGGTTGTCGGCTATCCGCATGCTGGTGATCAATTGTACGGGGGAAAGGCTGAAGTTTTTTGCGCACACTACTGATCCGGCCATTGTTAATACCACGTTGATTCCAATGCTGCGGAGATAGGTGCTTTTGCCCGCCATATTACTGCCGGTAATCAGCATCAGCTCACCCCTATCATTTATATTGATCGGGTTGTTTACCCTTTTGTTTTTATTGATGAGCGGATGACCGATTGCATCTCCCTGTATGGAAAAATGAGCTTTCTTTATTACAGGGAAACACCAGCCCGGATGATTAAAATGTAGCGTTGCCAGGCTGCAGAGTGCTTCCAGTTTCCCTAATGTGTCAAACCAGTCGGCTATGTTTTGCTGGTTTCTTTTTTTCCATTTTTCGAGCGCCATTACCTGTTGAAGGTCCCATTGTAATAAGATGGCCAATGGAATAAAGATCACGGGATTGAGCCGGTAATCGAGCCTTGCCAAAATGCTTTTCAATTGTTTTAATTCACCTGATGCAGCGCCCTTTTTAATAAGGTAGTTTGCGTGTAATTGTTTTAACAAGTCAGATTGAAAAGGTGTTTTTTCTATCAGTAGAATGCTACCGGAAAGTACTGACAATTCTTCCGTCATTTTTGAAACCTGGTAATGTATGGGGATTACTTTTGTACTGATGAAATAAGCAATGACTGCTGCGCCCAATAAAAAATAATTTCTTATTGGGTAGTTTACTAAATCAGCAATGTTTAATGCGATAACGGTCACCATGATCAGCGGGAGCAGGTATTGAAGCAGCTTCCAGATTGGCATGTTAAAAACGCTTTTCTCCAGTATCCAGTTTTGCAGACGTTCCTTTGTTTGTGTCCCGATTTTCTTTTCTTTTCCAAAAGCCTGTAATTCCTGTCTCCAAGCCGTAGTAGCCGCAAGTTCTTTGATGGCCTCCTGTCTTTGAATAATGGTGGCTTCACCGGAAGGGTTCAATAACCAGTTTGCCAATTCATCACTACCCATTTCCGATGTGGTACGGTTGATATATTGAAACAGGGAGGCCCTGCCAAAAAGATCGATATCATTGGCATAGAGGTGATCGTGTGGACTGTGTCGGCTGCCATCTTCAAAATGATCATACCTGCCGGCCAACGCCTTCAACTCGTCCTCATTAATTTGTATTAGATGCCGGGTATGATCAATACTGTTTTTATTATTGATATCGGCATACACCAATCTTACAAAAATGATGGTTAACAGTAGAGTGATACTTAAATATACTGGACTAATATTCAGTGAAAAGTAAATGCTGATAATAATTGCAACCATTACAAAAAAACGTGCCCATCCTAACCGGGATTTTTTGCGGAGCAGACTGGTAAGGAGTATTGACAAATCAACATTTCTTTTTGAATAGAATTCCTCAGGGTGCATATATCGTTTTTGTTAAATCTGAATTGCAAATGTATTGCACCAGCGTTTTATAAGCCGAACTAAATAATTTTCGTAAGTTTGCGCATTAGCAAATTAGCTTATTATCAAATTAGCTAATTAGTTTCGGGGCTGACCGTCCCGAATGCTATCGGGATTGTGAGCATAGTTCTTTGTAGTGTAATGGTATAGAAAATGTAAGTTTGTTTTACTTTTCAATTTCCGTATGGCATGCGTATATACTTTATTCAAGATCAATTGATAAATATTACATAGTAAGTTGTAATGGATTTAAATGAAAGACTTGATGAACATCTGAATAAAAAATATGTAAACAGCTACACAAGTAAAGTAAATGATTGGATATTGTTTTATGCTTTAAATGATTTAGCACATATACTGTCGAGAAATATTGAAAAGCATTTAAAGAATATGAAAAGTAGGGGGTATGTTGAAAATTTAGCTAAGTTTCCGCAAATGGCTGAAAAACTAAAAGTAAAATTCCAATAAGTATTTTTTATACGGGGCTGACCGGTTTTGACAGCATAGTTCTTTGTAAGTGTAAGCATGTAGTGCGTTGGATAATTAGCACTTAAATCTGAATATTCAAAACTTCAAATGGCAATACTCAGTATGCCATGGCTGCTTAATCTATTAGATTAGCAACCATTAGGGCCGTTGAACGGGTTGGTCTGTTACCAAGTTCCTCCGCCGACTCAAAAAGAAAACAGGATGCTGCAATGGAATGATGTGACCATTGTTTAAGCCCATTCATCTAAGGTTATAGTTGGTTTGTGTTGCCCCGGCTATTTCCCTACAATTAATGCAGCAATAAACATGTAGAAAGCTTACGGCGGATATGTTTGGACCAGGGTTCGACTCCCTGCAGCTCCACTCTTCAACTTCCAAAAAGTATCAAAACGCTATAAATCAAATGTTTATAGCGTTTTTGTTTTTAGCCACTTCATCAAATTATTCAGTATTTCGCAAGTTGATCGAGAGTAAATCAAGCGTAAATTATTGCAAAATTCCGAACGCTCGATTTTTTCATATATGATTGATTTTATTGACTTTTAGTTGTTTTGTACTATAAATATCGATTATATTAATAGTACAACATCACCACAAAACAACATCTCTCGATTTATGAATAATTTCATTAAATTATAGTTCTTATAAGCAACCAAAAGGAGAAAAACCTAAGCCGGCATCCGAATTACATACGATTAACAATAAATGGTCAATGGAATGAAATGGCCACAAAAAGGGAATCAGAAGGTCGAAATGGAATTAGCAAGCGGGAGTATTATTGGCCCCAATGAAAAAGCCAGGGAACTCACCACTTTTTTTGGACGGATTGGTTTCCAAAATTTTCACCCGCCAAAATAAGTTGCTGCAAAATAATATTTTACTACAGTGCTGTGAAATATATTAAAAATTTCAGGAAAGTAATTTTCGATATGTCATCAAATTGCCATTAACTTCGACAGCAACCGGGCCAGTTAGATACAAAGTTGTAAACCTACACCAAGCGGCCCAGGTCAGAGTAGCAAACAAACCCCGTTCTTTAGTACAACAATCTTGATCCTGCCTTCAAATAAGTAAAATAAACAAGCAATTATGTAAAAAAAATCCCAATAGTGTAACAATCAATACTGTATTTTTAAGGAACTTTGTGTCAACTTTACTTCCTGATTTAAGTGAAAAAGTTATTTTTAGTCATATTAGCGCTTGTACACATCACAACTTCTACAGGTGCGGTTGTTCGTCTGCATTATTGCATGGGCGAACTGGACGATTGGGGGATTATCAAAAGTGAATCAAAAATCTGCGGTAAATGTGGTATGGAAGAAGTGGAGGGAGTAGATAATGGCTGCTGCAGGGATGAACTTAAGATAATAAAAAGCGACACAGAGCAAAAAATTACCCAATTTTTTTCCCAGTTATTGAACTTATTTGCACAGGCTTTACCAACTACTTTTTGTGAAATATCTTCTTTGGAGGTTTTTACAATTACAAAAGAAAATCCAGTCAGTCGTGCGCTTCTCAAAACTAGCTGCTTAGCAGTTTACATACGCAACTGCGTTTTCCTTATTTAGACATTAAACGTTTATTTAGGCCCGGCAAGATTATTTGCCAGGCTACTGGTATTTAAGTATGCCCATCCCAATGTCTTTAATCTATTCACATTCAAATTTACAACATGAAATCTTTAAAAATGCTGATGATGGCAGCTTTAACCATCCTTTCAACTTCTGTTTTTGCCCAGCACGAAAAAACTCATAAAGCAAAAGCTCATAAGCAGCAATCAGAAAAAATGAAATATAGTTGTCCAATGCATACAGGTATAACCAGTGACAAACCGGGTAAATGTTATAAATGTGGAATGGATTTGACCAAATCAAAAAAAGAGCAAATGAAAATAGATGCAGTGAAAACGTACGTTTGCCCGATGCATCCTGATGAAGTAATGGGCAAAGCTGGTAAATGTTCTAAATGTAACATGGATATGAAAGCAATGGATATGACTTACACTTGCCCGATGCACCCTGGGTTAACAAGTAATAAACCAGGTAAGTGTTCAAAATGTGGCACTGCATTAAACCTCACTCCAAAAGAGGAAATGAAAATGAGTGCAATGAAAATGTACGCCTGCCCGAAACCCAACTGAGCAATCCATCATACTCTCATTTTACTTTAATCATTAAAACAACCAAATCATGAAAAAGACAATTTTAATTATCGCAATCTTTTTATCTGCTAATTTCCTGTTTACTGCATGTTCAGGCAACGATAACAAAGCAACTACCGAACAATTAGCCAAAGA
>Ga0209181_10011534_pt1 | contig 11307 bp, 6 predicted proteins | sample MAT05_FD_187208 | JGI IMG/M metagenome (GOLD analysis project Ga0209181, IMG submission 187208) | Freshwater microbial communities from Lake Fryxell liftoff mats and glacier meltwater in Antarctica - MAT-05 (SPAdes) (version 2) | ecosystem: Environmental > Aquatic > Freshwater > Ice > Liftoff... | reverse complement strand
AAGATTTACTGGCCTACCTGGTGCGCCGCTTGCTGGAAAACGGCGCCAACTCGTCGTTTGTGCACCAGCTGGCCGACGAATCGGTGCCCATCAGCGAGCTGCTGGTGTCGCCCCTGCGCCAGGAGCTGCACGCCGCACTGCCGCTGCCGCCAGATGTGTTTGGATTTCAACGCGCCAACAGCACCGGGCTAGACCTGAGCGTGCCCGCCATGCGCGAGCCGCTGCTGGCCGCTTACGCGGGGGTGCAGCTGCCTGTGGTGCCAGAGTTTGATGCCAAATTGGTCTCTGGCCCAATAGCTATAAGCGCAAGCTGCTATAAAACATGGAGCGCCGCGCCAGTGGCCCAGCGCGCCGATGTGCTGCGCAAAGCGGCCGACGCACTGCAGGCGCAGCTGCCGCGCTTTTGCGCGCTGCTGGTCAAAGAGGCCTTCAAAACCTGGAACGACGCCATCAGCGAGGTGCGCGAAGCCATCGACTTCCTGCGCTACTACGCCGCGCAAGCCGAGCGCCTCATGCAACCGCAGATGCTGCCGGGGCTGGAGGGGGACACCCTGCTGGGCATCACCGGTGAGACCAACGAGCTGACGCTCACCGGACGTGGCCCGTGGGTGTGCATCAGCCCGTGGAACTTTCCACTGGCCATCTTCACCGGTCAAGTCGCCGCTGCACTGGCCACTGGCAACACCGTGCTGGCCAAACCCGCCGAGCAAACGCCTGGCGTGGCGCTGGAAGCCGTGAAACTCTTGCACGCCGCTGGTGTGCCCGAAGGCGTGCTGCAACTGCTGCACGGCCCTGGTGAAACCGTGGGTGCCGCGCTGGTGGCCGCGCCTGGAGTGGCGGGTGTGGTGTTTACCGGCAGCACCCAGGTGGCCAAGATCATCAACCGCGCGCTGGCCGCCAAAGACGGCCCGATTGTTCCGCTGATTGCCGAGACCGGCGGCATCAACGCCATGCTGGTCGACAGCACCGCGCTGCCCGAGCAAGTGTGTGACGCGGTGATGCAGTCGGCGTTTCGCAGTGCCGGGCAGCGCTGCTCGGCCTTGCGTCTGCTGTGTGTGCACGAAGACATTGCCGACCATGTGATTGAGATGATCTGCGGCGCCGCGTGCGAACTGGTGGTGGGCGACCCGGCAGACTTGGCCACCGATGTCGGCCCGGTGATCGACCTGGAGGCCTATTCGGGCATTCAGCGTCATCTGACCCGCTTGCGCAGCGAGACCCGTGATGTTCTTGTCGATTATATGAAAAATCGGCCTCTAGCCCTTACAGAACAAGCGCCAGTAGCTATGAATTCAATGGCAAACCTGATTGGCCCGCAAGCCTTTGAGGTGAAACACATCAGCGACCTCAAGGAAGAAATCTTCGGCCCGGTGCTGCACATCGTGCGCTGGGGCGGCGACCCGCTCAAGGTGATTGAGCAGATCAACGCCCTTGGAAGTTCGGCATTGCCGGGTGGTGCCACGCCGGGTTATGGCCTGACCCTGGGCATCCAGACCCGCATCGACAGCCGCGCGCAGCAGCTGGCCCACGCCGCACACATTGGCAACGTTTACATCAATCGCAACCAGATCGGCGCGGTGGTGGGCGTGCAGCCGTTTGGTGGTGAAGGCCTGAGCGGCACCGGCCCCAAAGCCGGCGGCCCGCACTACCTGTTGCGCTTCTGCGCCGAGAAAACCGTCACCATCAACACCACGGCAGCCGGGGGCAATGTGCAGTTGATGGCTTGATAGCCCGCGTTATCCAGCCCTGTCGTGTTCACGAAACAGCGTTTGAACCTATTTTCCTCAGTTGACCTTCCTAAAACTCTCTGAAACTGAAGCCTGATGCGGTCTGCAGGCCATTTTGGAGGATCACCCAATGGGTGAAGAGACGTGGGCCGCTACACTGCCAACGGCCATTTTGATCGCTTCCTGGCCTGCATAACTTAGGCAATGCACCATGAAATTTTTCTTCTGCGCGCTCACCCTGCTCACCGCTCTTCCCGCCTTGGCTGATACGAATCTGGCCGAACTAGGACGGCGCATTTACCTCGAGGGCCGTTTGCCAGATGGCAGCGCTGCAAGGGCCATCGGAGCGGGGGGTGAGGTCAGCGGTTCGGAGGCAGCCTGCGTACGTTGTCATCAGCGCAGCGGTCTTGGAAGCCGCGAGGGGGAACAACCGATTTCACCGATCACCGGCCCGATCCTCTTCACCAAGCCCAAATCTTCCTGGCCGGTGCGCATTGGGCGCAAACCAACGGCCATCATGCCCAGCCGCAATGAAGCCCGGTTGGCTTATGACGATGCCAGTTTGGCGCGGGCGATTCGCAGCGGCGTTGATTCATCGGACCAAACCCTGGACGTATTGATGCCGCGTTATGAGCTTGGCAATGCGGACCTGCAAGCACTCACTGCTTACTTGCGCGAGTTGGGTGCTCAACCGCCACCGGGCGTGGCTGAAAAAACCCTGCATCTGGCCACCATCGTTACCCCTGACGCCCCGGCAGAACGCCGCCAGGAAGTTGTCGAGGCGCTTGCCGCCTGGTCGGCTCGTAAGCCCTTGAGCAATCTTTCCCTACCTCTACAGGTCTGGCAGCTTGAAGGTGAAGCTACAAGCTGGGGCGCGCAGTTGCTCGAACACTATCGCCAACAACCGGTGTTCGCCGTCCTGTCGGGCGCAGGTGGCGCCAACTGGCAACCGGTGGCGCAGTTCTGCGAGCAGCAGACAGTCCCTTGTCTGTTCCCCATCATTGACAGTGCACCGGCTGAGCCCAAGCCTTACTACACCATGTACCTGGACACGGGTCTGCCCCTGGAGGCAGGTGTTTTGGCCGAGTACCTGGGGGCACCTGTCCGTCGCCCAGCGCGCTTGGTACAACTGGTGGACAGTCCGGCTGCGCAGGGCGCGGCCCAATTGCTCCAGTCAAGGCTGATCGGGCAAGTTACTGAGATACGGCAGTGGGACGCTTACGCGAGCAACCCAGTGGTCGATCTGGGTCAGAACGACGTGCTGGTGGCCTGGCTGCGCCCTGCCGAACTGCAGCGCCTGTTCACTCAATTGCCACCCGGCAACCAGCCTGTTTTTGTTTCTGCGCGATTGTCCGAGCCTGACAAACTGGTCGTACCACCCCAACTGAAACCCAGACTGCGCTGGGTGTCAACCCGCATAGAACCCCAGCATTTGCGCGCCAACAACGCAGTGGGCACGGTGCCGTGGACCCAGCATCTGGGCCTGCCGCTGCGCGATCAAGCCCTGCAAGCTGAAATCTACGCAGCCACCTATTTTTTTAGCGATGCCCTGTCGCGTATGCGTGGCCATTGGAGCCGCGACTACCTGCTTGAAGCCATGGAATCGGGCAGCTACAACCGACCGGCCGGCAAAATGTTCTACAGCCTCTCTCTGGGATCGGGCCAGCGGGTGGCCGTCAAGGCGGGTCACATTCAGGGACTGCTTGCGCCGGATTACCGCTCGATCGTCACGCTCAGCCCCCGCTTGGTGCCATAAACAACAAACCCGGGCATGCCCGGGTTTGTTGCAGCAGCACAAAGATTTGGGCTGCGCAGGCAAGGGAAAAAATTACCCCATTACGTCACTTCATACCAGCGCATCATGTCATGCTCTTCGTGCGACAAAATGTGGCAGTGGTACACGTACTTACCGGGCCGATCAAAGCGCATCAAGACACGGGTGACCTCGCCGGGGTAGCACAGAATGGTGTCTTTCCAGCCCTGCTCATGGGCCGGCGCTGCCACTGGCGAGCCCGACAACTGAACCCAATCAGGCCGCAAGGTACTGCCAGTCCAACCATTGACCATGGCCTTGGGCTCTGCCAGGATGGGCCCAAGAACCGGGTCAACTGGCGCCGCCGCTGAAGGGCCAAACAACTCTCGGTTAAGCAAACGGAATTTGACCAAGTGCAAGTGGATAGGATGAGCATCCACCGTGGTGTTCCAGAACTCCCACACCTCGGAAGTTCCCACACTTGGAGTTTCGGTCGGCAACTGCGAGAAACTGAGCGTGCCAAGGTTGGTCTGGCCGGGGTAGTGGTCCAGAGGCGGATCGGTTGGCAACTGGAACGAACCCAGCAACGGCATGATCCGCTGATACTCGTCAACACCCTCGCCAAGCAAGACTCGCCGCACCTTGGTGTTGGCTGGAACAACAGGGCGCGATGTCAATGGGGGCGTTGTAGGGTCGAGGCCGCGCAAAACCAGCGGATTGATCAGGTTTGCCAGGATCGCGGTTACCCTGCTCTTGGGTATGGCGGGAATGCCAAGTGCAGTGGTGGCAGCATTCAAAGGCTGATTGACGTTGAACCGCATCACGGTACCGGCACCCGGGGTGTTGGGCACGGTTGGGGCGCCCAGCGGGAACGGGGTGGCACCGCTGTTCACCATCACCACCTGTTTCACCCTGGCGAGTGACAAGCGGGCCAAGTTAAAGTCGACCACAATGTCCATGCGCTCGCCTGGGGCGATGATGACTTGGCGCATGTAGACCGGGCGGTTCAGAAAGCCCAGGTCGGTAGAGATCTTGTACATGGGCAAATACTGGTTGAAGCCGCCGCGGCGGTTAACGCCACCGAATCCAAACTCCAACACATAAACACGTGAGTCAGAACCGTTGAGCAAGCGCAAGCGGTATTCGCGCGGTTCGACGTCCAAATTTGGCCAGGCCACACCGTTGACCACGATCACATCGCCAAACTGCTCTGGCATATGGGTGGGGCTGGGCAGGTTCAGGTCTGGCTCTGGGTAGTCGGCCGGGTCGCCCGCGTACGACAGACTGCCGTCGGCAGTAAAGGTTTTGTCCTGGATGACCACCGGCAACTCGTAGGGGCCAGAAGGAATCTTGGCCTGGGCTACCAGCTTGTCCTCGTTGGCGTCGCGGACCACATACAGCCCCGCCAAACCACCATAGGCGTTGATGCGGGTGACACCCTCACCATGGTCGTGGTACCAGGTCATGGCGGCTTCTTGCTGGTTGTTATAGGTGTAGGCAAGTCCGGCAGCATTGCTGTTGGCGCCAACGCTGCCGGCAGCGGTGACGCCAGGACCTACCTGGGCACGGCGCGGCGAGATCCACTGATCCGGCCCGCCATCGAATTCTTTGGCGACGTCCCCGCCGTGATGGTGCACGGCAATCGGCACACCGAAGATCTCGTTGCCGGTGTAGGTCTCTTGGTTGGTGGAGGGGTCCAAGGTGCGAACACTTTGGTCATTCTGCATGCTGATCGACTGGTCAACACCCACCAGGTGAGGCAGCGGCTGACCCGTCACTGAATCCACCAGGTTGTTGGTCCAGTTGACGTTGATGGCGGCATTGCGGCGCACCACGAAGCTACGGCCAGGGAAAGTCACTGGCAAACCAGTACCGTCCGCAAACACCGTTTCCAAATCGGCATTGCCGTAGCCCCAGGTCTTGGTGGTGGGAATGCCAGCGGCATTGCCAAGGGGCGCCAACATGGGCCATTGCACTTCGCCCGCCTTGACGGTGAAAGTGCTTTTTGTGCCGGCATCGGGCTTGTAAATGAAACCAAGCCCTGCCGGCGTGGCCGGGTTCAGTGCGACGCCGCTTGCTGGCAAATTGAGAGCTTTGGCCAACACCGTGTTGGTGGGGTCAAGTGCCCAGGGCAAGACATTGGTGAAGCGCTGCGCCCACACTCTGCCAAACAAGGTTGGGTCGGTGACGCTTGCCCAAGTAGGCTGGGTGCCACCTTCGGTCAGAGCGAATACACTTTTGGGCAAAAAGGCAGAAATGCTGGTCAAGCTCACGCTGGCCAGGGCGGACTGTACAAATTTACGTCTTGAGATCATGATCGCATTCCAAAAAAACGAAGTTGAAGTTCAAACGACTTGAGCACTAACCCAGGCACAAATGCGAAAAACTTAAGGACCAACTCTGGTGAACTTTTTACGGAATGGGTCGGCATGACTCTGGTGACAGCCAAAAATCAATCTAACTCTGCCGAAACAACCTTTTATTTGTCACAAACTGTAAAGAATCTCAAACGTTTTTAACGGGTAATTTCTCACACTTTTACGATATTTGTTACGTGCAAATGCTGGGAAAAAGTTGACAATGAAGGTTTCATGCGGGTTACAGCCGAGATTTGGTGCCAGGTATGGGGCCGTAAAAAGAAATAAGTCGCAAAAAAAGTGCAATTTGCCTGAGCTCACATGTAAACCGCTTTACACATCAGATGCTTGACAGAGGCATCACCGACTCAGGTGACTTTCTGATGGCATGCAGATTTATGCACCAGATTAGCGCTTCACTTGCCAAACTTAATGCTGCGTGTGTTAACGACGGTCATTGATACGCCAAGCACCTGTTGAGGTTTGATTTGATCGAAGAGGGTTCGCTGCTGGTGATTGGGTGTTTTGACCTGGCCCCCGATGGCGCGCGGCGTCTGAAATTCTGAGGCTGGGCCTGAGTAGGTGCGACTGTTGACCTCAGATGCGTCTATCGGGTCGAGGCTTACATCACCCGACTGATTCTGAGAGCGTTTTGGTGCTCGGGCGGGAGGAAGTCAACATTTGCCTGCGTCTGGTGTGGCGCGAACGGGCTTCGGGGTGTCACATCCGTTTGAATCACACACAGCTGAGGGGCGCGCCATCAATTTTTGGCATAGTTCCTGGCATCTTGATACTCGCTGGCGTAGCACAAAAACAACTACCGGAGACAACAATGGATTCCAACCCCTCGCTTAAGCGGTCAAAGGCGGTGTTTGGTGACCGGATCATTTTGCGCCCCGCTTGCGCATCAGCGTGCTTTTGCCAAACAGCGATTCGATCAAATCCACCGCCACCTCAGCGGTGCGGTTGCGCACATCAAAAGCCGGGTTGAGCTCCATCACGTCCAGCGACGCCAGTCGCCCGGTGTCGGCAATCATCTCCATGCACAGCTGCGCCTCACGGTAGGTGGGGCCGCCGCGCACAGTGGTGCCCACGCCAGGGGCGATGTCGGGGTCGAGAAAGTCCACGTCAAAACTCACATGCAGATGCGTGTTGGCGTCCACCAGGGCCAGGGCCAACTCCATGGCGGCGCGCATGCCCATCTCGTCGATGAAACGCATGTCAAACACGTCCAGACCGGCTTCATGCACCAGGCGCTTTTCGCCTTCATCGACGCTGCGAATGCCAATCTGGCGGACCCATTTCGGATTGATGGCGGGCACCTGGCCGCTAAGGCTGGTCAACACCTCAGGCCCATAGCCGCACAGGCAGGCCACCGGCATGCCGTGGATGTTGCCGCTGGGGGTGAGGTGGCTGGTGTTGAAGTCAGCATGGGCATCAAGCCACAAAATGCGCAGCTTTTTGCCTGTGTCGCGGCAATGCCGCGCCACTGCGCTGATCGAGCCCAGACCCAGGCAGTGGTCGCCACCCAGCAAAATCGGCAAGCGATTGAGCTGCAATTCAGCGTACACCGCGTCGTGCACCGACTGGTTCCAGGTGGCCACCTCGTCCAGATGCCGGTAACCGTCCACCGGCGGCAGCCATGGGTTGGGGGGGCCGCTGAGGTTGCCCCGGTCGATCACATCAAGGCCCTGGCTTTGCAGCACCGGGATGATATTGGCCACGCGCAGGGCCTCGGGGCCCATGCTGGCACCGCGGCTGCCTGCGCCAATGTCGGTGGGCGCACCGATGAGGGAAATGGGGTTTTGCATAAGGCCTCCTCCACCTGTGAACAGCCGAGCAGCCGCCCGGCAAAAGGCGCCACTCTACGCTGAAAACACGTTGACGGCTTCCACCAGGTGGGTGGCCTGGTCGCCCAGACCGATGGCGGCGGCGCTACTTTCTTCCACCATGGCAGCGTTTTGCTGTGTCACCTGGTCGAGTTGGGCCACCGCCTGCGCCACCTGCGAAATGCCCAGCGACTGCTCTTTGGAGGCCACGGTGATCTCGCGCATCAGGTCGTTCACACCGTTCACCTGGACGACCACGTCATTCATTGTCTGGCCTGCATCTGCCACCAGCCGGGAGCCGCTCTCCACCTTGGCCACAGAGTTGTCAATCAGCGTCTTGATCTCCTTGGCGGCTGTGGCAGAGCGACCCGCCAGGCTGCGCACTTCGGAGGCCACCACCGCAAAACCGCGCCCTTGCTCACCAGCGCGCGCGGCTTCCACCGCGGCATTGAGCGCCAGGATGTTGGTCTGGAAGGCAATGCCGTCAATCACGCTGATGATGTCGGCGATCTTTCGGCTTGAGGCGGTGATCTGCGCCATGGTGGCTTGCACATTGGCCATGTCCGAGCCGCCCTTGGCTGCCACCTCGGTGGCTTTTTGTGCCAGCTCGCTGGCCTGATGGGCGGTATCAGAGTTTTGCTTGACTGAGGCGGTTTGCTGCTCCATGGCGGCAGCGGTTTCCTCCAGGCTGGAGGCGGCTTGCTCGGTGCGGTTGGACAAGTCGTTAGCGGCCGCTGCAATCTCCTGGCTAGCCACCTGCACGCCGGAGGCTTGCTCCTGCACATCGGCCACCAACGCTTGCAGGTTCAGCCCCGACTGGTTGATGGCGCGGGCGATCAGGCCCACATCGTCGCAGCGGTTAAGGTTCAGGTCGGTGGCCGGCTCACCCGTGGCCACCTGCTGGGCAACTGCCTTGATGTGTTTCAGCGGCGTGGTGATTTGCGCCTCAATGAACGCATCGGCCAGCAGCAGACTGCCCGCCAAGGCAACGCACGCTATCAGCAGCGCGCTTAAGCTCAGGCCGCCGATCGCCAACGCTGCGCCGGTGACCAGCCCAACGCCCAGCAGCGGCAAACGCACGCGCCAGGCGCTGGGCAGCAGTTGCAGGGCACTGGCCCAGCCCATTAGCCCGGTGCGCACGATCAGCCCGCGATGAAAAGCCAGCCCGTTGGCCTTGCCTGCCTTGAAGCGCGCATAAAGTTGCGCGGCCGCCTCGATGTCGTCTGGCTTGGCGTGGGTGCGCACCGACACATAGCCGGTGTGCTGCCCACTGCGCAGCATCGGAGCGGCGTTCGCACATACCCAGTAATGGTCGCCATTCTGGCGACGGTTTTTTACTAAGGCGCGCCATGACTCGCCATCTTTGAGGGTACGCCACATGTCCTCAAAGGCCTCGCTCGGCATCTCGGGGTGGCGTATCAGGTTGTGCGGCTGGCCAATGAGCGCCTGCGCAACGTAACCGCTGGTGCGAACAAAGGCGGCATTGGCGTAGGTGATGTGGCTGTCAACATCGGTGGTGGAGAGCAGGGTCTCATAGGCGGGAAACTGGTATTCCTGCTGGGTGACCGGGAGGTTGATACGCATGGTTTGATGCTCTGTTTCTCTATTTTTCAGGCGGGCGCCTGTTCCAACGACGCACAAAAAATCACCCGTTCAGTGTAGCTAAATGTGTCGTGCCTTCCGGGTATTCAATAAAAGAGATTTGCACGAAACCGACAACATTTTCAGGCTTGTGGCCGATGGCTCAGAGGCGCTCGATCTTCCAGGCCAAGGCCACCGAGGTGGTGGTTTTGACCACACCTTCCAAGTTGCGGATCTCGTCGAGCAAGCCGTTGAGCCGCACCGCAGATTCAGAGCGCAGCAGCAGTACATAGTCAAACTCGCCGCTCACCGCGCACAACTGGCGCACCTCGGGCATGCGCTGCAAGCGCTCTTCAATGCTGCGCCCGGCCTTGGGGCTAACGGTCAGGCCGACAAAGGCCTGCAGGCCCTGGTTGAGCATGTCCTGCGCCAGGCGCACGGTGTAGCCGGCAATGATGCCGTCGCGCTCCAGGCGGCTCAGGCGCGACAGCACCGTGGTGCGCGCGGTGCCCAGCTTGCGCGCCAGGTTGGCCGCCGATTCACGCGCGTTGATTTGCAGCAGGGCCAGCAACTCGCGGTCCAGTGCGTCGCGCAGGGCCGGGGGGGTGGGCAAAGGGGTCGGGGTCATGTGTTGGTTCGTTTGACGATATGACGAATAAAGCATCATAGTGACATTTCAAACTATGATTTCGTCAAATCAGCTTTCTTTTCTGACACCACTCGCGTTTAGACTAGCTTCAAGTTTTCAAGGAGAAAAATCATGCGTGTTGTTTTAATGGGTGCCGGTCACATTGGTCAAACCATCGCCGCATGGTTGTCGCAAAGTGGCGACTATGAAGTGAAAGTGGTCGATTGCAGTGTGGTCGCGCTCAAGGCGCTTAGCGCTCTACCGGTGGAGACCGCGCTCATCGACACCTCGGACGTGGCCGAATTGCGCGCCTGCATGCAAGGGTATGACACCGTCATCAACGCCTTGCCGTATCACCTCGCGCTCACTGTCGCCACGCAAGCCAAGGCCGCTGGCTGCCATTATTTTGACTTGACTGAGGATATGGCTGCCACCCGCAGCATCATGGCGCTGGCCGACGGGGCAAGCACCGTTTTCATGCCGCAGTGCGGGTTGGCGCCGGGTTTCATCAGCATCGTGGCACACCACCTGAGCCAGAAATTTACCGATCTGCACGAGGTGAAGATGCGCGTGGGCGCGCTGCCAGCTTTTCCCACCAACTCGCTCAAATACAACCTGACCTGGAGCGTGGACGGCCTGATCAACGAGTACTGCCACCCCTGCGAAGCCATCCGCGATGGCAACGTCATCGAGGTGCTGCCGCTCGAAGGCATGGAGCACTTTTCACTGGACGGCACCGAGTATGAAGCGTTCAACACCAGTGGCGGGCTGGGCACCCTGTGTGACACCCTGAAAGGCAAAGTGCAGACGCTGGACTACAAAACGGTGCGCTACCCGGGCCACGGTGCCATCATGAAAATGCTGCTGCAAGAGCTTGGCATGCAGCACGACCAGGAGACCCTGAAAGCTATTTTGCGCAAATCCATTCCGCTGACGATGCAAGACGTGGTGCTGGTGTTCGTCACCGTCAGCGGGGAGTGCGACGGCAAGTTCATGCAGGAGGTATTTGCCCGCAAGATTTTTGCCGACCGCAGTGAGGCCAACCCGATGAGCGCCATCCAGATCACCACAGCGGCAGGTATTTGCGCAGCGGTGGATTTGTTCCGAAATAGAAAATTGCCACAGCAGGGCTTCATCAGACAAGAGCAAGTGGCCCTGCCCGATTTGCTGGCCAACCGCTTTGGCAGCGCCTACCAGCAGTCGCGTCAGGTTGAGTCGATCGGATAAAGTGGCATCACAGAAAGTTTTTGTTAAAACAGGCTCTAGCCCTTATGCCGTAAGGGTGAGCAGCATCTTTTTCAGGAGCATCCATGCACACACCTGTCACTGAGCTAATGGCCTCTCTGGGTGTAGCGCCGCACGTCTTGCAAGGCGGCGATCTGGCCAGCCTGTCACCCATTGACGGGCAATTGCTCGCCCAGGTTGATACTAC
>Ga0209181_10011532_pt1 | contig 11308 bp, 7 predicted proteins | sample MAT05_FD_187208 | JGI IMG/M metagenome (GOLD analysis project Ga0209181, IMG submission 187208) | Freshwater microbial communities from Lake Fryxell liftoff mats and glacier meltwater in Antarctica - MAT-05 (SPAdes) (version 2) | ecosystem: Environmental > Aquatic > Freshwater > Ice > Liftoff... | reverse complement strand
CGACTTTGACTGCAACGGTTTCGTCACCGGCGACGACTTCGACGAGTATGTCGCCGCGTTCGAGGCTGGGACGACCGACGCGGACTTTAACGGCGACGGCTTCGTCAACGCCGACGACTTCGACGCCTTTGTCGATGCGTTTGAGGCTGGTTGCTGAATGGTCAGCAAACCTCCCGGTGGGGTTTTGTGAACCAGCGCGGCTATAAAGGTGTCGCAAATTGTACCGCATTCAGCACGCGGCGAATGGCAGCGGCTTGGCGAGATGTTCTCTGATCTCGCGCCAAGGCGGCGATTGTCGAGCAGCTTGGTCTAGTAATCTTGCAACAATCTGCCCGTCTTCTCCGAAGTGCCTAGGAGTTCAGTACCGCTTTGCGCTTCTCGACTGCTGGCGCTCGTGGGGTACCTTACCGCAGCGCCGGCTGGCCGAGCACGACTTGCGGGTCGCTGGCTCAGGATGGCGTTGCTGAAGTAAGGAGCGTGGGTATGAAGAGGATCATCACAATCTTATTGGCTGGCGCTCTTGGCCTCTTCCCTTCTTGGCGACAAAGACGGTCGAGTCTGGCTTGCGTCGCGTTCGGCTTGCTCGCGAGTACCGCACAGGCACAGTGGACAGTCACCAATCTGACTCCGCCTGGGTCAAGGCCGCCGGACTCCCAAGTTCTAGGCGGTGGCGACGGCCAGCAAGTGGGGTTAGCGGTGGTGGCTGGTCGCATCCGTGCGAGTCTCTGGACAGGCACCGCTACCTCGTGGGTTGACCTGCACCCGGCTACCGCCTCCTCGTCTCGTGCAAATGACGCGAGCGAGGGGCACCAGGTTGGTTTCGCCAACTTCGGGCTATTTCCTCGTGCGAGTCTTTGGAACGGGACGGCTGCGTCCTGGATCGACCTCAGCCCCGCAGGTTCTTCATCCTCGTCGGCCTCTGGCGTCGGCGGGGGACAACAGGTCGGCAGTGCAAGAGTGGGCGGGATTTTCCACGCAAGCCTGTGGAGCGGCTCTTCTGAATCATGGCTCAGTTTGAATCCCGCTGGTGTGACGTCCGCGTTTGCGAACGATGTCAGCAATGGTCGTCAAGTCGGGTCGGTCAGTCTGAGCGGAATTAGTCGAGCGAGTCTCTGGAGTGGTTCGGCTTCGTCATGGGTAGACCTTCACCCCTCTGGATCCGCCAGTTCGGTAGCGAACGCGATCAGCGGCGAGACACAGGTGGGCCAGTTCACGGCGAACGGTTTGAGTTATGCATGCCTATGGACCGGTAGAGCCGCATCAATGATCAATCTGCATCCAGCCGCCGCTCTTCGTTCGACGTCTGTGGCAGTGTTCAATGACTTCCAAGTAGGCAACATCACAGGCGAGGATGGAGTATTGCGCGCAAGCCTCTGGAACGGCACGGCCGCTTCATGGGAAGACCTTTCCAGTTCGTTGGACGAGTTCTGGAATCAAAGCAGCGCGGAGAGCGTTTGGAGTGACTCCTCGACGCTCTATGTTGCCGGCTCCGCGATCGACGCCGTCACAGGAGCTCCTTCCGCGTTTCTGTGGACGCGACCGATACCCAGTCCATCCGCAGCCGCACTCCTTGGCGTCTCTTCGGCTTTCTGGTTGTGCCGTCGCCGCCGCGGTGTCTCTGGCCGATGTGTCGATCGCACAGACCTGTGCGATCGGAGTGTCTCACGATGCGTTCGTACAGCCGTTCTCGGAAGCGTGCTGCTGGCTGGCCCTGCCATCGGGCAGCCAACGTTCTCCGTCATTGATCGAGTCCCTGGAGTGGGAAGCCAAACGACTGCTCTTGCGATATCGAGAGACGGTTCTCGCGTCAAGGGACAGGTTGGCCGTCGTGATAGTATGGGCGGCGTGGATGGGAATGATTTCACATGGACGCGGACGGGTGGACTGCAACTGATTACCGCACCTGATGGCGCGAGCCTTGCATGGGGCTCTGGTGCATCCATATCCGGCGATGGGCGCTCGTACGGTGCAGATTTCGATTATTCCTTCAGCGGGCAGTGGTTACTGCGCGAGGGCGACGCTGCGATCGAGGTTGGCACCCCTGGCGCGTACACCAACATCGCGAAGATCTCTCATGATGGCTCCGTCGTTGCGGGATGGACCGACAGCTTGCCGGACGGCGTGTATGTTTGGACCGCGACGACTGGCCGAACCCATTTGGGTGTACCGGGCGGAATCGTGACCGGTATGTCCTCATCAGGAGATGCGCTCGTTGGCCTAGGCAATGATGGCACATCTTGGACATGGTCGCAACAGTCCGGGCTCCGCACCATCGCGCCGCTCAGTGGAACAACTTCAGTTCGACTGAACTGCATGAACGCCGAAGGCACCATTGCGTATGGATATTCGGACACCCCCTCGGGTGATCGGCGAGCGGTTTCTCTGATCGACGGCGTCCTTGAAGATGCTCTGTTCTCAGGACTTCCGATCCAACTCAACAGTGACGGGACAGTTCTGCTGACTTCCTACACGGTGAATGGCATGACACGAACAGGACTTCTCGATGGCCCCGGCAACTTCACAGACCTCCACGAGTTCTTCGCGGACTCAGGGCTCCTCCCGATGGGCTTTCAGATATACAATTTTCGAGATATGTCTGGAGACGCAATGACGTTCGTGGGTGATGGGCGCGACGTGTACGGCAATACGAGAGGCTTCGTAGCCACCATTCCAAGTCCTTCCGCCCTCACTCTTCTGCTTGGTTCAACTCTGCTCGGAATCCGTCGCCGCAGACGAGTAGGAATGATTTGTGCAGCGGCCAGCACCCTTGCCCTGGTTTGCCAAGCGAGCGCCCAACCGACTGAGTATCGCATCGAACGTGCGGGTCTCTTCGATGCGGAACACAGCAGCGTCGAGGGTATCCGGTATTCAGAACTATCTCTGTCCGCAACTGGTGGTGCCGTGTTCGGCACTTCGTTCCGGTTTCTTGGACAGAATGCCTTCATCCCCGATTTTCCTGGGCTGTTTCCGAGGGGTGGTGTTTCCGCCTGGATATACCACGGCGGAGCCTCGGTCCAACTCGGACTCCTCGATGGCGTCCATACCTCGCCATCGAACGTCCGCTCAAGCAATGTGGTGGCCGTAACGAGTGGCGGGCTTGCCACGGGAACCTCAACGCGCTTCAACACTTCTGGAGATGGCAACGGTGCAAGCGCATGGAGTTACGCCAGCGGAGTCACCGCTCGCATCGGGCTGCTCGACGCTGCGCACACGAGCACCTTGGGCCAACAGTCGTCTCGTCCCGTGGCCCTGAATGGAAGCGCCGTGGTCGTGGGCACTTCAACACGGTACATCGGCGCGGTGTTCGCTGGAACGTCTACTTGGACCCATTCTGTCGGAACCAGTATGCGCACTGGGCTATTCGGTGCCGAGTACACAAGGGCCGATGGCTTTCAGCAGTCGGGCTTTGCATCGACTGCGCCACTCGGGACACCGTCTGGTGGGAACGACCTCATTGGGTCCGGCCAATCGATCGGATGGTCACGCCGGTACGTCGGTGGGGGGTGGGATGCTTGGGTGCATCGCGAAGGAACCACTACTCAGATTGAGCTGGTCGATGCTGAGCATACTTCGGCTGCAGGAAGTCGCCTGAGCGACCCACTGCTTCAGAATGAGTCGGACGATGTTGTCGGGCGCACCCGCCAAATGGTTTCAGGTGTCCCGTTCGTCTACGCACGTGGGTTCATTCGGCAGGTCTGACAACAAGGGTCGGCTTGATCGACGCCGAGCACACCGGGTCGGGCAGTCAAAGAAACAGCTTTGTCGCTGGCCTCAACCAGGCCGGTGCGGTAGCGAGCCGCCCGAGCCGGTTGCCAAGAGGGGAACACCGGCAAGCGCGGAGGTCGACATTTAAAGAAGGCGAATGCTCTACGAAAGCGCATCGATGTACGTCCCCGGGAGTCGACTAATCTCTTGCTCGTACGGTTTGCCCAAAGCACAACTCCTAATCCAGCTTCGGTCTGTCTAGGAGCCGTCCAAGACAGACACGGATTTCCGCCAACTCTAGACGAACCCTTCGTCGAACTTGACACCTCGGTGGATGGCGTGACGTGATCGCAGGATCAGCCTGTCACGATGGTTTCTGGCGTGCCGTCAAGTTGATTCTCTGTCGAGCCGTGAACATCCTCGAACGACGCCGAGACGAGGGAGAGGATTGCTGAGCGAACTCTGTCGGAGAGACGCGGCCAAAGCTCTAGAAGTCTCCGAAGCTTGCTGTCGGGCTCTGAAAAAGCGCCAAGCAGAACGCCAAGACGCGGATCTGGCGATTCGGGAGAATCGCCGTAAGTAATGGCCCCGCCGGGACTTGAACCCGGACTTCCCTTATCGGGAAAGCGGATTTTAAGTCCGCTGCGTCTTCCATTTCGCCACGGGGCCCAAAGCATTGTGAATCACGAGAATTTAGCGCGTTTCGAGATGCCTTTCACGAGCGAGTTTTAAGGCGTCTAGGCGTTCTGTTTGGCGCGGTTGAACAAGATTTGAGTTTCCTTGTTGCCGCGTGAGGACGCGTTCCCCTTAGATCAGAAAGGCTCTCCGGGCCATCGCTGATCGTACCTGATTTGGGTGCACGACAGTCTCAAGTCACGCCCGTTGATCTGGCCGGACCTAGAGAGGGTCTTGGTGGCAGTAACGGGTCGAGCTGGTCCGCCACCACGTCAGCCTGGTCTGCGCTCACTACACTCGCCTCTCGTGCTCGGCCTGCTCACACTCCTGCTCCAAGGCCTCGCGCTTTGCGTGATCGCCGGCGTCGGCTATACCGTGTACGCCCTCACCCACCCGCCGCGCCGCACCTACGCCCACGCCGTCGCACGCGGGCGGCCCGGGCACCCCGACGAACTTCCCAGGCTCCCCAGCGGCCAGCCTCGCCCCTTCGAGCAATGGTCGTTCAAGTCTCGCGGGCTCGAACTGCCGGTCTGGGATATCACCGGCGATCTCAACGCGAACGACGGCCCTCTCGACGCCTCGCTGGAAGACCGCCCGATTCTCGTGATGACTCACGGCTGGGGCGATTCACGCGTCGGCGCGCTCACCCGCGCCGTCCCGCTGCTGCCAATATGCTCGCGCATCATCATGTGGGACCTGCCGGGCCACGGCGAAGCCAAGGGCCGATGCTCGATGGGCACACGTGAGCCCGACGACCTGCTCGCGCTGCTTCAACAACTCGCGCTCACAAACCATCGCGTCGTACTCTTCGGCTGGTCGCTCGGGGCTGGCGTCTCGATCGTCGCCGCAACAAGGTTCGTGGGCACTGTCGCGGGCGTGATCGCCGAAGCTCCATACCGCGTCTCGCAAACGCCCGCCCGCAACGTACTGAAAATCCGCGAGCTCCCGTACCGCTGGAACGTGCCGCCAGCCTTCTGGTTGATCGGGATGGATGTCGGCGTCGGACCACGCTGGTCAGGCTTCGATCGCGCCGACCACGCGGGCCGATTGAAATGCCCGCTGCTGGTGATCCACGGACGCGACGACCGAGTCTGCCCGATCGAAGACGGGCGAGCGATCGCCCGGGCCGGGCCGGGAACGCTTGTCGAGATCGCGGACGCGGGCCATCACGGGCTGTGGACCGAACCGGCGAGTTCCGCAGTCTGCACTTCGGCTGTTCGCGACTTCCTCAAGTCACTGCGGGGCGTGGCGTGAATGTGCTTGCAAGCCCTGACCATGTGATGCGCGAGTTGCGGACGAAGAGTTGGCTCGGAGAGCCGACCTACCAAAGCCGACCTACCAAAGCCGAGCTGCTGGCACGAATCTAGACTTTCTCATGCCTATGCACGCCCCGACAAGCCCCAGCGTTGACACGATCATGGTCCAGGAACGAGCCGCGTCGTTCACGAAGCGATCGATCAAGGCCGCCTCCAAGCGCTCGGGCCTCACGCTCGCGCTGTCCATGCTCGACCTCACCACGCTCGAAGGCAAGGACTCCCCCGAGAAGGTCCGCGGTCTGTGCCGCAAGGCGATCCGTCCGTGGGAGTCGCACCCCGAGCTCCCGAGCTGCGCGGCCGTGTGCGTCTACCCGTCGCTCGTGAAGATCGCGACCAAAGAACTCGCCAGCAGCGGCGTACACGTCGCGTCGGTGGCGACGGGCTTCCCTAGCGGGCAGTACCCGCTCTCGATCCGCCTCGAAGACGTAAAGCGAGCCGTGGGCGACGGGGCCGATGAGATCGACATGGTCATCAACCGCGGCGCGTTCCTCGCGGGGCGTTACGAAGAAGTCGCCGACGAGATCCGCAAAGTGAAGGCCGCGTGCGGCAAGGCACACCTCAAGGTCATCCTCGAAACCGGCGAATTGGAAACTCTCGACAACGTGCGGCACGCCAGCGACCTGGCGATTCGCGCCATGAACGACGCGGGCGGTGCGCACGGGCACTTCATCAAAACCAGCACCGGCAAGGTCCAGCCCGCCGCGACCATGCCCGTCACGCTCGTCATGCTCGAAGCCATCCGCGATTGGCACCTCGAAACCGGGCAGGTCGTGGGCATGAAGCCCGCTGGCGGGATCCGCACCGCCAAACAATCGCTGCACTACCTCGTCATGGTCAAAGAAACACTGGGAAATCTCGACGCCAGCGGCGAAGAGAGCCCCTGTCCCTGGCTGACGCCCGAGTATTTCCGGTTCGGCGCCTCGACGCTCGCCAACGACATCCTGCGTCAGTTGGCGTGGCTGGACTCGGGGAAATACTCGGCCGGGTACGACTTCTCCGAGTCGTAAACCTCGTCCGTGAGCGTCGGTCGCTCACCCTCGCTCGGGCTCACCACGACGATTTGCTGGTGGCCGAGGATTCACGTAGGCTCTGGCTCGAAAACCTCAAGATCGAACCACAGCCTGAATCGCCGAGCAGAACCAGATCCGCGCGTAGAAGCAGCCCCGAATCTACTCCAAGATCGCGGCCCAAGGCCCGGGCCACAACGAAGGACCGATCGGCGAGCACGCGAACGAGGTGAACCGTGCCCTTCCAATCGCTCGTAAACTCGTTGCCAACCGAACTCCAGCAGGCTCTGCAATCCGGCGTCCAAACAGGCGCAATCGCCGTCGCCGACCCGGGTCTCAAAGTCCTTGTCCCGCTCGTCAACCTCGTGTGGGCGATGCTCCTGGCCCTAGCGGCGCGGGTCGTAGTCTTCGGGGTGTGAGAAAAAACCTTACTCCCCTACGCCGTTGAACCGCCGCCGACGCAGATGCCTGAAATCCTCGGAGTTCCTTTCCAACGAGAAATGTCCGTGACCACTCCAAAGAGACAGATCGGGATCGCCATGTGCTTCGGGGTGATCCTGACCGTTGCGGTCGCCTGGCTGCCCGCCCTGTTCGGAGAGCTCAACACCTTCTCGGGCACAAAAGCTCAGCCCGTCACCGGCGTGAAATATCCACACTACGTTCCCGGCCCTCCGCGCGAGCCCGACCAACGTTGGACCTATTCGAGCCAGACAATCGGCTATAAACTCGTCGGCCTGACCGTTTCAACCCGCTCCAATCGTGACAACCTCGTCGTTGGGATGGGGCTCTGGTCGTACCGCTACGGCTGGCCGTTCGCGGCCTTGCAGTACGAAGAACTGACGATCGCCGACGGACCCGGCATGCCAGCACCAAGCACCTGGCCCACCTTGTTCTCTGAGTTTCGGTCGCACGCGGGTTGGCGGCTTGGCGTCGCGCTCCCAGAATGGGTGCCGCTCGCAAAGTGGGGAAACGCAAGCGTCACCGCGCGTAGGACGTTGCCGCTCACGCCGGTCTGGCCGGGATTCGTTGTCGATTGGACGATCGCCAGCATCGTCGCGTGGTGTCTCCTGTTCCTTCCCGGCGTCGTCATCCGAAAACGCCGTTTCCGCCGCGGTTTATGCCTGAACTGCGGCTACCCGCTCGGCTCCAACACCTGCCCCGAGTGCGGTCATGTCCACGCCACGCGGTTGATATCATCTCCTTGAAATCGGCCTCCTGACCGGAACGCTCAATCGCGCAGCCGGTCTGGAGGTCGGTGCCTTAACGCGCCCGCCCAAACGCTATCGCACGAACACGGATACGAGACCATCATGCCCACCAAAGCCCCCAAAAAGCCCGCCGCAGCACGCTCTGCCGATCGCTCGAGCCCGGCCCTCCGCAACGGGCACACCCCGGCCGCAAAGTCCAACGCGAAGAACAGCCCGGCCGCCGGTGTGTGGGATTACGCGCCCGCGCCCGAAACCGTCAAAGCCTCGATCAAAGCACGCTACGGGCACTTCATCAACGGCCGATTCGTCGAGCCCGCCAGCGAACGATCGCGCGAAAATCCTGCCTACTTCCAGACCGTCAACCCCGCGAACGAAAAACCTCTCGCCGAGATCGCGCAGGGCTCCAGCGCCGACATCGACGCCGCCGTCGCCGCCGCCCGCGAAGCGCAGCCCAGATGGGCAGGCCTCAAGCCCACCGAACGCGGCAAGTTTATTTTCCGCATCGCACGCCGCATCCAAGAACGCGCCCGCGAACTGGCCGTGATCGAAACGCTCGATTCCGGCAAGCCGATCAAGGAATCGCGCGATCTCGACGTGCCCCTCGCGGCCGCCCACTTCTTCTATCACGCGGGCTGGGCCGACAAGCTCGCCTACGCATTCCCGGGCCGCACGCCCACGCCCGTCGGCGTGTGCGGGCAGATCATCCCCTGGAACTTCCCGCTCCTCATGGCCGCGTGGAAGCTCGCGCCAGCGCTCGCCTGCGGCAACACCTGCGTGCTCAAGCCCGCCGAGACCACGCCGCTCTCGGCCCTGCTTCTCGCCGAAATCCTGCAAGAAATCGACCTCCCGCCCGGCGTGGTCAACATCGTGACCGGCGACGGTTCCACCGGCGCGGCCCTCGTCGAGCACCCGGGCATCGACAAAGTCGCGTTCACCGGATCAACGGAGGTCGGAAAGAAAATCGCGCGGTCTATCGCGGTGGGCGGGACGAGTACGGGCGCGAGAAGAGTCGGTTCGGAGAACCGACCTACCAAAAGGCTCACGCTCGAACTCGGCGGGAAGTCCGCGAACATCATCTTTGAAGACGCGAGTTTGGACCAGGCCGTCGAAGGGATCATCAGCGGCATCTATTTCAACCAAGGCGAGGTCTGCTGTGCAGGCTCACGCCTGCTCGTGCAGGAATCCGTGCTGCCCGTCGTCGTCAAGAAGCTCAAGCACCGCATGTCATCGCTCCGCGTCGGCGATCCCATGGACAAGAACACCGATATCGGCGCCGTCAACAGCAAGGCCCAGCTCGACCGCATCGCGCACTACCTCCGCCTCGGCAGCGACGAAGGCGCGGAACTCTGCAACCCGACCCAGCCTCGCGCCCGCGCCGACACGCTCCCCACCGACGGCTTCTCGCAGGGCTGGTTCTGCCGCCCATGCTTCTTCACCGGCGTGCAGCCCTCGCACACCATCGCTCGCGAAGAGATCTTCGGGCCGGTCCTCAGCGTCATGAGCTTTCGCACGCCCGAAGAAGCGATCAGCCGCGCCAACAACACGCCCTTCGGCCTGGCCGCGGGCGTGTGGACCGACAAAGGCTCGAAGATCTTCGACGTCGCCGCGAAGCTCAAGGCTGGCGTCGTGTGGATGAACACCTACAACAAGTTCGACCCCGCGTCGCCGTTCGGCGGGTTCAAAGAAAGCGGCTTCGGGAGAGAGGGCGGCGTGCAGGGGCTGCGAGCGTATGTGAATGTGTGAGGACGAGAGTCAGGGGTTGGGAAGGTTTTTGTAGAGATTTGTGCCGCGTTCACAACACTCCCAGCCTATTCGCCTTGACGGCGTCGCTGGCGAGGATGAATCGTTGCACCCGATTCGTCCACTCTGTACAGTCAATCATCTGTCGCCCACTTTGCGATGTCGTTCACGAGCCTTGAGAGTCTTGCTTCGAGCCATTCTGCGGCTTGGTCTGGTTTGAAATCAGCGTTCCAACATTCGATCACCCAAGACAAGTATTCACGCGGTCCGCCGTTCATGTATGGCGGAGGTGACAAGGGCTTGAACACGGTTAGCAGTTGGTCATCCAAGGAGCGATAATTCAGAACATGCCCGAGCTCTTGGACGACATGCCACGCGAGCAAGTGGTCGATATTGATTCCAAATTTCACCCATTAGATCTCGTCGGCATCTCGGCCGTGACCGAACGGAGCTTCGATCCCTGGTACCGAGGCGAGGAAGGATTCCAAGGTTGAAAAATCGTCGTCCTGATCCATCGATACTCAGCCTTCTCTCTCGTACATCTGTGTCTCCAGGTCCTTTCAAATATTCACAAGAATGGTAGAGAAAATGAAGATGGCAGGCGGGGACGTTTGCCTCACAAGATCAGGTAGAGAAGACCAATAAAAAAACCTCGGGCTGACCCGAGGCTTTATCGAACTACTGATTTCTCACCAACTGATCACTCGGCCTTCGTCTCAGCGGTCTTCGCGCCTTCCTTACGAAGCTTCGCGGCGAACGCTGTCCGCTTGTCGGCCGTGCGGCGGCGAGTGCTGGGGCGGCCGCCGATCTCGGGGCCTTCTTCGTTGCCGACGAACTGGAGCACCACCAGTTCAGCGGCGTCGCCAATGCGGCGCTGGCCGAGCTTGACAATGCGGGTGCAGCCGCCGGGGCGGTCGGTGAACTGAGGGGCGATGTTGTCAAAGATGTGCTTGACAACCTTGGGCGACTTCCGCAGCTCGCCGTAGCGGTTGCGCTCGACCAAGTCTTTGCCCGCGGCTGGCTTGGGGAGGTCAAAGAAACCCTCGGTGAACGTACGGAGCTTCTCGACGGCCGCCTTCTCCGCCTCGCTGGCGTTCTTGGAGAGGTACAGCCAATCGAAGCCCTGACGGTCGCCGCCGAGCTTGGCGATCACGCGGCGACGAGCAGCCAGCGTGCCCGACTTGGCATCGGTGACGATCTTCTCGATCATCGGCTGCACGGCCTTGGCCTTGGGCAGGGTCGTGACGATCTGCCCGTGCTCGAAGAGCCCGACCGCGAGGTTGCGGAACATGGCGGTGCGGTGAGTGCTGGTGCGAGTCAGCCGGTATCCGGCTCTGCCGTGACGCATGATCGATCTCCGAAGTCGAAAAAAGCCGCCGACGGTGAACCCGCCGGAGTAGGGTCGAAATACTAGGCAACAGGTGTCGCCGAGACACCCAGAAGACCTGAACGGGGGGACCTCAACGAAGGACCTGAACGAAAAGAACCCGAAAAGACACGGGCCGCTCTTCCGAGCGGCCCGCAAAAATCTCACTACTGAGCCGTGATCTCCGGCTTATTCACTTGGAAACCCTCGGGCATCTGCATCCCCAAGTCCAGCGCGATGTCCTGCAGCTTGCGCTTCACTTCACGCAGGCTGGTTCGGCCGAACGACCGC